>Ga0265325_10001269_pt1 | contig 17958 bp, 20 predicted proteins | sample 41420metaG_FD_202090 | JGI IMG/M metagenome (GOLD analysis project Ga0265325, IMG submission 202090) | Rhizosphere microbial communities from Carex aquatilis grown in University of Washington, Seatle, WA, United States - 4-14-20 metaG | ecosystem: Host-associated > Plants > Roots > Rhizosphere...
CGGCGACAAGGTCGAGGTCGAGGCCATGTCACGCTCGGTGGTCACCGAGTTCGAGAACTATGTGAAGCTCAACAAGAAGGTGTCGCCGGAGGTTGTCGGCGTGGTCCAGCAGATCGAGGACTTCGCCAAGCTTGCCGACACCGTGGCCTCGCATCTCGCCGTCAAGATTCCCGACAAGCAGCAGATCCTTGAGACCCGCACGGTCGCCGAGCGGCTCGAAAAGGTGCTCGGCCTGATGGAAAGCGAAATCTCGGTCTTGCAGGTCGAGAAGCGCATCCGCACGCGCGTCAAGCGCCAGATGGAGAAGACGCAGCGCGAGTACTACCTCAACGAGCAGATGAAGGCGATCCAGAAGGAGCTGGGCGACGAGGAGGGCAAGGACGAGCTTGCTGAACTCGAGGAGAAGATCAAGAAGACCCGGCTCTCCAAGGAAGCGCGCGAGAAGGCTCAGCACGAGCTGAAGAAGCTCAGGCAGATGTCGCCGATGTCCGCCGAGGCCACGGTCGTGCGCAACTACCTCGACTGGCTGCTCTCGATTCCATGGAACAAGAAGAGCAAGGTCAAAAAGGACCTCAAGGGTGCGCAGGCGATTCTCGATGCCGATCACTTCGGCCTGGAGAAGGTCAAGGAGCGCATCGTCGAGTACCTCGCGGTCCAGCAGCGCGCCAACAAGCTGACCGGACCGATCCTCTGCCTGGTCGGGCCTCCCGGCGTCGGCAAGACCTCGCTCGGCAAGTCGATCGCGAAAGCGACCGGCCGCGAGTTCGTGCGCGTGTCGCTCGGCGGCGTGCGTGACGAAGCCGAGATCCGCGGCCACCGCCGGACCTACATCGGCTCGATGCCCGGCAAGATCATCCAGTCGATGCGGAAGGCGAAGACCTCCAATCCGCTGTTCCTGCTCGACGAGGTGGACAAGATGGGCGCGGATTTCCGCGGCGATCCGTCGTCTGCATTGCTCGAGGTACTCGACCCCGAGCAGAATCACACCTTCAACGATCACTACCTCGAGGTCGACTATGATCTCTCCGGTGTGATGTTCATCACCACGGCAAACACGCTCAACATTCCGCCGCCGTTGATGGACCGCATGGAGATCATCCGCATCGCCGGCTACACCGAGGACGAAAAGGTCGAGATCGCGCGGAAGCATCTCATTCCGAACGCGATCACCAAGCACGGCCTCAAGTCCGAGGAATGGTCGATCGATGCCGAAGCACTGCTCCTGCTGATCCGCCGCTACACGCGCGAATCCGGCGTGCGAAATCTCGAACGCGAGCTTTCGACCCTGCTCCGCAAGGCGGTGAAAGAGCTGACGATCGAGAAGAGCAAGTCGATCACGGTCGATGCCAAGAAGGTCGGCGAATACCTCGGTGTGCCGAAGTATCGTTACGGCGAGATCGAGGCGGATGACCTTGTCGGCGTGGTCACGGGCCTGGCCTGGACCGATGTGGGCGGCGAATTGCTCACCATCGAAGGCGTCATGATGCCCGGCAAGGGCCGCATGACCGTCACCGGCAACCTGCGTGACGTGATGAAGGAGTCGATCTCGGCAGCGGCGTCCTACGTCCGGTCGCGGGCAGTTGCCTTCGGTATCGAGCCGCCGCTGTTCGACAAGCGCGACATCCACGTCCACGTGCCGGAGGGGGCAACCCCGAAGGACGGTCCGTCGGCCGGTGTCGCGATGGTCACGGCGATTGTCTCGACGCTGACCAGCATCCCGGTTCGCAAGGACGTCGCCATGACCGGCGAGATCACGCTGCGTGGCCGCATCCTGCCGATCGGCGGTTTGAAGGAAAAACTGCTCGCAGCGCACCGTGGCGGCATCAAGACCGTGCTGATCCCGGAGGAGAACGCCAAGGACCTGACGGAAATTTCCGACAGCATCAAGGGCGGTCTTGAGATCATCCCGGTCTCGCGCATGGATGAGGTGCTTAAGTTCGCGCTGACCCGCGTGCCTGACCCGATCCAGTGGGACGAGACCGCAAAGCCGGTGCAGACATCGGTCGATGCGGTCGTCGACGAGGATGGCTCGGGCCTCACCGCGCACTGAACGCGACGGCAAAAGCAATGCAAACGGCGGCCTCCGGGCCGCCGTTTTCGTTATGGCAGCCGCGCCATGATCGGCTGGTCGGCCACCATCCCGGCCGAGCCATACTCCCGCATCAGCGTTTCATGTCGCTCGCTTCCGGTCGCCATGACCAGCGCACCGATGTGGCGACCGCGCGCCACAAGCGCTTTGCCGTAGGGCTGGCGCTGGCTGTTATACAGATCGAGCCCGGCCGCGACATCATTCCCACATGCGGCAAGCGCGTCCACGAGACTCTCGGCGTCGATCGCGGCCTTCAGGACGCCTGTCGCCACATGAGGCCGGGCGACAAAGGCTGCGTCGCCGATGAGCGCCACGCGACCGTATGCAATGCGCGGCGATTCAAGATCAAATATGGCTTGCGTGAAGACCTGCGGTGTAGCCCGAACGACGGCGGCGAGTTCCGGCGCAAGGCTTCCAAGCTCGCTGGATGTGAGGGCGGGCACCGCCCGGCCTGGACGCGCCTCATCGCTGTGCCGCCTCGGCCTGAACCAGACGAAATGGCAGGTGCGGCCGTCCCGGTTCGGGATCGACATCGGGATCGAAAGCATCAACTCGCCGTCCGGAAAGCCGAACACCATGTTGTGGAATGTCAGCTGCTGTAGAGCGGGTGAAAGCCTGTCCGGGTCCACGACGCCGCGCAGTGCGATGTAACCAGCGGAAGCGGGCTCAATGGCCGGCATCAGCCGCGCGCGGACGGCCGAATGCGTGCCATCGGCTGCGATCAGGAGATCGCCCTCTGCCCGCGAGCCGTCCTCAAAGATAGCAGCGACGCGTCTCTCGTCCTGCTCGATGTCGACGAACACCTTGCCGCTGGCAAAGCATTCATCTGGCAGTGCCTGGCGCAGCGGTCGCCAGATCCGCGACCACGAACTGGTGACGGCGCGCACCGCAAGCTCATGGAGAACAGCGCCGCTGCGGTCGAGACCGACCCGGCCCTGCACCTCAACACCGAGCGAAGCATCCGCGGCGAGCCCGATCCGCCGCATCACGGCGAACAGCTCCGGCCGCGTCCCGATACCGGTTCCACGGTCGCCGAGATCGCCGGTCGAGCGCTCGTAAACGAATGCGTCCCAGCCCGCATGGCGCAGGAGGTGCGCCGCGAACAAGCCACCGACCGAACCTCCGATCACCAGCGCGCGCCGCTTTGCCAATGCATCCTCCATCGATGCCGATTGCGATGATGGACATGACATTGCGCGGCCACAAGCGAGTTGGTGCGGTGGCTGCGCGATTCGAAAAGCTTGAGTCTCACGCCGATTCTGTTGCTCGGTCGTCCGATGCCATCTGCTTTTCCCGCGTTTTATCTTTGCGGTTTTGTCCGCGGCACGCGATTTTCTGACCCTGCGCAAATGCAGATGCCATCTGCGTTTGATCCACATGATCGTTCGCGACTCGCAGGGTTTTCCTGCGTTTTCGAAAAACGAATCATTGCTTTTGCAGTCATTCCGGCAAAACTCCGCGTCCACAACGGCAAACGGGCCGTTGATTCGATGCAGGGAAAGGATCGGTCCGATGACCAAGAACGAGCTCATCGCTGCGGTGGCCGACAAGGCGCAAATGACGAAAACCGCGGCTGCTTCCGCCGTCGATGCGACCTTCGACGCGATCACCTCGACCTTGAAGAAGGGCGGCGAAGTCAAAATCATGGGGTTCGGTAACTTCCGAGTCGTCAAGCGTGCGGCACGTGAAGGGCGCGATCCGCGCACCGGCGCACCGGTCAAGATCAAGGCGGCCAGGCGTCCGCGTTTCTCCGCCGGCAAGGGTCTGAAGGACGCCGTCAACAAGTAACGCACCGAAAGAATTCTATTGCCGACGCCCTCGCGCCGTTCGCGGGGGCGTCTCATTTTCAGCTCAGCTTGCGGCCGCCCGGCGACAGCGCGATAAAGGCCGGGGAGGGCGGTTAGCTCAGCGGTAGAGCGCCTGCTTTACACGCAGGATGTCGGCGGTTCGATCCCGTCACCGCCCACCAGCCTTCGCCTCACGCTTCGGTAGCCGAGCCGGCTGTCGTTGGTCCGGCGCGGTCGACCGGCTCGATCAATGGGGGACGTCATGGTTTTGAAATTCGCGGTAACAGCTCTGGTACTTTTCCTCAGCGGCGTTTTGGCGTTCGCTGGAGAACCGGCGGGACGCTACGACGTCGTGGGCAGCAATCCGGGCGGCAAGGGTCGCTACAGCGGAACCGTGACCGTCGAGCGAACCGGCGATACGTTTCGCGTCACCTGTGATGTCGGTGGCCAGACCTTCGTGGGAACCGGCCTCGGCAACGACAAGGGCTTTGCCGTGACCTATCGTTCCGGCAGCCAGACCGGCATCGCGATCTACGGCTCCAAAGGCGACAACTGGGAGGGTGCGTGGACCTTTGCCGGCGGCAAGGAGATCGGCGGCGAGGCCTGGACACGCCGTTGAGCCGCCGCGCGCCGGAATCTTGACTTGCGGGGGTACGGGCCTTAAGTCCCTCCTATCGCCCGCGGGGGCGTAGCTCAGTTGGTTAGAGCGCTGCCCTGTCACGGCAGAGGCCGAGGGTTCGAGTCCCTTCGCTCCCGCCATTTTCCCGGAATCCTCGGCCGCTCGCCGCGAGCGGCTTGACCGGTCCAATCCAAAAACTGAAGGTCAGACGAGCCGCCCCAATGAGCTGGCGGTTCGTGCATAGGATTGCCCATCGAGCGGATCGGACATGCTGGAAAAAACATTTGCGTTGCTGCGCGGATACCAGCCCGGAAACTATCTGTCCGATGACGTGGAATGTTTTGACGAGGCCGAAATACAGGAACTCGGGATTGTTCTTCGTCATTTGGTATACGGGCCGTCGAAGTTGCGAAAGCGTCTCCAGGAACTAGGAGCAACGATCACCCGAACCGATTTCTACGCCGAACTCACGCTGATTTCAGAGATCGAAGATACATTTCGAGCCAACCGCAATCTCATTCTCGATCACGTGTTTGAGGACAAAGCGTTCCTCGCAAGCAATCTCACCGCGCTTGCTGAGTTCTCCTTCGAATTCGATCCGCCGGTCACCAATGTTCCCGGCCAGTTCTTTTGGGAAAATGGTGCGTTCAGTTACAGCGACGCAGTCGCCTATTACTGCATGGTCCGCAAGGTCCGACCAGCGACCATCATCGAAATCGGCGGAGGATTTTCGAGCTTGGTTGCGTTGAGCGCTCTCGAACGGAATGGGGTCGGACGGCTGATCGTGGTTGATCCGTTCCCGCTCGACTTCTTAAAAACAAATTCATCGATCGAGTTAATCCAAGTCAGCGCTCAAGACTTGGAACTCAATTTTCTGGAAAACAACCTCGCCGACAACGACATTCTGTTCATCGATTCCACGCATACGGTGAAACACAATTCCGATTGCCTGCACATCTATCTACGGCTGCTGCCGTTCATAACGAAAAGCGTCCATGTGCATGCTCATGATATTTGCCTGCCCGGGACGCAGTCGCTGCGTCACATGCGAGATCTGCAGCGGTTCTGGAACGAACAATATCTCCTGTATGCGTATATGCTGCGAAATCCGACCATCAGGGTCCTTTACGGCAGCGCCTATCATTTGAGCGAAAATCGAGCCTTGCTTTCGCAGTTCATGCACGGGCGATTCCCCCCGGGTGGCGGCAGCCTCTGGTTCTCTCAGTCATCACCCTAGGGCAGCACGAGGCTTTCAAGGCCGAACGTACCGGGCAGATGGAGAAAGTCCGACTGCTGCGCGCCCCTCCATGGCCGCCACCCAGGCATGCCTGCTGCCGCTTGCATTGGCATTGCCAGCGCGCCACGATCCGCCTGGTTGAATTCTCAGATAGAGGCCGTTGCAGGGAGGGGACCGTGAAACTTGCATTTTTTGACGACTACAAACTGGGCGTCGTGGTCGGCGACAAGATCGTCGACGTGTCGGCCGTCACCAAGGGCATCAAGACGCTTGGGCCGCAGGACGTGATCCGCGGCGTGATCGAGCAATGGAGCACCTACAAGGGTAAGCTTGCGGCGGCGGCAAAGAAGGGCAAAGGCAAGCCCCTCGCCAAAGCGAAGCTCCGCCCGCCGCTGCCGAAGCCGGAGAACATCATCTGCATGGCTGTGAACTATATGGAGGACGGCACGCTGCCGGAGCCGGCCCCGATCAACGCCTTCATGAAGTCGCCGAGTTCGGTCATCGGCGACGGCGACACCATGGTGCTGCCCGACATGGCGGCGTCGGTGTTCGAAGGCGAGGCCGAGCTCGCCGTCGTCATCGGCAAGAAGGCTTCGCATGTGAAGGCCAAGGACGCGATGAAGTACGTGTTCGGCTACACCAATTTCATCGACGGCTCGGCGCGCGGCGTGGTGCCGCCGACCAACGTGTTCTACCAGATGAAATCGCGCGACACATTCGCGCCGATTGGGCCGTACATCGTCACCGCCGACGAGATCAAGGACGTCAACAAGGTGCCGATCACGCTGACCAATAACGGCACCGTGATGCAGAAGTTCAACACCGACGATATGGCGCACAAAATCCCGCGTTGTATCGAATGGGTGACCTCGATCCACACCCTGTTGCCGGGCGACATTCTCGCCACCGGCACCAACCATCGCGGGCTCAACCCGTTCATGGACGGCGACAAGATCGAGCTGACCTGCGAGGGACTCGGCACCCTGCACATCAAGGTCAAGGACCAGCACAAACGCACCTGGGCGCGCATCACCCGTCTCAAGCACAAGGAAAGCGGTGCGCCAGGCGTGCACACGCCGCAGACCGGCGGAAAATACGCGCCGGCCAAGACGGCGTAGCGCCGACTTAATACTGGATCGCCCGCGAAAACGGGCGATCCGGTGTCCGCTCGCACGCATCGGATGCCCCGTCTTTGCAGGGCATGACACATTGTACTAAGCGTTGGCGCCGATGCTCAGCATCTGCCGGGCGTCGGCGGGTGTCGCGATCTCATCGCCGAGAATCTGGATGATCTTTCCGGCCTTCTCGACCAGGGCCGCGTTGCTGGGCGCGAGCTTGCCTTTTTCCAGATAGATATTGTCTTCCATGCCGACGCGCGGATGGCCGCCGAGCAGCACGGTCTGCGCCACCATCGGGAATTGCCAGAGCGAGATGCCGAAGGCGAACCAGGTGCAGTCTTTGGGCAGAAGGTTGCGCATGTAGGTCATCGCCTCCGGAGTCGCCGGCTGACCCCAGGAGATGCCGAGGCAAATCTGGAACAGACCCGGACCCTTGACGAAGCCGTTCTCCAGGAACCGCTTGGCGAGCAGCAGGTGCCCGGTCTCAAAGACTTCGAGCTCCGGTGTGACGCCGGCATCCTTGATCGCCAGTGCCATCGCCTTCAGATGGGTCGGCGTATTGATGAACACCCGGTCGCCCATGTTGAGCGAGCCCATGTCGAGGCTGCAGATTTCCGGGCGGATTTCCATGACGTGCTGGACGCGATCGGCGGGGCCGCGCAGCACGGAATCCGCGCTCGGCTTGGACGGGTCGTTCTCGTCATGGAAGAACCGGGCGCCCGGGCCGGTGGTCAGGTTGATCAGCACGTCGCTGTTCTTTTGCCGGATGCGGTCGACGGCTTCCTTGTAGAGCGCCTTGTCCATGCTGGGCTTGGTGGTCTTGGGATCGCGCACATGGATATGCACGATGGAGGCGCCGGCCTTGGCCGCGTCGAGGCAGGAGTTGGCGATCTGCTCCGGCGTGACCGGAACCGCGGGGTTCTTTCCCGGGGTGTCCGCCGAGCCCGTGACCGCACAGGAAATCATCACTTTACGCGCCATTTTCCGCTCCCTAGAGGCCGTCAACCACGCGGCCGAGAAGTGTTTGCAGTTCACGCCTGAACCGACATTATAGCCATGTGAACGGACCTGTGGCGTAAAGGCGTGAGGTCGTGAAGGTCATCATCGTCGGCGGCGGCATCGGCGGGCTCACCACGGCCCTGATGCTGCATGCCCGCGGCATCGATTGCGAGCTGTTCGAGCAGGCCGAGAGCATCCGCGAACTCGGGGTCGGCATCAATACGCTGCCGCATGCGATCAAGGAGTTGAAGGAGCTTGGCCTGATGGAGCGGCTCGACGCCGTCGCCATCCGCACCTTCGAGCTGATCTACACCAACCGGTTCGGGCAGGAGATCTGGCGCGAACCGCGCGGTCTCGATGCTGGCTACGACGTGCCGCAATTCTCCGTGCACCGGGGCAGGCTGCAGGGCGCGATCTACCAGGCGGTGCGGTCGCGTCTCGGCGAAAGCCGGCTGCATGCCGGACACCGGCTCGGCGCCTTCAAGCAGGACGACAGCGGCGTCACGGCTTATTTCTTCGACCGCAACGGTGCACACCGGCATACCGCTTTCGGCGATGTGCTGATCGGCGCCGACGGCATTCATTCATACGTGCGCCAAAGCTTGTACCCGAATGAGGGGCCGGCCCGATGGAACGGCTCGATGCTCTGGCGCGGCGCCATCGACTGGCCGAAGTTTCTCACCGGCCGCTCCATGGTGATCGCCGGCGGCATGGCGGCAAAGCTCGTGGTCTATCCGATCGGTGAGGGCGCGCGTGAAGACCGGCCGCTGACCAACTGGGCGGTGTTGGTCAAGGTCAGTGAGGGCGGCGCACCCCCGAACAAGGAGGATTGGTCGCATCTCGGCCGCTTCGAAGATCTGATGCCGCACGTGCAGCGCTTCCGCATCCCCTACGTTGACGCCAAGGCGCTGATCGAGGCCACACCCGAGTTCTGGGAGTATCCGATGTGCGACCGCGATGCGTTGCCGCGCTGGAGTCACGGCCGCGTCACGCTATTGGGAGATGCGGCTCATCCGATGTATCCGGTTGGCTCGAACGGAGCCTCACAAGCCATCCTCGATGCGCGCTGCCTGACGGACCGGCTGGTCAGCGCCGAACATGCGATGCACGCGCTCTGGCAATACGAGCAGGAGCGTCTGCCACCGACGGCGCAGATTGTGAAGATGAACCGGAGCGGCGGCCCCGAGGGCGTGATCGACGCGGTCGAGCAGCGGGCGCCCGACGGCTTTTCCAACATCGAGGATGTGCTGTCGTTCGAGCAGCGCAAGGCGATCGTGCGGGGCTACGCGTCGACTGCGGGATTTGCGCAAAGCCAGGTCAACAAGCCGGCCGGCAAGGCCGCCTGACTTCGCAGGCAACAAAAAAGGCCCGGGGTTGCCGGGCCTCTTTGCGTCACTTTAATCGAAGATCAGTAGCAGACGCGGACCGGACGTACCACCGGGTGGCCATAGGCCGTGTATCCGACCACGCGATTGCGGAAGTAGCAGCCGCCACCATAGCCGCCGGAGTAGTACGGGCCACCGCCGTAATAGTAAGGCGAAGCGGCCACCGCGCCGAGTGCAAGGCCGCCGGCGAACGCGCCCGCGCCCCAACCCCAGCCGCGATATCCGCCACCGTGCCAGCCGCCGCCGTGCCAACCGCCACCCCAGCGCGCTTCGGCGGGCGTCGCCGCAGCTGCCGCGAGCGCTGCCACGGCGAGCGCTGCGATAGCCGTTTTCCGGAACATGCTCATGTCACAACTCCTGGTTAACCCCGATTCTCCCTCATTGAGAGAAATTCGGCAGATGCCGGTTACGTTCCCACGAGCGCGCTGAATATTGCCTGAACGGTCGCTTCATCAATGAGGCAGCGGTTCTGTTCGCAATGTCAGAAAGCAAAACTCGGTGCGTCTTCCGACACACCGAGTTCTCGCCGATCAACAATCAATCGTGGTCGTGGTGGTGGCGATGCTTCTTGATGACGACGACCTTCTTGTCATGGTGGCGATTCCAATGATGGTGGTGATCGCCGTGCTCCTTGACCACGACCCGATCCTCTGCGCGGGCAGAGTTGATGGTGGGAACGATCAGGCCAACTGAGGCTATGGCGGCCAGTGCCAGAACAAACTTGCGCATGCGGTTCTCCTCGAGGGTTTCTCCCTGCGAGAGAACGCTGACGCGAGGACCCTGTTCCGATGCTGCGACGATTTTATTCCTGAACAACGGTTCAGATTAAGCCAGCAACGGCGTCGGATTGGCTGCGGGGGGTTCGATGCCGAATGTGGACGCCGTCATGCAGGTCATGGAAAAGCTGCCGGTAGCGGCAACGAGTGCGACCAGACTCTCCAGGCCCACCGCCTTTTCCGCAGCCGCGTAGGTCTCGTCGCTCAAGCCTTTGTTGGACAGGAGCTCGCTCGCCACAACGTAACTGGTGCGCTCGCGCGCATCGCTGATATTGGGTGTCTTGCGAGCGTTGATCGCGTCGATCGTGGCCTGGTCGATGCCGACGCCGAGCGACGCGCGCACCTGGGCAAACCACGGATACTTGGCGCCCCAATGGCGGGCGACGACCAGATTTACGATCTGCTGCTCGCGCCGCGACAGCGGGCCGGACGCGAGGGTGGCGCGAAGGTTCTGACAGGCCTCGAACAGTTTCGGAATTTGGATATAGGCGGTGTAGGGACCGCCAAGCGGTCCGTTGGATGCTTTGGCGGCGTCATAGACGCGGCCCTGTTCGGTGTTCATCGCGGCGCGATCCGGCATCGTGATGCGGGCCATGTGTTGTCCTCCCGGAATTTGTCGGCGGACGGAGGCTAGCACTGCCATGGCCGCGGTGCGAGCCGCTGCATCACCAAACAAAACGCGGCCCGAAGAGGCCGCGTTTCGCTCATATCGATGTGGCGTGCCGTCACGCTCCGGGGGGCGGCGGCAGGAACATGACCTCGTGCTTGGCGGAGAGCGCCACTACGTCCGGAGGATTCTGCTCCTTCATCGAGTGGATCGCCCAGAACAGATCGTAGAGCCTGCGCGTCGGCGACACCCAGAAGAAGCATTTCACCGTCTGATCGGTCTTGTTGAAGATGCCGTGCGCCTGGTTCATCGGCAGACGGATCAGGTCGCCGGCGGTGGCGACGAATTCCCGGCCCTCGAGGACAAGATCGAAACGGCCGTCGAGCAGGTAGATGAATTCGTCCTGGGTCGGATGGATATGCGGCGGCACGAAGGTGCCCGGCGGAAAGGTGGCGTGCCAGGAGAACGACTGTTCATTGAGCGACTTCGGCACATAGGTCTGGCCGAGGATGTTCCAGGAAATCCCCTCGAGGCCGGTGTTGGCCTTGGTGATTCCGGCAGTCAATTGCTGCATGGCGCACACGCTCCCGTGATCTGGCGGCCGCAGACCATTCAACCACGTCTCCAGGGGCTTAGAAACGATGCCGAACGGCACGGCGGGCTCCTTTTGCCCACAGCGTAAACGGCCTGTGGGGCGGCAAGCAACGCAAGCCAGGACAAGGCTTTTTCGCGCCTTGCCACCCATTGTGCGCTGCGCTAAGCCTCAACCCGCCTGTCTTTGGAACGAATCCGAACTCCGGGTGGGGATTGGTGGGGGCTTGCGGCGTCCAAACGGCGCCGGACCGGTCCGACTCGGCCGTTTTGAGAGGCGGACCTAAAGGTCACCGAGGGTCGCCATGAAAGCGTTGCTGCTAGATTACCTGCCTGTTGTCATCTTCATCGCGGTTGCATTGGGTTTGGGTCTGGCGCTCCTGATCGCGCCGTTCATCGTCGCCTACAAGCAGCCCGATCCGGAGAAGTTGTCGGCCTACGAATGCGGCTTCAACGCGTTCGACGACGCACGCATGAAATTCGATGTCCGCTTCTACCTCGTCGGCATTCTGTTCATCGTCTTCGACATCGAATTCAACCTTCTTATTCCTTACGCGCTTGTCCGCGACCAACTCGGGGTATTCGGCTTCTGGGATTTTGTGCTGTTCCTCGGCGTGTTGACCGTCGGCTTCATCTACGAATGGAAGAAGGGAGCGCTCGAATGGGATTAAACGATCCCGTCGTCGCGCCCGCCGCCAAGGGCATCATCGATCCGCGCACCGGCAAGCCGGTCGGCGTCGATGACGTGTTTTTCTCCGGGCTCAACGACGAACTCGCCGATAAGGGTTTCCTGGTCACGGCGACCGAGGACCTGATCACCTGGGCGCGCACCGGCTCGCTGATGTGGATGACATTCGGTCTCGCGTGCTGCGCGGTCGAGATGATGCAGATGTCGATGCCGCGCTACGACGCCGAGCGGTTCGGCTTCGCCCCGCGCGCTTCGCCCCGGCAATCCGACGTGATGATTGTGGCGGGCACGCTGACCAACAAGATGGCTCCTGCGCTGCGCAAGGTCTACGACCAGATGCCGGAGCCGCGCTACGTCATTTCGATGGGCTCGTGTGCCAATGGCGGCGGCTATTACCATTACTCCTATTCGGTGGTACGCGGCTGCGATCGCATCGTGCCGGTCGACATCTATGTTCCCGGCTGCCCCCCGACCGCGGAAGCGCTGCTTTACGGAGTGCTCCTGCTGCAGCGGAAAATTCGCCGCACCGGAACGATCGAGCGGTAATTCATGAGCGAGACGTTGGAAAAGCTCGGCGAGACCATCATGGCCGCGTTGCACGGCGCGGTCGTTGGATCGTTCGTGGCCCACGGCGAGCTGACGATCACCGCGGAAGCGCGCGATATCGTCAAGGTGGTCACCGTCCTGCGGGATGACGAGCGCTTCCGGTTCATCAGCTTCATCGACGTGACTGCGGTCGACTGGCCGGCGCGCGACCGCCGCTTCGACGTCGTCTACCACCTGCTGTCGCCGACGCTGAACAACCGCATCCGCATCAAGGTCGAGGCCAGCGAGGAGACCCGCGTGTCCTCGATCATCGACGTGTTTCCCGGTGCCGACTGGTTCGAGCGTGAGACCTACGATCTCTACGGCGTGCTGTTCACCGGTCATCCCGACATGCGGCGGCTGCTCACCGACTACGGATTCGAAGGCCATCCGCTGCGCAAGGATTTTCCGCTCACCGGTTTCGTCGAGGTGCGCTGGGACGACGAGCAGAAGCGCGTGGTGTACGACAAGGTCCGGCTGGCCCAGGAATTCCGCAATTTCGATTTCCTGTCGCCCTGGGAAGGCGCGGGTTATGTGCCGTTGCCGGGCGACGAAAAAGCCGGGGGCGGGTCTTAAGATGAAGCCCTCGCTCAAACCCGGATTGAAGCATCGCTTTTCGTACACCGTGCCGGAAACCAAGACCGTGCCGTTCACCTATCCGGAGGCCCCCGAGATCGCCTCGATGCCGAAGGTGTTCGCCACCGGCTTCATGGTGGTGCTGATGGAATGGACCTGCATCCAGCTCATGGCGCCGCATCTCGACCCGGGAGAGGGCAGTCTCGGCATCCATGTCGAAAAGGCCGCGAAGGCCGGAGTCGCTTGATGGCCGAGAACCTTCGCAACTTCACCATCAACTTCGGTCCGCAGCATCCGGCCGCACATGGCGTGCTGCGCCTGGTTCTTGAACTCGACGGCGAGATCGTCGAGCGCGTCGATCCGCATATTGGCCTGCTCCATCGCGGCACCGAGAAGCTGATCGAGCACAAGACTTACCTTCAGGCCATTCCGTATTTCGACCGGCTCGATTACGTCGCGCCGATGAACCAGGAGCATGCTTTCTGCCTCGCGGCGGAAAAGCTGTTGCGCTTGAATGTGCCGCGACGGGCGCAGCTCATCCGGGTGCTTTACTGCGAGATCGGCCGGCTGCTGTCGCACCTGCTCAACGTCACCACCCAGGCCATGGACGTGGGCGCGCTGACTCCGCCGTTGTGGGGTTTCGAGGAGCGCGAAAAGCTGATGGTGTTCTACGAGCGCGCCTCGGGCTCGCGCATGCACGCGGCGTTTTTCCGCGTCGGCGGGGTGCACCAGGATCTGCCGCCGAAGCTGATCGACGACATCGAGGCATTCTGCGATCCGTTCCTCAAGGTGGTGGACGATCTCGACACCCTTCTGAGCGACAATCGCATCTTCAAGCAGCGCAACGTCGATATCGCCGTCGTCAGCTTGAAGGACGCCTGGGCCTGGGGTTTCTCGGGTGTGATGGTGCGCGGCTCGGGCGCGGCCTGGGACCTGCGCAAGGCCCAGCCGTACGAATGCTACGCCGAGCTCGATTTCGACATTCCGATCGGCAAGAACGGTGACTGCTACGACCGCTATCACATCCGCATGGAGGAGATGCGGCAGTCGGTTAGCATCATGAAGCAGGTGATCAAAAAGCTCCGCGAGCCGGACGGGCAAGGGCCGGTCACCGTCAACGACAACAAGATCGTGCCGCCGCGCCGCGGCGAGATGAAGAAGTCGATGGAGGCCCTGATCCATCACTTCAAGCTTTACACCGAGGGCTTCCATGTCCCCGCCGGCGAGGTCTATGCGGCGGTTGAGGCGCCGAAGGGCGAGTTTGGCGTGTATCTGGTCGCCGACGGCACCAACAAACCCTACAAGTGCAAAATCCGCGCGCCCGGCTTCGCCCATCTCCAGGCCATGGATTTCCTCTGCAAAGGCCACATGCTGGCGGATGTCTCGGCGATCCTGGGTTCCCTCGACATCGTGTTTGGCGAGGTCGACCGGTGACCCAGGCCGCGCTCACGTTCGACCAGGCCAGCGGTCGCCTCACCGGGGCGAGCGTGATGGAACGCGTCGCGGTTTTGCTGCTGCAGGCTGGTGCCGCGGCGTCGGCGCCGATGGGACATCGTGGATTTTCGCTCGGCGCCAAGGCGGTCGCGTCCTTGATCGACAGACGCGATATCGTCATGCAGCTCAACGAAGATGCCAAATTCGCGTTTCCGCTCGGCGACGGCTATTGGAGCCTGCTGCTCGATCGCACTTTTCACTATGAGCCGGAAATCGAGAACTTCCTGCTCGGCATCGCCGACGTGGATTATAGCTTCATCGACGGCGGCGCCAATTTCGGCCTGTGGTCGGTGCTGACCTCGAGCAAGCCGTACGGCAGTCACAAGGTTGTGGCGATCGAGGCGTCTGCGGCCAACGCAGCGCGGCTCGCCAAGAACGCGGCGCTCAACGGCGATCGGTTTGTCATCCTGCACCGCGCCATCGGCTCGACGTCGGGTGCACGCGTGTGGCTGACCGGGCACAAACATGAAGCGCTCCATGTCGCTGCCCAAGCCGGTGCGAGCGGCGATGGTCAGGGCGAGAGCGTCGAGATGATTGCTCTGGACAGCCTGCTCGACCAGAACCTGGTGACGCCGCAGCAGCGATTGATCGTCAAGCTCGATGTCGAAGGCATGGAGATCGACGCGATCAAGGGCAGCAAGCGATTGCTTGCCTCGGAGATCGTATTCATCGCCGAGGAGCACGGGTCGGACCGCGCCCACAAGGTGTCGCGGTTCATCCTCAGCGACACGCCATGCCGCGTATATGTACTGGACCCGCCTGCCGGGCGATACGTGCCACTGGTCGACCTTTCGATCCTCGATCGCATCAAGACCAACACCGCGGTCGGTTACAATGTGTTCGCCACCAACAGCCCGTTCTGGGAAGAAAGGATCAAGTCGGTTGCCGTCACGCGTCACTGACGCGGACCAAACCGAAGCTCGCCATGGCCGTCCGCCGCCTCGCACCGCCCCATCTGCAGCCGAAGGATTTTGCCTTCTCGGCTGAGAACGCCGAATGGGCCAAGACGGTCATCGCGCGCTATCCTGCAGATCGCCAGCAGTCGGCGATCATCCCGCTGCTGTGGCGGGCCCAGGAGCAGAACGGCGGCTGGTTGCCCGAGGTGGCGATCCGGCACGTCGGCGAGATGCTTGGCATGGCGCACATCCGCGCCCTTGAGGTCGCGACGTTCTACACCATGTTCCTATTGGAGCCGTGCGGGAAGAAGGCCCACGTCCAGGTCTGCGGCACGACGCCATGCATGCTCCGTGGTGCAGAGGCGATCTTCAATGCCTGCAAGAAACGCATCCATCATGATCCGCTGCAGGTTTCGGCCGACGGCGACTTTTCGTGGGAAGAGGTCGAGTGCCTCGGCGCCTGCGTCAACGCGCCGATGGTGCTGATCTGGAACGACACCTATGAGGACCTGACTGCGGAAAGCTTCGAGAAAGTGCTCGACGACTTCGCGGCAGGGCGAAAGCCTACCCCGGGCCCACAGATCGATCGTCAGTTCTCCGCTCCAGTCGGGGGTCCGACCACGTTGAAGTCGGTAAAGGCCTGACCATGCTCGAAGACAAGGACCGCATTTTCCGAAACCTCTACGGCCAGGACGACTGGGGCCTCGATGGCGCGCGCCGGCGCGGCGCCTGGGATGGCACCAAGGCGATCCTCGACAAGGGCCGCGATGGGCTGGTCAACGAGGTCAAAGCATCGGGATTGCGCGGCCGCGGCGGCGCGGGCTTTCCGACCGGTGTGAAATGGTCGTTCATGCCCAAGACGGTCGGCGACCGGCCGCACTACCTTGTCGTCAACGCCGATGAATCCGAGCCGGGTACCTGCAAGGATCGCGAGATCATGCGGCACGATCCGCATCTCCTGGTCGAGGGCTGCCTGATCGCCGGCCGCGCCATGGATTGCCGCTCGGGCTACATCTACGTGCGAGGCGAGTTCATCCGCGAGCGCGAGCATCTGCAGGCCGCGATCGATCAGGCCTACGAGGCCAAGCTGATCGGCAAGGACAATGTCCACGGCTTCGACTTCGATCTCTATGTCCACCACGGCGCCGGCGCCTACATCTGCGGCGAGGAGATGGCGCTGCTGGAGAGTCTCGAAGGCAAGAAAGGCCAGCCGCGATTGAAGCCGCCGTTTCCGGCGAACGTCGGGCTCTATGGTTGCCCGACCACCGTCAACAACGTCGAAAGCATTGCCGTTGTGCCGGACATCCTGCGGCGCGGGCCCACCTGGTTTGCCTCGATCGGCCGGCCGAACAACACCGGCACCAAGCTGTTCTGCATCTCCGGTCATGTCGAGCGGCCGTGCACGGTGGAAGATGCCATGGGCGTGCCGCTTCGCGAACTGATCGACACGCATTGCGGCGGCGTGCGTGGCGGCTGGGAAAATCTGCTGGCAGTCATCCCCGGCGGCTCGTCGATGCCGCTTATCCCGGCCCATCAGTGCGGCGAGCTGAAGATGGACTTCGACGGCTGCACCGCCTTGAAGTCCTCGCTCGGCACCGCGGCTGTCATCGTCATGGACAAGTCCACGGATATCGTCCGCGCCATGGCCCGCATCTCGTATTTCTACAAGCATGAGAGCTGCGGCCAGTGCACACCATGCCGCGAAGGCATGGGCTGGATGTGGCGGATGCTGACGCGGATGGCCGATGGCCGCGCGCAAAAGCGCGAGATCGACATGCTGTTCGACGTCACCAAGCAGATCGAAGGCCATACCATTTGCGCCTTCGGCGACGGCGCGGCGTGGCCGGTGCAGGGGCTGCTGCGCCACTTCCGGCCGGAGATCGAGCGCCGCATCGACGAATACACGCGCAACGCCGACCGGCACGACCGGATGCGAGAACCGCATCAAGTGGCCGCTGAATGAGTGTCGCGAACGCAGCCATGACCAGCCCGACGCAGTACGCTTTCTGGCAGAAGTTCGGCAACGCCGCCCAGATCGCGTCAGCGCTGATCTCGATGCTGGCGCTTGGCGCGATCTACTGGCAGGTGCAGTTCAATTTCAAATTGTCGCGCGAGAATACCGCGCATGAGATCTATCGGACTTATCTGGATAAAGCGGTGCAATACCCGGGCCTCGCCTACCCCGAAGGGCTGGCCGCAATCGCTGCGATGAAAAGAGAGGACAAGGCGCGGTACGGCTGGTTCGTGTCCTACCTGCTGTATTCGTGCGAACAGATTCTGATCAGCTTTCCAACCGATCCAGGTTGGCGCCGGAGCTGCCTCGAACAGATCGGCTATCACGCACCCTACATCTGCACGACCGTGATCAAAGACGAGATTTCCAACTACGATCCCGAACTCCAGTCGCTCATTCGGGAGGTCGCGAAAGCGTCGCCGGCTGCCGAATGCAAGAAGGCCTAAGACGGATGGCGAAGATCATCATCGACGGCACCGAAGTGGACGTTCCGCCCG
>Ga0265325_10001271_pt1 | contig 17918 bp, 17 predicted proteins | sample 41420metaG_FD_202090 | JGI IMG/M metagenome (GOLD analysis project Ga0265325, IMG submission 202090) | Rhizosphere microbial communities from Carex aquatilis grown in University of Washington, Seatle, WA, United States - 4-14-20 metaG | ecosystem: Host-associated > Plants > Roots > Rhizosphere...
CGAGACGCCCCATCCGGCCCCATGCATAGGCGGAGAGCAGCGAGAACAGCCCGCCGATCGCCACGGCGTAGAGCATCACACCGGTGAACAGGCCCCAGGTTGATTGCACGTCGCGGCTCACCAGATCCGGCATCTCCATCTCGCCCGCCGCCTTGGCGATTGCCGACTCGACGCCGATGGCGCCATCGACGTTCGGCTCGCCGAAGACTTTGGCGAAGATGAAAACCAAAATGCCCGCAGCCAGTCCGCAGAGCATGCCGCGGATCAGAAATGTTCTTGCCATGTCAGCCTCTCCTGCTTGCCCGCGCCAGGATCAGTGGCAGGGGAAGCCGAGGAGATGGCGGCTGTCGTGCACGAATTCATGCACGTAGGTGCCGGAGATCAAAGAGGTTGCCCCCTGCTCCGCGCCGACGAAGTAGATCGCGAGCAGGGCGAGCAGCGTACCGAAGACCAGCCACGGCCAGAGCTCACGCAGGGGAATAGGGGTGGCGTGCGCCTCTGGCGCCAGTGCGATATCCGACATCGATGCTCCTTGGGATTTCGCGTCCCGATAGCGTTCTGCTGTGCCGTGGCCGGGTCTGACTTCCAATGCGCCTTGCGAGCGCTCATCGGTTACAGTGGCGCGACCGCGCGGGGTTTCCACCCGCTTCCGAGTCCACGACAGCGCGTCATGATTGGAGCAGAACCGGGCCGTCGTCAATGACGCGGGATTGGGGTCTTTCCTTCTCCCCTTGAGGGACAAGGTGGCGCGAAGCGCCGGACGAGGGGTTCTCTCGGAGATCACCGATGTGGAACCAACCCCTCACCCGCCCTTCGGGCACCCTCTCCCTCAAGGGGAGAGGGCAATGGAGCCGCAAGCGCAGGGCTAGATCGCGTTGACCGCTGGCTGGCGTGCCGGGCGCTGAACGCGGATTTCCTCGGCGACGAGGAACGCCATTTCGAGCGACTGGCTGGCGTTGAGCCGGGGGTCGCAATAGGTGTGGTAGCGGTCTTTGAGGCTGCCTTCGCTCACCGCGGCGATTCCGCCTCCCGTGCATTCGGTGACGTCGTCGCCGGTCATCTCGATATGGATGCCGCCTGCATAGGTGCCCATCTGGCGGTGCACCTGGAAGAAGGAGTGCACCTCGCTCAGCACCTTCTCGAAGGGCCGGGTCTTGTAGCCGTTATGCGCCTTGACGGTGTTGCCGTGCATGGGATCGGTGCACCAGACGACCGTGCGGCCCGCCTTCTGCACCGTCTCGATGATGCGCGGCAGATGCTCCTTCACCTTGTCGGAGCCGAAGCGGCAGATCAGCGTGATGCGGCCGGCTTCGTCGTCGGGGTTCAGCCGGTCGAGCAGGCGCAGCAGGTCATCGGCTGAGAGCGTCGGCCCGCATTTGATGCCGATGGGGTTCTTGATGCCGGCGAAATACTCGGCGTGGGCGCCGTCTGGCTGGCGGGTGCGGTCGCCGATCCAGAGCATGTGGCCGGAGGTTGCGTACCAGTCGCCGGTGATCGAGTCGCGGCGGGTCAGCGCCTGCTCGTAGCCGAGCAGGAGCGCCTCGTGGCTGGTGTAGAACCGCGTCTCCCGCAGCTGCTGGGTGTTGTCGGCGGTGAGGCCGAGGGCGCGCATGAAATCAATGGCGTCGTCGATCTTTTTCGCGACTTCCTCGAAGCGCGGGAACGCCGCCGAGTCCTTCATGAAGCCCATCGTCCATTCGTGGACGCGCGACAAGCTCGCATAGCCGCCGCTGGCGAAGGCGCGCAGGAGGTTAAGCGTCGCGGCCGACTGCCGGTAGGCGAGCAGCAGCCGCTCGGGATCGGGGGTCCGCGCCTCGGCGGTGAAGCCGATGTCGTTGACGATGTCGCCGCGATAGGAGGGCAGCGTCACGCCGCCGACCGTTTCGGTGTCGGACGAGCGCGGCTTGGCAAACTGGCCCGCGATGCGCCCGACCTTCACCACCGGCTTGCCGGCGCTGTGGGTCAGGATCACCGCCATCTGCAGGAAGACGCGGAAGAAGTCGCGGATGTGGTCGGCGCCGTGCTCGGCAAAGCTCTCGGCGCAGTCGCCGCCCTGCAGCAGGAACGCCTCGCCGCGCGCGACTTCGGCCAGCTGGGTCTTGAGGTCGCGCGCTTCGCCGGCGAACACCAGCGGCGGAAAGCTCGCGAGCTGCGCCTCGGCCGCGGCGAGCTTGGCGGCATCGGGGTAGACCGGCACCTGCGAAATCGGTTTCTGCCGCCAGCTTTGCGGGGTCCAGGTGGATGGGGTCATTGCCTTGGCGTCCATGAGGATGGGCGGTGTATCAAATGGCCGCCCATGCCGCCATAGCGGAGCGGGAGGCTACTGCTTCACGCCGCCCCGATAGCGATAGCTCGGGCTCTTGAAGGTCACGAGCTCCTCGCCGGCCGTCGGGTGCATGGCGATGGCGCGGTCGAAATCGCGCTTGGTCGCGCCCATGCCCATCGGAATGGCGGCCATCTGGACCAGCTCGGCGGCGCCGGGCCCGAGGATGTGAACGCCCAGCACCCGCCCCTCGTCGGGTTCGGTGACGATCTTCATCATCATCCGCTCGGAGCTCGGCGAGAGCGTATTGATCATCGGCCGGAAGCGCGTGAGGTAGACATCGATGTCGCCATGCGTCGCCGCGTCGGCCTCGCTGAGCCCGATGGTCGCGACCTCGGGCTCGGCGAAGACCGCGGTGCCGACCAGCGACAGGTCGACCGCCATCGGGTTGTTGTTGAACAGCGTCTCGGCGACGTACCAACCCTCGCGCACCGCGAGGGGGGTGAGCTGCAGCCGCCCGGTCACATCGCCTACCGCGTAGATCGAAGGAACGCTGCTGCGCGAATATTTGTCGACTGTCACCGAGCCATCGGGCCCGAGCTCGACGCCGGCGGTTTCGAGGCCAAGCCCTTGCGTGTTGGGCGTGCGACCGACGGCGAACATCACGGCTCCGAACGGGGCGTCGACGCCGTCGGAAAAGTGCGCGACGACATCGGGTCCCTGGCGTTCGAGGCCGCGGATCGTCGTCTCGTAGATGCGCCGCACGCCGCGGTCCTCGAGTCCGGCATCGAGGCCCTGGCGCAGATCTTCGTCGAAACCGCGGAGCATGCAGCCGCCGCGATAGACGATGGTCGTATCGACGCCGAGGCCGGCAAAGATCGTCGCGAACTCCGCCGCGACATAGCCGCCGCCGTCGATCAGGATCGAGTGCGGCAGCTCCGGCAGATGGAACGCCTCGTTCGAGGTGATCGCGAGCTCCTTGCCAGGCACGTCCGGAATGCGCGGATGCCCGCCGGTGGCGACGAGGATGTATTTGCCGGTGATCTCGCGTCCGGCGGTCTTGAGCCGGACGCTGTTGGGGCCGGTGATCGTCGCCCAATCCTTGATGATCGTGCCGCCCGAGCGCTCGACACCGGCGATATAGGCCGCCTCGAGGCGGGCAATTTCCTTGTCCTTGTTGGCGACAAGGGTCGGCCAGTCGAACTTCGCGTCGACCGTCCAGCCATAGCTTTCGGCGACCTCGAACATATCGGCGAAGCGGGCGGCGTAGACGAACAGCTTCTTGGGGATGCAGCCGCGGATGACGCAGGTGCCGCCGACGCGATCGGCCTCGATGACCACGACTTTGGCGCCATACGTGGCGGCCATGCGCGCGGCCCGCACGCCGCCCGAGCCGCCGCCGATGACGATCAGGTCGTAGTCCATGGGCTTGGCGCTAAAGCAAAAAAAGACCCCGCACAAGGCGGGGTCCGATCTGCGGCGATGACGCCTGCGTTACGGCTTGATGCCTTCGGCGAGGAGCGCGGTCTTGACCTTGCCCATGACCTCGGTGCCGAGCTGCTGCTGCAGGATGCCCAGCGCCTCCTGCTGCGACGCCGCGAGGCCGGGACGCTGCTGGGTGAGCTTCTGGCCGACCGGGCTCGAATAGAAATCGACGATCTGCTGCAGCTCGGCCTGGGTGAAGGTCACCGCGTAGAGCCGCGCGATGGTGTCGAGGAACTGGTCATCCTTGCCCTTGTAGGTGGTGATGACGGCGCGGATGGTGTCGTCGATCTTCTTTGCCTGGTCGGGGTGCTGCGGCACGATCTGGCTGCTGATCTGCGAGGCGACGAGCGCCAGCGCGCTGGCATACGGGCTGATGCTGGTGATTTCGATGTACTTGCGTGCCAGCGCAAGGGCTTCCGGGCTGACCTGCGGCGCGGCCGGCTGAGCGGCAGGAGCCGGGGCGGAAGATGCCTGTTGGGCGGGAGCCGGCCCGCTCACCCCGAGCGCGAGGACGATCATCGCCGGCGCCAGCAGCACGCGCGAGAACAGCTTGGTCTTCATCTGGTAGTACCCCCGTTCGCGGACGCCGTCGCGTCACGCATCGATTATTGTCACGCCGTCCGGTCCCGCGACATAGGCCCGTTTGCAGAGGCCGAGAAACAGGCCGTGCTCGACTACGCCCGGCACCTCGTGGAGCGCGGCGGAAAGGGCTTCTGGCCGGGAAATACGGCCAAAAAATGCATCGAGGATGAGGTGCCCGCCATCCGTCACGAAAGGCTGGCCCACCGGCGACTGGCGCAGCCGAAGCTCGCCGCCCGCGGCAGCGTGCCCGGCCATGATCGCCTCGATCGCGAGGCGCGTGGCGGCAAAGCCGAAGCGGTTGACCTCGATCGGCAGCCCGAACCGTCCGAGGGCCGGCACCGCCTTGCTGGCATCGGCGATCACCACCATGCGGGCGGACGCCGCGGCGACGATCTTTTCGCGCAACAGCGCGCCGCCGCCGCCCTTGATCAGGCTCAGGGCCGGACCGATTTCGTCGGCGCCGTCGATGGTGAGGTCCAGCCGGGGCTGCTCGTCGAGCGTCGTCAGGGCGATGCCCTGTTCTTTCGCCAGCGCCGCGGTCACCTCCGAGGTCGGCACGCCGACGATCGAAAGACCGGCCCGGACGCGCTCACCGAGCAGCAGCACGAGCTCCTTCGCGGTCGATCCGGTGCCGAGGCCGACCGTCATGCCGGCTCTCACTTCGCCCAGCGCTGCTGCGGCGGCGTCGCGCTTGAGATTGTCGGACATCGGCCCCTCCGATCCACGCGGGTGCTAGGAGCCGACCCCTGCCCTGTCAACTGCCGACTTCACAGGGCAGTGATCGAGATTGTCTCTTTGCCGCAACACAGAACGCCTCAGCCTCACCTGATCCCTTTGAATTGAAGCGCTCCCCACTTCCAGCCAAAAGCCAATTTGGTTAATCAGGCAATCTGCTTGCAGGGTGGCGCTCACCCCCGCAACGAAGAGGCATCGATGGCACGATTGAGAATTCTCATCGCAGCGTTTTTCGCCGCGATCATTTCGCTGGCCGCCACGGCACCCGCCTGGGCGTCTCTGGTCTACGACCCGGACACCAACAGCTGGGTCTCGCGTAGCACGATCACGACCCATGGCGGCGTCCCGGCCGCGTTCGTGCGGACGACGGTTCCGTACGACACCAAGTTCAAGCCGGGGACAATCGTCATCGAGACGTCGCAGCGCTACCTCTACCTGGTGCTGCCGGGTGGACAGGCGCTGCGCTACGGCATCGGTGTCGGCCGCGAGGGCTTTGCCTGGCAGGGCCAGCACGCGGTCACCCGCAAGGCCGAATGGCCGGGCTGGACGCCGCCGCCCGAGATGCGCCAGCGCGTCCCCGACCTGCCGGCCTACATGCCCGGGGGACCGGACAACCCGCTCGGCGCCCGCGCGATCTATATCGGCACTACGCTCTATCGCATCCATGGCACCTCGGAGCCGTGGACGATCGGGCAGGCCGTCTCGTCCGGATGCATCCGACTCACCAATGACGACATCATCGATCTCTACGATCGCGTGAAGGTCGGCTCGCTGGTAGTCGTCCACCAGTAAGACCGAGGGGGCTCGGTCCGGGAAGGCCGGTTCCATCGGGACCGGCCTTTCTGTTTGCGCATTGACCGCATAAACTGACACCCGTGACCGTCCTTTTCTCCCAGCGCGATATCGCGGCGCGCGGCGATATCCGGCCGCTCATCGACCGCTATGGCCGGCAGATCGACTATCTGCGGATCAGCGTCACCGACCGCTGCGATTTCCGCTGCGTCTACTGCATGAGCGAGCACATGCAGTTCCTGCCCAAATCCGAAATCCTGAGCTTTGAGGAGATCGACGCGATCGCGGCGGCGTTCGTCGCGCGCGGTACGCGCAAAATCCGGCTGACCGGCGGCGAGCCGCTCGTGCGTCGCGATATCCTCGCGCTGGTCGAGCGGCTGGGTTCGTATCTCGGGCACGGCCTCGACGAGCTGACGCTGACAACCAATGGCTCGCAGCTGTCGCGCTATGCAGCCGATCTTGCCCGCGCGGGCATCCGCCGGATCAATGTGTCGCTCGACACACTCGATGAAACGCGATTCCACGAGATTACCCGCCGCGGACGCCTGGGTGATGTGCTGGCGGGGATCGAGGCGGCAGCCGATGCCGGCATCGCGATCAAGCTCAACATGGTCGCGATGCGCGGCATCAACGACGACGAGATCGAGCCGATGATGGCCTGGGCGCATGGCCGGGGCTTCGGGCTGACGCTGATCGAAGGCATGCCGCTCGGCGAGGTCGGGCTCGACCGTGTCGAGGCCTATCTGCCGCTGCGCGAACTGCGCGAGCGGCTGGCGTCGACATATACGCTCGAGCCGACGGCCCACCGTACGGGTGGCCCTGCCCGCTATGACTGGGTAAAGGAAACCAACGGCTTGCTCGGCTTCATTACACCGATGAGTCACAATTTCTGCGAGAGCTGCAACCGCGTGCGGCTGACCGCGACGGGCCAGCTCTACATGTGTCTCGGCCAGGACGACATGGTGGATTTGCGCGAGCCGCTGCGCAGCGAGGGGCCGGAGGCGCTCGACGCCGCGCTCGACCGCGCGATGCTGCTCAAGCCCAAGGGCCACGACTTCATGCTCGACCGCACGCATGCTGGCCCGGCCCTCGCCCGCCACATGAGCGTGACGGGCGGCTAGCGCTCAGGCGGCGCGACGGCCCGACTGGCGGCCGCGTGCTTCCAGCACGAAGACGTCGACGATCTCGTCGAGCTCAGTCGCCTGGGCCTCGGTCTTTTCGATCGCCGCATTGGTCTCTTCGACCAGCGAGGCGTTGTGCTGGGTCATTTCGTCGAGGGTGCGCACGGCGACATTGACCTGCTCGATGGCACTTGCCTGCGCCTGGCTTTCATGCGCGATGCCTTCCATCAGCTCGTTGCTCAAGCTCGCCGCCTTGCGGATGGCCTCGAGCTTGGCCGCAGCGTCGGCGACAAAGCGCGAGCCGCCGCGAACCTCGGCGCTCGCCTGCTCGATCAACGCCTTGACCTCGGAGGAGGCCTGCGCGGCGGACTGCGCCAGGCGGCGCACCTCGACCGCGACCACCGCGAAGCCCTTGCCCGCTTCACCGGCACGGGCGGCTTCCACCGAGGCGTTGAGAGCCAGCAGGTTGGTCTGGAAAGCGATGTCGTCGATGAGCCCGATGATGTTGGAGATCTTGCCGGAGGACGTAGTGATGCGCTCCATCGCGCCGGTGGCGTTGCCCATCACCGCGGCGCCTTCGTCGACGGTCTTGGCGACGCCGAAGGCCGCCTCGCTCGCCTCATGGGCCTTGTTGGCGTTCGACTGCACGGTGCCGGCCAGCTGCTCCATCGTGCTCGACGTCTCCTCGATCGTCGCCGCCTGCTTGGCGGTGCGCTCGCTGAGGTCGTTGGCGCCGGCCAGCAGTTCGCCGGTCGCCATCTTCAGGGACTGCGAGGTCTGGCGCAGCTGGCCGACGATGTCGGTCAGCCGCTCGGCCACCGCGTTGGTATCGGACTTGAGCTGCGCGAACGCGCCCCTGTAGTCGCCGCTAACACGCTGGCTGAGGTCGGTCTGGGCGAGAGCGGAGAGCACCGAGCCCGTCTCGGCGATGCCGCGCTCCACGGTCTCGACGAGGCCGTTGACGCCGCCCGCCAGCGTATTGAGCTCGGGGTCGGGGAAGCTCGCCTCGACGCGGCGCGAGAAATCGCCGGCGCTGGCCGCGTCGACCACCTGGCCGAATGCCGTCTGCAGCTGCTTCATCATCGTGGACCGATCGACGCGGCGCTGCTCGGACGCGGCGCGCTCGCCGTCGGTCAACTCCATGACCTTGGCGGCGTTCTGCTTGAACACTTCGACGGCCTTGGCCATCGCGCCGAGTTCGTCGCGGCGGCCGGTATCGCGGACCTCGGCGTCGAGCTTGCCGCTCGAGAGCGCGTCCATGGTGCGGGTCAGGCGGGTCATCGGCTTGGTGATCGAGCGGGCGAAGAGGAAGCCGAGCCCGGCGGTGACGATCAGGAGGCCGACGCCGATCATCAGCATCATGTTGCGGATATCGCCGATCGGCGCGAACGCTTCGGCTTCGCTGATGACGCTGACGAGCGCCCAGCGCTGGCCGAGATAGTTGATCGGCACGGCGGTCGCGACCATCGGCATGTCGCGGTAATCCTCGGAGTCACCCTGGTCCATGCTGTTGCTGCCGAGCGCCGCGTCGACCACCGGCGCGTCGAATTTCGTCTTCAGGTAATCGTCGCCCTTGGTGAAGGCGGATTCTGAGCGCAGCAGATGGTCAGTGCCGACGATGAAGGTCTCGCCGCTCTCGCCCATTCCGTTGCGCGAGTTCAGCGTGTCGTTGATCAGGGCGAGCGGCACTTCGACCGCGAGCACCCCGATCAGGCTGCCGTCCTTGAAGATGCCGGTCGCTGCAAAGCCGGTGGTCACGCCGCCGGCGGGGCCGTAGCTGGGATCGTCGACATAGGCGATCTTGCCGGGATCGGTGAAGGCAACGGCGGCGCGGAAGGCCTTGCCCAGGCCGCTGCCGGCGTATTTGCCGCCCTTGCCGTCGGCAAAATTGGTGGCGAAATCGTCGTTCTTGTTGACGCTGTAGAGCAGGTCGCCGGCAGGATCGAAGATGAAGAGATCGAGGTAGCCACGCATCCGCATCTCGGCGAGGAGCGCGGGATGCTGTGCGCTGTGATTGAAGTTGTAGGCCTTGGTCGTCGTCTCGGGCGAGATGGTCAGCTTCGAGCGCTGGTCGGCAGGATTGGGGTTCTCATCGATGTAGGCTTTGCGCAGCATCGTCGAGGGGTCGTCGAGTTGGCCCCAGTTGGTCTCGAGATGGGACTCGGTGTCCTGCGCGAGCTGCGCCCCTGCCAACTGGACGAGGTTGCCCGCCAGCGTATCGAGGAAGAGCTGAACCTTCTGTGCCCGCTCGACCGCCACCGCCTCGAGGCGTTCCTGGGTCAATCGCGTCACGGCCGACGCGCCGATCTGGTAGCCGGCAAACCCGACCGCCGCGCTCACTACCAGAGCGGACGCCACGATCGCCAAAGGCAGCTTCTGCGCGATCGTCAACCGACCGATTGCAAGTCGCATCCCGTTTCCCCCCGGCGCAAGCGGGCGAAGAATAAGGAGCTATGGCTAAGTATTACTTACCAGGGCCGCGGCGCGGAGGGGTCTGGGACCTTGGCATGCCCCGGCGCCGGGGAAACAATCGGGAAACAGGGCTATTTGTCGTCGTCGGCGACGCTGACGAATTCGAGCGGTAAGGCGGTCGTGTACTTGATCTGGCCCATGGCGAAGGACGAGCTGACGTCGGTCAGGTTGATCTTGCCGATGAGCTTCTTGTAGAAGGCGTCATACGCCGCGATGTCGGGCACGACCACGCGCAGCAGGTAGTCGACGTCGCCGCTCATGCGGTAGAACTCGACGACCTCGGTGAGATCGTCGACGACGGCCGAGAACTTCCGCATCCAGGCCTCGTTGTGCTCGTTGGTCTTGATCGACACGAACACCGTCACGCCGGCGTTGATCCGCGCCGGATCGAGGATGGCGACGCGGCCCTTGATGACGCCGTCCTCCTCCATCTTCTGGATGCGCCGCCAGCATGGAGTGGTGGAAAGCCCGACCTTGCGGCCGATTTCGGCGACCGGGGTGGTCGCATCCTTTTGCAGCAGGGCCAGAATCTTGCGATCGATCTTGTCCAGTGCCATGACGCTCCCAATCCTGTTGCGGCGCACGGCCAATGCCGAGGCGCGCCTCGCCTGCCCACGGTGCCACCGCGGGGTGCCAATGAAGGCAACCGCGCCAGACGAGTCAACTAGGGCCAGAAGTGCGAAAGCCAGTCCCAGGCATTCCCGCCCTCGCCGTGACTTCGCCGCCACGTTGCGGGAGCGATGAAGCTGCCGGACCATATCCCGCGAGCAGCGGCCCGCGCCTGGTCCTGTTCGCCGAAATAGCCCCCGTCGCTCACCGCCCAGCCCGCAGTCACGATCGCGGCATTGAGATCGCCGCCGCTGGCGGTGCAGGTGCCGAGCGAGCGGCCGTAGCGGTCGGTGCCGCGTAGCGTGCAGGCGACATCGCGCCGGTCGATGAGGCCGATAACGAATGCCTTGGCCTCGGCGCCGCACGACCAGTCCTTGCCGCTCTGGTCGGTGCAGGTCTGCGCCAGTTCCGGGGCATCGATGCCGACGAGCCGGATGCGCGTCGCGCCGATGCGGATCGTATCGCCGTCGCTGACCTCCGCACGACCTGCGATCGCATGCGACGGCGGCGGGAAAAGCAGGCCGGCAACCGCGATCAGGGCGATTGCCGCGACGACCGCGAAATGTCGCGCGTAGCGCCGCCCGATCCAGCGCATTTGCGACCAGGGCGCGGCCGGCATTTCACTCCCCCTTAACCACGATTGCCTAGTCTCGGCCTGGCTAGCCTAGTCATTGGGCTGCTCTTTGGCAGCCCTCAGAGTCGAGTACGCGCGTTATGCCAGTCGAGCCGGCGCATCAGGCCGATGTGCGCTCCCAGATGGGACGCGATCTGCGCCGTACTGCGCAGCGCGCCGTGTTCGACGCGCGCCAGCGGCTCACCTCATCGACCGGAACGCGCGCCAGCTTCGACTTCGAACTGCTCGATGAATATGCCGACAGCCGCATTTCGGGCGCGCTGGTGCTGCCGGTGGTGTTTGCCATCCTGGCGCTGTTCTCGAGCCTGTGGGTTGCCCCGATCGCGGCAGCCGGGTGGGCGGGAATCGTCGCGGCGGCGAACCTGGCGGTGGTCTATGCGTGCCGCCGGTTCAAGCGCGCGGCGCCGTCGAGCTTCAATGCGGCGCGCCAGACCGCGACCTTCATCACGGTCGAAACGATCTATGGCGTCGCGTGGTCGCTGCTGGCGCTGTTCACCCTCGTCGGCCACGATCCGAAGACGCTCGCCGTGGTGATGTTTGCGCTGGCGCTCGTTGGCGTTGCGACCAATGCGGTCTCGACCCGCACGCTGCCCACCGCGACCATCGTCAGTACCATGCCGGTGGCGCTGACTGTTGCGATCAACCTCTGCGTCATCGGCGGAACGCTCGATTGGTCACTCGCGGCAGTGACGGTGGGCGGCGAAGTGTTCTTCGTCTATCTCGCGCGGCAGCTGCACGCCTCCAAGCTCGAGGAGATCGTGCACCAGGCGGAAAAGGACTCGCTGATCACCGAGCTCGAAGAGGCGCGCGAGATGAGCGACGAGGCGCGTCGTCACGCCGAACAAGCCAATATCGCCAAGTCGCAATTCCTCGCCACCATGAGCCACGAGCTGCGCACCCCGCTCAACGCCATCATCGGCTTTTCCGAAGTGCTGCAATCGGAGCTGCTCGGCCCGCACCAGGTGCCGCAGTACAAGGAGTACGCCGGCGACATCCACGGCTCCGGCCAGCACCTGCTGAACCTCATCAACGAGTTGCTCGATCTGAGCCGCATCGAGGCGGGCAAATACGAACTCAACGAAGAGGCGGTATCGCTCATCGATATCGCCGAAGACTGCCGGCGCATGATGGAGATCCGCGCCAAGGCCAAGGGCATCGAGCTGACGGCGACATACGGCACTAATCTGCCCAAGCTGTGGGGCGACGAGCGCGCCATCCGGCAGGTGGTGCTCAACCTCCTCGGCAACGCCGTGAAGTTCACCCCGCAATCGGGCAAGGTGCAGCTGGTCATCGAGCGCACGCCGGACGGCGGCCAATCGATCGCGGTCCGCGACAATGGGCCGGGCATTCCCGAGGAAGAGATGGAGACGGTGCTCTCCTCGTTCGGCCAGGGGTCGCTGGCGCAAAAGACCGCCGAACAGGGAGCCGGCCTCGGCCTGCCGATCGTCAAGAAGATCATGGAGCTGCACCAGGGCCGGTTCGACCTGTTCTCCAAGCTGCGCTTCGGCACGGAAGTGGTCGCGACGTTCCCGCGTGCCCGCGTCATGGACGCGCTGGCCCCGGTGGTCGAAAAGCGCGAACCGCTCAGAATTTTCTCGGAAGCCGACGGCTCGCGGGGGTGAGGCTTCACTGATTCTTGCGAAGCCTCGCGGCTCTATGGCCCTCTCCCCTTGAGGGAGAGGGTGCGCGAAGGGCGGGTGAGGGGTTGGTCCCATGTCCGCGACGTCCGAGAGAACCCCTCATCCGGCGCTACGCGCCACCTTCTCCCTCAAGGGGAGAAGGAAAGAAGCGGTTAGTCTTTGTTGCTGACGCCGGCGCCGGCGAAGGTCGCCATGCCGGTGTGGAGCCTCAGCGCGGTTTTCACCAACACCATGCCGAGCGCGGCGCCGCTGCCCTCGCCGAGACGCATGCCGAGATCGAGCAGCGGCGTTGCGCCCATCCGGTCCAGCGCCTGCCGGTGCGCCTGCTCGGCCGAAACGTGAGCGAAGACGCAATGCTCTATCGACGCGGGGTTGACGGCGTGCGCAATGGCCGCCGCGGAGGTCGCGACAAAGCCGTCGACTAGAACCGGAATCTTGTGGTGGCGGGCCGCGACGATCGCGCCCAGCATTGCCGCGATCTCGCGACCGCCAAGCCGCGCCAGCAGCTTGAGTGGATCGCCGAGCGCGTCCTTGTGGAGCGCCAGCGCCCGGTCGACGGCGCTCGCCTTGCGCATGAGGCCCTCATCGGTAACGCCGGTGCCGCGCCCGACCCAGTCGGCGCCGCTGCCGCCATAGAGCCCTGCGCAGATGGCGGCGGCGATGGTGGTGTTGCCGATGCCCATTTCGCCGATGCCCAGGCAGTCGGGGTCGCCGGCGATCGCTTCCATGCCGTAGGCGATGGTCGCGGCGCAGGTCTTGTCGTCGAGCGCCGGTCCCTGCGTGATGTCGCCGGTGGGGACCTCCAGCGCCAGCTCGAAGACGCGCAGGTTGAATTCGTGGAGCGCGCAGATCTGACTGATGGCGGCACCGCCGTCGGTGAAGTTCTTGACCATCTGCGCGGTGACTTCGCGCGGAAAGGCGCTGACGCCCTGGTCGGTGACGCCGTGATTGCCGGCAAAGATCGCGACCATCGGGCTGTCGAGGGTCGGCGGCGACCTGCCCTGCCAGCGCGCCAGCCACTCGACCAGCATTTCGAGCTTGCCGAGGGAGCCCGGCGGCTTGGTCAGTTGCGCGTCGTGCTGTCGGACGGCGTCGACGGCCTCCTCGTTTCCCGGCGGCACAAGGTTCAGGAGGTCGGTGATTTCGGCAAAAGGGTCGGTCACGATGGGTCGGCTCGCGGAAGGTCAGGCAGGGCGGAATGCCCGCGCATAGCCCGTTTTGCCGCCAGAGTCGCGGGGCTTGTCAGCCCGATCACACCCCCGGCAGCGGGCTTGCCTTGGACATTTTGGTGAGAGACAAGGCCGAACCCTCATCGATCGGCAGACGCCAGTGACTGAAGACCGGCCGCCCGAGCCCCGTCCCGCGAACGAAAATCGCCTGCTGCCCGCTGACAGCCGGCTGACCGACGATCTGCTGATGGGCTTGCGGTTCTATTCGCGCCTGCCGCTGGGGAGCGGCCAAAACCGGCGGCCGGAGCTCGGCCGGATCGCGCTTGCGCTGCCGTTCACCAGCCTCGTGATCGGGCTCGCGCCGGCGGCCATCCTTCTCGCCTTCGAGTGGCTCGGCGGCCACCATCTGTTCGCCGCGGCGCTCGCCGTGGCCACCACCGTCATCATCACCGGCGGCATGAGCGAGGACGCAATCGCCGACGCTGCGGACGGCCTATTTGGCGGCCACACCATCGAGGATCGCCTCGCCATCATGAGGGACAGCCGGCATGGCACGTTCGGCGTGTGCGCCATCGTGCTGCTGCTCGCGCTGCGCATAACGGCGGTTGGATCGGTCGCCAATCCGCTCGCCGCCGCCGGCGTGCTGCTCGCGAGCCAGGTGATGGCGCGGTCCGGGTCGCTGTGGCTCACGGTCGCGCTGCCGCCCGCCCGCAAGACCGGGGCATCGGCCAGCGTCGGGCGCGTCGATCGGCGCGCCTTCGGCGTTGGAGCGGTGTTCATGGTCTTCCTGAGCTTCTGCCTCGCAGGCTTCGCGGTGGGCGTGCTCGGGCTCATCGTCGCCTACGTTCTCGGCGCACTGGTCGTCTGGGGCTGGATCGCGCTCTGCCGGCGCCTCGTCGGGGGACAGACCGGCGACCTCATCGGCGCGCTGCAGGCGCTGCTCGAAATCTCCACGCTCGCCGCCTTCATGATCTTCGCGTAAGACGCACCCCATGGACAATAATTCAGCAGAGTTCGTCGGCTCGATACCCGACCTCTACGACCGCGGGCTCGGGCCCGTGATCTTTGCCGATTACGCGCGCGCAATGGCCGAATTCGTCGCGCTCAGCGCGCCGCGCACGGTGCTCGAAACCGCGGCAGGCACGGGTATCGTCACACGCGCGCTGCGCGATCACCTTCTCGCGGCGACAAAGATCACCGCGACCGACCTCAACGGCCCGATGCTCGACATCGCGACCGACAAGTTCGCGCAGGGCGAAGTGACGCTGCAGGTCGCCGACGCGCAGGCGTTGCCGTTCGGGGATACCATGTTCGACGCCATCGTCTGCCAGTTCGGAATCATGTTCTATCCGGATCGGCCGAAATCCTATCGCGAGGCGTTGCGGGTGCTTCGGCCCGGCGGCCGGTATTTCTTCTCAGTGTGGGACGCACACCGCTACAACGGCTTCGCCCGGGTCGCCGACGCTGCCATCAAGGAAGCCTTCCCGGTCGATCCGCCTGGATTTTATCGGGTGCCCTTCGGTTGCGCGGCAATCGACCCGATCAAGCAGGATCTGCTCGACGCCGGCTTCACCAACATCGTGGTGCGGGTGCTCCCGATCCTCAAGCCCGTGGCCGATCTCGATCTGTTCGCCCGGGCGCTGATCTACGGCAACCCTGTCATCGACCAGCTCAAGGCGCGTGGTTCGATGGCCGCGGACACGCTGGTTGAGCGCATCGCCGAGCATCTCAGGACCGAATTCGGCCGGTCCCCGACGCGGATACCGCTGCAGGCGATCGTTTACGAGACCGACCGGCCCGCCTGAACGATCTTTAAGCAGCCCGGCGGCGCGCAACCGCTTGATTTCGCCCCAATCCGCCCCATTATCAGGGGCATGTTGTTCGTGGGCGTCGCTTTGCTGGTTGCGGTCGGGATCGGGGTCCTGATCAGCTCGGAATTCGGTGGGCAACTGGGTCTCACGCATCTGCAATTCGGCCAGCTGATCCCGCTGGTGATCCTCGCGGTGATCTTTGCGGCCGGGGCGTTTTCCCGCCGCCAGCGGCTGACGTCGATTCTCGCCAATGTCGCGGTGTGGATCGGGGTCTTTTCCGCCGCGCTGGTGGGCTACAGCTATCGCGACGATCTCAAGGCGGTCGCCGCGAAGGTCTTCGGCGAGCTGTCGCCGACCAGCGCCATCATCGATTCCAAGGACGGCACGGCGACGTTCCACCGCGGCTATGACGGGCACTTCCTTGTCGCCGCGACGATCAATGGCAGCGGGATGCCGCTGCTGTTCGACACCGGCGCCAGCGCGGTCGTGCTCTCCTACGCCGACGCCAAGCGCGCCGGCATCGATGTGAGCCATCTGACCTTCGACATGCCGGTGACTACCGCCAACGGCACCGGCCGCGCCGCCGTGGTCACGCTCGACTCGATCGAGATCGGCGGCATCCGCCGTCTGCACGTCTCGGCCTTCGTCGCCGAGCGCGGCGCGCTCGACGGAAGCCTGCTCGGCATGACATTCCTCCAGACCCTCAGCCGCTACACCGTCGCCGGCGACACGCTGGAGCTCGCGGACTGACCATGCCGCAACGCGATGACGATGAACGTCTGCTGCGCGCCGCGTTCGCGGTCGCCCGGCGCGCCCGGGAGGGCGGGGATCATCCGTTCGGCTCGGTGCTGGCGGATGGCGAGGGCAAGATCCTGCGCGAACAGGGCAATGGCTACAGCGCCGAGGGGCACGACCGCACGGCGCATGCGGAGAAGCTGCTCGCGTCCTGGGCGGCGAAGAATTTGACGCTCGAGCAGCTGCGCGACTGCACGCTCTATACGTCGGCCGAGCCCTGCGCGATGTGCGCCGGGGCGATCTACTGGGCCGGCATCGGCCGGGTCGTCTTCGGGCAGACCGAGCGCGACCTCAAGGCGCAGACCGGCGCGCATGAGGAAAACCCGACGCTCGACTTGCCGTGCCACATCGTGTTCGAAGCGGGCCAACGCCCTACCGAGCTTGTGGGTCCGCTGCTCGCGGATGAAGCCGCGCAACTGCAGGCGAATTTCTGGAAGATGTGATGCCCGGAAGGGCCGGCTCCATCTCCCTCTCCCCTTGAGGGAGAGGGTTCCCGAAGGACGGGTGAGGGGTTGTTCCCGCATCCGTGACACCCGGGAGAAGCCCTCATCCGGCCGCTGCGCGGCCACCTTCTCCCTCAAGGGGAGAAGGGAGTCCGGCTCAAGCCGCGGCCATCTCCGGCTCGACTGCCGCCTGGGCCCGCAGGATCACCTCGGGGCCGGCTCCGCGTCGGGCAGCGTCAACGCTGAGGATCTGGCGGAATGTACGCGCCCCCGGCCGGCCGTTGGCGAGGCCCAGCAAGTGCCGTGTGATCTGGTTCAGCCGGGCACCGCGGGACAGCTCGCCTTCCGCGTAGTCGGCCATCTGCCGCAAGACGCAAGCCAGATCGAACCGCCGTTCTACTTCGCCGAAGAAGCGGGCGTCGACCTCGGCGAGCATCGCCGGCTCGTGATAGGCGGCGCGTCCCAGCATCGCGCCCGAGACGTGCCGCAGATGCTCTTCCACCGCCGTGATCGTCTCGATGCCGCCGTTGATCGATACGGGGAACGGAGCCAGCCGGCTGGCCAGCCGATAGACGCGCGGATAATCGAGCGGCGGGACGGTGCGGTTCTCCTTGGGCGACAGCCCCTTGAGCCAGGCCTTCCGGGCATGCACGTAGAGATGGTCCGCGCCGGCCGAAACCATCAGGTCGGCGAAGCGATCGAGACTTTGCTCGGTGTCCTGCTCGTCGATGCCGAGGCGGCATTTGACCGTTACCGGCAGGTGCGTCGCGGCCTTCATGGCGCGCACGCACTCGGCGACCAAGTCCGGCTCCGCCATCAGGCAGGCGCCGAAGCGGCCCGATTGCACGCGGTCTGAGGGGCAGCCGACGTTGAGGTTGATTTCGTCGTAGCCGAAGGCAGTCGCGATCCGCGTGGCTTCCGCGAGTTCGGCCGGATCCGAGCCACCGAGCTGTGCCGCGACCGGGTGCTCGTTCGGGGCAAAGCCGAGCAGCCGCTCGCGATCGCCATGGACGATCGCTGCGCTGGTGACCATTTCGGTGAACAGCAGTGCGCGCCGCGTCAGCAGCCGGTGCAGCGCGCGGCAGTGCCGGTCGGTCCAGTCCATCATAGGCGCCACGGAAAACCTACGTGCTTGATTTATCACGCTTTTTCTCGTATTTTCAGAGCCTTAGAACGTGCACACGTTCGCCGTTTGTACGACGCAGTATCCGTCGGTTTTCGCATTTTGTACCGCTCAGTGTGCACGTAGCGTGCACGAAAAAAGAGACCACCCATGGCATCCATCAACAAGCTGGCTTCCGGCAAGTGGCGTGTTCAGGTCCGCACCAAGGGCCACTACCTCAGCGACAGCTTCTCGCTCCGCAAGG
>Ga0265325_10001275_pt1 | contig 17892 bp, 8 predicted proteins | sample 41420metaG_FD_202090 | JGI IMG/M metagenome (GOLD analysis project Ga0265325, IMG submission 202090) | Rhizosphere microbial communities from Carex aquatilis grown in University of Washington, Seatle, WA, United States - 4-14-20 metaG | ecosystem: Host-associated > Plants > Roots > Rhizosphere >...
CGAATCAGCAAGGCTGGTATCAGAGCGTCTACATTCGCGGCGGCGACGTCGATCAGGTCGCCTACGAGTTCGACGGCCTGCCGACGACGCGCCAATCGGATCTCGCGCCGATCGCCACGCTCTCCTCGTTGGGCAATCAAGAAGTGCAGGTCTATACCGGCGGCACGCCGGCGACGTCGAACTCGTCGGGTCTCGCCGGCTACATCAATCAGGTGATCAAGACCGGAACCTACCCGGGCTATGCCGACGCCAATCTGGGAATCGGCGGGCCGGCCTTCTACCACCAAGCGACGATCGAGGCCGGAGGAGCCACGCCCGATCGCATGTTCTCGTATTACATCGGCTTGTCGGGGACGAATCAGACGTTCCGTTACGGTAATAACTTCGGCGGCGTGAGCGATCCGCTCTACTTCTACCCGCTCAACGTTCCAACGCACAACAACGTCTACAACATTCTCGACGGCGCGGGCGGCAAAGCACCCAACTACGGCTTCATACCGGCACCTGGGTTCGCCTATACGCAAGCTACCGATTTCGACCGCGAGAACGTCGTGAACTTTCACATCGGCGTGCCGCATCGCGACTCGCCGCTGCGCGACGACGTGCAGCTGCTCTACGTTACCGGCGGCATCGCCGCGCAGTTCTACAGTTCCGCGCCCGATGTCTGGTATACGCCTGCCGTAGGCCGCAAGAGCGGCATCGGTTATCCGATGCCATATCTCGACTCGCTCTACTACGGCGGACCGCTGATGAAGTCGCCCAATCCGAGCGACCTCGTTACCGGCTTCTTCCCGAGCAGCCCGATGCCGCGTGCTCCCGGCTCGCCGGTCGATCCCAACGATCGCGACGGAAACTGGAACGGCTATTCGATCGAGAAGGCGCAGTACCAAAAGAACTTCGATCAGCGCTCCTATCTTCGCGCCCTGGTCTTTGGCGAGTACTCCAACTGGTTCATCAACGGCCCGCAGAGCTCGCAGTTGGTCTTTGGTTCGGATCCGGCCGATTACGAGGTCCTCGAGCACGGCTACGGAGCAGGGCTCATTTACGCCAATCAACTCTCGTCAAAGAATTTGTTGACCGGCGAGGCGTCGTTCACGACGCAGAAACTGCAAACGTACAATGCCATGTACAGTTCGACCGACCCGGCGACTTCGAGCCGTGCACCGACCGGCCTCGGCACCGTCTTAAGCAACTACGGCACACCCAACGGCCACTGTTACAACTATCGGACCGGGCAGCCGTGGAGCTGCTTCGACGCCGGCAGCCAAGGCGGTTGCCTCGACTCGGGCGGATGTTATTACGGCTACGGCGGCTACAACTTCAACCTTACGCCGGGCGTCGCTCCTCCCGGTTCTCCGGCCGCGAAGGCGGGCGCGAGGTGGATGGTCACTGAGAACGGCGCCAGCGCGCAGGTTGATAACGTCACGCCCTACTTTACCTCGTTCGCCTTAACCGACGTGTGGCAGCCCAACGATCGCATCGTCGTCAACATCGGCGCCCGTTTCGATCACTTTGCCTATGGTACGAACGATCTCGAGTCCGGCTACCCGGCGCGACAGTTCTGGTTCGATGCCTATAACCGCGAACATTGCGGCGCATCCGGTTCGAACCCGCAGTGGACTTGGAACGCCACGAGCGGTTCCTTTGGCTCGTGTGCGCCGGGGTTGTCGCCGCTGACCGATCCCGGCAACGGCCTCTACAATGTCGGCGCCGGATTCAATGCGTCGAACGTCTTTGAGCCGCGTTTTGCCTTCACGTATACGATAAATCCCGACACCGTCATTCGCGGCTCCGCCGGAACGTACGCGCGAGCCGAAGGCTCGTCGTACTACCAGTATAATACCTACCAGCAGAATCTCGCATCGTTCATCGCGCAGTTCTATCCTTACGGCTATCACACACCGGATCACGCGATCTCTCCCGATACCTCCGATAACTTCGACTTATCGCTGGAGAAGCACCTAAAGGGGACGCAGCTCTCCTACAAGATCACGCCGTTCTACCGCAATACCAGCAACGAACTTCAGTTTCAAGCCATCAATCCGGTGCAGGGAACGCTGGCCGGACTCAACGTCGGCACGCAGGAGTCCTACGGCGTCGAGTTTTCGATGCAGTACGGCGACTTCAGCCGCAACGGCCTCTCGGGCATGGTCTCCTACACGCATACCGAGAACCGCATCAAATATAGTCCGATCAATGGGGTGAGCGTGATCGACGCGCTTAACCAGCAGATCGAGCTCTACAATTCTTACACGGCGGCCTGCGCGAGCGTGACAAAGAGCTCGGCGAACTGGCAAGCCTGCGGCAGCGGCGCCTATCCCGGGAACGCGCTGGCGATCTTACCCAACAGCCAAACCGGAACGCGCAATCAGGGTAAGCTTAAGATTCCCAATCCGTACTTCCACGATACGCTGCAGCCGCTCTTCGATACCAACGGCTGGTACGCGCCGTACGACGTGATTCCGAGCCCCTTCAACGCCGCGAACGGCTATACGGTGCCCGACGTTGCGTCGTTGATTCTGAACTACCGCCACGACCGGTTTGCGATTACACCCTCGGTGCGCTACATGAACGGCTCCAACTACGGCTCGCCGCTAGTTTGGCCGGGCTACGTGCCGCAATCGTGCCGAGCGCAACCGTCAAATACGCCCGCGACCCCAGGCGTCAGCTGTGCGGGCGGCTCGATCGGCGCGGTCTTTCTTCCCGATCCGTACAGTAACCACTTCGATAACCTTGGCGCGTTCATCCAGCCGTCGCAGTTCTCGCTCAACTTGCAGACGAGTTACGATTTGACGCCGCGGGCCACGCTGACGTTCCAAGCGGTCAACATCGTCAATCAGTGCTATCAGCGCGGTTATGCCTGGGACAACTCGGTGACGTGCGTGTACTCGAATCTTCCATCGAATATCCTCGCGCCGGCGGGCAACTTCATTCGAAATCCTCCGGCGCAGGTGCGCTATCCGTACGGCACGTTCTTCAATATTACCGAAGTCGGCATCTCGTCGGTGAAGCAGCCCTTCGGTTTCTTCGCCAATCTTAGCTTGAAACTCTAATGCGGCGCGCGGATTTCGTCCGCAGTCTTGGGACAGCCGCGCTTGCGGCGGGAAGCATCCCGGAACTCGTCGCGTGGAGCAGTTCGCAGGCTCGCGGACGCGAGAAAATCGTCATCGTCGGGGCCGGCATCGCCGGGCTGACGACGGCCTTGCGGCTGCACGATGCCGGCATCGCTGCGACGATTTACGAGTCGTCGTCCCGCGTCGGCGGCCGGATGCATTCGGAGCGTTCCTATTGGAACGAGCGCCAGCATACCGAATGGTGCGGTGCGATGGTCGACTCGACGCACATGACCATTCGGGGTCTGGCGAAGCGCTTTCGGCTCGCGTTACTCGACACGTATTCCGGCCGGCCGCCGCACTCTCGTGATACGTGCTTTCTCGACGGCAGCTATTATGCGATGGCCGATGCCGATCGCGACTTTGCCAAAATCTACCCCACCCTGCAGGCGCAGCTCGCCGAAGTCGATCCAACGACGACGTACAAAAACGCGACGCCGACGGCGCGGCGCATCGATGCACTGAGCATGCGCGATTGGATCGAGCGCTACGTTCCCGGAGGAATCAACTCGCGGCTGGGGCGGCTGATCAAAGTTTCGTACGCCAACGAGTATGGGCGCGATGTCGAAGAGTTGAGCGCGCTGAATTTGGTGATGCAGCTGGGGGCACAACGACACTACGCCCAAGATCACGAGATGAACGTTCTGGGCTACTCCGACCAGCGGTACATCATTGCCAACGGGAGCCAGTCGCTTCCCGAGGCCATCGCGGAATGGTTGCCGGCGGGTAGCGTCATACACAACTACCGGCTTCTGGCGATCCGGCGTATGCCTAAGGGTACGTACGAACTGCACTTTGACGCCGGCGGAACGCGCCAGACCATCTATGCCGATCGCGTCGTGCTGACCATACCGTTTATCGCCCTGCGCGGGCTCGATTACTCGAGTGCCGGCTTTGATTCGGCGAAGGCTAACGCAATAGAGAGTCTGGGTTACGGCTATCACACCAAACTGCACTTGCAGTTCGATCGCCGGGCCTGGATGCGGGCCAAACATCCGTGGCCGCAGCCGACATCCGGCCAGATCTGGACGACGTTGTCCTCACAGAGCGCGCTGGACTTCTCGCTGGGGCAACCGGGCCAAGACGGGTTGATCGAAGTTTTCACCGCCGGTGCGGCCGGAATGCTCGACACGCCGCCGATGCCGTACGCACGCGCCGATCAGTCGGCCGCCGTCAAAGCGCACGCGACGGCCTTCTTCGAGCAGCTCGATCGCATTTGGCCGGGCGTATCGCAGACTTGGAACGGCAAGGCAACGTTCGGTAACGCGCAGGCCGACCCCAATATTCTGGCGAGCTACTCGTGCTGGCTGGTCGGTCAGTATACGACGATTGCCGGTCACGAGGCGACGCCGCAAGGGCGCGTGCATTTCGCCGGCGAGCACACGTCGGTTGAATACCAAGGCTTCATGGAGGGCGGAGCAGAGTCGGGGCTTCGCGCTGCCGGCGAGATCCTTAGCGCGTACCACCTAGCGCCACGTCACGCGACGGGATAGCCCCGTGCATATCGTTGGAACGGCGGGTCACGTCGACCACGGAAAGTCGGCGCTCGTTGCCGCGCTGACCGGAACCAATCCGGATCGCTTGGTCGAGGAACAAGAGCGCGGCATGACGCTCGACTTGGGGTTTGCGCATCTGCGTTTTGATGACGGAGTCGAGGGCGGCATCGTCGACGTTCCCGGGCACGAACGATTTTTGCACAATATGCTGGCCGGAGCGGCGGGCATGGAGTTGCTGCTGCTGATTGTCGACGCAGTCGAGGGCGTGATGCCGCAGACGCTCGAGCATCTGCAAATCCTGCAGTTTCTCAACGTCCGGCGCATCATCGTCGTGGTCAGCAAGATCGACTTGATCGACGAGGCCGAAAGAGACGACGCTGCGCGGCGTATCGCCGAGCATCTACAGGGAACGATCGCTGCCTCGTCCCCGATCTATCCCGTTTCCGTCGTCACCGGCGAGAATCTCGACACATTACGGAACGTGCTTCACGAGGAGCTTGCGGCGCTGCCGCCGCGCAACACCGACGCACCGGCCTATCTTCCGGTCGATCGCGTCTTTTCGCTGCCCGGCTTAGGCACCGTCGTCACCGGCACGCTGATGCAAGGCCGGATCGAAACGGGCGAAACGCTGATGGTCGAGCCCGGCGGCAAGGCGGCGCACGTGCGCAGCATCGGAGTCTTCGGTTCGACGCGGCCGAGCGTCGAAGCCGGGGCTCGCGTCGCGCTCAACCTTCCCGGCATCGATCGCCACGAAATCGAGCGCGGCCACGCCATCGTCGGACGCGAGCTCACCGCGCGCACCAACTTCGCCGTTCGTTTCGTACCATTGCAGAGCGCGCTGTCGCTCATCGGCCGCCGGACGGCGGTCCGGGCATACGTTGGTTCGAGCGAAGTTCTCGGGACGCTCGTCGCCCAGAATGGCTCGGTCAATGCGAACGAAATGCGTGCCAACCTGCACCTGCGTGAACCGGTTGTTGCCTTCCCGGGCCTGCGTTTCGTGTTGCGCCGGCCGTCGCCGATGACGCTGCTGGGCGGTGGGCACGTCGAAGCGCTCGACATACCGGACGACGCCGATACCGAGGGCGCTGCCGAGCGCGCCGCCGTCACGCTTTTACGCGAACGCGGCTTGCAGCCCGTGGACCTCGCCGCCGTCGCGCTGACGGCAAACTTGCGCGAGCGAGCCGCTCGCGACGTGTTGGAGCGCCTGGTCGAACGAGAAGAAGCGCTGCCGATCGAACGGCCGGCCGAATACGTCGATGGTGCCGCGGCACGCGTGTTGCTGGCCCGCGTCATCGAAGGTTTGCGTGACGCACAAGAACGTGAGTCGTGGGCGATGGGCGTGACCTCGCTCGCTCTTTCGCGTTCGCTGGGCATCGGTGAGCCGCTGCTCGTCCGCATCATGGAGCGGTTTGTTTCTGAGGGGCGGCTGCTGCATCGCAGCGGCTATTATTGCACCGTCGATCACGATCCGGCGCTTACGTCCGAGCAGCGCGCCTTCTTCGATCATCTCGTTCCGCTCGACGAGGAGCAGCCGTTCCTGCCGATACCGTTTGCCGGTGCCGCAGCGGCGGTGAAACTCGCTAAGCTCGCCGGCGCGGTCAAAGCCTTCGACACGCTGCTCGCGCGCGGCGCCCTCGTGAAAGTCGGCGACGATCTCTATCGCGGCTCGCAAATCGCAGATATCCGGACGCGGGTCGAAACGCTGCTCAGCGAGAGGGAACGCATGACCGCCGCCGAGTTTCGCGACCTGTTAGGGACGTCACGCAAATACGCCGTGCCGATGCTGGAGTGGCTCGACGGCCACGGCGTTACGATCCGCAGTGGAGACTTCCGCACGCTGCGCCGAACCGCCGCCTCCCGCTCGTAGCTCAAACCTCCCCTAGCGATCCACTCTTGCGTTCCGCGTTACTTTGTGTTACAAAGTAATTGACTTTGCGGCGCAAAGTACCAATGCGGGACTCTCTGTGAGGTGGGCATGCTCAAGCGTCTGATCGCCATTACCGTTATTTTTATTGGTGCCGGGATTGCCTGGATGATCCTAGGAGGGACGCTCGTACAGCGCACCTCGGACTCCGACTCCACGCAACGCGCCAAGCTGACGGCGCAATGGGGTGGCCCTCAGGCGCAGACCGCGCCGTCCGTCCAGGCCCGCGTCGCTAGAGAGACCTACAATCGAGATAAGAAGCGCGTCGAACGCGGGTATGAAAACGTCGCCGTTCCGCTGCGCAGCGGCCGCGTCGACGTAAAGCTGAATCTCGAACAGCGTCGCGTTGGACTGCTCTGGTATAACCTTTACTCCGTCCGCTTTGCAGCTCGGTATAAAGTTCGCAATAATACCCCGTCGTCGGAGCTTTCGGTACACTTCGGTTTTCCGTCAAGTCAGGCGACGTACGCGAATTTTACTGCGGTGGTAGGCGGACGGCGCATCGCCGATCCGGCCTCCCTCGACAGCGGCTACGTGAGCTTCGATCTGCCGCCAGGTAAAGAGACGACCATCGATATCGGCTATTCGTCACGCGGCATGGAAACGTGGTCTTATTGCTTCGGAACCGGCGTTCAATCGATTGACGATTTCGCGCTCACGATGACCACGAACTTCGACGCCATCGACTTTCCGTCGCAAACGCTGCTGCCGGTCGACGAAGGACGCTCCGGAAACGGCTGGCGGCTCGGCTGGCACTACACCTCGCTGGTAACCGGCAACAGCATCGGGATGACCTTCCCGTACCCGCTCCAACCCGGCCCGCTCGCTCAGAGAATCACGCTTTGGGCGCCGGTTGCGCTTTTCTTTTACTTCTTCGTTATGCTCGTAATCACCACGTTACGCAACGTCGACCTACACCCCATCAACTATTTCTTTCTTGCTGCCTCGTTCTTCGCGTTCCACCTCCTCTTCGCGTATCTGGTCGATCGCGTCGCGATCGAGGCAGCCTTCGCTATCTGCTCGGCGGTCACGCTCTTTTTGACGATATCTTACCTGCGCCTCGTCGTCGGGTGGCGCTTCGCCGCCGTCGAAAGCGCGCTGGCCCAGCTCGTCTATCTCATCCTCTTCTCGTACGCATTATTCAACGAGGGATGGAGCGGTCTCACGATAACCATTGGCGCCATCATCACGCTGTTCGTCGCCATGCAAGCGACGGGCCGGATCAAGTGGAGCGAGCGGCTCGCGGTCGAGACGTCCTAGGCGTTACGGTCCGTCGGCGCAGGCGTGATATGTGTTCGAGTACATCGGCTGAATGCTGTAGGTCACGCCGTTCAACGGAATCTTCCACTGGAAGGTCTCGCACAGGTCGGCGACTTCCGAGAAGAAGGTAAAGTTGAACCAGGCGAAGGCCGGCCCTGGGTCGGTAATCGATTCGAACGTTTCGTGTCCCAGGGTCGAGACGGTCGAGTTGGTGAGCGCGCTCGCCCCCGAAGAGGCGCGCGAGGCGCAGAAGCTGATTTTTTGATAGGGCTCGATCGAGACGATTACCACGTCGCGGACGTCCTTGAACGAGACGCTTTCGTGGTAGGCGCAGAAGTTGAAAGTATTGCGATGGTCGGGAGAATAACACGAGCGCGAGCGGTCGAAACACGTGTCCGTGCCTTTAGGAAGAAAGACGTGGTACATGCTGGTGTAGCCGGCTTTCTTACCGTTTTTCATCAGCGCGGCGTGCACGATGGCAAGCAGGTCGTTTTGGTACAGGAGGTTGGTGTACGTCTTGTACTTCAGCGAGAACGAACCGGCGAAAGTGTAGCCGTCGGGCGAAGTGTGGGTGTACTGCGTGAGTAAGCCGGCAAAGCTGCTGCCGGCCAGGTTCTTTTGGAATCCTTCGGGATCGCCCCAGCAACTCTCGTCGCCGGCCTTGCAGTTGACGTAGATATTGTACGAGGCTGCCGTCTTCATGACCGCGCCTTTCCGGCGAACCAAGTCGGCCGGATATTTCTTACGCACCCCCGAGCCGTCGGCGCCCCGGTGTTGCGCGCGAAGCGGCATCAGGTGGTAGTAGAGTATCTTCGCGTTGCGTCCGCTCTCGACGTCGACGGTTGTAACGCCGAGCGTTGCCGGCGTGCTCGCAACGGCAGCTCCACTTTGGGGCGCGGCCGGCGGAATCGTGCGCTGCGGCCCCGCGCAGGCGGTGAGTAAGCAGAGAGCAACGAGACCCGGCAACAGAGCGGAGAGCGATTTCACGGCATGTTCCTCCAAGCGCAAAGCGAAACCCTAAATATATCGTGGTGAGGATGCCGTTTCGCCTGCTCTTCTGGGCATCTTTGGTGGGCTGCGCGACCGCGTGCGCCGGCTCGCCGCCGGCGACCGGCGCACTCCCCTCCGCGATCGGTAAGGCCGGCGCCTCGCGGGCGAGTGGAACCTTCGTGATCGGCAACAAGCATCATCACGTCTACACGAACCTAAATATCTCCACGGAGTCGGGCGATTGCGTTCGCATCGAGCATTCGACCGATATAACGATCGAACGTTCGCAAATCGGTCCCTGTGGCGGCAATGGGGTGAGCGTAAGCGGCAGCCGGTTCGTACGGATCTACGATAGTTATATTCACCCCGAGACGCGCAGCAAAGGCTGCTGCGATCGTAACGACGGCGTGCTGCTGGAGAACGTTACCAACGCGATCGTAGCCGGGAACGTGATCGCGTACGGCGAGTCGAACGTCGAGGCCCCGCTGGGCGGCAGCGACCTGTCGATCGCCGGAAACTTTCTACTCAATCCGCGCGGGCCGTTCCCTCGCGGCCAGAACGTGCAGGCCTGGAACGTCCATCGCATTGTGGTGCGAAAAAACTATACGCTGAGCAGCCGCAATTCGCGGCGCTATCTCTATCCCGACGACCAGGAAGATTCGATCAACTTCGGTCTCGGCGAGTCGTTCAAGGCCGAGGATAACTACGTTACCGGCGGCGAGAGCCCGTCGGGCTGCGGCATTATCGCCGACGACGGCGCAAACCAGGTCGCGATGCTCGGCAACGTGCTGGTTGACACCGGCGCCTGCGGCATCGGCATCGCCAGCGGTACCCGGCAAATCGTCGACCGCAACCGCGTGATCAACCGCAACCCGGTAAAGGGCGGCGGAAACACCGCCATTTATGTTTGGAACCAATATCCGAGCGTTGCTTGCGGTCCGGTGCGATTTTCGTACAACATCGCCACCGAGGTCCGTAAAGACGGAACGCAATCGGGCTTTTGGGACGGTGGGGGCTGCGGCCCCGTCGCGAGGAAGCATAACGTTTGGAACGAGCCGGCCTACAAGCAACTGACGCCGGTGCGCGAAAAACTGTCGCCGCCGGAGATCCCGCCTCAGCCAAAGTCCTGCGTCGTCGAGTCGCCCTACTCGACCCAGACAAAATGGCCGCCCTGTTAAAAGTGCAGCAACGTTAGAACGCCGAGCACAACCTCGACCGCAACGAGTACGACGATCGTCAGTTCGAGAAACTGATCGCGCCGGCTACGCGACTGATCGCTGAAGAAACGATACATTTCTCCCACCGAAGCCAGCTTCGTGTCGATCTGTCCCTGCCAGTCGGAGAGGCCGAGGCGCGCCGCGGCTGCACGGTAGATACGCGCGTAATAGGCATCGCCGACCAGCTTGAGCGCGTTGGTCGAGCGATCGGTGAGCTCGAGAATATCGACGATTAGGTAGCGCAGCGTCGCGGCTTGTTCGGCTTCGCGCCCGCCGCTGAGCGAACGCGCCGGCCCGGCCGGCTGCATCTTATAAATTGTGTCGAGCTCGCTGTCGAGCTGTGCGTCGTACGTGCGCAGCTCCAGCAGCTGAGAGTTGGCGAATTCGAGAATGTCCTCGATGGCACGCGCGCTTTCGCGCCGGTCGTAGACGAAGGCCGTATCCCACTGCACGATCGTTAGGTCGTCTTCGAAATATGAAAAGCGGACGCGCAGGGCTTCCTCGGCTTCGCTCGCTGCCAGACGCTTGCGCTCGCCGATCAAAAGACCGGCCAGCGCTACCGAATGATCGTCGAGCAGCGTCTCGGCATCGATCGCCTCCGAGAAGCGATCGACTTCGACGATCACGTAGTCCTCCACCAAGGCTTCGTGCCGGTCGTCGAGCGCGTGGGCGTATTCGTCGCAGATGCGGTCGACGGTGGCTTGAGCGAAGTTGAGGATGCGTTCGTCGCTACGCGCGCGCTCGGTCAGGGCGATGAGGTCGTTCCACGTGCCCATGGCGGGGAAGCTCAATCGCAGCGAAACAACTCCATAATCGTAGAGCTTCAAGCGAACCGAGCAGCGTAAGTCTCCAATAGTCGCATCGGGCAGCGCCGCCACCAACGGCGGCAGCGGAAACTGAAGGTAGGGCTGGGCGTGCTGGTGCAACGGCAGCGCGGCCGGCGCGCGATTGTCGCCGCCCAGTGCGCTCGTCTTTGCCAGATCGATGGTATCGGCGACGTCGAACAGGTAGTACGCCCGCACCGCACCGGCGACAATCTCCAGCATCGCGGCGGCCTTCCGACTTGGCCTGCGGGACCCTCCTGGCAACAGGCTGCTTCGCGGCCGTAGCGTAAAGAAATGACGATGGCGTTGCGACTGCTTTTCCTCGGTTTATTCCTCGCGACGCTCGCGGTGCCGGCCGGCGCGCAGAGCGATAGCGGGCCCTTCGCCGGTCTTTCCTATCGGCAGATCGGCCCGGCGATCAGCGGCGGACGGAGCAGCGCCGTCGCCGGGAGCGACCGCGATCCTGCACTCTATTACGCGGGTGGCGCGGGCGGCGGCGTCTTTAAGTCGACCGACGGCGGAGCGTCATGGGTGCCCGTCTTTGACAAACAGCCCGTGGCGCCGATCGGTGCAATCGCCATCGCCCCGCAAGACGATCGTGACGTCTGGGTCGGAACCGGCGAATCCAATCCGCGCAACACCGTCGAGTCGGGCGGCGGCGTCTTTCACAGCATCGACGGCGGAAAGCACTGGCAACGCATCGACCTCGAGGGCTCGGCGCACGTTTCGGCAATCAACGTCGATCCGCGCGACCGGCGCACCGTCGTCGTCGGCGTGCTAGGACGGGTTTCGAGCGACTCCACCGAGCGCGGAATCTTCATTACGCGCGACGGCGGGGCGCATTGGCAGCGGACGCTCTACGCGGGGCCCTCGAGCGGAGTTTCGTCGCTCGTGCGCGTTCCCGGCCGTCCGTCGACGCTCTTTGCCGGCATGTGGCAGATCCGTCGCCTACCGTGGCGGCTCGACAGCGGCGGGCCCGCGGGCGGCATCTATCGCTCCGATGACGGCGGCGCGACGTGGCGCAAGTTAACCGGCAACGGACTACCGCCGGGTTTGACCGGACGCATCGGATTGGCAGCGGGTGCGCGGCAACGTCTGTATGCGCTGATACAATCTCGTGAGGGCGATTTGTGGCGCTCCGATAATGGCGGCGTGACGTGGCGGAAGATGCCGCACAGCCCGTTCCTCGGCGCGCGGTCGTTCTACTTCAGCAGCATCTACGTCAATCCGGCAAACCCCGATCGCTTGATCAACGTATCGCTGATCCTTTCGATGAGCACCAACGGCGGCCGTTCTTTTCACGCGATTTCAAAGGGCGCGGGTTGGGACTATCATGCAATCTGGTGGTCCGCCGACGGGAGACGCATCATTAACGGCAATGACGAAGGCGTTATTCTTTCCTCAGACGGCGGTGCGAACTTTTGGCAGCCCTACGACCTGCCGTTCGCCCAGCCGTACCATGTCGGATTCGACCGCCGCGTTCCGTATTATCGCGTTTGCGTCGGGCTGCAGGACGACAATAGCTGGTGCGGTCCGTCGACGAGCGACAGCTCCATCGGCGTGATGAATCGCGACTGGTATCAAGTCGGTCCCGGTGACGGTATGTGGGCGGTCTTCGACCCGAAGGACCCGTCGTATATCTGGTCGACGTCGACCTCGTCCGATACCGGACAAGTCTATCTCTTCAACGAAGGGACGAAGCAGGTCTACGAAGTCTCACCCGACGCCGAGTCGAACGGGGAGACGGCCCCGCGTAACCTGCGCTATCGGTGGAATTGGGATTCCCCGCTGGCATTCACCAGCGATGGGAAAGCGCTGCTCGGAGGTAACGTCGTCTTCGAAAGCGCCGATCGCGGGCAGAACTGGACGGTCATCAGTCCGGATCTAACGCGCAACGATGCGAGCAAACAGGGCAACACGGGCGGCCCGATCGGCAACGACCTGTCGGGCGCAGAGAACTACGACACGATTCTCTACATCGCGACGACCCCGCTCGACGACGCGATGATCTGGGTGACGACCGACGACGGCCTCGTGCAAGTGACGCGCGATCGCGGCCTCCATTGGACGAACGTCTCGCCGCCGGAGTCGCTGGTGCCGCCGTGGGGCCGAATCATGGGGCTCGACGTCGGGCGCTCCGCTGCCGGGACCGCGTTCATCGCGGTCGAGCGGCACTTGCTCGGCGACGACCGGCCATATCTATTGCGCACCGATGACTACGGCGCGCACTGGCACTCCATTTCCGGCAATCTCCCGCCCAATCAATTCGCGCGCAGCATCCGGCAGGATCCGCGCAACGGCAACGTTCTTTACGCCGGCACCAATCGCGGTATTTGGATAACCATGGACGGCGGCGGCCATTGGCAGTCGCTCCGGCTCGACGCGCCGGCAACGGCAATCTACGATCTCGAGATTCAACCCGACGCCAACGATCTCGTGGTCGCTTCCCATGGCCGCGGGGTATGGATTCTCGATGACTTGACGCCGTTGCAGCAATGGGCGCGCACGCAATCGGGAAACGTCGCGCTGTTCTCGCCGCGCGACGCCTATCGCATGTGGCAATGGGCACCCGTCAATACGTTCACCGATCCGACCGTCCCGCCAAACGAGTTCGTCGGATCCAACGCGCCGTACGGTGCGATCGTCAACTATTATCTGCCGCGCAGCGCCAAGACCGTTGCGCTCGAAATCGTTGACGCGCGCGGCAACGTCGTTCGTAGACTGGAGAGTAAGGACGTTCCCAAGCGCATCGGCCTCAATCGCGCGTCGTGGGATCTTCGCGAGAACGGTCCGGCAAAGTGGAACGGAACGTTCAAAGGAAACGAAGGTCCCGACGAGGGCGCGGAAGTTCTACCCGGTGCGTATACCGTTCGCCTAACGGTCGCTGGAACCGCGACAACGGTACCGGTAACGGTCAAAGCGGACCCTCGCGATCCGGCGGCTTCGCGCTACCAAGAACGATACGACTTTGTGGCGACGCTCTATCGAGATCTGGGAACGATCGATACCCTGCTCAATCAGATCGACGCCCGTCTCAAGCACGCAACGCCGAAACAATCCGCCGTGCTCGCTTCGTTCCGCCGGCAACTAACCTATAATCCGCGCAATATCGAGGACCTGAGCGGACCAGCCGGGCTGCGCGAACACGTATTCGACCTCATCGGCCGGATGGGCTCGTCGTTTCAGGCGCCGACGGCGGTGCAGCGCGAACAAGGAGCCAAGTACCAGGCGGAGGTCGAGCGCGTCAGCACCGAGTACCGGACGCTTTAGCCATGGTAGTTGAAAAATGAACGTAGATAAGATGACCGAGCGCGTTGCCGAAGGGCTCAACGCCGCCTATTCGCGCGCGCTGCACGAACATAATACCCAAACGACTCCCGAGCACATGCTTGCCGCGCTGCTCGACCAGGAGCGCGGCATCGCGCCCGACATTCTCGCTGCGGCGGGGGCCGATCCGAAAGCGATCGCGCAGCGCGCCGAGGAGGCCATCGGGAAGCTTCCGCGTTTGAGCGGCAGCAGCGCCGATTCGGCGCAGGTTACGCTCTCGCCCGAGCTGGCGCGGATCATGAGCACGGCCGAGAACGAAGCCAAAGCATTGCAAGACGACTACACGTCGGTGGAACACGTTCTGCTGGCGATGGCCCAGGCGTCCGGCGAAGCCGGCCGGATCTTCCGCGACGCAGGTTTAACCAAAGACAAGCTCTTGCAGGCGCTGCGCCAGGTCCGCGGCAACCAGCGCGTCACGACCAAAGATCCGGAAGGCACCTACAAGTCGCTCGAGCGGTACGGCCGGGACCTGACGCTCGAGGCCGAGCGCGGCAAGCTCGATCCGGTGATCGGCCGCGACGAAGAGATTCGCCGCATTATACAAGTCTTGTCGCGCCGCACCAAAAACAATCCGGTGCTCATCGGCGACCCCGGCGTTGGCAAGACGGCCATCGTGGAGGGCTTGGCGCAACGCATCGTGCGTGGCGACGTGCCCGAAGGGTTGAAGAACAAGCGTATCGTGTCGCTCGATATGGGCGCGCTGATCGCCGGTGCTAAATATCGCGGCGAGTTCGAAGAGCGGCTCAAGGCCGTCCTCAAAGATGTCGCGTCTTCTGAGGGGCAGATCATCCTCTTCGTCGACGAGTTGCACACGGTCGTTGGTGCTGGGAAAGCCGAAGGCGCGATGGATGCCGGTAATCTGCTCAAGCCGATGCTGGCACGCGGCGAGCTGCACATGATCGGCGCGACGACGCTCGACGAATACCGCAAATATATCGAGAAGGACGCTGCATTAGAGCGGCGCTTCCAGCCGGTGGCGGTCGATCAGCCCAGCGTCGAGGATACCATCTCGATTCTACGCGGCCTCAAGGAGAAATACGAAGCTCATCACGGCGTACGCATCAAGGATGCGGCGCTCGTTGCGGCAGCGACGATGAGCAATCGCTATATCACCGATCGTTTTTTGCCCGACAAGGCCATCGACTTGGTCGACGAATCGGCGGCAAAACTGCGCACCGAGATCGACTCGATGCCGCAGGAGCTCGACGAGGTCTCGCGGCGGGTGCTGCAGCTGGAGATCGAGCGCGAAGCACTGCGCAAGGAAGGCGACAGCGCCAGCCGCCGCCGTCTAGAAGAGCTGGAAAAAGAGATCGCCAGGCTGCGCGAAGATCAGGCGCGCCTGCGCGTGCGATGGGAAGCCGAGAAGAACGCGGCGGTAAAGCTCCGGAAGTTACGCGAGGAGATCGAGGCAACGAAGCTGGCGATCGAGCATGCCGAGCGTCAGTACGATCTCAACAAGGTGGCCGAGCTTCGCTACGGCACGCTGCCGCAACTGGAGAAGCAGCTCGAATCCGAGGAGCAGCAACTGGCGCATAACAACGGCGCGCGCCTCTCCAAGGAAGAGGTGGACGAAGACGACATTGCCGGCGTGATCGCGCGTTGGACCGGCATTCCGGTCTCCAAGCTGCTCGAAGGCGAGAAGCAGAAGCTGCTGCACCTCGAAGACGAGCTGCATCGGCGAGTCGTCGGCCAGGACGAAGCGGTCGACGCCGTTGCCGAAGCCGTACTGCGCTCGCGTTCGGGTTTGGCCGATCCCAATCGTCCCATCGGTTCGTTCATTTTCCTGGGGCCGACCGGCGTCGGTAAGACCGAGCTGGCGCGCGCGCTCGCCGAATATCTCTTCGACGACGAACGCGCACTCATCCGCATCGACATGTCGGAGTATCAAGAAAAGCACACCGTCGCGCGTTTGATCGGAGCCCCGCCCGGCTACATCGGCTTCGAGGAAGGCGGTCAGCTTACCGAGGCGGTGCGCCGCCGGCCGTACTCGGTGATTCTCTTCGACGAAGTCGAAAAAGCGCACCCTGACGTCTTCAACGTGTTCTTGCAGATTCTCGACGACGGACGGCTGACCGACGGTCAGGGCCACACGGTCGATTTCAAAAACACCATCGTGATCATGACGTCGAATATCGGCAGCCACCGCATCCTCGACTATAAGGGCTCTTTAGACGGCGCCGATTACGCGGTGATGCGCGCGACGGTGCTCGACGAGCTGCGCCAGCACTTCCGTCCGGAGTTCCTTAACCGCGTCGACGAAATCATCGTCTTCCATGCCCTCACCGAAGACGAGTTGCTGACGATCGTCGACCTGCAGCTGCAGCGGTTGCGTAAGCGTCTGGCCGAACGTCGCGTCAAACTCGAGCTCTCCGACGCAGCAAAGCGCCACATCGTCAAGGCCGGCTACGACCCGCACTATGGCGCGCGTCCGCTCAAGCGCACGATCCAGCGCGAGCTGGAGACGCCGCTGGGGCGCAAGATCCTGGCCGGCGAGATCGACGACGGAGATACCGTAGACGTTGGTTTCGACGAGAACAAGGGCGAGCTGACCTTCACTATCGGGGAACGGGTCGCCGCAACGGCGTAAAGAGCGCCGATGCTGGCTGCATTGACGCTCACCGGTCTCCTCGGTTATCCGTTTCCCGCCGCGCTCGCCGGCAACGACCGCGGCACCGCGATTGCCTACGCGCTGGTCACGCGCGGGGTTCGCACGCTCTGGTTTGCTCGTGCGCCGGATTACGCGCCGCAGCAGCTCTTCTCGTCGGGCGGCGACGACGGCCAGGAGCTCAGCGATCTGGTCGTTTCCAACGACGGCGCCCACGTCGTCTACGTGCGCGGCGGCGATCACGACGCCAACTGGCCGGAACCGCTGCAGCCCAACGCCGCATCGAGCACGACGCAGCCGCAGATGCAGGTGTGGTCGGCAGCGACGGCCGGCGGCGCTCCAAAACTGATCGGCGAGGGCGACGCCCCGGCGATTTCGCCCGACGGCTCGCGCGTAGCCTACACCAACGGCGGCGCGGTGATGGTTGCGCCGATCGATGCGAGCGCCGCTCCAAAGCGGCTCTTCTTTGATAGCGGGCAAGACTCGGATCTGCAGTGGTCGCCCAGCGGGACGGCCCTGGCCTTCGTCTCGGCGCGTACCGATCACAGCTTTATCGGTGTCTATCGCAGCGATGCCGGCGCGCTAAGCTTCATCGCACCAACGACGTCTCAGGATTTCATGCCGCGCTGGTCGCCCGACGGCACGCAGATCGCCTTCGTGCGGCTGCATGGGGACGGTGGTCCGCCGCGAGATCCGCTCACGTGGAACCCGGTTCCCTGGGAGATCTGGGACGGCGACGCGGGCAGCGGCGCCGCGCATCTCGTCTGGTCGAGTCCGAACACGCCGCGCGGCACGCTTCCGCAGTCGGCCGGTGGGCCGTTCATGGAGTGGGCGGCCGGCAACCATCTCGTCTTTAAGAGCTCGCAAGAGAACTGGCTGCATCTGTATTCGGTCTCTGCAAGTGGCGGCGCCGCGCGTCTGCTCACCCCCGGTGCGTTCATGGTGGAAGACGTCGCGATGTCGCCAGATCGTGCGTCGGTCGTCTACAGCGCTAACACCGGATCGACTGCCGGCGATGACGACCGGCGGCACATCTTCCGCGCCGACGTCGCCAGCGGCAACGTGACGCAGCTAACGCACGGCGCCAGCAGCGAGACGAATCCCGTTCCGCTGGGGAACGGCGCGCTCGCGTTCAA
>Ga0265325_10001278_pt1 | contig 17866 bp, 15 predicted proteins | sample 41420metaG_FD_202090 | JGI IMG/M metagenome (GOLD analysis project Ga0265325, IMG submission 202090) | Rhizosphere microbial communities from Carex aquatilis grown in University of Washington, Seatle, WA, United States - 4-14-20 metaG | ecosystem: Host-associated > Plants > Roots > Rhizosphere...
GCTCAACCTGCTGGGCACGGTCTATCGCGAGATCACCCAGGGACTGGTGGACATGGAGGCGATGTTCCGGCTGCTCAACCAGCCCCAGGAAGTGCGGGACAAGCCGGACGCCAAGCCGCTGATCGTTTCGGGCGGCGAGATCCGCTTCGATAATGTGGTGTTCTGCTACGATCCCGAACGCATTGTGCTGAAAGGCATCAGCTTCACCGTGCCCGCCGGCAAGACGGTGGCGGTGGTGGGGCCTTCGGGGGCCGGCAAGTCCACCATCAGCCGCATTCTCTATCGTTTCTACGACATCAAGAGCGGACGGGTGACCATCGACGGCCAGGACATCCGCGACGTGACCCAGGAATCCCTGCGCGCCGCGATCGGCATCGTTCCCCAGGACACCGTGCTGTTCAACGACACGGTGCGCTACAACATCGCCTATGGCCGGATCGGCGCCAACGAGGCCGAGATCAAGGAGGCGGCGCGCCTGGCCCAGATCGACAAATTCATCACTTTGCTGCCGATGGGCTATGACGCGATGGTGGGCGAACGCGGGCTGAAACTGTCGGGGGGCGAGAAGCAGCGCGTCGCCATCGCCCGCACCATCCTGAAGAACCCGCCGATCCTGCTGCTGGACGAGGCGACCAGCGCCCTCGACACCGGCACCGAGCGCGAAATCCAGGGCGCGCTGGGGGAGGTGTCGCGCAACCGCACCTCGCTGGTGATCGCCCACCGGCTCTCCACCGTGATCGATGCCGACGAAATCCTGGTGCTGGACCATGGCCAGATCATCGAGCGCGGCCGTCATTCCGAACTGCTGGCGCAGGGCGGACATTATGCCTCGATGTGGAACAAGCAGCGCGAAGCCGCCGCGGCGCGGGAGAAGCTGAAGCAAGTCGAGAACGATCCCGACGTGGCGCCTGGAATAGCGCGTACAGCGCCGGACAGTGTCGGGCCTTAGATCAACTCGACCTTGTCAACCTCGACGCCCTTGTTGCCCTGGCGGGTCGAATAGCGGATGCGCTGGTCCGGTTCCACCGCCTGCACCCCCGAACGGCGCAGGGCGCTGGCATGCAGATAGATATCGCCGCTGCCATTGTCCGGCATGACGAAACCGAAGCCCTTCTGGTCGTTGAAGAACTTGACCTTGCCTTCGACCATCGGTCCCGACGGCGCGCTGTCGCGATAACCGCCGCCGCCAAAGTCCCGGCCGCCGCCACCGAAATCGCGCCCGCCGCCGAAGTCGCGGTCGCCGCCACCAAACCGTCCGCCGCCGCCGCCGAAGCGGCCCCCGCCGCCACCGCCGCCGAACTCGCGGCGCGGCCCGCGCGAAGGCGTGGCCTCCGCAGTGGACAGATCCACGCTGTGTACCGCTACCACCTGCAGCCCGCGCTGGGAGTCCGCCAGATCGCAGACGATGGTCGCGCCCTGCGGAATTTCCGCATGGCCCGCCGCCTGCAGCGCGGAGGCGTGACAGAACGCGTCGCCGCCATTGTCCAGGGTGATGAAACCGTAACCTTTTGTGGGATTGAACCACTTCACCTTGCCCTTCGCGGATGCCTGCGCGATCGAGCGGGAGCCTTCACTACCGAATTGTGCCATGCGAATGACGTTTGCCCGTGCCGGCAAACAACCCCCGTTGGCGCCCTCCGTCCGGCTGCGAGAGGGCATTAACGGCTATGATGACTACAGAAACCGGAAACTCGCAACTGTGTTAACCATTCAGATGCCGGGGGATTGGCTTTGTTGCGTCGCAGCAATTTGACCTTGACGGAAGGCCCGGGATGCGTCATACACCCGCCATTCCGATGCGACCGCACAGAGCGGCCAAGGGTCATCTGACCTCGCTCCCATCGCCGGACCCAAAGCGAACCTCCGTTCCCTCCAGAGTGCGTGGAAGACGGCAACCAGCCGTTTCCGCATGTCTTTCCGGCGTGCGCCCCGGTTTTTAAGGATTCTAAAGTGACTGACACTACATTCGCCACCCTCGGCGTTGCCGAGCCGATTCTGCGCAGCCTGGCTGCCGAGAATTACACCATCCCGACCCCCATCCAGGTGCGCGCGATCCCCGCGCTGCTGGCGGGGCGCGACCTTCTGGGCATCGCCCAGACCGGCACCGGCAAGACCGCGGCGTTCGGCATTCCCCTGCTGCAGAAGCTGTCGGTGGGCCATGTGCCGCCCCGGCCGAAGGAAACCAGGGCGCTGATTCTGGCGCCGACCCGCGAACTGGCGGTGCAGATCGGCGACAGCCTCAAAACCTATGGCCGCTTCCTCAATCTCAAGCTGGCAGTGATCCTGGGCGGCGTCAGCCAGCATTCCCAAGTCCAGACCATGTCGCGCGGCGTCGATATCCTGGTCGCCACCCCGGGCCGTCTGCTCGACCTGGTGCAGCAGAAGCATGTCCGGCTGGACGCGGTGAACACCTTCATCGTCGATGAGGCCGACCGCATGCTGGACATGGGCTTCATCCGCGATGTGCGCAAGATCACCGCGGCCCTGCCCAAACAGCGCCAGTCGATGCTGTTCTCCGCCACCATGCCCGACGATGTCGTCAAGCTGGTGGGCGACATGCTGAACCAGCCCGAGCGCATCGAGGTGACGCCCCCGGGCAAGACCGCCGACCGGGTGGTGCAGAAGCTCTATCATGTGTCGATGCCGCAAAAGCGCCAGCTGCTGAGCGAGTTGCTCAAGGACAATGCCCTCAACCGGGTGATCGTGTTCACCCGCACCAAGCATGGCGCCAACAAGGTCGCCGCGCATCTGCTCAAGACCGGGGTGGCCTCGGACGCCATTCACGGCAACAAGTCGCAGAATGCCCGCCAGAATGCGCTGGAGCGATTCCGCTCCGGCAAGGTGCGGGTGCTGGTGGCCACCGACATCGCGGCGCGCGGCATCGATATCGACGATATCAGCCATGTGATCAATTTCGAGCTGCCCAATGAGCCGGAAAGCTATGTCCACCGCATCGGGCGCACCGCGCGGGCCGGCGGCGAGGGCATCGCCATCAGCTTCTGCGATCCGTCCGAGCGCGCCTATCTGCGCGATATCGAAAGGCTGACGCACAACAAGATCGAGGCGGTCCCGCATGACCTGCCGCCGCTCACCGAGGCTGACCTGGCGCAGGAACGCCAGCACCAGCAGCGCCCGCCGCATGGCCACAAGCATGGCAAGCCCGGCGGCGGCCACAAGCATGGCGGCCACAAGCCGGGCGGCCGGGCCGATGGTCAGGCCCCGGGCGGCGAGCAGAAGAAGCGCAACGGCTCGCGGCCGCACTGGCATCGCGGCCGCGACAAGAAGCAATCCGCGGCGTAAGGAGCATCGGCCAGGAAAAGTGTGCAGCGATTTTGAGCGATAGCGAAAAAGAGCGGAGCGGTTTTCCGTCCGGCCGTGCGACCAAACAAATTGCAATCTTTGTCGATGGCGACGCCTGCCCGGTGAAAGCCGAGGTCGAGCGTGTTGCCGCGCGCCATGGTCTCGTTGTCACCATCGTCAGCAATGGCGGATTGCGCCCCTCGGCCAATCCGCTGCTGCGCCATGTGACAGTGGCGGACGGCGCCGACGCGGCGGATGACTGGATCGTGGAACATATCGCCTCTGGCGACATCGCAATCACCGCCGACATCCCGCTGGCCGCGCGCTGCCTGGAGAAGGGCGCGCGGGTGCTGGGATCGAATGGCAAACCGTTCACGGAAGGCGGCATCGGCATGGCGCTGGGCATGCGCGAATTGCACCGCCACCTGCGCGAGGCGACGGGCGGCCAGACCTACAATGCAGGATTTACCAAACAGGACCGCTCGCGGTTCCTGAACGAACTGGAAAATTGCATCCAGGCGCTGAAACGCGCAGGCTAAGGCCATGTCCGCTGAAGCCAAACCCGCCCTGCCGTTCGGCCTGTCGCTGGAGAACCATTTCGCGCGGCTGCCGGGCGAGTTCTATACCAAGATGGCCGCCGAACGGGTCGGCGAAAAGCCACAACTGGTTCACGCCAACCTGGCCGCCGCGGAACTGATCGACCTCGATCCGCGCGCCTTCGCCGATCCGCAATTCATCGAGGTCCTTTCCGGTCACCGTCCGCTGGAAGGTTTCGCCCCGCTGGCGATGGTCTATGCCGGGCATCAGTTCGGCGTTTGGGCGGGACAATTGGGCGATGGCCGCGCCCTGCTGATCGGCCAGGTGCGCAACCGCGCCGGCGAATTGTGGGACATCCAGCTCAAGGGCTCGGGCAAGACGCCCTATTCGCGCTTCGGCGACGGGCGGGCGGTGATGCGCTCCTCGATCCGCGAATATCTGGCGGGCGAGGCGATGGCCAGCCTGGGCATCCCCACCAGCCGCGCCCTGGCGCTGGTGGCGACCGGCGAAATCGTGCGGCGCGAGCAAGCCGAGCCTGGCGCGGTGCTGACAAGGCTGGCGCGCAGCCATGTGCGCTTCGGCCATTTCGAGCATTTCCACTACCAGGGCAAGAGCGAACAGGTGCGGCTGCTGGCCGATCATGTGATCGCGGAATATTTCCCGGAGCTTGCGGGCGATCACGCCGCCTGGTTCAACGAAGTGGTGCGCCGCACCGCGCGCATGATCGCGCAATGGCAGGCGATCGGTTTCGCCCATGGCGTGATGAACACCGACAATATGTCGATCCTGGGCCTGACCATCGATTACGGGCCGTACGGATTTCTCGACGCCTATGAACCGGACTTCATCTGCAACCACAGCGACGAGACGGGCCGCTATGCCTTCATCAACCAGCCCGCCATCGCCCACTGGAACCTGCGGGCGCTGGCGGTGGCGCTGTCCAGCCTGATCGAGACTGACAAGCTGATCGCCGCGCTCAATCAATTCGAAGGCGAATTTGCCGCCGCCTATCGCGCCCTCATGCGCGCCAGGCTGGGGCTGGTGCGGGAGAACGAAGGCGACGACAAATTGATCGGCGACCTGCTGGCGCTGATGGCGCAGGCACGGGCCGATTACACGCTTACCTTCCGCAATCTGCCGCGCGATGATGCTTCCTGGCTGGCGCTGTTCGGCGAGTATCGCGGCGAGGCGCAGGCCTGGCTTGTCCGCTATCGCGCCCGGTTTGGCGGCGATCCCGCCGCGATGGACCGGGTCAATCCGAAATATGCGCTGCGCAACTGGGTGGCGGAAACCGCGATTCGCGCGGTGGAGGATCGCGGAGACGTCGCCATGCTGGACCGGATTCTCAAAATCCTTCAGTTGCCCTATGACGAACACCCCGGCGACGAGGAGTTCGCCGCCCCGCCGCCGCCCGCTTTGTGCGGGCTGGAAGTGTCGTGTTCGTCCTGACTACCAGGTCACCGCGATATATTTGCACTCGGTGAATTCGATCAGCCCGTGATGGCTGCCCTCGCGGCCCAGGCCCGACTGCTTGACGCCGCCGAACGGCGCGGCGGTATCCGACACCAGGCCGCGATTGATGCCGATCATGCCATATTCCAGCTTCTCGGCGATCTTGAGGCCCTTCTTGAGGTCCTTGGTGTAGAGATAGGCCGCCAGCCCATATTCGGTATCGTTCGAAAGACGGATGGCCTCTTCTTCGGTGTCGAAGGCGATGATCGGCGCGACGGGCCCGAAGATTTCATCCTTCAGGATGGTCGCGGTCTGCGGCACGTCGGTCAGCACCGTGGCGGGATAGAAAAAGCCCTTGCCCTCCGGCCGCTTGCCGCCCAGTGTCACCTTGGCGCCTTCCTTCACCGCGCCTTCCACCAGACCGGCAACCGTGTTCGCCTGCTTCTCGCTGACCACCGGCCCCAGGGTGGTGTCGGGATCGGTGCCGTCGCCGAGCCTCAATGCCTTCATGCGGGCGGTGAATTTGTCGGTGAACTCCTTGAGCACGCCCTTCTGCACATAAAGCCGGTTGGCGGCGGTGCAGGCCTGGCCGCCATTGCGCATCTTGGCGATCATCGCGCCGTCCACCGCCTCGTCGATATTGGCGTCGTCGAACACCAGGAAAGGCGCATTGCCGCCCAACTCCATCGAGCAGTTGAGCACCGTATCGGCGGCGGTGCGCAGCAGGGTGCGGCCGACGCCGGTCGAACCGGTGAACGACATCTTGCGCACCCTGGGATCGTGCATGATGGCGCCGCAGACCGTGCCGGGGTCCCTGGTGGTGATCACATTGACCACGCCCGGCGGAACGCCCGCGTCCAGCAGGATCTGGGCGATGGCAAAGGCGGTGAGCGGGGTTTCGGTCGCCGGCTTCAGGATCACGGTGCAGCCCGCGCCCAATGCCGGGGCGATCTTGCGCGTCGCCATCGCGGCGGGGAAATTCCACGGCGTGATCAGCAGCGAAATGCCGATCGGCTGATATTCCACCAGGATGCGGTTGGCGCCGCCCGGCGACATCTGAAGTTCGCCGATGATGCGCGGCGTCTCCTCGGAGTACCAGCGGAAGAACTCCGCCGCATAGAGTACCTCGCCCTTGGAGTCGGGCAGTGCCTTGCCCATCTCCAGCGAGATCAGATGCGCCAGCCAGTCGGCGTTGGCGATCATCTTGTCATAGCATTTGCGCAGGATTTCGGCGCGCTGGCGGGGACTGGTCGCGGCCCAGCCCGGCGCGGCCTTCTCGGCGGCGTCCACCGCCGCCATGCCGTCTTCCAGCGTGGCGTTGGCGATGCTGGTGATGACCTCGCCATTGGCGGGATTGAGCACCGGGATGCGCTGTCTGGTCGAGCCTTCGCGCCAGGAATCGCCGATCAGCAGATCGGTGGGGATGGCGTCATTGGCGGGCAGGGCGATGTCGGTCTTGGGCTTGGGCAGGGCGAAACTGTTGGCGGATTTCATCGTCTTCTCCTTAGCTGGCGAGCGCGGCGCGGTCGCCGCTGAAGGCGGCGCGGGTGATCGCCTTCAGCGCATCGATATCGAGCTTGCGCGGATTGTTGTTGACCAGGCGGGCGGCGCCGATGGCGCTTTCGGCGGTCCAGTCCTGCTTGTCGGCGGGCAGGCCAAGGTCCTTCAGGGTGACCGGGATGCCGATGTCCTTGAGCAGGCTGGCGACCTCGTCGATCAGCCTGTGCGACAGGTCCTCGTCATTGCCGGAAAGACCGATGGCGCGGGCGATCTCGGCAAAGACCGGCACGCAACTGGGGCGGTTGAATTCCATCACATAGGGCATCAGCAGCGCCACGCCCATGCCGTGCGGGGTATGGGTCTCGTTGCCCACCGGATACTGGATGGCATGGGCTGCCGCGGTGCCTGCGGTGCCGAAGGCGCAGCCCGCCGCCAGCGAGGCCAGCATCATCTGTTCGCGCGCGCCGATGTTGCTGCCGTCCTTCACCGCGGTGCGCAGGGCGGCGAAGATGTTCTTCAGCGCCAGAAGGCCGAACACGTCCGACAGCGCGTTCTTGCCCACGAACACGTTCTTGACTGCAAGCTCCGGCGTCACCTCGCGGCGGGCGGCGGTGAAGCTTTCGATGGCATGGGTCAGGGCATCGGCGCCACTCACCGCCGTAAGTCCGGGCGGGCAGGTCAGGGTCAGTTCGGGATCGCAAACCGCCACGCGCGGGATGAGATAAGGCGAGGAGATGCCGACCTTGGTGCCGCGCTCGGTGTCGGCGACCACCGCCACCGGCGTCACTTCCGAGCCGGTGCCCGACGTGGTCGGCACCGCGATGACCGGCGCGACGGGACCGGGGATCTTGTTCTCGCCGTAATAGTCGCGCAGCGAACCGCCATGCTGCAGCAGCACCGCGACGCACTTTGCCATGTCCATGCAGGAGCCGCCGCCGATGCCCAGCACGACATCGGGCTTGTAGCCGGCATATTCCTTGACGCAATTGGCGATGCCGTCCATCGGCAGGTCGGCTTCGGTGCGGTCATAGACCTTTACTTCCACGCCATTGGCCTTGATGTCTTCGACGATGGCCTTGAATTGCGCGTCCTGGCCCATGCGGGCATCAGTGCAGACAAGAGCGCGATTGCCGATCTGGGCCGTCATCATGCCGATCGCCGCGCGCTGGCCCGAGCCGAACACCACCGAGGCGGGCAGCCGCATCGCTCCGAACAAACCGCTCATTGAGCCGCTCCTTTTCTGCCGTGTTCTGTTCTGGCGAGATCGGCATCCAATGCCTGAAGATCAGACCACAATCCGTTATCGAGTTTAAGCCCGTGCGACAGGGCGCGCTCGCGCGCGGCGCGGGCGCGGTCGCCGGGAACCAGCACCGGATGAGCCGGATCGGCCGGCGCCGTCGCCCGCACCTTCTCGAGATAGTCGCCGACCAGCGCCTTGGCAGCCTCGGCATGGCGGGGCGCGATGACGATGAACAGGTCGCCCTTGTTGCTGACGGCGACGGAATCCAGCGTGCCCTTCACGTCGGTGCCGATGGCGGACTGCGCCAGGCTGGTGACCAGCACTTCGAAGGCAAGCCCCAGCGCATAGCCCTTGGTGCCGCCGAACGGGGCGATGGCGCCATGCTTGGCGGCGCCGGCGTCGGTGGTGGGGTTGCCTTCGCGGTCCAGCGCCCAGCCCAGCGGAATGGCTTCGCCGCGATTGGCGTGGTCGTGAATCTTGCCCATCGACACCAGGCCGGTCGCCATGTCGAGGATGAACGGCCCCGGCTCCGCCGGCACCCCGATGGCGATGGGATTGGTGCCGATCATCGCCGCGCGTCCGCCATGGGGATGGACCAGCGCCTCGCTGATGGTGAGAGCGATGACGGTGAGCCCGCGGGCGGCGACATATTCGGCGTAATAGGCCAGGGCGCCCAGGTGATTGGTGTTGCGGATCGCGGCGAGCGCCACGCCGTCTTCCCTGGCGCGGGGGATGATCGCGTCCAGCGCCGCCAGCGCCACCACCGGCCCCAGCCCGCGCTCGCCATCGACGGAGAGATAGTTGCGCCCGGACCAGGTCTGCGCCCCGGTGGCTCCGGCCACAGACAGGCCCGCCTCGATGCGTTCGATCACCCGGCGCAGGCGCAGAAGACCGTGGCTGGGCAGGCCGCGCTTCTCCGCCTCGATGAAAAGATCGGCCTGGATATGGGCATGCGCCGGGGGCACGCCGTGCCCGATCAGCACCCGTTCGGCCAGCTTGCGAGCGTCCTCAATCTGGACCTGCATCGATTCTTCTTATATCCTATATGATCGAGACACGCGGGTGGTACACCCAGACGTTGACAAAATCCATAGGCGGCAGACCGCCCTACCGTATAAGATATTGGGAAAGTCCAGCAACAACATGGACGATAGGGAAAACATGACACACTCGATATCGCTGCTCGAAGGCGGGGCTGCGGCCCAGCGCCAGATCGCCCGTCCGTCCGGGCTGGTGGACGAAGTCTACCGCCGCATCCGGGCCGATATCATGTCGCTGAAGATCCTGCCCGATACGCGGATTTCAGTGGATAACATGGTCCGCGAGCTGGGGGTTTCCCAGACCCCGATCCGCGAAGCCCTTTCCATGCTGGAGGCCATCGGGCTGGTCACCAAGAAGCATTTCATCGGCTATTGCACGGCGCCGCGGCTGGACCGCCGCCAGCTCCAGGAATTGTTCGAGTTCCGCCTGCTGATCGAACCCTATGCCGCCCGCCGGGCTGCCGAGGCGATGAGCGATGGCACGATCTGCGCTCTGGAAAGCGTGGCGAGCCAGCTTGGCGACGGCCAGCCGCCCCAGGCCGATTCCTCGCACGCCATGCTGGCCGACCTGGATTCGGAATTTCACCAGATGATCGCCCGCGGCGGCGGCAACAATCTGATCGCCGAGTCGCTGGCGCGGCTGCACACCCATCTGCACATTTTCCGCTTCTGCTTCCGGCGCGAACTGGCGGACGAGGCGATGGTCGAACACGAAGTGGTGGTGAAGGCGATCCGGGCGCGAGACGCCGAGGCGGCGGAGACCTCGATGCGCGAGCATATCGAGAAATCCTATGCCCGTCTCGCCAGCTATGCAGTTTGAGCGAGTCTAATTAGAAGATTCCACCCGGTTCACACGATCAATATTAGCGGCCTTGGATAAAATCCCGCATTCGCTTTATCACCTTCGTAGAATCGTAAGCGCGAGGAAGCTCAGGCTTTTCCTTCCACACCGAAGTCGGGCCTTCGGCTAGGCCTAGAAAGGCCATCGAGTTGGTTATAACGGGTAATGCAACTTGTTGGAGCGCATCGACAGGCTTCCCATCAAAATAACCTGATCCAGGATCAAAAATTGTAGCGTTATTTGTAATCCATCTGCGCAAAGCTGCCAAAGAAGCGCTTACCATAAGCGTCATCGACACCAGAGATTTGTCAGGAAGTTCAAGGATACTTTTCGGCGTCAACGCCTCAGACGCCACCTCAATTGAGTATCGAGGATCTTCACCTCTAAAGCCCGCAATGGGTTCTTTGAGAGCGTAAAGCTGCTTCGCAGCTTCACGGGCCCTCCATATCACCGCGCATGTTGACGCGACCAAGCGTCTGCGCTCAGCCCTTTGGATTCTGGCAGCATGTCCTCTCGATATCGCGCCGGACAAATACACGGCGGCAAATACTCCGATCGCTTCTACCCATGCGGCCAAAGCCTCGTACTCTCGGGCGATGTGTATGATTGATTTTCTATACCAGAATAGTTGGAACGCGACTCCGGCAAGTAGCAGAGCGCGCATAAACCAACTGAATGTCCAAGGTAGCCAAAATCGCCACCACGGCATTGGCGGTAGCAAATATTTTTCATCGTCAGATTCTTTGTCGCTCAAGAATTTGGTATTCCGGTAGACCCTATAATTTCTTTTCCCAGAGAGGGCTCGCAACTGCCGCAGATCGGCTCCCACTATTTCTTGCGGAATGCCTCGTAGCGCGCCTTGGTCTCGGCATTCATCGGATAAAGGCCGGGCAGGGGAATGCCTTTCTCGACTTCGCTGACAATCCAGGCTTCGTGCGCTTCCTGCTCGACCGCTTCGGCGGTGACTTCCGCGATCAGCGCCTGGGGGATCACCACGGCGCCGTCATTGTCGGCGACGATGCCGTCGCCGGGGAAGATCGCCACGCCGCCGCAGCCAATCGGCTGTTCCCAGCCGACAAAAGTGAGCCCCGCCACCGAGGGCGGTGCGGCGAAGCCGGCGCACCAGACCGGCAGCCTGGTGTTGAGTACGCCATCCATGTCGCGCAGCACGCCGTCGGTGATGAGACCGGCGACCTTCCGCTTGGCCATCCGCGCGCAAAGAATGTCGCCGAAAATGCCGGCATCCATCACCCCCATCGCGTCGGCCACGGCGATGCAGCCTTCCGGCATCGCCTCGATGGCGCCGCGGGTGGAGGTGGGCGAAGCCCAGGAGGCGGGGGTGGCAAGGTCCTCGCGCGCCGGCACGAAGCGCAGGGTGAAGGCCGGGCCCGCCAGCCGCTTCTGTCCCGGCTGGCGGGGAAACGCGCCGCGCAGCCAGACATTGCGCAGGCCCTTCTTCAGCAGCACGGTGGTGAGGGTGGCGGTGGTGACGCCTTGCAGCGCCGCTATGGTTTTCGCGTCCATGATGTCCTTCAGAATCAGATGCTGGGAATGAGACCGCCATCGACCCGGATCACCGAGCCGGTGAGATAGGCCGCCGGCACGCTGGCCAGGAAGGCGACGACATCGCCATATTCCTCCGGCTCGCCATAGCGGCCCACCGGAATGGTGGCGATGGAATCGGCGCGAACCTGATCGACCGTCTTGCTCTCGCGCTTGGCGCGCGCTTCGTCGAGCTGCTGGATGCGGTCGGTGGCGATGCGGCCCGGCAGCACGATATTGGCGGTGATGCCGTCCTTCGCCACTTCGCGCGACAGGGTCTTGGACCAGCCGACCAGCGAGGACCGCAGGGCGTTGGAAATGCCCAGATTCGGAATTGGCGCGATCACGCCCGAGGAGGTGCTGGTGATGATGCGGCCCCACTTCTTCGCCTTCATGCCCGGCAGCACCCGGTCGGTGATAGCGATGACGCTCAGCACCATCGCCTGGAACTGCTTGAGCCATACCGCGGGGTCCTGGCCGCTGGCGGTGGTGGGCGGCGGGCCGCCGGTATTGTTGACCAGGATATCGATGGCGCCGAGTTTTGATTCGATGCTTTTGACATGGCCGTCGATGGAACCGAGATCGGCAAGGTCCCAGGTCAGAGCCATGCCGCCGGCAAGCGCCGCGGCGGTCGCTTCCGCCGCCTTGGCGTCCAGGTCAGCGGCCGCCACCTTCACGCCCTCGCGCGACAGGGAGCGGGCGATCGCCCCGCCCAGGCCGCCGCCCGCACCCAGCACCAGTGCCGTTTTCCCGGCGATTCCCAAATCCATGATGACCCCTGATTTTTTCCGGCCGGGACGTTTGCACAGCGCGCCCGCCCGATAAAGGGCGCGGAATGCCGGCGTTATGCCGCTCTCGATGTATTTTCAATACGGAAATACAAAGATCGGCCGAGCTTTCGCCCGGCGATTAGCGGAACCGAAAGGAGAGGCATAGAAACTGCTTGCGCTGGCTGCCCGGCCGCCCTTTATTGCCGCAGGACGGCAGCCAATATTGTTTTCTTCGGAGTGGAAGTACAATGCGGATCAATCCAAAGAAATGCGTCGCCTGCGGCAACTGTACCTATGTCTGTCCGATGGGGGCGATCTACATCGATCCGCTGCTGCAGCGCGCCACCATCAACCGCGACGAATGCGTCGAGTGCTACTCCTGTTACAACGGCCTAAGCAAAGAAGTGCTGCCGCCTTCGACGGTGCGCTTCGTCCGCCGCACCCTGGCCAATTTCCGCATCCGCTTCGAGCCTGAGCCGGATGTCTGCCCCACCACCGCCTTCGAGCCCGACAATCTGGAATGGCCACGGGTGGTGCGCCGCGCCTTCTCCGATCCGCGCGTGCCGCATGAGTCGACAGGTATCTCGGGCCGCGGCACCGAGGAAGTGAAGACCAACGATGTCACCGGCCGGGTCGGCATCGGCGAAGTGGGCTTCACCATCGAACTGGGCCGCCCCGGCATCGGCGCCCGCTTCCGCGACTTCCAGGAAATGTCCCGCGCCCTGGCCCAGGCCGGCGTGTCGTTCGAGAAGAACAATCCCATCACCACCCTGATGACCGACACCGCCACCGGCGACATCCGCAGCGACATCCTCAACGAAAAAGTGATGAGCGCGATCATCGAGATCAAGGTGCCGGTGTCGCGCACCGAGGAGATCGTCCGCATCATCTGGGAAGTGGAGAAGCGCGTTCCGACCCAGGTGGTGATCGGCGTCGGCGTGCGCTGCGATGCCGATGGCGAAGAAACCGTGGTGGCGCCGATCCTGGAAAAGCTCGGCTACAACCTCCGCCGCGCCAAGACCAATATCGGCCTCGGCCGCAAGGAAATCCGCGACCTCAGCCGGGCCGCGCCGCAAAAGGAACTGGTGTCCGCATGACCAACACATTGCACCGCTACGGCACGGCCGAGAGCTTCGTCGACGACTACATCGTGTTTTCGCTGCCCGCCAAGAGCAAGGCGGCCGGCCAGCAGGGCGACGCGCTGGCGGCGCAGAAGCGCTTCATGCAGCTGGCGGCGGAATACAAGCCGATCAGCCTGGGCGACGCGCTGCATGGCGGTTCGCTGCGCCCGACCAAGAGCAAGAGCATTTTCGGCCATTGGGGCAAGCGCAACAAGCCCAGCCTGAAGGTCGTGCTGGACGGCATGAGCAAGCCCGGCACCATGGCGGCAGTGTTCGACAACCGCGCCGCCGCCGAAGCTTTCGTCAAGCGCATCAAGGAGGAAGACCTCGGGCTGTCGGTGAACATCTCCTCCTCCATCGAGAATGCGAAGAATTGCTGCAAGAATGCCGGCATCCCGCGCCATTCCATCGCCTACTCGCTGGGTTTCGAGAATGTGGGCGACAATGTGCCGTCCAAGCAGGCGGTGATGCTGTCGACCATGTGCGGCCACGGCATGCTGTCGGTCAATTTCGCCCAGAAGATGATGAGCTTCGTGCGCGAGAACCGCCGCACGCCCGATGAAGCCGCCATGGCGATGTCGCGCTTCTGCTCCTGCGGCATCTTCAACACCACAAGGGCGCGGCGCATCCTGGAGGATGTGCGCATCGGGGTGAAGTAGGCCGCTTCGTCCTTTGATTAAAGCGCGCCGGGCAACTGGCGCGCTTTTTGTTTGATGGTAGTTTCGCGCGATGGATGACATGGCGTCCCTGCGCGCGGAAGCGACCCGGCTGCACCGCGCCGGGCAACTGGACGATGCCGAAGCCGTCTATCAGCAACTGCTGGCGCGCGACGCCGCTGACCTGGGCGCACGCCACATGCTGGGCCTGCTGCGGCTGCAGCAGGGCCGCGCCGCGGAGGCGCTGAATATTCTGGACGCCGTGGCCGCCGCCGCGCCGGGCAGCGCCGACATCCGCACCAACCGGGCTTTGGCGCTGGAAGCGCTGGGCCGCACCGGCGATGCCCTGGGCGAATTCGACGGCGCGCTGGCGCTCAACCCCGGCCACGCGCTCGCGCCTTTCTATCGCGCCAACCTGCTGTGGCGGCTGGACCGGGCCGAGGAGGCCGCCGACAGCTACGCCCGCGCCGCCGCCGCCGATCCGGACCATTTCGCCGCCTGGTTCAATCTCGGCACGGCGCTGATGCGGCTCAACAATTATGGCGAGGCGTTGGTCGCTTACGAGAAGGCACACGCGTTGAATCCTGACCATCCCTATGTGCTGGGGACCATGGCGGCAGCCGTCTCGGGCGGCTGCGACCTCGCGCGCTGGGAGAAATTTCGCCGGCAACTGACCGCGGCGGTGCGTGTGCGCAGCGCCATCGTCCCCCCGCTCACTTTTCTCTCTTTCAGCGATGATCCCGTCCTGCAGCAGACCTGCGCACAAACCTTCGCGCAGGACGGCGTGCCGCAGACAGCGCTGCGTCCCTCGAGAACCTACAGACATCACAAGACCAGCATCGCCTATCTGTCCGCGGATTTCCGCCAGCATGCCACCGCCGAGCTGATCGCCGGTCTTATCGAGCGTCATGACCGCAGGCGTCACCAGATTGTCGGGATCGATTTCAGCCGCGACGATTCCAGTCCCATTCGCGCGCGGCTTGGGAAGGCGTTTGACACTTTCATCGATGTGCGGCAGAAATCCGATACCGAGGTGGCTGAAATGCTGCGCGATGCGCAGATCGACATCGCCGTCGATCTCAAGGGCTACACGGACGAGTCCCGCCCGGGCATCCTGGCCCGGCGGCCCTGTCCGGTGCAGGTCGGCTGGCTGGGCTATCCCGGCACCATCGGCGCGCCCTGGCTGGACTATATCCTTGCCGACGCCACGGTGCTGCCGTTCGAGATGAAGCCGTTCTACAGCGAGAAGATCGTGCATCTGCCCCATTGCTATCAGATCAGTGACGACCGGCGCGCCATCGCTTCGCTTGCCCTGACCCGCGCCGCCGCCGGCTTGCCGGAAAACGCTTTCGTCTTCTGTAGCTTCAACGCAGCGTGGAAAATCTCGCCAGCGATGTTCGACATCTGGATGCGCCTGCTGGCCGCCCTGTCGGGCAGTGTGTTGTGGCTGCTGGACGACAACACGACCGCGACAGCGAATCTCAAATCCGCCGCCGTGTCGCGCGGCATCGATCCGGCCCGGCTGGTGTTCGCGCCCCGTATCGCCCCCGCCGATCACCTGGCGCGGCACGTGCTGGCCGATCTGTTTCTCGATACCTTGCCCTACAACGCCCACACCACTGCCAGCGACGCGTTGTGGGCCGGGCTGCCGCTGCTCACCTGCATGGGCCGGACCTTTCCTGCCAGGGTGGCAGCAAGCCTGCTCACCGCCATCGGCCTTCCCGAACTGATCACCCATTCGCTGGAAGAGTATGAATCGGCGGCGTTGGCGCTGGCCCGCGGCCCCGCGCGGCTCGCCGCGCTGCGGCGCAAACTGGCGGACAGGCGCCACACCGCACCGCTGTTCGACACCGACCTGTTCCGCCGCCATGTCGAGGCCGCCTATCAGCGCATGATGGAAATCTCCGCCCAAGGCAACGAACCGCAAAGTTTTACCGTTTCCCCTTGACTTGCGAGCCGCGGCCCCGAACTCTGCTGCAAAACAACAAGAGCTTCGGGGATGGACCTGGAAAAGCGCGTCATCGGCAAGGCGTTCTGGCGCATCCTGCCGCTGCTGCTGGTGGCCTATCTGGCCTCGTATCTCAACCGCATCAACATCGGCTTCGCCTCGGGCATGACCCGCGATCTGGGGCTTTCCAGCACGGCGTTCGGGATCGGCGCCGGGGTGTTCTTCTTCGGCTATTTCATTTTCGAGATCCCCAGCAACCTGGCGCTGCAGAAATTCGGCGCGCGGGTCTGGCTGGCGCGCATCATGCTGAGTTGGGGCCTGCTCTCGATGGCGATGGCGCTGGCCAAGGGCGTTACCAGTTTCATGGTCCTGCGCTTTCTGGTCGGCGTGGCGGAGGCGGGATTTTTCCCCGGCGTGATCTTGTATCTGACCTACTGGTTTCCCGCCGCCTGGCGGGCGCGCATGACCGCGGCCTTCATGGTGGCGATACCGGCATCGCTGTCGCTGGGCGGACCGGTCTCGAACTGGGCGATGGCGGTCACGCATGGCGCGTTGGGTCTGAAACCCTGGCAATGGATGTTCATCCTTGAAGGCCTGCCGACCGTGCTGCTGGCGGGGGTGCTGTTGAAATTCCTGCCGGGACGCCCCGCCGAGGCGAGCTGGCTTACCGAGGAGGAAAAGACCTGGCTGGAGCAGCGCCTCGAATACGAGGCGGGCAGCATCCGCAGCCGTCACGGCGTCCGCGGGCTTGCTGCGCTGGCGGACCGGCGCGTGCTGGCGCTGGCCTTCATCTATTTTGCCAATCTCACCACCGTGCTGGGGATCGGTATTTTCCTGCCCCAGATCATCAAGGGCATGGGCGCCACGGACGCCGCGGCCAACACGATTTCCCAATATCCCTTCATGGCGGGCATCGCGGGGGTGCTGATCTTCGGCTGGCTGGCCGACCGTTTCCGGCAGCAGCGCAAGGCGTTGCTGGTGGTGGCGCTGCTGCTTTCCGCCGCCGGACTGGCAGGCGCGGGCGTGATCGGTCCGACCTATGCCGCGCTGTTCCTGATCGCGGCGGCCAATTTCGGCATCTATGGCCTGAAAAGCACATTCTGGCCGCTGCCGTCCATGTTCCTGACCGGAACCGCGGCGGCGGGCGGCATCGCGCTGATCAACTCGGTGGGCAATCTGGGCGGTTTCGTCGGGCCGTTCATCCTGGGCAGTGTGAAGGATGCCACCCACAGCTATGTGTGGGCCCTTTACCTTCTCGCGGGCTTCGCCCTCGCCGCCGCCATCGTTGCCCTGCTGCTCAAGACGCCCAGCATGGTCGAAGAGGAAAGTTAGAGATATAATGGCGCAAACGATCCGGGGAGACTGACATGCATCATCGCCGCGACACCTTGAAACTGATGGCCTCGGCTGCCGCGATGGCGGCGACACCCGCCATGGCCCAGCGTGCCAAGCCGATGCGCGGGGTGATGCCCATCGTGGTGACGCCCTACAAGCCGGACGGGTCGGTGGACTATGACGATCTCGCCCGCCAGATGGTGTTCTACGACAAGTGCGGCTGCACCGGCGGCGCCTGGCCGCAGGGCAATGGCGATGTGATGCTGCTCAGCAAGGACGAGCGCATGCAGGGCATGAAGGCGATCGCCGACGCCTGCCGCAACCTCAAGGTGGCGAGTATCCTGGGGGTGCAGGCTCCGACCAAGGCCGAGATGCTGGAATATGCCCGCTACGCCGAAAGCCTGAACCCCGATGCGCTGATCGCCATGCCGCCCTCGGCCGAGCAGACCGAACAGGGCTATCGCGATTACTTCACCGCGCTGGCGACGCTGTCCAAGCGGCCAATCTTCATCCAGACCACCATCACCGGCCAGCAACATGCGCTGGCACCCAGTGTGGAGATGATGGTGGACCTGGCCAAGCAA
>Ga0265325_10001279_pt1 | contig 17862 bp, 18 predicted proteins | sample 41420metaG_FD_202090 | JGI IMG/M metagenome (GOLD analysis project Ga0265325, IMG submission 202090) | Rhizosphere microbial communities from Carex aquatilis grown in University of Washington, Seatle, WA, United States - 4-14-20 metaG | ecosystem: Host-associated > Plants > Roots > Rhizosphere...
GATTGCGAAGCTCGCGTCGACGGCGCTGTGCCGCTGCGGGCACTCCGCCAACAAGCCCTATTGCGACGGTACGCACGCGACAATCGGCTTTCGCGCCGACTGAGGCCCCAGCGCAGCGCGCTACAGGTGGCGCGCGAAGAACTCCATGGTCCTGCCGTCGGCGAGCCGTGCCCCCTGCTCGTTGCGGCGCCGGCCGCTCTGCGCGGCAAAGCCGTGATCGAGGCCAGCGTAGTCATGCAGCGTGACCAGCGGATTGCCGTCGAGCCCGGCGTGGATCGCCTGCTGCGCGGCCGGCGGCACGAAATGATCGGCGGTCGGAATGTGCAGCAGGAGCGGGTGCGAGAGCCGTGCCGCGCCTGCCAGCAGGCCGTCGAGCCCGACGCCGTAGTAGCAGACCGACGCATCCACGGAGGTCTCGAGGGCAGTCATGAACGCGAGGCGGCCCCCTAAGCAGAATCCCACGCTGCCGACTTTGCCGCCGCCGAGCCGGGCCCGCGCGGCGCGGATCGTCGCGTCGATATCGGCGACGCCGAGCTTCTGGTCGAATCGACCCATCAGTCCGAGCGCGCGCTGCATCTGCTCGGGCACGTCGGGGTCGAGTTCGATGCCGGGCTCGAGGCGCCAGAACAGGTCCGGCGCCAGCGCGAGGTAACCGGCCGCAGCCCATTCATCGCACTTGCTGCGCATGCCGGCGTTGACGCCAAAGATCTCCTGGATCACGACGATCGCCGCCTTCGGCCTGGCCGCCGGCTCCGCACAATAGGCCGCGAAGCTGCCGTGCTGGTCGGCGCTGGCGATAGTGATGTCGGCACCCATTCGTGCATTCTCCTCCATTGTCAGGCCGTCCGATCATCGCCGGCGCGGCGCGGGCACTCAAGAGGGCAGATCGAAAACCAGCAGCTCGGCTGCCGCGCCCCGTTGAATATCGAGGCGGCTCGCTTCGGTGAGCAGCAGCGCGTCGCCGGTCTGCAGTGCCACGGCATTGACCTCGATCGCGCCGCGGGCCACGTGCGCGTACAGGCGCCGGCCCGCTGCGACTTCGAGCTGCGCCTGCTGCGCGCCGTCGAAGCGCCCCGCATACACGCGGGCGTCCTGGTGGATCAGCACCGAGCCGCCGTCGCGGTCCGGCGAGGCAATCAGGCGCAGCGTTCCGTCGAGCTGCCGGGCGTCGAAATGTCGCTCCTCGTAGCTCGGCGGGATTCCCTGCGGGCCCGGCTGGATCCAGATTTGCAGGAAGTGCACCAGCTCGCTGGGCGAGGCATTGAACTCGCTGTGCCGGATCCCCGTGCCGGCGCTCATGCGCTGCACGTCCCCGGGCCGGATCGTCGAGCCGTTGCCGAGCGAATCCTGGTGCGCCAGTGCGCCCTCGAGCACGTAGCTGATGATCTCCATGTCGCGATGGCCATGGGTGCCGAAGCCCTGGCCCGGCTGTACGCGGTCCTCGTTGATCACGCGCAGTGGGCCGAAGCCCATGTGCTGTGCGTCGTAATAGTCTGCGAATGAGAACGAATGGAAGGACTTCAGCCAGCCATGGTCTGCGAAGCCCCGATCCTGGCTGCGGCGGATCGACTGCATGCGTGATTCCTCCAGGAAGGACCGAAGCCCTGATTATGACCGCAAACCCGTCATGTCGCGCCACCGGCGCGGCTACCGGCGTACTCGGTCGCCATGCCGGCGCGCTATGATCGACCGCAGTGCGATGAATGCTTCAGAGAATCCGCAGGGGGAGGCCGGTGCCGTGCAGGCGACGCTGATCGAGGCGATCGTGCAGGCACGGGCGCGCCGCGCGCGCGGCCTGGTCGTGGGACTGTGCGGGCCGCAGGGCTCCGGCAAGTCCACGATGGCGGGCGCACTCGAGACCAGGTTGCGCGCCGAGGCCGGGCTGAAGGTCGCGCGACTCTCGCTCGATGACTTGTATCTTCCAGGACGCGAGCGGGCACGGCTGGCGGCCGATATCCATCCGCTGCTGCGCACCCGCGGCGTTCCGGGTACGCACGACGTGGCGCGCGGGGTCGCGCTGCTCCAGGGCCTGCCCGACGCGGCGGCCGGTGAGCGTACTGCGTTGCCGCGCTTCGACAAGGGGCTCGATGAGCCGTGCGATCCGGCGCTCGAGGAGGCGTTTTCCGGCCCGGCGGACGTCGTGCTGTTCGAGGGTTGGTGCGTCGGCGCACGGGCCGAATCGCCCGCCGCGCTGATCCAACCGGTAAACGAACTCGAGCGCGATGCCGATGCGGATGGCCGTTGGCGTCGCTATGTCAACACACAGCTCGCGGGTCCGTACCAGGCGCTGTTCGCCCCGATAGACCTGCTGATCATGCTGCGCGCGCCGCGCTTCGAGCAGGTGTATGCGTGGCGCGCGCAGCAGGAACACGAACTTGCGGCGCGACTTCGGGCGGCCGCGGCGGCGGGCGCCGCGCCCGGCAGCGCGCGCGCGATGAGCGATGAGGAACTGCGCCGGTTCATCATGCACTACGAGCGGATCACTCGCCAGATCGACGCCGAGATGCCGCAACGCGCGGATTTCGTGCTCGAACTGGACCCGCAGCGGCGGCTGCTCGCGCTGCGCCGCCCGCTAGCGCAGGTGCATCGATCCGGCGCCGAATAGTCCCAGCAGTCCGATCACGATCAGGTAGATCGCGACGATGTAGTTCAGCAGCCGTGGAGCCACGAGAATGACGATGCCGGCGATCAGCGATATCAGCGGCGTGATGCTGAGGTTCAGGTTCATCGGGCTCCCCTTGGGTTCATGGCAAGATGAACCTTAGGCGGCTGCGGGAGCCGCGACCGTACGCCACCGCACGGTGCGACGCCCCACATGGCCGTTGAGCCATTATTTCCGACGCTGGTCTACCGGGCAGCGCTGGGCGGCCGGGAACCGCGTGCGCTCAACCGGCGGCTGCTGCGCGAGTGCCTGCAGCTGCGCCTCGATGACACGGCAGGACGGCGCTGGTCGCGACGGAACTATCCAGGTGGCTATACCTCTTATGGGTCCGCGCATCGGATGCACACCGTATCCCCGAGCTTTGCGCGGCTGCAGCGGCGGCTCGTGCCGCACATCGCGAGGATGGCCCGCGCTCTCGCGCTCGACCTGCGCGGGCGTACCCTCGCGATGACGGACTGCTGGGTCAACATCATGCCGGCGGGGGTCGTGCACGGGCTGCACCTGCATCCGCTCTCCACGCTCAGCGGTACCTACTATGTGCGCACGCCCGCACGCGCCTCGGGCCTGAAGTTAGAGGATCCGCGGCTCGAGCGAATGATGGCCGCGCCACCCCGCCGGCGCGATGCCGCACGCGCGCTGCAGCCCTGGGTGATGGTCCGCGCGCACGCCGGAGAGCTGGTGCTGTTCGAGAGCTGGCTGCGGCACGAGGTGCCCGCCAATGCCGGCGTTGGCGAGCGCATCAGCATCAGTTTCAACTACAGCTGGTTCTAGCGCCGCGCTAGGACTGGCCGAGCCAGTCGCGGCCGCGTAGCGTGGTCAGATAGGGCAGCAGGCGGGCGTCGAGTTCCGCGTCCGGAGAGCGGTAGGACCACTGCACGGTCGGCGGCATGGACATCAGGATCGCGTCGGTGCGTCCGCCGGACTGCAGCCCGAACAGCGTGCCACGATCGAATACCAGGTTGAACTCCACGTAGCGACCGCGTCGGTACAGCTGGTAGTGGCGCTCCCGCTCCCCATGCGGGATATCGCGCCGGCGGCGGACGATCGCGAGGTAGGCTTCGCGGAACTGCGTAGCCACGTTCTGCATGAACGCGAAGCAGCGCTCCCACGGCATCCCGATAGTCGGCGTATCGGCGTTCAGGTCGTCATAGAAGAGGCCGCCGATACCGCGTGCTTCGCCACGATGGCGCAGGAAGAAGTACTCGTCGCAGGTGGCGCGTGCCTGCGCATAGAGCTGCGCGTGGAACGGCTCGCAGGCCGCGGCGGCGGCGCGGTGCCACAGGCGCACGTCCTCCTCGAACACGACATACGGTGTCAGGTCGAAGCCGCCGCCGAACCACCAGACGTCCCCGGCGCTGAAGAAGCGCACGTTCATGTGGCTCGTGGGCGCCAGCGGATTGCGCGGGTGCATCACTACCGAAACACCCATGGCGCGGAAACTGCGCCCCGCGAGCTGCGGATTGCGAGCTGTGGCGGCCGGCGGCATCTTCGAGCCACTCACGTCCGACAGGGCGACGCCGCCGCGCTCGAACACCGACCCGCCCTCGAGTACGGCGGTGGTCCCGCGGCCCGCCAGACCGCCTTCGGCGGCCCCGCGCTCCCAGTCGTCGCGCAAGAAGTCATGTGTACCGTCTTCCTGCGACAGGGCGCGGCACAGCTGCTGCTGCATCGATACCAGATAGCCGTAGACCGTCGCGGCGCGTTCTTCAGACATGTCGGCCCCTATGCGTGCCCGGAGGCCCATTCTATAGCCTGCCCCGGGGCCGGGCGGCGGCGAGGGCAGGAGCGGCGATGGCAGGGGCCCGGCCCCGCGGTTACAGTGTGCCGGTGGAAGCGCAGGACCTGGCGGGGCGGAACGCGATCTCGGTGCAGGAGCTCGCCGGATTGCGGCGCACGCTCGTGCCGCACCGGATCCTCGACGTGCGCGAATCACCGGAACTCGCTATCTGCCGCTTCGAAGACGCGCTGCACATTCCGATGTCCGAGCTGTCGGACCGGATTGGTGAGGTTCCGACGGCGGAACCGGTCATCGTGCTGTGTCACCACGGCGTACGCAGTCAGATGGTGGTTGGTCTGCTGCGCCATGCCGGCTGGCGCAATGTGGTGAATCTGGACGGCGGCATTGACGCCTGGTCGCGCGAGGTCGACGTCTCGGTGGCGCGGTACTGAAGCCATGGACGGGGAACCGGGCCTGCGGCTCGCCAACAGCTACCTGCAGCTGCCGGAACATTTCTACGCACGGCTCGCGCCCACCCCGGTCATCGCACCGAAGCTGATCCGCTTCAATCATGCGCTCGCGGCCGAGCTCGGTCTGGACCTGGGTGGCCTGGACGAGGTCGCGCTCGCCGGGCTGTTCTCCGGCAACCGGCTGCCTGCGCAATCCGAACCGATCGCACTGGCCTATGCCGGACACCAGTTCGGCCAGTTCGTGCCGCAGCTCGGGGATGGCCGCGCCATTCTGCTCGGCGAGGTCGAGGATCGGGCGGGCGCGCGCCGCGACATCCAGCTCAAGGGCTCCGGACCCACTCCGTACTCGCGCAATGGTGATGGCCGCGCTGCGCTGGGGCCGGTGTTGCGCGAATACCTGCTGAGCGAGGCGCTGCACGCGCTCGGAATCCCCGCTACGCGTGCGCTGGCGGCGGTGAGTACCGGCGAGCACGTCTACCGCGAAGAGCGCCTGCCCGGTGCTGTGCTGACCCGGGTCGCGGCGAGCCACGTGCGGGTTGGCACGTTCGAGTATTTCGCCGCGCGCGATGACGTCGAGGCGACGCGGCTGCTTGCCGATTTCGTGATTGCGCGGCACTACCCCGAGGCCGCGGCCGCCGAACGGCCCAGCCTGGCGCTGCTGCACGCGGTGATCGGGCGGCAGGCCCGACTGGTCGCGCGCTGGATGCAGGTGGGCTTCATCCATGGCGTCATGAACACGGACAACATGACCCTCTCCGGGGAGACGATCGATTTCGGGCCCTGTGCGTTCATGGACGCCTACGATCCATCGACGGTGTTCAGCTCGATCGACAGCTTCGGCCGCTACTCCTATCAGAACCAGCCGCGTGCCGCGCAATGGAACCTGGCGCGCTTCGCGGAGACGCTGCTGCCATTGATCGATGGCGTGCCCGCACGCGCGATCGAGCTCGCCAGCGCCGAGATCGCCGGATTTGAGTCGCGGTTCGGGGCCGAATGGCTGGCGGGAATGTGCCTCAAGATCGGCATCAGCGAGCAGCAGCCGGCGGACCGGGCGCTGCTCCAGGAACTGCTCGACGCGATGCAGGTGAACCAGGCGGATTTCACGCGGACCTTCCGTGCGCTATGCGACGCCGCGTTGGCGCTATCCGGGGACTCGGCCGTGCGCGCCGAGTTCGCGCAGCCGCAAGCCTACGATGCGTGGGCCGCGCGCTGGCGCGCGCGGCTGCAGGGCGAGGCGCGCCCGGCCGCGTTGCGAGCCGGCGCCATGCGCCAGGTCAACCCGGCATTCGTTGCGCGCAATCACCGTGTCGAGCAGGTCATCGATGCCGCGGTCGCACGCGCCGATTTCGGCCCGTTCGTCGAGCTGCACGAGGTGCTGTCGCGCCCCTACGAGGACCAGCCGCGCCATGCGGCCTATGCGCGTGCCCCCATGCCTGACGAGCGCGTACTGCGCACGTACTGCGGCACCTGAGAGTCAATGGCAATTCCGGGTTGTCCGTGGGCTCAGAGTGCGTAGCCCGCGCCGGCGAGCAGCAAGTCGCAGTCGTGATCATCGCCCGTTCCGAGCCGAGTCCATGCGATCCTGGCGAGCCATCGAGGCGTGAACGCGTACGCGATCGTCACGGAGAACGCAGAAGTCAGATTCCCGGGTGACGAGTCGGTGTGCAGGCTGGAGTCTCCGCCAACGACAAAGGCTCCCGCGCCGACGCCGGCCCGCAGCCGCGCGCTCAAAGCCTGCTCGAGCCAGAACTGTATCGCGAGACCATCCTTCCAGTTCAGCGCGGTATCCTGGCCGCTCACCACCATCGCGGTTGCCGCGATGTGCGGCCCAAGCTGGAGGCGCAATTCCAGAGCCTCCGCGCCTCCTCCTTCAGACTGGAAGCTATTGACTATCCTGGTGCCCAGCAGCGCATCAAGCTCCCATTTTCGGCTCGGTTCGGCAGCGACGCGCCGCGCCGCGAGCGTGGCGAGATTCGGGCCGAACACATAGGCCACGCCAAGGACCAACCCGGTTGAGCCGTGCTTCGCGCTCGATTCGACTTCGTTGAGACGCAGGTAAGCGGACCAGTTCCGGTCCATGGCCCAGCGCACGTCCGTGCTGGCCAGTCCACCCCAGCCATGCCGATCTTCGGAATCCGGGTCCCCGGGTGTGACATGAGTGTCGTAGTCGAGGTAGGGACCCAGCCCGAATTCGAGCGACAGGCCGATGCGTGTCGGTCGGGTGCGCCACCAGGCCTGCACCGCCTGTCCGTCGCGGTGATTGTGTGGCAGGTGGCCCTCATTCAGCCACAGGAAGCTCCCGCTCCAATGTTCAGTAATGGCTTCCCGGTATTCGATGCCCCAGGTATAGGTCTTCGCGCCGCTCCGGTCGGATTGCCGTCCGCCAGCAAAGCCGTCCAACTCAGCGGCGGGCGCGTTCCCGGCCAGGCACACGCCCAGGCACACGGCCAGGAGCGGCAGCAGCCAGCGTTGCCATTGCACCCGCGCACCAACTTGATGGCACACTGCGCGCCCCACCCTTGCAGTTCGTGACAGCTCCGGCCATGAATATAGCGTTTCAGCGCGCGGTTGATCACTACATCGGGGTGCCCGTGTGTGCAGCGCTCTCGCTGTGGCACCGGCTGTTCGGGCGCGCCGCGGGCGGTCCGCCTCAGCGCGCCATCCTCGTCATCCTGCTCTCGGAAATGGGCAGCCTGGTACTCGCCGAGCCGATGTTCACGCGGCTGCGCAGCCGTTACCCGGCAGCGAGCATCCACGTGCTGCTGTTCGCGCGCAATCGCGAGATGCTCGATCTGCTGGGAGTAGTGCCACCCGAGCAGGTACATACGCTGGACGACCGCTCGCTGGGTGGGTTGCTCGCCGACGCCGCACGCGCACTGCGGCGGCTGCGTGCGCTTAAGGTCGACGCGGTGGTCGACTGCGAGCTGTTCTCGCGCGTGAGCAGCATCCTGTCCTACCTTTCGGGCGCGCGCCTGCGCGCAGGCTTCCATCGGCACACGCAGGAAGGACTGTATCGCGGATCCTTCATCAACCGTCCCGTGCTCTACAACCCGTATCGGCACCTGAGCCTGCAATTGCTGAGCCTGGTGACGGCGCTGGAGTCGACTGGCACTCCGCTCGCGAAGGAACCGGTCGAACCGATGCCGGCCGGACCCCCGCTGCTCGCATTCGGTGCCGGAGAGCGGGAACAGGCCGCAGCGCTGCTGCAGGAGCAGTTCCCCGCGGTCGCGCGGCGGCGACTGGTACTCGTGTACCCGGGCGGCGGGCTGCTGCCGATACGCGCGTGGCCGCTGGAATCCTTCGTGCAGCTGTGCACCGGGCTGCTCGCTGACGGCCTCGCCGTCGGCGTGGTCGGGCTCGCGGACGATCGCCCGCTCGCACAGCAGCTGGTGGCACGCTGCGCTAGCGAACGCTGCCTCGACCTTACCGGCTACACGAAATCCATTCGCCACCTGCTGGCGCTGTTTCACCGAGCCGAACTGCTCATCGCCAACGATGGCGGTCCGGGGCAGTTCGCTGCACTGACGCCGATCGCTTCGATCGTGCTGTTCGGGCCGGAGACGCCGTTGCTGTACCGTTCGCTGTCCGCGAACGCGCACCACTTCCATCTGGCGCTGCCGTGTTCGCCGTGCCTGACGGCGTACAACCACCGCTCCTCGCCGTGCGATGGCGACAACCGCTGCCTGAAGCTGATCCAACCGGCACAGGTGCTGGCCACAGCGCGCGCGCTGCTCGGACTGCCAAGCGCGGCGGCCCCCTCGTGATGCCCCCCGCGCCCACGCGCACGCTGATCAAGCGCCTGCTGCGGTGGCGCTTCCTGAAGTTCGGCATGATCGGTGCTTCGGGCACCGTCGTGAATCTCGGCGTACTGTACCTGTGCCAGGAATGGCTGTTCCGGGCGATCATTGCGCCGAAGACGCGGCTGGATTGCTCGCTGCTGCTGGCGATCCTGATCGCGACCGTCAACAATTTCACCTGGAACCGCCTGTGGACCTGGCGCGACCGGCCACGCCGGCCGGGTCAGGCGCTGGTGGCGCAGTTCGGCCAGTATGCGCTTGCGTGCTGGGTGGGCATCGTGCTGCAGCTCGTGCTCACGAAAATCCTGGTCGCCTATGTGCACTACCTGCTCGCGAACCTGGCCGCGATTGCGTGTGCGAGTGTGTGCAACTTTCTGGTCAACGATGCGTGGACTTTCCGGCACCGCCGCGCGGCATTGGCGGCGGCGCCCCTGCCGACGGACGGCGAGGGTTGACCGATGCCGCTGCCCGCTCCCGCTTGGCGCCGAACGCTGTACGGCCTGGCCGCATTGTTCGGCTGCACGGTCTACTTCTTTCAGATCGATAGCCAGCACATCCCGAAGAATGGCGACGAGGATCCGTACTTCCACATCACGCGGCTGACCGCGCTGTCGGGCCACTGGCTGCCATTGCAGTCCGATCCGGATATGCGCGACACCAAGCCGCCGCTGCTGTTCTGGCAGGGCATCGCCACGACCGGACAGGGACGTCACTGGACCCTGCGGGCGCTGCGTGCGCCGAGCGTGGTGTATACGCTGCTGACCGCCGCGCTGGCGTGTCTGCTGGCGCGTCGCTTCGCGGGCACTAGCGCCGCCGGTGTGATCGCAGCGCTGGTCTATCTTGCGTTCTTCAGCACCTATCATTATGGGCGCCCGTTCCTGACCAATGCGCCGGAGAGTTTCTGGCTGTTTCTCGCCTGGTTCATTCCGCTCTACTGGCCCCAGGCCGCACTGCGCTCGCGCGCGCTGCCGGTGCTCCTCGGTCTCATCATCGGCGTCGGCCTGCTCTACAAATCGTTCGCGTTGCTGGCGCCGGTCGGCCTTGCGCTCTCATGGTGGTACCTGCGAGCGCGTGCATACCGCTGGGACGCATTCCTGCGGCAGGATGCGTGGCGGCTGGCGCTGGTCGCGGTGGTATCGCTCGCGCTGTTTTCGCTATGGTTCGCGCTCGATCCGGATCCGCGCGCCGTGTGGCAGTCCTTCGTGGTCAAGGAGAATGCGGGCAAGTTTGACGCGCCCGGCGGCTCCTACTTCGGCCGAATGCTCTGGGGTGGCTCGAGCATCTGGACCATGCTGATCGGCGTGCCGCTCAACGCCGGGCTGCTCGCGCTGCCGGTCGCCGCGCTGATGGTATCGGCCGTGCGCCGCCACGCAACGCTGACGGCGTCCGAGAAGCTGCTGTGGATCTGGGTGCTGTCGCTGATGCTCGTATTCAGCCTGCCGAGCCAGCGTTCCGCGCGTTACCTGCTCGACGCGATGCCGGCAGTGGCGGTGCTGTGCGCGCTGGGGTGGGATCGGGTGGGGCGCGGCTGGTTCATCGCGGCACTCGCGCTCGCGGAGTTCGGGCTGCTGTTCCTGGGCCTGGAAGCCGGCGTGCTGCAGCACGCGAATGGCCCGCGAGCGCTGTATGCACCCGGGTATTGGCTGCTGTTGGGCGCCGCGGCCGCGCTGTCCGCGGCCGGCGTGCTGATCCCGCGGCTGACGCGAGCGGCGACGCCCGTGGCATCGCTGCTGGTGTTCGCGGCGCTCGCGGCATTCCTGCAGCCCTTCGACGACGGATTTCGCACCCAGGCGCAGCCCTGGGTAGCGGGGCGGGAGGTCTGGGTACCCTCGGATTTCGCTTCGAGCGAGGAGACCTACCGGTTCCTGCTGCCGGGTGCGGACGTCCATACGTATCACGAGACGCGCGATCAGGATGTGGAGGCGCTGGCACGTCTCTATCCGCTGTTCGCGCTGCGCGTACCGCTGGGCAGCGCCCCATGCACCGGCTGCCGCGTGCTGGCGCGACGCCTGGACGTGCGCGGCCGGCTCACCTCATCGGAGACCGGGGAGCTGCTCCATGGCCGGGGCCTCGATCGCGTGTTTCTCCAGGAACTGCTGGTCGAGTCGCCGGCCGTGGCGTCGCGATGAATTCGCGCACCCGGTGCTATAAGATCGCCGCCGCCCGGATCGCATGAGACCCCGAATCAACCCGCCTGTGATGCCGAATTCCTCGACCGTGCTGCTTTGGTCCTGCTTGAGCCTGCTCGCCGCCGTGCTGGTCGCGGGCGCGCTGTATGGAAACTGGGTACTGCGCGAACACCGGCTCACGGTGATCACACCCGGCCGCGTCTATCAGTCCGCGGCGATGCCGCCGGACACGCTGGTCCGGGTCGCGCAGCGGCTTGGCATTCAGACCGTCGTGGATTTCCGCGCCTATAGCGAAGTGCCGGCCGACAACGCCGAGCGCTCGGCGCTGCAGCGCGTCGGCATCGCCTATCTGCGCCTGCCGTCCTCGACCAAGCCGCCGCCCGACACCGTGGACACGTTCGTGCGCTCGCTGCAGCCGGAAGTGGCTGCGGGCCACCGGCTGCTGATGCATTGCCTGGATGGGGAAGGGCGCGCCGTGTTCTATTCCGCGATCTATCGCATCGAATTCGAAGGCTGGGACAACCAGAGCGCGTGGCTGGCGACCACGCGCCTGCCGCCGTCGCTGATGTTCCTCGGCAGGCTGTTTCCGGGAATCGCGCGCCTGTCCGAGAGCAACTACAAGACCCCAATGATCCGCGCCCACCGCCGCCAGCAGCCCGAATCCGACCGCCCGGCCGGCCCTTAAGCCGCGGCCATCCTCAGGCCGGGTCGCGCGCCGGCTCCCGCAGCCGCCGGACTTCCATCCAGTGCCAGGACAGCAGCGCCGGCAGGCCGCACAGGACTTCGCGTATCCGCTTCGCCATCGATACGCTCAGCGCGAGTTCGCCGCTGATGCCGAGCGCGTGCCCGAATATCATCAGGCTCGCTTCCTGTACCCCGAGCCCGGCCGGGACCATGAAGGCGAGGTGGCGCAGCGCCTGCGTCATGCTCTCGAGCACGATCGCGCTGCTCCAGGCGGTGGGATGTCCGAACAGGCGCAACGTGAACCAGATCTCGAAGGTCCCTGAGAAGAATGCCGCGAACTGCAGCGCGCCGGCACCCAGCATCAGGCGGCCGCGGCGCAGGCACGCGCGCAGTTCCTGGTCCAGAGCGGCGGCACCGTCGGACAGCGCGCTGACGCCGATCAGCGGCCCAAGCAGCCGCTCGAGACGCGCGAACACTGAGCCATAGCGCAGCAGCAGCGCGGTCACGGTCGGCATCGGCAGGCACAGCGCGAGCGCGAGCAGCAGGCGCCGGTATTCGTGGACGCCGCCGGTGTGCCGGAGCAGCAGGAGCAGGCCCAGCGCCGTGAACAGGTACGCGGCGCTCAGGGTCAGGACGATCTCGACGATCACGCTCGCCCCGGCCGGCGCCGCGGCGATGCCGCGCCAGCGCAGCAGCCGTATGCCGGCGACACTGCCGCCGACACTGGCTACCGGCAGCAGGCGGTCGATGCCTTCGCGTACGGTCGTCGCCCACCACAGATAGAAGATACCCGCGCGCCGCGGACGGTCGTAGGGGCGCAGTAGCAGCCGCCACCCGAGCGCGTACAGCAGGAAGTACAGCGCGCGGTACGGCACGAGCCAGAGCAGGCTCAAGCCCGCCATCGCCAGCGTCATGATCATCGCGGCTGCATCCGCGCGCAGCACCAGCGTGACCAGCACTGCCAGTCCGAGCAGGCCGCCGATATAGGCTGTGATTCTCAAAGGCTCAAGGCGGCCGTCGCATGACGCCGTCGGAACCGACCTCGAATTCGGTGCCGCGCCAGCTCACGCGCGAACTCTGGAAGCTGCGGGACCACACCCACAGGATCAGCAGGTCACGCCACGGCACCAGCCACAGGTCGGAGAATGGCGAGCGCTCGCCGTTCCAGCGTCCGCGCAGATGCAGCACCAGTCGCGCGAGCAGCGCGCTTGCCGAGAGCTCCCAGGCCAGCCGCGCCAGCGTGGGATCGCCAAGCGTGAGCGCGAGACCGAGCGCCGCCAGCGGCAGGCTGAAGCTCAGGCACATCAGCTTGAACGGGAGTGGCTGCAGCACATGGATCGTGCGCATCCAGCGCAGTTCGTGGCGGCGCAGCGAGTCGTAGCTCGGCTCCTCGTGGCAGGCGCGCGGCAGGTAGTGCGACAGCACGATTCGCAGTCCGAGCGCACGCACCAGTTCGCCCATTCGGTAGTCGTCGGCCAGGTGATTGGCCATCGCGGAAAATCCGCCGATCGCCTGCAGCGTCTGGACACGCAGGCACTGGGTCTGTCCGGAAACATAGGCGTCGTGGCCGAACAGCCACGCCACCAGCACCGAGGGCATGTACCACTCGTTGATATACATCGCACCGAGGCGCGACCACAGCCGCGGGGTCGGCACGTCGCGGTACAGGCAGGTGACGAGCCCGACCCGCCGGTCGAGCAGCGGCGCGGTCACCTGGCGCAGATAGTCCGGGCCGACGTAGGTGTCGCTGTCAGCGATGACCAGCACAGCATGGCGCGCCTGCGCGCCCATGTTGATCAGGTTGCTGATCTTGTAGTTGCTGCCGTGCAGCCGGGGGTTGACCACTATGGCGATCGGCAGCGAGGGGAACTCGCGCACCAGCCGTTCGACCACCGCCAGCGCCGGATCGGCCGGATCGCGTACGCCGAACACGATCTGGTATTCCGGGAATTCCTGCTCGCAATAGGAGCGCAGGTGCGCATACAGGCCAGGCTCGGCGCCGCACAGCGGCTTGAGCACGGTAACGGGAGGCAGCGCAGCGGTGCCCGCAGGGCTGCGGCGCAGTTCCCACGCCAGCACCGCGGCGACCGCCACGAGAACGTAGCCGGCCGCCACGGCGAGGCACACCAGGCCCGCGAGCGCGGCCGGTGGATGCATCAGGACCATCGATCGCCGAAGGAGGGCGCTCGCGCCCGTTCAGGCCGCGTGACCGCGCAGGAAGCGGAAGAACTCGACGCCCTCGCGCAGCCGACGCTTCATCATTTCCCAGCTCACCAGCATCTCGCGCACGATCTCCCAGATCTTGCTGGGCCGGAAGTAGAAGCGTTTGTAGAAGTCCTCCATGCTATGGAAGATCTCCTCCTTCGACAGGTGCGGATAGCCGATCGCGGCCAGCTGCACGCCCTTTTCGTTCACCAGGTTCGCCGCGTCGTTCTCCTGCAACCAGCCGTTTTCGACCGCCTGCCGGTAGAGCGTGGTGCCGGGATAGGGCGCAGCGAGCGACACCTGGATCGTGTGCGGGTTGATGTCCTTCGCGAACTCAATCGTCTTCTGGATGGTCGCGCGGGTCTCGCCGGGCAGGCCGAGGATGAAGGTGCCGTGGATCAGGATCCCGAGCCGGCGGCAGTCCTCGGTGAAGCGGCGTGCAATGTCGGTACGCAGCCCCTTCTTGATGTTGTGCAGGATCTGGTCGTCGCCGGATTCGTAGCCGACCAGCAGCAGGCGCAGGCCGTTCTCCTTCATGACCTTCAGGGTCGCGTAGGGCACGTTGGCCTTCGCGTTGCAGCTCCAGGTCATGCCGAGCTGGCCCATGCCGCGTGCGATCGCCTCGACGCGCGGCAGATTGGAGCTGTCGGTAAAGGTGTCATCGTCGAACATGATTTCCCGCACACCGGGCATGTTGTCCCGGATCCAGCGCACCTCGGCGATCACGTTGTCCGCCGACCGGACGCGGTAGCGGTGTCCGCCCACGGTCTGGGGCCAGAGGCAGAACGTGCATTTCGAGCGGCAGCCGCGTCCCGTGTAGAAGCTGACGTAGGGGTGCTTCAGATAGCCAATGAAGTAGTTTTCGATCTTCAGGTCGCGCTTGTAAACGGGGGCGACGAACGGCAACTCGTCCATGTTCTCGAGAATCGGACGGGGCGGATTGTGCACGACGCGGCCGTCCTCGCCACGGTACGAGAGTCCACGGATGTCCGGCAATGGCCGCCCTTCAGCGACCTCCTTGCATGTGTAGTCGAACTCCTCGCCGCAGACGAAATCGACCGCCGTGGTGGCCTTCAGCGATCCGACCGGGTCCACCATGGTCTTGGCGCCCACCAGTCCGATCTGGACGCGTGGATTGTCCTGCTTGAGCAGTTCTGCAAACCGGGCGTCAGTCGGGAACGACGGCGTGCTGGTGTGCATGATCACGAGGTCGAAGTCGCGCGCGATCGCGAGCGTCGCGCCGACCGTCAGGCCATCCGCTGGCGCATCGAGGACACGCGAGCCTGGTACCAACGCCGCCGGCTGGGCGAGCCAGGTCGGGAACCAGAAGGACTTGACCTCGCGCTTGGCCTGGTAGCGCGAACCCGCGCCGCCATCGAAGCCATCGAACGAGGGGGCCTGCAGGAACAGGGTCCGCAGCGCCTGCGCAGCAGGGGGGGTTGAACTCATCTTGTCGGGGGCCTCGCAGCAATCCGGGCTGCCAGCAGGATAGCCCGAAGGTCCGGATGGATGCCAACCGCGACCGGCGGGGGTGCCACGGGGCGGTTCTCCGATCCATCTTAACCCGTTGGCTGAGGGTGATGCAGATTCTGTTAGCACTCGCCGGGCAGACAGCTATTATGTGGGCAGGGTGCGCCCGGGCCAGTCGGCTGGCGGGCGGTCGCTTTCGCTGGGCTGGCCAGGCCCGTCATGGCCATGCTGTGCCGCAGCGCCACCGACCGTTGGGTCGGGTCCGGGAGTATTCGCTACGATGCAAGTCACGCTTGACAGCCATGCTGACGCTGCCGAGGTCGCGGCCGAGTCCGAGACGCTGATCCTGGTCGACGAGGCCGACCGCGAGGTGGGCCACCTCAGCAAACTGCAGTGCCACGACGGACACGGCGTGCTGCATCGGGCCTTCTCGCTGCTGATCTTCAACGGCCAGGGCGAGCTGTTGCTGCAGCAGCGCGCCGCGACGAAGCGGTTGTGGCCGCTATACTGGTCCAACAGCTGCTGCAGCCATCCGCGGCGTTCGGAGAGCATGGAGACGGCGATCCACCGGCGGCTGCACGAGGAACTGGGTCTGCGATGCCCGTTGCAGTTCCTGTTCAAGTTCCAGTACCAGGCCCAGTTCGAGGCGGCCGGCGCGGAACACGAGATCTGTTCGGTGTTCATCGGGCGCACCAGCGATGCGGTCCGGATCAACCGCGGCGAGGTCCACAGCTACCGCTGGATCAGCCCGGAGGCACTGCAGGAGGAACTCGACGGCGATGGGGCCGGCCGGTTCACTCCTTGGTTTATACTGGAATGGCGCCGGATCTGGCGCGATCACCGCGCGGCCCTGCGCGCCCTGAGAGAGGAGACACGACCCTGGGCATTCCGCTGATCCAAGCCTATCGCGTTGGGGCTTACATCGCTGGCCGCAAGCTGCGCCGCGTAAAGCGCTATCCGTTGGTGCTGATGCTCGAGCCGCTGTTCCAGTGCAACCTGGCCTGTGCGGGCTGCGGCAAGATCGACCATCCGAAGGAGACGCTGCAGCGGCGCATGAGCGTCGAGGATGCGCTGCGCGCGGTCGATGAATGCGGTGCCCCGATGGTGTCGATCCCCGGCGGCGAACCTCTGATCCACAAGGACATGCCGCAGATCGTCGCCGGCATCGTTGCGCGGCGGAAATTCGTGTACCTGTGTACGAATGCCATCCTGCTCCCTAAGCACATCGACGACTACCGGCCTTCCCCGTACCTGACCTTCTCGATCCATCTCGATGGCAGTCGCGAGCGCCACGATGAATCGGTCTGTCAGGAAGGCGTGTTCGACAAGGCCGTCGCCGCCATCCGTCTGGCGCGCAGCAAGGGCTTCCGGGTCACGATCAACTGCACGCTGTTCCAGGGTGAGAACCCGGACCATGTGGCGGACTTCTTCGACGAAGCGATGTCGCTGGGGATCGAGGGCATCATGGTATCGCCTGGCTACAGCTATCACCACGCACCGCGCCAGGACGTGTTCCTCGCGCGCAGTGCGAGCAAGCGGCTGTTCCGGGAGATCTTCAAGCGCGGACGTGGACGCGCGCGTCCACGTCGCTGGGCCTTCAACCATTCGGCGCTGTTCCTGGATTTTCTGGCCGGCAATCAGGCCTACCAGTGCACGCCTTGGAGCATGCCGACCTACAACATCTTCGGCTGGCAGCGGCCCTGCTACCTGCTCAGTGACGAAGGCTACGCTCCGAGCTTTCGCTCGCTGCTCGAGGACACGCCTTGGGAGCAGTATGGCGTCGGGCGCAATCCGGCCTGCGACAACTGCATGGCGCACTGCGGCTATGAGGGTACCGCCGTGGATGACGCGTTCGTGCACCCGCTCAAGGCGCTGCTCACGGCGCTGCGCGGCCCCCGCCTGCAGGGGCCGATGGCGCCGGATCCTCCCGTGCTCTATGGCGATCGGGCGCGCCGGCCGGCGGCAGCGGTGGCGGCCGTCAACGTGAACGACATCAGGCACGCCAACCGCGAGCCGGAGCCCGATCAGGCCGCCACGCCCCGCCTATGAGTGCCTCAGGCGCATCGCCGGAGGCGCGCGCGTGAGCGGCGCTGCCGGTGCCCAGCTCGCCGTATCGGCTGGATCGGAAGGCCGGGACACCTTCGGCACGCAGTTCGACGCCTGGCGCGAGCGCATGGAGCAAGCGCTCGACGCACGCCTGCCGTCCCCGGAGCTCGCGCCCGAGCGCCTGCACCGCGCGATGCGCTACAGCGTGCTCGGCGGCGGCAAGCGGGTCCGTCCCGCCCTGCTGTTCGCGACGGCACGCGCGGTGGGGCTCTTCGAGCATGAAGTCGAGGCCGCCGCCTGCGCGATCGAACTGATCCACGTGTACTCGCTGGTGCACGACGATCTGCCGGCAATGGATGATGATGCCCTGCGCCGCGGGCGTCCGACGTGCCACAAGGCCTTCGACGAGGCCACGGCGCTGCTCGCCGGTGATGCGTTGCAGACCCTGGCATTTCAGCTGCTCGCCCGCGATCCGGCACTTCCCAATGCGCCGGCCACGCGGCTGCGCCTGATCGAGCTGCTGGCCGAGGCCAGTGGCAGCCTCGGGATGGCCGGGGGCCAGGCGATCGATCTCGCCGTAGCGGGTACGCGCCTCGAGATCGCGCAGGTCGAGCAGATGCACTCCCTCAAGACCGGTGCGCTGATCCGCGCGAGCGTGCTGATGGCGGCGGCCTGTGTGCCG
>Ga0265325_10001280_pt1 | contig 17861 bp, 15 predicted proteins | sample 41420metaG_FD_202090 | JGI IMG/M metagenome (GOLD analysis project Ga0265325, IMG submission 202090) | Rhizosphere microbial communities from Carex aquatilis grown in University of Washington, Seatle, WA, United States - 4-14-20 metaG | ecosystem: Host-associated > Plants > Roots > Rhizosphere...
CAGCCTTTATGGCGAGGTGCGCAGGCCGACGGATGCGATGATGGACACATTTGATGTGCTCCTCGTCGATCTGCAGGATCTGGGTTGCCGGATCTACACGTTCATCACAACCCTGCGTTATGTGCTGGAAGCCGCAGCGCGGCATCATAAAGCGGTCTTGGTACTGGATCGGCCCAATCCGGCGGGCCGGCCCGTCGAGGGTCTGACGCTGCGCGCCGGCTGGGAAAGCTTTGTCGGCGCCGGCCCGCTGCCGATGCGTCATGGGCTCACGCTCGGAGAACTGGGGCTTTGGTTCATCAAGACTCTCAAGCTCGATGTCGAATATGAGATCGTCGAGATGCAGAATTGGCAGTCCGATGCCGCGCCGGGCTTCGGATGGCCGTTAGGCGAGCGCACCTGGATCAATCCCAGCCCCAATGCGCCGAACCTGTGGATGGCGCGCGCCTATGCCGGAACGGTCATGCTGGAGGGCACGACGCTCTCGGAGGGTCGCGGCACCACCCGGCCGCTCGAACTGTTCGGCGCGCCCGATATCGATGGGCGGACAGTCATGAACGAGATGGAGTCACTTGCGCCGCAGTGGCTCCAAGGTTGCCGTCTGCGCGAGTGCTGGTTCGAGCCCACGTTTCACAAGCACGCGGGCCAGCTTTGCCACGGCCTTCAGATCCACACCGAAGGCCCCACTTACGACCACCGGACGTTCAAGCCCTGGCGCCTCCAGGCCCTCGCCTTCAAGGCGATCCGCCGTTTGTATCCGGACTATCCGCTGTGGCGCGATTTTGCCTACGAGTACGAGCGCGGCAAGCTCCCGATCGATGTGATCAACGGCGGCCCGCTGTTGCGCGAGTGGGTCGACGATCGATCGGCCACGCCGCAAGATCTGGACGTGCTGGCGCTATCGGATGAGCAGGCGTGGTCGAATTTGCGTCGAGACTATCTGCGCTACGGAAATCCGTAGCTCAATCGGTGCTGCCGCCGACCCAGGTCGCGATCACGGTCAACTCCTGAGTGAGAGCGACAAGATCGGCCCTCGCTCCCGCAACCACCACACCGCGCTCGTGGTCGAGCCCGAGAAATCGCGCCGGGGTCAGAGATGCAGCGCGCAGCGCATCCTCCACCGGCACTTCGGCCAGCTTGACCGCATTGCGCACCGCCGAGGCCATGTCGAGATGCGCGCCCGCCAGCGTTCCCGCTTCGGTGGTCAGCCGTCCCCCAACCCGTTTGATCGTGCGACCGGCCAGCTCGAAACGGTCCAACGATGTCCCGACCGTGGGCATGGCATCGCTGACCAGGGCAATTCGCTCGGCGCCCTTCGCCCGAAATGCGGCCTGGACCGCAACGGGATCGACATGAATTCCGTCGACGATCAGGCCGGCCGTCAGCCGGTGTTCCGCCAGCGCTGCCCCGATGATTCCCGGCGCGCGTGCGCTCATCGGCGGCATGGCATTGAACAAGTGGGTCACGCCGGTGGCACCGTCGGCGACGGCCTGCATGACCACCGCAGCGGACGCCTCGCTGTGCCCGATCGAGATTTTCACGCCGGCGGACGCCAGTGCGCGGACAAAACCTGCCGGGACGCATTCGGGTGCGAGCGTGATCAATGACCTGCCGACGCCGGCGAGTTCGCACAATTCGTCCAGGTCGCCGGCATCAGGTTGCACGATCCGCTCGGTCGGGTGGACACCCGGACGCTTCGGACTAATGAACGGGCCTTCCAGATGGAGGCCGAGGATCCCGTCGCGGCCGGCGATCGATCGCGCCGCCGCAATGGCGGTCCGCATCCGCTCGCGCGTATCGGTAATCAGGGTCGGCAGGCACGCCGTGGTGCCGTAGCGGCGATGGGCCCGGGCAACGGCGCGCATGCCGTCGACCGTCGGTTGATCATTAAGCAGAACGCCGCCGCCGCCGTTAACCTGCAAATCGATGAAGCCTGGCGCCAGGAACGCGCCGGCCGGCAGGCGGGTCTGCGTCCAATCGGACGGAACCTCGCCCCAGGACCCAATCCCGGCGATACGGCTTCCCCGAATCATCACGGCGACTTCGGTATGCCAGCCGTGACCGTCAAAAACCCGGTCCGCCAGGACGGCATGTCCGTCGGTAACAGAAGGATTGTTTCGATCCCGGCTCATCTATGTCCATATCGAGCTGGATTGGTAGCGCATCGAATCCAATCTAAGGTAAAGGACGCGCGTCGAATACCCACGGCGGCAGCCGGCGCCACACCGCTTACCGACAGCTTTGCGGCGTGGCGCGACCGGATGCAAAGGGGGTGGCTGTTTTCTGATCGCATTCCAGACCCACGAAGAGAGACAGCATGGATCGGTTGGTCATTCGCGGCGGTCGGCGCATTGAAGGCTCGGTCCAGGTGTGCGGCGCGAAAAACGCCGCTCTGCCGCAAATCGCTGCTGCGCTGCTCAGCTCCGAACCGCTGGAGTTGGGAAATATTCCCGAAGTGACCGACGTCTCCACCATGCTGTCCTTGATGCGGGAGTTTGGCGTGGCGGCCGCCCATGGCCCTGAGCGGGTGCTGGTGCTGGATGCCGGCGGAGCCCGCAACGCGCAGGCACCCTACGATCTGGTCCGCCGCATGCGCGCCAGCATTCTCGTGCTGGCGCCGCTGCTGGCCCGCTTCGGTTCGGCGCGCGTGTCGCTGCCGGGAGGTTGCGCGATCGGCGCGCGGCCGATCGACCAGCATCTCAAGGCACTGGAGACGCTCGGAGCCAAGGTCGATATGGAAAGCGGTTACATTAACGCGCGGACCAATGACGGCGGGCTGCGCGGCGACCGCATTGTGCTGTCCTCGCCATCCGTGGGCGCGACCGAGACGGCGCTAATGGCGGCCGTCCTTGCCCGCGGCGAAAGCGAAATTCTGAACGCGGCACGCGATCCCGAAGTCTCCGACCTCGCACTCTGCCTGGTTGCGATGGGTGCGCGCATCCAGGGGGTCGGGACGCATCGGATCTTGGTGCAGGGCGTGGATGCGCTGCATCGCGCTCGCCACGACCTGATCACCGATCGCATCGAGGCCGGGACCTACGCAATCGCCGCCGCGATAACGGGCGGTCATCTCGAAATTCTCGGCGCGCATCTCGAGCACCTCGGCTCGGTCGGCGCGGTACTGGAAAGCGCCGGAGCCCGGATCTGGCCAACCGATCGGGGATTGATGGTTGTGCGCTCCGGCCCGCTAAGGTCCGTCGACGTGTCGACGGAACCCTATCCCGGATTTCCCACCGACCTGCAGGCACAGTTCATGGCCCTGATGACCATCGCATCGGGCGCATCGGTCGTTCGCGAGACGGTGTTCGAGAGCCGGTTCATGCACGTGCCCGAGCTCAGCCGGCTCGGCGCCAACATCTCGCTGCAAGGCTCGACCGCGCTGGTCCGCGGCGTCGAGCGGCTGCACGGCGCCGAGGTGATGGCCACCGACTTGCGCGCATCGGTGAGTCTGGTGCTCGCCGCTCTGGTCGCCGACGGCGAAACCACCGTCAACCGTGTCTATCATCTCGATCGCGGCTATGAATCGCTCGACCGCAAGCTGGTGCAATGCGGCGCGGATATCCGGCGGGTCGCGGGATGACCGGGGCTTCCCAACCGGCCCTGTTCGTCGGCGTCGACGGTGGCGGCACCGGATGCCGTGCGCGCATTCAGAACGCGGAGGGACTGGTTCTTGGCACCGGTATTGCCGGGCCGGCCGCGCTGCGCGTCGGCATCGACCGCGCTCTGGCCGAGGTGGAAAAGGCCTGCCGTGCCGCGATCGAGGAGGCCGGGCTTGGCTCCGACGCGCTGAGTTTCGTGCATGCCGCCGTTGGGCTTGCCGGCATCGGCCGCAAAGGCGCGTTCGAAGAGATCATGGCGCGGCCACATCCGTTCCGCTCCGTCATCTATGTTCATGATGCGACGATCGCCTGCATCGGTGCGCATGGCGCCCGGGACGGCGGCATCGTCATCATCGGAACCGGCAGCGTCGGCTTTGCCGTTGTCGAAGGACGCGAATTCAGGGTCGGCGGCTATGGCTTTCCCATCTCCGACGAGGGGAGCGGCGCTGACATCGGACTGCACGCCATCCGCCTGGCATTGCGGGCCTATGACGGGCGCGCCGTCGACAGCAGCCTGACGCGTGACGTGCTGATGCGATTCAACAACGATCCGTTCCAAGCCGTTGCCTGGATGGACCAGGCGACGGCCACCGATTATGCGACCTTCGCGCCGCTGGTGATGCGGCATGCCGATGCCGGCGATCCGGTGGCGCGGCGGATCGTCAGGGACGCCGCGGAGCAGATCGACGAACTGGTGCGCCGGCTGTCAGAATGTGGCGCGTCCCGCATCGCCCTGCTCGGCGGCCTCGCATCGCCAATGCAGCCGTGGCTGGCGCCCGATGTGCAGCGCCGACTGGTTCCCGTTGAGGGCGATGCGGTGGACGGCGCCTTGCATCTCGCCCGGCGTGCCGCCATGAAAGACCAGTAGGCGGCCCGACAGACCGGAATGATGCCGGCCGCGTTTACAACATAACCGGACAGGGCCATGCGCACCGAACAAATCAGTCCACGCTACGTCGACCTCGATTCCTGGTCCGCAGCCGAGATGATTGCCGCCATGTACGAGGGCCAGCTTGCGGCAGCCGCGTCGGTTCGCGGCGCCCTTGCCGCGATCGCCGCGGCTGTCGACGACGCAGTGCCCGCGCTTCAGCGCGGCGGGCGGATCGTCTACGCCGGAGCCGGCACGTCGGGGCGCATCGGCGTGCAGGACGGCACCGAGCTGCCGCCAACCTTTGACTGGCCCGCCGATCGTCTTGTGTTCGCCATGGCCGGCGGGCTTGACGCCCTCGTCCGCAGCACCGAGCAGGCTGAGGACAATGAGGACGCCGGCGCGCAGGCGATGGCGGATGCAACCATCGGCCCCAATGACGTGGTCATTGGCATCGCGGCGAGCGGCACTACGCCGTTCACGATCGGCGCCTTAAGAGCGGCCAGCGCCTTGGGTGCGGTGACGATCGCCGTCACCAACAACCACGGCGCGCCGCTGTTTGACGTCGCACGCCACCGCATCCTGGCCGAGACGGGAAGCGAAGTGATTGCCGGTTCAACACGAATGAAGGCCGGCACTGCCCAAAAGATCGTGCTCAATCTGTTCTCGACCGCCGTGATGGTGAAGATGGGACGGGTCTACCGCGGATTGATGGTGGACATGCGGGCGCGGAACGCCAAGCTGCGCCGGCGCGCGGAAGCCATTGTCGCTGAAATTCTCCGCTGTCCGGAAGCCGACGCGGCGCGTCACCTCCGGCAGGCCAATGGCGACGTGAAGACGGCCGTCCTCGTCGGCCTGGGACTCGGCGTAAACGAAGCCGCGCGGCTCCTGCAGCGCCATGGCGGCAATCTGCGCTCTGCCATCAACGAGTCCAAAGGCGACAATGGCTGAACCGCATAACCGAAGCGCAATGGCGCGCGAGACCGCCGAAATTCCGGCGGCGGCGCAGCGCCTGCTGGCGCGCGGCGATCAGCTTGCGGCAATCGTCGAGCGGATCGAGCGAGCGAAGCCGCGCTTCATCGTGTTCTGCGGGCGCGGCAGCTCGGGACATGTCGGGGTCTATTTGCGCTACCTGTTCGAAACGCAGCTCGGCCTGCTCACATCCTCCGCCGCGCCCTCGGTCGTGACCGCGTACCGGCGACCGCCGGATATGCGCGGCACCCTGTTCATCGTGGTGTCGCAGTCCGGACACAGCCCCGATCTCGTCACCGTGACACAGATGGCGCGCAAGTTCGGCGCGCTGACGCTTGCAATCGTCAATGACGAAAATTCTCCGGCAGCGACGACGGCTGAACTGGTGCTGCCGATTGCTGCGGGAGCCGAACACTCCGTCGCGGCAACCAAGTCGGTCGTGCTGTCGATGATCGCCGGGGCGCAACTCGTGGCGATGCTGGCGCGTGACGACGGCCTGAACGACGGCCTGCAACGTCTGCCGCAGCGGCTGTGCGGCGCCCTGGCATGCGACTGGTCGGCCTGGGCTGACAGCGTCGCGGGCGCGGCGGCGGCCTTCGTGGTGGGACGAGGATACGGCCTCGGTTGTGTCCGCGAGATCGCCCTCAAGGTCGCCGAAATCCTGCGCGTCCCGACGCTCGGCTACAGCGCCGCCGAGTTGCGGCATGGGCCGCGCGCATCGGTCACGCCGGCAACGCCCGTGCTGGTGTTGCGGCAGAACGACCAAACCGCCGCTGCGGTCGACGACCTGATCCGCGATCTCGACGCGGCCGGCGAGCGGGTGTTTACCGCCGGAGGCGCAGCCGGAACGCTGCCTTGGATCGGCGACGGTCACCCGGTTTGCGATCCGATCCTCATGCTGATCCCGGCCTATCGGGCGATCGAGGCAGCGGCGCGCCGGCGCGGCTTAGATCCCGACAGCCCGCCCTACCTGAGCAAGGTGACGCGGACGCTGTGACGCTGGAGCAACGCTCGTCTCATGATGCCTGGGCGGTGATTCGGTCGATCTCTCCCAAATCCTCGGCGCCGAGTGTCCATCCCGCGGCGGCGACATTCTGCTGCAATTGCTCGGCGCGCGTCGCACCCGCGATCACGCTCGGAACAACCGGCTGAGCAAGCAGCCAACTGACAGCGAGATCAAGAAGCGTTCGATTGCGCGCGCGGCAAAACTCCTCAAGCCGCTCAATCACCGGCCAATTCGCGTTGGCGATAAATTTTTGCTCGTGCGGGCGCGGGTTGGCGAGCCGCGACCCCTGCGGAATGGCATCGCGTCTGTACTTGCCCGTGAGCAGTCCGCTGGCGAGCGGATAATACGGCAGCAGGCCGGCTCCGCACGCCGCAATGGCGGGGATCGTTTCGATTTCGGCGGCGCGCGCCAGAAGACTGTATTCGCTCTGAAACGACACGAAATGGCTCAGCCCGCGCTGCACCGCCACGCGATGCGCCTCAGCCACCTGCGCGCCGCTGAAATTCGAGGCTCCGATGTGGCGGACTTTGCCCTGTTGGACGAGATCGTCGAGCGCGCGCAAAGTTTCCTCGATCGGCGTGTCCGCGTTCGGCCAGTGCAGTTGGTAAAGATCGATCCAATCGGTGCGCAGCCGGCGCAGGCTCGCTTCTGCCGCGGTCATGATGTAGCCGCGCGAAGCCCCTTTGAGCTTGCCCTCGTCATCCATCTGCTGGCCGAACTTGGTCGCCAGCACGACGTCCTTGCGGCGGGCGCCCAGTATCTCGCCGAGGAATTGTTCGGAGCCGCCACGTTTGCCGTAGACGTCGGCGGTGTCGAACAAGGTGATTCCCAGATCGAGTGCCTCGTGAACCAGTGCCTGAGCCTGCTCGAGATCGTTGCGATGCACGAAATTATTGCAGCCGACCCCGACCGTCGAGACGACGAGAGCGGAGCGGCCGACGTTGCGATACTGCATGGAGGATTGCCCGGTCTCTGCAACGAGTATAACGCGCCGCTTTATCGGACGACATCTCGACATTCTATCGGGGCGGCCCGATAATGCCGCGCCCATCCATACACAACCAATCGGACCGCCGTGAACAAATTCGTCCTTGCGCCGACGACGCTGCCGGAGGTGTCGCCGCTCGCATACGTCGATGCCGCGATCCATGCCGGTTACGACGCGGTCGGCCTGCGCCTGCACAAGTCGCCCGGCCTGCCGTTTCATCCGGTGGTCGGCAATGCGCCGTTGATCGCCGAGATCAAGGCCATGCTCAAGGCCAACGGCATGCCGGTTTTCGACGTCTTCAGCTGTTATCTCGAACCGGCGACGAAGATGTCGGACTTCACCGCCTCGCTCGCGCTCGGCGCCGAGCTTGGCGGCAAGTACATCATGGTCATGGGCAACGACACGGATTACGCCCGGATGCGCGACAATTTCGGACGCTTCTGCGATGAGGCCGCGCGATTCAACCTGACCCCGACCATCGAGTTCGTCCCGACACGCCCGCTTTGCACCATGGCGATGGCGGTCAAGATGATCAAGGAATCCGGCCGCGATACCGGCACAATTTGTCTTGATCCGATGCATTTCATGCGGACCGGCGGTACCGGGGCCGAGATCAAGTCCTATGGTGCGAAATATTTTCCCTATACGCAGATCAACGACGGCGTTCTCTTTCCGGGTGAGCCGAACCCGGTGGATTTCGGCAAGATGCGGCAGGGCCAGCGCAAGATGCTCGGCGAAGGTGACGTGCCGCTCTACGATTACCTCGCCGCCCTGCCGGACGGACTGCCGCTCAGCGTCGAAATCCCGATCGAGCTCGGCGCCGGACTGCGGGATATCAAGGCCAAGCCCTATACGCCGCGCGAATGGGCCGCGGTCGCGCTGAAGAGTTCGCGGGATTTCATGAGCGCCTACTATGCCACTCGGTCCAGGCGCGCATGAGAAAGTACTATATCGCGCCCGGAATGATCGCCGACGCCAAGCCGCTCGAATTTGTGACGGCGGCGCGCGATGCAGGCTATGACGGCGTCGGGCTGCGGCTGCAAAAGTCGCCGCAATTTCCGATCGACCCGATCGTCGGCAATGCGCCCCTGATTCGCGACATCAAGACGGTCCTCGGCGACGCCGGCATGACCGTGCTCGATATTCTGGCGTTCTACGTCCAACCGCCGCAGCGGGTCGAAGACTTCGAGCCGGCGATCGCGACGGCTGCCGAATTCGGCGCGCGCTATTTGCTGACGCAAAGCGACGATTCCGACTGGGGCCGGATCTGCGACAATATTGAGCGGTTCTGCGAACTGGCTGAACCTTACGGCCTGACGCCGATCATCGAATTCGTGCCGAACCGCGCCCTGCTCACCACCTTGGCCAAAGCGCTGAAACTTGCGAGCGACATTGGCCGCAGCGAACTGCCGATCCTGATCGATCCGCTGCACTTGATCCGCTCCGAAGGCCACCCGGCCGACCTTAAAGCCGTCGACGTCAAGCACTTCCCCTACGCCCAGATGTCGGACGGCATTTTGGCGCCCGGTGAACCCAGCCTCTCCCTGGCCAGGGCACTCGGCGCCGGCGTTCGCCGCATGCCGGGCGACGGAACTCTGCCGCTGAAGGAGATTTTCGACGCATTGCCGCCGGGCCTCGACATCAGCATCGAGGTCATCATGTCGCGCGATCCGTCGATTTCGCCCCTCGCCTGGGCCAAACAGGGTCTCGACCGCACCAAAGCCTTTTTTGGCGAGCGTTAACGCCGCTGCACGCCAGTATCGGCAGCATCAATGCTGTGGCTGCGACCTCGCAGTGGTGGTAAATTTGCGCAGCTTCGAAATTGAAACGCGGTGATCCGGGATGTTTCCGCAAGCTCTGGGATATGTCGGCTTTCGCGCCAAGGATCTCGACGATTGGCGCGGCTATGGCAGCACACTGCTTGGCTTTCAGTTGGTCGACAAAGGTTCGTCGAGCCTCGCCTTCCGCATGGACGACCGCAAGCAGCGGGTCCTGGTCGACTGCGACGGCGGCGAGGGCATCAAGCTGTTCGGCTGGGAGGTTACGGACGCCAAGGCGCTCGACGCGCTCTGCGCCCGCCTTGAGCAGGCCGAAATCTCATTCGCGCGCGGCTCTCGCGCGCTGGCCGACGAACGCCATGTCAGAGACCTGATCGTCCTCAACGATCCGCTCGGCACCCGCGTCGAGATTTTCCACGGCGGCGAGATCGCGACCGATTCGTTCAAGCCGGGCCGCTCGATCTCCGGTTTCCGCACCGGCCCGCTTGGGCTTGGTCACATCGTCATGAATGTCGAGCGGATCGACGAAGTCGCCGACTTCTATGAATCCGTCCTCGGCTTTGGCCTTAGCGATTTCTATTCGAAACCCTTCCCGGCGCGATTCCTGCACATCAATTCGCGCCACCACAGCCTCGCCTTCGTTCAGACCGGCAAGACCGCGATCCATCACATGATGATCGAGCTCTATTCGTTCGACGATGTCGGCCAGGGCCTCGATCTTGCACTCGGCGAAGAAGGCCGGCTCGCAGTGACGCTTGGCCGCCACTGCGGCGACTACATGACCTCGTTCTATACCTGGACGCCCTCGGCTTTCATGGTGGAATACGGTTGGGGTGGTCAGTCGATCGATCCGAAGACCTGGGTCGCCAGAGAGCGAACCGAGGGCCCGAGCCTGTGGGGCCATGAGCGATCCTGGCTGCCGGCGGAGAAGCGTGCCGAGGCGCGCGCCATGCGGCTCAAGAACGCCGAGAATGGCGTGCGGCGACCGGTGCAGGTCATCGAGGGCAATTACAACCTGATGGACGGCGTATGTCCGTGGTGGGACAGCGTCATGAAGGGCAAGAAGAACGCCGGCTAGGTCGGGGCCGCCCTGGCGCGAGCGCTCGACTGCGCCATTTCTCTCGCGATTTCAGTTCAAGCCGCGTTGCTTGAGTGCGGCGTTGAGCCGGCCAAACACTCTGCGGGCATTGCCCTCGAAGATCTTGGTGCGGTTCTCCGCGCTCAGCGACGACAGCTGATCGATATAGCGCTTGGTGTCATCAAAGTAGTTCCCGGTTTCGGGATCGATGCCTTTCACCGCGCCAACCATCTCCGAAGCAAATAGGATGTTGTCGACCGGGATCACCTTGGTCAGCAGTTCAATGCCCGGATAATGATAGACGCAGGTGTCGAAAAACACGTTCTTCAACAGATATTCGCCGAGTAGCGGCCGTTTCATATCCTGCGCCAGCCCCCGGTAACGGCCCCAGTGGTACGGCACGGCGCCGCCGCCATGCGGAATAATGAATTTGAGCGTCGGAAAATCCTTGAACAGATTCGCCGTGAGAAATTGCATGAACGCCGTAGTATCGCCGTTGATGTAGTGCGCGCCCGTCGCGTGGAAGCAAGGATTGCACGATGACGAGACGTGCACCATGGCCGGCACATCGAGTTCAACCATCTTTTCGTAGATCGGATACCAATAGCGATCGGTCAATGGCGGGTCTTTCCAGTAGCCACCCGACGGGTCCGGATTAAGATTGCAGCCAACAAAGCCCAATTCATTGACGCAGCGCTCCAGCTCGGCGATGCAATTGGCCGGCGGCACGCCCGGAACCTGCGGCAACTGGCACACGCCGACGAAGTTCTGCGGATAAAGCGTGCAGACGCGGTGGATCAGGTCATTGCACACGCGTGCCCATTGCGCGCCGGTCGCGGCGTCGCCGACGTGATGCGCCATGCCGGCGGCGCGGGGCGAAAAGATCGTGACGTCGGTGCCGCGCTCGCGCTGGAATTTGAGCTGCGCGCCTTCGAGACTGGCGCGGATCTGGTCGTCGGTTATGCCGAGATCAATCGAGGCCGGCCGGCGCGGCGGGTCGGCAAGCCCCGCAAGTTGCCGGTCGCGGAAACTGTCAAGCTGCTTGGGAGCTGTCGTGTAGTGTCCGTGACAGTCGATGATCATGGTCAAACCTCGTTATGTGCCTTGGGGCGGCGGAACGTGACGGCTCAGACAACGCCTTCATATGCGCCGCCGTCGAGATGGATATTCTGGCCGGTCAGAAAGCCCGACTGCGCACCGCACAGGAATGCGCAGGTATCGCCGAATTCCTCCGGGAGACCAAACCGCTTGGCTGGAAGAGAATCCGCAATGCGTTGACGGGCTTCTTCAAAGGTGATGTTGAGCTGCTTCATCATGCGCTCGGCCATGAAGCGCTGGCGGTCGGTATCGATTCGCTCCGGCAACAAGTTATTGATCGTGACGTTGTCGACGGCGACCGCACGCGACAGTGACTTGGACATGCCGGTCAGACCGAGCCGCGCCGAGGTCGACAGCCCCATGTCGGAAAAGCGCGGCGAGGTTACCATCGCCGACGTGATGTTGACGATGCGGCCGAATCTGCGCGCGCGCATGCCCGGCAGCACGGCCTTGATCATGAAGATCGGCGCCAGCATGTTGGCATCGATTGCTTTGGTCCAATCGTCGCGGTTCCAATCCTCGAATTTCCCCGGCGGAGGACCCGCATTGTTGTTGACCAATATATCGGTCTCCGGCGACGCCGCAGCCAGGGTGTTGCGGCCGTCCTCGGTATTGATGTCGGCCCGCACAGCCGTCACCTTGGCGCCGGTTGCCTCGCGGATCTCATCGGCGGTACTGGCGAGGCGGCTTTCGTCGAGGCCGTTGATGACGACGTCGCAGCCTTCGCGGGCCAGTGCCGTCGCGCAGGCCTTGCCCAGGCCGCGCGACGACGCGCAAACGATCGCCTTGCGGCCCTTAATCCGTAAGTCCATCGATCCTCCCCGGGACCAGAATCGAACTGCCACGCTTGCAACCTATCCGAAAGCCGGAGATGGGATGGTCGTTGGGCAGGATGCCAGCGTCGGACAATTCTACCCTTTGCAGTCTTTGGTTTCGATGCTTTTATCGCTTAACTGACAACGCTAGTCTGCGCCGCCTGACGGATGTCAGATCGAATGCATCGTTGGGAGGTCGAATGACCCGCAAAGAGTCGCGTGAGCGCTCCCCGGCCGCGGCCTAGCAGGTCATGGCCGTCTATCTCCTTCGCCGGATCGGCGAAACTCTGATCACGCTGCTGCTTGTCACCCTGCTGGTATTCTGCCTCACCCGGCTTACCGGCGACCCGACCACCTTGCTGCTTCCCCCGGAATCGAGCGAGGAGGCCCGCGCCTATTTCCGGCATTATAACGGCCTCGACCGCTCCTTGCTGGTGCAATACGTCACCTATCTGCAACATGTCGCCGCCGGAGATTTCGGGACGTCTTTCCGGCTCAACGAGCCGGCGATTGACATCGTGCTTCAAGCGCTTGGCCCGACGCTCAAGCTTGCCGGCGTCGGCATGGTGCTGTCGATCCTGATCGGCCTGCCGCTCGGGATCTGGGCCGCTGCGTCGCGTTTTGCCGCCGTCCGGCGGATGGTCGACTGGTACGCAAGCCTAGGCCAGGCACTGCCGCCGTTCTGGAGCGGCCTGACGCTGGTCATGGTGTTCGCCCTGTGGATTCCGATTTTTCCGACCTCGGGCTATGGCGCCCCGATCTATTACGTGCTGCCCGCTTTCACACTCGCGATCTCAACCTCCGCATCGATTGCCGGACTCACGGCCGTCAATATGACGGAAGCGCTCAAGGCCGACTTCATTCAGCTTGAACGCGTGCTCGGCCTGTCCGAGATGCGAATTTTGCTCAAGCACGCTTTGCGTAACGCTGCGCTGCCGATCGTGACCTATATCGGCCTGCAATTCGGCCTGATTCTTGGCGGAGCGATCGTGACCGAACGCGTGTTCGCGTGGCCCGGCATCGGCCAGCGCATCGTCGAGGCCATTCTCGGCCGCGACTTTCCGGTCGTGCAGGCGATCGTGCTGGTGACGGCGCTGCTGTTTCTGCTGATCAATCTGTTGATCGACATCCTGTACATGATGCTCGATCCGAGGCTGCGGACATGAGCGTCGATATCGACGGCAAACCGCAGGCGATGATCGAAAGGCTTCGCGGCTTGAGCCTCGGCCCGGTCGGCGATTTCCCGCTGGTCGCGGCGATCTGCTGCGCGCTGCTGGTGACCGCGGCTTTGGTCGGACATTGGCTGACGCCTTACGCCAAGGATGCAGTCGACCTCAGCGCCAGCCTGGCACCGCCATTCTGGCAGCCGGGCGGCTCGACCAAACACCTATTGGGGACCGACCAATTGGGCCGCGATATCTTCAGCCGCCTGATCGCCGGCGCTCGCATTTCGCTCGCTACCGCCGCCGCGGCCACCATGATTTCCGGCGTATTTGGCGTGAGCGTCGGACTTGTCGCGGGCTATGTCGGCGGCTTCGTTGAAGCAGTCGTGATGCGCATTGTCGATGCATTCCTGTCGCTGCCGTTCATTCTTTTGGCGTTGGCGCTGGTAGCGACGCTCGGCTCCGGCTTCGGCAACATCATCATGGTCATGGTGATCGCCAACTGGGCGCGTTACGCGAGGCTGGTGCGAAGTGAAGTGATCAGCATCAAACAACGCGACTATGTGACGCTCGCGCGGATCGCCGGAGTGAGACCTCTGCGCATCATGGTTCGGCACGTGCTGCCGAATGCGCTGAATTCGGTCGTCGTGCTGGCGATCCTCGACGTCGGCCGCGCGATCATTCTGGAATCCTCGCTGTCGTTTCTGGGCGTCGGCATCCAGCCGCCCGACGTGTCGTGGGGCCTGATGCTCGCCGACGGCCGCACGTTCCTCGGCTTTGCCTGGTGGCTGACCACCCTGCCCGGCATTACCATCGTCATCGCCGTGCTGAGCTTCAACGCGCTCGGGCGCTGGTTGCGCATCCAACTCGATCCGCGAGGGCAGTTGTGACAACGGCGCTTATCGAGGTTCGCGACCTTTGTGTTGAGTTCGGGCCGCGGTCCAGGCCCATCCAGGCCGTATCGGGCGTCGACCTGACGATCGAGCCTGGAGAGATCGTCGGAATCGCCGGCGAATCCGGCAGCGGCAAGACCACTTTGTGCGCCGCGCTGATTCGCGCCTTGCCGCGCACCGCGCGTGTTTCCGGCGATGTGACTTTCGAAAACCGCTCGATCTTTGCGATGTCGCCGAGCGAATTGCGCAAGCTGCGCGGCCGCGAAATCTCGATGATCCTGCAGAACCCGATGACGTCGCTCGATCCGCTGTTCACGATCGGCAACCAATTGGCGGAGGTGCTTTCAACCCGCGGCGGTACCGCGGCAAGCGCGATGCTGGCGCGCGAAATCGAATTGCTGCGGTCGGTCCATCTCACCGCGCCTGAGGCCAGGCTCAGGCAGTATCCGCACGAACTCTCGGGCGGCATGCGCCAGCGTATCCTGATCGCGATGGCGAGCGCGACCGCGCCAAAGCTGTTGCTCGCCGACGAACCCACCACGGCGCTCGATGCCACGATTCAGGAAGAGATCCTGGTCCTGTTTCGTGAGATCCGTGACCTTTACGGCACCGCCATCGCAATTATCACGCACGATCTCGGCGTGATCCGACGTATCTGCGACCGGGTCATCGTCATGTACGCCGGCCGCATCGTCGAGGAAGGGCCCGTCGAGACGGTATTCACCGCGCCGCAACACCCCTATACGCGAGCGCTGCTCGCCTCAATTCCGGTCCTCGACGAGGACCGCGTCATCCTCCAGGCCATCCCGGGTCAGGTGCCAAACCTCGCCGATCTCGGCAATTTCTGTCCGTTCGCGCAGCGTTGCCCCATGGTCGTCAACCGCTGCCGCGTTGAAAGCCCGTCAGAACGGCTGATCGGGGAGCGTCATCGCGTGTTCTGCTGGCGCGCCGGAGAGGCGGCATGACCGGCGCAGCACCCGTCCAAGCCACGTCCGATGCGTTGGTCGATCTTCGCCACGTCCGCAAGGAATTCGGCCCTCGCCGGATATTGGGCTTCGGCGGCAAGGGAACGGTGATCGCGGTCGAAGATGTGTCGTTCTCGATTCAGCCGGGCTCGACCTTCGGCCTGGTCGGCGAATCCGGAAGCGGCAAGAGCACGATCGCCCGGCTGCTGCTCAAGCTGGAGCGGCCCACCGCCGGTGAGGTCATGGTGGAAGGCAGGGATATTTTCCGGCACACCGCGCAAGAGCAAAACGCCTACCGCCGGACGGTGCAGATGGTTCTACAGGACCCTTATGGCGCGCTCAGCCCGCGAATGCGCGTGCGCGACATCGTTGGCGAGCCGCTTTCGGCGCAAGGGGTTGCCCGCGAGCGGATCGCTGAAGAGATGCCGCGGCTTCTCGATATCGTCGGGCTCGCCAAAGATGCCGGGGACCGTTACCCGCATCAATTCAGCGGCGGACAGCGCCAGCGCATCGCGATTGCGCGCGCATTGTCGGTCAATCCGCGCTTTCTAGTGCTGGACGAGCCGGTGTCGGCGCTCGACGTGTCGATTCGCGCGCAAATATTGATCTTGCTGCGGACGATGCAAGAACGGATGGGCCTGACCTATCTGTTCATCGGACACGACCTGGCGATCGTGAAGTATGTCAGCGCCTTCGTCGGCGTGATGTACTTCGGCCGGATGGTGGAAATTGGCCCATCGGATGCGCTGCTGCGACGGCCGCTGCATCCTTACACACGCCGGCTCGTTGCGGTCGCGTCGATGAGCCAGCCGCTCGGCCATCACCGCCTGACCGGCGAACTACCCAACCCACTCGATCCGCCAAGCGGATGCCATTTCCGCATGCGTTGCCCATACGCAACGCAAACCTGCGTCGCGCAAGTGCCGATGCTGCGGGACGCCGGCCGGCAACATCGCGTGGCCTGTCATTATTTCGAAGACATTGAAAGCGGCAAGAAGGCCGAAACCGGCCCCATACTGATGTCGGCCTAGAGCGCCCCGCCGATCTTGCTCAGGACGTCTTGGCAACGTCCTGAAGCGGCGCAAAAGCGAGAAATGGCGCCACTTTGAAATTCACCTTCTTCGTCGTGACGTAAAGCGTGTCGTTTGCCCATAGCGGCAGGAAATACGCCTCATCGTGCATCCGGCGCAGCACCTTATTGATGAAGGCGTCGCGCTTCTTCGTGTCGGTAAAGTCGTTGAGCTTCGCCAGCATCTCATCATTCTCCTGGTCGAACACCCACGACGTCATCAGCCCGGACTGCGTGTTGACCTGGAGCTTGTAGGCAACGTCTTTCGAGGGGTCTGGCCCGGTCGCATAGATCATCGCGACCGTCGGGTCCTTCTGTTTGGCCTGCTTGATCTGATTCCACGCGCCGAATTCCAGAATCTGAAGATCGACTTGGATCCCGATGCGCTTGAGATATTCGGCAATCGCCTCGCAAGTCTCCTTGCTGGCAGCGACCCGGCCAGGCGCCATGCCGACAAACCGCAGCGGCTTGCCGAAATCGAAATTCGCCTTCTTCAGCAGATCGCGCGCCTTCTCCGGATCATAGCCATACGGTGTGACTCCATCGAGTGAGCAACCGGACTGCACGGAGGTGCACCACAGCTCCTGTGGCGCGGCGTAACCGAGCATGATCGATTTCAGCAGCGCGGGGCGATCGACCGCCATGCACAACGCCTGCCGCACCTCGCGCTTCTGGGTCTCGGCGTTGAACTTGTTGAAATAAACGAGAATATTGGTGAAGGCTGGAACGCGCACGACCTTGAGCGTCGGCATGGCTTCGATGCGGGCCGCCAGCACCGGCGAAATCGGAGTGGCGACGTCGGATTCGCCGGCCATGACCTGCGCCAGGCGGCTCTGCTCTTCCGGCGCGATTTTGATGGTGACCTCAGAGACCTTCGGCTTGTCGCCCCAGTAATCGGCAAAGGCCTTCATTTTCAGGAATTGATTTGGCGCGCGATCAACGAACTGGAACGGGCCGGTGCCAACCGGCTTTTTGGAGAATTCGGCGCTGCCGACCTGCTCGATGTATTTCTTCGGCTTGATCTGCCAGTAGAGCGACAACTTCGCGATTGTGTCGGCATCGACGGCTTTAAGGTGGACGGTGAAGGTCCTGTCGTCGTGCTTCTCTATACGCTCAATATTGTTCAGCAGACTTGCGCGCTGATTTTGAGTGGCGGGATCACGACTGCGCGCGATGCTGAAGATAAAATCATCGCTGGTAACAGCATCCCCGTTGTGAAACTTCGCGGCACGCAACGTGAATTTATGTGCCAGGCCGTCAGCACTGACTTCATGATTTTCAGCAAGCGCAGGCGCCAGATCACCGGACTCGTTTGGACGGAACAAGCCCTCAAACATGTTCCCGTACGCCCAATAGTCATTCCAATTGGTGTATTTGTCAGGGTCAAGATTGCCCACATCCGACCCGATCGCGATCGTCAGCGCTTTCGCATTCTGCGACCAGGCTGTGTTGAAGCTGGCAATGATCGCAGCGCTGGAAAGCGGCATTAACGCGACGCCCTTGATGACGTCACGCCGTGAAACACGATTTTTCCGGTTGGGCTGCATGCTTCCCCCAATCATGTTATTTTTT
>Ga0265325_10001281_pt1 | contig 17858 bp, 22 predicted proteins | sample 41420metaG_FD_202090 | JGI IMG/M metagenome (GOLD analysis project Ga0265325, IMG submission 202090) | Rhizosphere microbial communities from Carex aquatilis grown in University of Washington, Seatle, WA, United States - 4-14-20 metaG | ecosystem: Host-associated > Plants > Roots > Rhizosphere...
GCGGGATCCACCGGCGGTTCCGTTCATCAGGGTTGTAGGCCGTGTGCTTCCGGGCGTGCGCCAGTTCGACCCGCTGATAGCACACTGCCTACAACCCTATACATTATGGCGCGAATCCGGTCCCGGATTTAGCTGTCAAGACGACGGCCTCCAAATTCAAGGCGCAACGTTCGTTGCTGGCACACCCACACCCACAGCAACATGATAATCGCGATGCGCACCGTGCATTGCTTCTTCGACCCTGGTGGCGTTGCCTCATTCAACGTTGGCCAATTCGACGCTTCCGCCGCAGGTCGCGTCGCTCTTCTTTTTTTCAGATATGCCAGGTTCTTGACTGAATTCCAACTCTCCCATCGATTCTTCGCTTGGGGGCCGGCTGGGACAGGAGTTACTGACCCGTGCCATAGCGTCTCGGTCACCCATGTTGTCGAGGGCTGGTGGCAACGGCCGAAGCCGATCGGCGGGCCAGCGATCGAGTCGACGATGCGATTGATTAATAAGTGTGTTTGCTCCAACCGCGTCAGCGACGGAGAGGTAATCCGTCTCACCATCCCATATGCCAGGTTTCTGGCCGAGTTTAAGCTCAGCAGCCGATCCACCTGTCGACTCTGGTGGCATGCCATTCGGATCGCATCGGCCATCGAACGCTTTGGCTCTTCAGCTTGGTTCCGTGGTCACCTCGCCCATGCTCACAACCGGCACGCATTCGGCGGCATGCCGCCGGACTGGCCCCTTGAGTGGCTCAGTTGTTTTTGAACGGAGGCGCCAAGGTAGGGCTTGATCGAATTCTTACGTATGGTAAGATTTAGTTACCACCAGTTCCCACCGTGTCGATGGAGGTGTCTATGGCCAAATCGCGTGCAGAGATCGAACAAATCGTGAAGCGGGTGCTGCAAGATTTTGTTGGCGGCGGGCGAGTGATCGCGCACGATGATAAGCCGATCTCGGGCTTGGGACTCACGAGTCTCGACGGCGTCGATTTCGCATGCGAACTCGAAAAGCAACTTGGCTGTTCCATTCCCAGCAAGATGAATCCGTTTGTGCTGAATGGAAGTGCCGGGGAGCGGAATGTGACTCAAATTGTGGATGCCGTGTCCACCGTTTGCTCCAATACGAAGGGAGAGACGCCATGAGTGACGAGATGCAGCAGCGCAAGGCGATTGCCGAACGACTCAAGCTCGCGCGTGAACAGGCGGGTCTTTCTCAAGGACAGGTGGCCCTGAAACTCGACTGGCATCGGCCGACGGTCAGTGAAATTGAGGCAGGACGACGGAGGGTGGCTGCCGACGAAGTCGGACTGTTTGCAAAGCTCTATGGGGTGGACGTGAACTGGATTGTGACCGGAGACGACATCGATGCCGACCCGGCAATTCAGTTGGCTGCTCGAGTGCTATCCAAACTGAAAAGGGAGGACGCCGAGAAGATTCTCAAGCTGTTGCGACGACTGCCGCCCGCAGGAGACGCCGAATGAATCGACGTAAAGAATTGGCGAGACTTGCGGCTCGTGCGGCAGCGGAACTGCGGGTGGCGCGCGGATATCGCCGGGATGTACCGATTTGCCCTTTCGATGCGGCAACGGGGAGCGGCGTGCAGGTGTGGCTGGCGTCCATTCCAAGCCTCGAGGGGATGTATTGCAAAGATCGCGGCCCGTCGATCATTGTCTCGACCGAGCGTCCGCCCGGACGCCAGGTATTCACAGCCGGTCACGAATTGGGTCACCACGTGTTTCGTCACGGCACGCGGGCCGACGAGTATTTCGACACGCCGCCCGAGCCGGTGGGCTTTGATCCCGAAGAGTTCTTGGCCGACACCTTCTCGTCGCATTTTCTGATGCCGCCAGCGGCCGTGCGGTTTGGGTTTAGTGCGCGGGGCATCGCAATCGCGGAGGCAACGCCCGCAGAGGTCTATGCCGTTTCAACGTGGTTGGGTGTCGGCTACGACACGTTGATTGGCCATCTCGAAATGAACCTACGCCTGTTGGCTTCGTCTCACGCGGACAAGTTGCGGCGGACTTCCCCCAAATCGATTCGCCAGGAATTACTTGGAGGTAATCTCGTCCCGCATCTGGTCATCGCCGGTACGTCGTGGTCCGACCGTGCGATCGACCTGCGAGTGGGCGATGGAGTGCTGGTAGTGTCGGACTGCGTTCAGGAAGGGGAGCGGTTGAGGCTGCAATCACTGGCGACTGGCGGGCGACTGGCGGTCGCCAAGCGAAGGGGGATCGGCCGCATTGAATCACCGTCAACTGGCTGGAGCTGCTTCGTGCGAGTGATGCCGAACCAATACGAAGGGCAAAGCCGATTCCGTTTCGATGAGGATCCCGATGAGAACCTTAGCACCGATAACGATTTGTGAGAGCAACCTCACGAGGGCATGGGGACGGGCGTTTCAGCATGCGTTCGCCAGCCCGCACGACGCCGGACCGATGACGGTCAGTTTCGGATTATCTGCGTCTGGAGAACCGCAAGAGGATCCCGCCGTGCGGCGTGCGATTGATCAAGCACTCAAGGCTCAAAAGAAGGTCAAAGTCTCCGTACAAGAGAACGCCGCGATGTTGTTCCCGCTGAGGACGTGGCAACTCTGCCAAACACAGGGACGGGCCGCATTTTACGAACACTACAAGACACACGTCTTTCCACGCATCAAAGCGCTTACGAAAGGGAAGTTCTACGGGACATACTTCGAGCGCATGATCCGGTATGACGATCGGGTCAACCAGTTGGAACACATCATCGAGTTCTGGGAACGATGCCGGAAAAAGAATCGCCGGCCTCGCCCCTCTTCACTGCTTGCGGCCTGTTTCGACCCGTACCGCGACCATACCTTTGAACCGCTCCGAGGCTTTCCGTGCCTGCAGCAGGTGTCGTTCGCGTATGACCGTAGCGGCAAGGGGCTGGCGATTTCCGCCTATTACCCTTGCCAGTACGTTTTTGATCGCGGATACGGAAACTACCTGGGCCTTTCGCATTTGGGGAAGTTCATTGCCGATGCGCTGCAATTGAGACTGGTCCGGGTCAATTGCTTCGTAGCGGCCCCGCTCCTAGGGGACGTGACGAAGACTTCCGTGGCTGCGGTGTGCAGTTGCGTCGAACAGAATCTGACAGATTCACCGGTTGCAGCATAAGCAGGGACGCCAAATGGATCGAAAACTGGGCTCGGATTCCGAGAGCGGCAAGAGCAATGGCAGGGCAGCGCCGCGCGGCTTCAGTAAGCTGTCTCCTGCCAAACTTTCCCGCGTCTACGACACCTACTGGAAGTTCGCGGTTGAACGGCAACGGATTTTCTTCGCGCGTGCGAGCGGGGAGAGTTTCCAGACATCCGATCCCATTCTCGCAAAGCACAAGTTCACGAACGCTTATCGCGCCTCGGATCGCGTGAGCCAGTATTTGATCCGACAGGTGCTCTATCAGGGAGAGCAGTCCGCTCACGAGATCTTTTTCCGGACGTTGCTCTTCAAGTTCTTTAATCGGATTGAAACCTGGGAAATGCTCGTCCGGAAATTTGGGATGCCGGTGTGCGACGAGTTCGATCCGCGGAAGTACGGCCGGGTCTTGGAAAGCGCAATGGAGAGGGGAGAACCAGTTTATTCCGCTGCGTACATCATGCCTTCCGGGGGCAAGGCGAGCGAGTATGGCCGGAAGCACGAGATGCATCTGGGCCTCCTTGCCCGGATGGTCAAAGAGGAGGCCGCAAAGCGGCTCCAGGACTGCGCCCGTATGCAGGACGCCTTCGACTTGCTGAGGTCGTATCCGACCATCGGGGACTTTCTCGCCTACCAATTTGTCACCGATCTGAACTACAGCAGCGTATGGAACTACAGTGAAATGGAGTTCGTCGTTCCGGGTCCAGGCGCTCTCGATGGAATTCAAAAGTGCTTTCATGACCGGGGCGGACTGACGGAAGCCGACCTCATCCGGGTTGTCGCCGACAGGCAAGAACGCGAATTCGAGCGTCTGGGACTTACATTTCAAGACCTGTGGGGCCGGCCGCTACAGTTGATTGACTGCCAGAATCTGTTCTGCGAAATCAGCAAGTACGCGCGGATCGCTCATCCCGAGGTGGCCGGAACCACCAATCGGACGCGCATCAAGCAGTTGTATTCGCCGAATCCGGCACCAATCGCTTTGTGGTATCCGCCGAAGTGGGGACTGAACGACCGTATTCCATCCTCGCCGGTGGCACATTCACCAGCCCGATTGGGCCGGCTAACACTTCTTCCTGACGGAGAAACCTGATGGACCTCAGCGAATACCAGAGACAGGCGCAGGCAACGGACCAAGTGAAGGGAACGAGCGGTGACAGCCTACTCGTTCCGCTCCTCGGTCTAGCGGGGGAGGTCGGCTCACTGCTCGTGGAATACAAGAAGCAACTCCGCGACGGGCCTGCACACCGCATGTATCAGGAGCAGGTCGGGGAGGAATTGGGCGACCTGCTGTGGTATGTTGCCAACATCGCCTCCAAGCACGGCCTCGATCTCGACATGATCGCTCGTGATAATCTGCGGAAGACCGCGGCACGATGGTCGCGGGAGGTTCCCGGAAAACGATCGCTCTTGCCGGAGTTTTTTGATGAGCCGTTTCCACCAAACGAACAACTGCCGCGCGTGCTGGACATCGAAATAAGGACGAACGGTGGAGGTAAAGTCGAGTGCCTCGTGGATGGAAAGCCTTTGGGCGACTGCTTGAGCGACAACGCATACGAAGACGACGGCTATCGGTTCCACGACGTCTTCCATCTGTCGTATGCCGCAGTCTTGGGTTGGTCGCCCATCGTTCGCTCCCTGCTCCAGCGCAAGCGACGCAGCAACAAACAGGTTGATGACGTCGAAGACGGGGGTCGCGCGAAAGTCATCGACGAAGCCGTGTCGGCGATCGTCTACGACTATGCGCGGAAACACAGTTTCTTCAAGGGTGTTACGGCGATCGACTTTGGCTTGCTCAAAACGATCCAGAGTCTGGTCAGCCATCTCGAAGTAGGACGTTGCACGCATGGCGACTGGGAGAACGCAATCCTGCAGGGATACGAGGCGTGGAGGATCATTCGGAGCTGCAACGGAGGAACACTGCATGTCGACCTTCACCGTCGGACGATTAAGGCGAAACCTACGCAAGCCTAGAGCTGTCGGCCACGGACTCTTCCCACTGTGCCCGGTGTCGGTTCTCCTATTCCAAGCTCGTGAAGGTTTGCCCCTTCAGAGCATTCCCCTTCACTTAACCAATGCCGCGCTCGATCTTGCGCTTGTCCGCGTTGTGCGGGGACGCGTTGGCAGGATCCCTTCGGTGCCCGCCCTGGTCATGGCGGTGGCGACCAGCGGCCCACCGCCCTGTCGGTGCCACAACCGGTGCGGCAGAACTTGACCAACGCTTCGGCGCGGGACGTGCCCCCAGACGGACTTTTCGGCGGGGAGCATTTCGAAAACGGCACCGAACCCGCGGCGGCCCAACTCGCGGTCCAAGCTCGCGGACTTGTAGCCGATCGCCCTCGCCCAGTGCTGCGGCTCACGCTTCCAGCGGAAGCCGTTGTTTTCGAGGAAGTGGACGACGCCCCGGGATGGCTCCGAGTCGAATCTCGATGATCGATTGGAAGGATAGATCCTGGTCATGTAGTGGACGCCGGCGACGTTGTTCGTCACTCAGGAACGTGGATTGTGCGTTGTGCCCCGGATGAACGCGAATTCGCGTACGAGCGTCGCGGTCGCGGCTTCGTTGCTGTTCGTGGGATTGCCCCGCATGTGTCCGGCTGGCGGCGTACACTAACGCCAGTGCAGCGCCAGGTCATGGAGCTCGACCATTCGCCAGTTGGATACGGTCGTTGACCTTAACCGCGGCCGAGAATTGCTCGAAAATTACCGCCGGGACTCAGTGAGGTAGGGTTGACAGGGCTCGGGCGCCCAATTGCAATGCACATTGTGAAAGCAAGCGCCCCCGGTTTCGACGCGGCTTACACATCGCCAGATATTTCGGGACCCTGAAAGGGCGGGCATTTTATTCTACCTTTGGCATCGCATACTCTCAGCTCAGTGAAACTGCGGATGAAAGGGCAATTGGATGGGTGGAATCACGTATCTCCGACCTGAAGCGGTCCCACTCCCCTGGAATGCCCTCGACGACTCCCAACAAGAGGCCTTTCGTGCCCTGGTGACGATGTTAGTTGAATCGCTCCACGACGTCCCGCAACGATTGCCCGTCGGGGCACCGCCGCCATCGCCGGACCCGAATTGGATGCCGTGGCTTGATTTCAATCGTAAGGTCCGGGTCGCCCTACTCTCGGGGTTTCGCGGATCGGGAAAAACGTCGGTGATGCTGTCGCTGTTGCGTGCCTTCAGGCCACAGGATGAGCGTACCGCTGGTGAGTGGCCCTCCGACGTGGCCGACTGGCTTCGTGCGCTAAGGCATCGCGTCGTTTGGCTTGCTCCGCTCGACATGGCTCCTCTTCCGCGCACGACCAACCTGTTCGCGGCAATACTGGCGCGCATCGAGAACGTCATCGAACGGCGTGGGCTCTCGAGCGCCGAAGGCGAGTCCGCGGACCAAGCCGGACGCTCGCTGCTCGAGCCGGGGTCTCGATACCACTCGTCGATGGCCAACCTCCACCGATTGCAACTAGACGTCGCCGTAGCATGGGAAGGAAACGTCCGCGAGCGTGCGGGCCAGTTAGACCCGAACGCATATGCGATGGAGGTTATGCGCGCAGAGACCGTGCGCCTGTCGCTGAACGAGCGACTCAACTCAGCGCTCGATCGCTTGGCAAGCGAGGTATTCCTTGCAGGCGACGCGCGCAATCCAATGTTCGTGCTGCCAATCGACGATTTCGATCTCAACCCGACCAGGTGCGTCGAGCTGCTCGATCTTTTGCGAACGATTTCAGTTCCGCGCCTGTTCTTCATCGTGCTGGGCGATGTGGATGTAGCGCAAGCCATCGTAAACCTGCAACTCTCCGGGGATGCAACGGAACTGGCTCGCAATCCCCACGCTTGCGTTTTCCTACCGATACGAGACGACGAAGTGGCGTCGCGGCTTGCCGAGCTCGCTGCGAACACCCTCCGTAAGCTCGTCCCACCGTCACAGCGCGTAAAGCTGCAACCACTGCAGCTTGACGAGGCGATAGCGTTTCGCCCTCGTCTGAACGGCGGCGCTGAGCTGCCCACGCTTGGGGACCTGCTTCAGCGGTGCCCAGCACCGATCGAAAAAGAAAGCTGGGATCCGAGTCCCGCCGTCAAGAAGATAGATTCGTTGAATGACCTCCTTCTGGTCAAATCCATGTCCGTTTATCCGACTGCTGGCTCAACGCTCGAGTACGCGTACACGGCACGTTCGTTCTTAGAGTCCCCCCCGAGGTTGGTTGCCGACTGGTGGCTAGCCATGCAGCACCTGAGCGAGCAGTTACATCCACCAACCCGTTTCGAGGAACAAAAACGGCTTGTGCTGGAGACAGTCAAGCGGTTTTGCCTGGAGGCGGTCGAACAGGAGCCTCATCTTTCGACCTCCCAACGGCAACGTCTCACAGAGTCGCTAAGGAGAGACGTCTTTCCGCACGCGGAGGCATTCCGGATCGAACCAAGGATCGGGTCACGCCGAAGTCTTCGAGAGAAAAACGGTGGCAGTGGTAATGACGGCGAGGTTCGGAAAAGGATCGAGTTAAATTCGGTCGACGGTTGGGCGCTTAGCACGGAAATGGACCCGGAGCGCGGCAAGCAACTTCCCCAACGCCTGTCATCATTGACCACCAATCTGCTGGTCTTCTACACGGACCTGCGGGTGTTTAGCGTCCCGTGGCCGGCGGCAAGCCCACTGTTGCCGGAATCCCCGTTCGTCCTCGCCAGGACGTTATGGGAGCATGACGGCGCCTCGCACGCGCACGAATGGCCAATACCGCCGTTTCGCACGCTGTGGGAATTCGACCTCTTTCTAAGCGGCTGGAGACAATGGGTTGCCCGCGTAAACGCGCTTGCGCCAATGGCGGCGCAGACCCCGATCTTTCATTGGCTTAACCTCAGCGCCGCCGCCCTGCTTGGCGAAACGCCGATTTACGATTCGGTGACGCAACCACACGACTGGCGAGGATTGGGCGAGCGCCTGGAGAGAGTATTAGAACTCAATTCCGCGGCCGACACGCACCAGCGTTCGGACGTGTTCAATTGGCTCGGCGAGACTGCCTTACTCTTCACGCCGATGGTCTTGGGAGACGATGATGAGATTGGGAAGGGCATTAGTTGGGCGAATAAGCTCGCTAATTTCTGGATTCAAGATAGTCAACGAAAGCGCTATTTCAGGTTTAGTCGGGCCATTGCAAAACATTTTCCGCGGAAACCTGCGCGTAGCGGCCATTCGCTGTTTTTCAAAGCACCTTTCTGGCTCAGCGGGAAACGGCGCACCAAACCGCGAAAACCACCCGGCACGACGGTAGACTGATGTTCTCGTCGCGGCGCACCGAGACACCGATCGATCACGTCATAGCGGAGACTGCCGCGTTTCCATTGGCGTCGGAAGCTGCGTTTTCACTCGCATTGACGGAATTGGACCCCGCGTTGGCAAAGTCGTCTGCGACCGCGATCATGTGGCGGCACTTTAAACGCGACGTGTTTTCTCGATTTGGCACATTTTCAATCGACGAAATGATCGCCTTACGCGATCGGTTCTGGTTCGGAAATGTGGCTCCTTCGCTGACGCCGTTGGACGTATACCTTGGGCGTATCGCCTCCGCGGCGCTCGTTTCTACAGGTGGTGCGGCTACTCCGCGAACGAATTCCAGTGTATTCGACGGCGCGCCGGGCGAGCTCGAGACGCCGCCCGACTCGCGCCGCCGATGGCGCTGGCTTTCGTTCGCATTACCACCTCACCTGTTGGTCGCGACCTTGGGAGTCGACGGCACTCCGTTGCCAGGTATCGAGCTGCTGTCGCCGCTCTTGAAGGCGCAGCTTCGCGACTGTGGCTTCGCGCAATGCCATCTGCACGTCGGCGCCGCCGTCGAATTCCCTCACCTATGGATCTCCACGATGCACGCGATCGCAAGGCCGGACGCACGTGGAACGATGTTCGAGAGCCCAGGTGCCGTGTTCGAAGAAGGGCGAGGGCTAGGCCACTGGCTGCTGCGCGCATTTCTTGCGCGGTTTTTTTTGGCGGGCTTCTTGATTGATGACGGCGGAGGCGATTTCGCGGCTTATCTCAACGGGGAAGCGAGGCGCCGCGTTGCCGACCGCGTCGGCATCGCTGCGGCTACGCTGCTGCGGTTCGCCTTCGATGATTTAGCGTCGGGCGCGTTGAACGCCTCGCGTCTCGACTTCGGGGCGGCTCGTGAACTGTACTCGACGCTCACTGGGCTCGGTTCGGCCAGAATGCCGGACTCGCCCGAGGCGGTCTTCGAGGCCGACCCGATCGCGCCGTTGGCAAAGTCGTCTGGGCGAATAAGAGTGCCTCCGGATACGGAATTCATCCGCCGCGCCCTGCGGTACATCCGCGCGCAGCGCGCGGATGCACCGTTCCACGTGTTGTTCTGGCAAGTGGTGCGCCTTCAGTGTCTCTACTATCGACACGTCGTCCAGCGCCCCTCGACACCGGGGTTGCAGTGGTTCATCCGGTTCTTCAACCGCCTCCAACGGGGGAAAACCCCTTTATCCAAGCAGTTTCTGGTGCGATCGGCGCTGAAGATGGACGGGCTGGGTGACGGTCTGCGGTCCCATGAAATCCGTACATCACCCGGTACTTCGGAGCACCAACTAGGCCGAATGGTGCGCGATTTCGTCGACGGGGCAAGAGTGGCAGAAGAGGGCCTAAGCGACCAATCGCGCGACGCAAAAAATATCGAGTTCGGCATCGTACTGCACCTTGTGAAGGACCGCAAAGGCGGGGCCCACGAGGGCCTCCCTCAGTCGTTCGCGCGCAACAGCACGGCCGATCCCGGGCCGACAGGATACCGTTATGGCTCCATTTATCAATCGTGCAAGCGGCACGGCGACGCCTTCGCGGCCGCGCTCCGCACCTACCCGGTCCTGCTTCATGCTCTACGTGGCATCGACGTTTGCAGCGATGAACTGGCTGTGCCGAATTGGGTTGTGTTGGGCATATTCCGTCAGGTGCGAGTGGCAGGCCGCAACGCATCGGCGGCGCTGTTGCACCAGGGCGGCCGCCCGGTCGCGGCGCTTCGCACGACAATGCACGTCGGCGAGGATTTTGTGCACTTGCTCACAGGACTGCGCAACATCGACCAAGCGATCAGCTACTTCCACATGGGCGAGGGAGATCGTCTGGGGCACGCGGTGGCGCTCGGCACCGAACCTTGCGACTGGGCACAGGGAGCCGGACGGGTCGCGATGTGCCGCGAGGACCGGCTGCTCGACCTTGTCTGGGAGTGGCGATGGCACGCCGTTCATCAAACACGGTTGTCGGCCGCACGGCGCCATTTCCTGGACAGCGAGATCGAACGCTTGTCACAGTGGATTTTCGGAAACCCGCACGGCGCGCTGGAATTGGCACGGCTCGTAGATGACCTGCACAACCCAGAGCGACTAAAAGAAGTTGATTTTCCTGACAACTGGGTTTCACTCCATCAGGGAGTGCCCGATCGAAACCGATTACTCTTGAAGTACCTCACCGATGTTCGGACCTTCCAGAGTGGTAGGGCAATTGAGCTTGTCGATCCTTTGCCCGAAACCGACGTCCTTTGCGAATTGCAGGCGGGCATTCGCCGTCAGATTGGGAGCCTGGGTATCACAGTGGAGGTCAACCCGTCGTCGAACCTGCTCATCGGCCAAATCGGCGATCTGCTTCATCACCCACTGTGGCGCCTTAGCGCGCCAGTGGGCGAGGGCGACGCGCCCCCGGTGGCAATTTGCTTTGGCTCCGACGACCCGATTACGTTTGCAACGACGATCCGCAACGAATTCCAGTTGGTCTACGACGCCTTAGTGTCGGCCGGGTTGTCCGATGAGCAGGCGCGCCAATGGGTGGACCAGGCGCGCCGTAATGGTCTGGAGAGTCGATTTACATTGCCGAGCTGGCGCCGCGCTTCCTCAACAAATGGAGTCGACCTTTGAACCGTGCTCGCCGTGGTCAAAATTTTTGGCACATAGGCGGACGATTGGCTAAGTTGGTCGCGACTCCTTATATGGGTAAGGGTGGTACGCGGGTCGGCGTGCTCAAGGATTGGGCAGTATCAATCGCATGGCGAATTGCCCATTCCGGCCATCGTAGACTAGTTTTCCGTGCTGGAGCAGGTCCCGCCCAATGACGATGATCGCGCTCTCGACCGATGGATTTGTGCCCGTCTTCACGAGGGCACGCCCTGCAAATGTCCATTCGAGCGTACATTGTTCGTTCAACTGGGATGACGCCGTGGTAAAGATCGCATTTTTCGTTCGTGCCTCCTGGGAGCCACGATTCAATTCAACTTGCTTTCCCTTCGTTTTAAGGGCGAGAATTGCAGCGACCTGAAGCTCGATATATGTATGATTCGCTCCAGTGTCGATCAACGCCATTCCATCGAACACCTTGCCCCTGTCAATAGACATGACGGTAACGTTGACGACTGGACCGCGTTGCATCAGCATGAACGGCAAGAGATGGGAAAGTTGTTTCTGCTCTTGTTCGCTGAGCCACGATAACTCCTTTGGCATCCGACCGTGGCCACGAATGTTGATTTTGCGGGAGTCCGAAGGCGGCAAGGATTGCGATGGCATCTTGTTCGTAATTGAATATTGATGTTCTTGTCGATCGGGAGCACGACCGCCTGTCGCACGACGCTAACCGGATGAGCACCTTTTTTGGGAAAGCCCGAGGCATCGAACACCAGCACGGCATCCGGTTTGCGGATTTCGCGCCCTTCCTGTATGACGGATTTCCCGACGGTCGCTATTTTTTCGATTCCAAGACCATGTCCCTCATTTAGGCTGGTCTCGCAGGCGGCGGTGCGGGTGGTGGTGGTGGTGGTGGCGGCGGCGGCGGCGGAATGTAGCCTGTCCCCGGTGCCAGCGGGACGACGTAGCCACGATCCTCCTTCGGACCATGCGACGGCGAACCACCGTCGAACACGGCCTCTGGGCGCGTGAGTAGAGCAACCATATACCCCATGGGAATCGAATTGAATCGACTAAGCCTCTTGTTGAACATGTTGCTCCTCAATATTCACATATTTTTGAAAACGAAGACAGCCATTAGTACCAGTCCCGACAAACACGTTAAAGCACCAAGGGCATTCAGAACCGCGGTGAGCGTATTGAACCATCCACCAACACGCGCTTTGCAAGCCTCATTTCTGTCCACCTGAGCAATGGCGGTCGTTAGCGCCAAGTGCGATGTATAGTGGGAGGCGAGAATAATCGCGAGGCTGGCCACAAGGCTTCCCCAGGCCAAAATCAAGAAATGCAAATTGACTGCCGCTCCTGGTTTCGTCATTTCCTTCAAAAAGGTGAAGGAGATTCCGAGGCCGCCACCCGAGAGTGCAACGACCATCTTGTCGAAGCTATCCAGGGTCTTTTGATTCGCGTCTACCAGGTGAGCTCGATATTGGCGGAGGTTTTCGTCCATTTTGCATCACGATTTTGGCCAGTTCAATCAACCATCGGCAAAGCGATTGTCATCGACTTTCGTTGTGTCGCGACCAAATCGACTGCGAGCTACGGGGTTGAGTTATTTGGAGTCCAGCCCAACGCCCAGTATTGTCGTGTCCCCCCGGCGTCCATCAGCCGGCCGAGCAGAGCGATCTCGTGCAACCGCGAATTGGCTTCGATTTTTATCGTAGATGCTCTTCTTGATGTTGCATTCTTCAGGACGGCTTCGACTGCCGCCCGCGGCGGGTGCAAGAAGTGTACCCGCGTTTCGCGCGATGTACGGCAGATAAACCTGGGCCAATTCGTAGGATCAATGCACCCAAGATCGATCTTCAACAGTACCGCAAGCATTGATTGTAGCTCTAGTACTCGAGTGACCAGGGCCGAGATTGATACATCGTAACGGCGGCACATCGCGTGTACAGTGTTCCACCCAGCAGGAGCGTGCAAGAGGTCGGAAGAGAGCTGGTGTTCTGGCATCAGCAGTTCTGCGGCGATTCGGTTCGCGAGCAGCTCTTCCGTTTCGTTCCGAATCCATGACCGGCCGATAGGAGCATTGATCTCGCGTCCCTGGCACCTGGCAATCAAAAGGTGTCCAATTTCGTGTGCGATTGTGAATCGGTTACGGCGCCATCCGCTTGCCACGTTGTACCGAATGACCAGTTGTCCATTCGACAACCGCCCGAGATACCCATCTAGGTGCAGTGGTCGCGCTTCAATTCGCGCAACGCCGACCTCACGGGCAACGCTAAGGATATCGACAGGCACGTTGGCATTGCCGGATTGCAGGCCAATTCTCCGGGCCGCCCCAATTGCCGACGTTACCGTCCTTGCATCGAGCTTCATCCGAGTCCAAGCCTCAAGCCATCGTACTAGAAAAGCTGTTCAAATTTGTCCTTGTAACGCTGGCACCACTCCTGGATCGATACCGGCTTATCCATGCGTTCACGCCCTGCCAATGCTTCTTGGTCGATCTCATTGGCTTGCTGTTTGTAGTCGCTCCAGATGTCCAACAATCGCACATCATCAATATCGTCTTGATATTGTAAGACGAAGTCGACAAGATTCTCTAGGGACTCTCGTTCGGGAAGGGTCTCACCGATCTCGCTCTTTGCGATAAGAGTTGGCACGCCCAGGTCCCCGATAAACGACACGGCCGACTCAAGCGAGTCCCCAAGGCGATGAAATTGAAAACAAGTCATGCAGGCCGCCGCCATCGGATTCCGCTCCAACTGGAGCAGCCAGGCTGGTGAGATATCCATGTGATCGGCCAAAACCTGGATGTGGACACCGAGCGAAATACGACGGCGCAGGATGAACCTGCCCGTTCGAGCGGACACTGCAGCATCTACGACTGTACGACGGCGAGCGGCGGATTCTAACACCCGATCTGCAATTTTCTGCAACCGATGTCGCAACTTCGATCGCAGGTCTTCGAGATCTCCGTATTCGATCGCTTCGATGGTCCTTGCCGGCCCACCGGCCATCATTCGGCTGATGCCGTCGCGTGTTCGGTAGACGACGACACGCGGTACCGTTGCTTCTGCGGCAATCTGCGACTCAATTCCCATTCCTGAAGATGGTGCTACAGCACAAAAGAACACGAGATCCGCGCCTACAGTTCCCTGATGGTCAATCCGATACACTTGTTCGGCGGAGTGCTCGGTACCAGGTGGCGTATGATCGCCCGGATCATAGACGTCAAAAGCCGCAACAGTGAGGCGCCCAAATTCCTCCTTCACGAGGCGCCGAACCTGAATACACTCGTTAGTGAGTGTTTCGTCCAGGCCAGTAAGCGGACAGGCCAGGTAGACCCTGAGCGGGCGGCCGGCGGAAGTTGGCGTTTCCACGGGAAATAAAAACTCGCGAACGTTTTCTACGTCCACCATGATCGTGTCCTCCGTCATTTCAACCTCCGGTCTTCGAGTCGGCAGACCGTCTGTTATTGCTGAGTCCGACTCCAACGGCCGCTCCCGTCAACGGCCCCATGACGGCGTACCACTTTTCGACCGCCTCTTTCAAATGCTCCGCCTGGGAAGGGCAAAGCCAAATCGCTATAAAATACACGGGCAGCGACGCGACGAGGGCAAGAACAAGAACGATTGCGACGCGGTTTTCGGTTGTTGCTCTTTGACGCGCAATGTCCGCGGCGACCGCGCGTTGATAGGTCTCGGTCGGCTCTAGCCCGAGCGAGAACTCTTCCGAGGCTTGTTCCAAAACAGATCCTCCGATCACGTCCTTATGGTCGTTTCGCAACGCTAATTGGCAATTCAATCCTTGTTTGTACGTTCAAGCTCGCAGGGTTGACGACGCGCAACTCATCCCCCTTTGCTCTGGCGTCGACATAAATGCGGAAGAGGCTGATCGCATGTCGGAAGATGTCGGCGGTCGTGAGACCAGTCAGCTCCTTCATACGGTCAACTTCCGCCGTGGCGGAAGGCGTCAAATCGATCGTGACCCGCCGCCCCTTGGTCTCGGAAGCCGCATTCGCAGGAGCAGAATTCATGTTTTCCTATCCTTATTTGTTCGTGGAGATTCCCAAAGTCGTACCCCGCATTCTTCGTCACGGTACAGGACCCAAGCTACCATGATTCAGTAAAATTTCAAGATACCATACTGAAATTTTACGCTGATCACTCTCATTAGGCAATGGCGATGGCCGATCTGAGTTTCATAACATGCTAATAAATAAGGACTTATGATATCATTGGCCCATGGCCTTGCGTTGGACATGTGCGCGAAACGGGCAGTTAGGAGCCGCAACGTCAACCGCTCAGGTGTATGGTTCAACTTTATTGGTGACGGCTGCAGGATTTGCTCATGCATGAGCACTCTCCTTTTTCGAAGGGACTGGCCATTGTCAAATACGTGTGCTGGCGCAACGAACCGGTAGGATGGCGCCGGAGGCCGGCTGGAGCACAGTTCAGCGCGACCTGGGTAAAGCTCGGCCAGAGCAGCGGTCCTCGCGAGGCACAGTCAGCTTGCTCCGGGCCGGCGGCCGCCCATCCATGCCTGCCGTCCAAGCTTGTTCAGTCGACAGGACGAAGACAAAACCGTCGCGTACCCAATCGGCCGAGCTCGTGAAGGCGGGCTACGATTGGCAAACAGCCGTCGGCCGACAATGCCATAAAGGAATGATGTGCACTCTCTGAAGCAGGCGCACGGCATTACTTGATTGGATTGTCTAAACGGTAAGCCATTGTGAGCTATTGCTTTAAGGCAGGCGAACTACTCTTCGCCCCTGGCAAGTCGAGAGGTCCCGCGACGCAAAGGATCGCGACGACGGCCAAAATCACGAACAGCCATCGCATAGTGAGATGGAAGGGATTGCAACGTAAACGCGGCGCAGGCCACCTCGCAGGTCTTGTTTAGCGACGCCAACGCGCGATTCGTGGCGACCGCCTACATCGACGTGCTGGGCCGGCCCATCGATGCGTCGGGCCTGGCGTTCTGGGACTAACAGCTCGACGGCGGTCAAGCGTCCGCGGGTCACTTACACATACCGCTTCGAACAGTACGTATTGGAGTTGTTGGTGGGCAGCAGCGTGCAGGATGTGGCCCGCCGGCTGGGGAACCACCGCACCGAGAATCCCAAGTGTTCCAGCATTTGCGCCAACGTGTCGGCCGTTTCTGGCAGGTCCGTGTTCGGGTCATAGCCCACGAGGGAGAATTCGTGCTCAAGCCCAACCGGCGGCTCAAAGAACATCAGATCTCCCAGAATGATGTTCCCCCGCACCGCTCGGACGGCGTTCGCCATGCACGCCAAGCGGAGCCAAGCCGAGCTTGGCTGAGGGGCGAAACCTTCTGAGATTCTTTCGGGTCAAATTGGACGGTGCGTCCAATTTGACGTCGCGACCAGATCCGAGTATGCCAGCAACAAGCGGCAGGAGCCCGCCCCTCACCGAGCCCAGCGGTTGGGCAAGCTGGGAGGGCGAGTGGACGGGCCGATTTCTCAATGCCAAGCACTTCTACCGCCGAACAGGTCTTGGACGAGGAGTTGTTGCCACGCCAACTGCCCGAGGACGGCGGCTCTGCAGAAGAGAACGCTCCGCTTCCACCTTGGCGGGTTTCGGAACGTCGGCCACCACGATGTCAACATGTGAAGGCCCCGTGCGGAGCGCCTCGGGATAAGTCTGAAGAAATGTCGCTGCTAGATTCCGGCGGTCCAAATCGTCGGCTTGACTCAACAGAGCCCGTCGCCTCTCGCTTGTGAGTCGGCTTTGAACGCCGTCCTCGAAAAGCGCTTGAACCAGCCCTTCCGAGGTTCGGCCTGAGCGGTTGTAGTATTCATCCGTGCTCAGCATGGCGGACAGCACGTCTTGTTCAGTGCGTCCCAACCGGAACAAGTAACTCCAAGAGGCGACCTCGCGGGCATCCGGCTCGCGATGAAAGTATTGACGATGCCATGCGCGAACCAGGGCCGGTCGCGAAATCGTGGTTGTCATCTGACCCACTGCCGCTTCGGTTGATCCAACCAAGCATGACGTGACCAATAAGATTCGGATCATGGTCGCAATCCCCCGTAATGTTTTGCCGACTACTTACCTTCCCTCGCAACTCCTATGCCACGAACCTGCTCGGGGTGCCTTTTCAACGAAAACCCTGTCATAAGGGCAAGGCCTGGGCAGGGCTTACGGCGATTTCATCTGTGGGTGGGGCCACGGATTTTCTCATGTTGAGGCGAACGATCCGATGCCGCGATGGTCCGATTCCCGCCAAACTGTGGAGCTGACCATCCCTACCGAACCAGGTCGTGTCCCAGCTGGCCGAGCGGCGGCGCAAGATCGCAGGGCGAGCGCTATCGGCAGGCATCAGTGATTGCTCGCGTTAGCTCAGCGGCCACGGATCGGAAGAGTCTGGCCAGATTCACCAGCTTGATATGGCGGTTTGCGACTTGCCCCAACGGCAAGGCAGGCAAATTCGGCTGCATTACCCGACTGTGGCCCGGAGTAGATAACCAACGATGAACGTCAGGGAGGCCAATGGGTAGGCGTCGTTGCGCAGGTCGTCCCAGTGGTTTTTGAGGGTTGTCAGCATGAACTGTTATCCATACTTCCTAGCCAATAATCTGCTCGCCGTTTGTCCTGAACCTGCGACGACAGGCAGAACTAATATCGGTACGGTCCAGAAGTATGTTGAGATAGCCCCGAAATCCGCAACGGAGAGACAGGCGGCAAGCTACAATACCCCGATACGCCGCCCCCGCTTTCAGTTCCGGCCAAACAACCAGCCATGCCTAACAGCCTGTTGAAAATCTCCTCTTGACCGTAGGGGTATCATATTGCGGGGATCGCTTGCATTCACCGCAAGGACG
>Ga0265325_10001283_pt1 | contig 17847 bp, 13 predicted proteins | sample 41420metaG_FD_202090 | JGI IMG/M metagenome (GOLD analysis project Ga0265325, IMG submission 202090) | Rhizosphere microbial communities from Carex aquatilis grown in University of Washington, Seatle, WA, United States - 4-14-20 metaG | ecosystem: Host-associated > Plants > Roots > Rhizosphere...
TCCATCCCCGGCGGCTTCGTTGCTCGTCGGTTACATAGGTTCGCTATGCGCCCTCCTCGCGCCTTGCCGGCGGGGCGCCTCACCACCGGCTGGACACTCATTTGCGGGGCCCTGTAGTAAGGCAACGCGCGCGATACGTGCCTGGCGGCGCCGCGCGTGCGACACTAGAAATCGCAATCATGAACCGCCAGCAGGCGACCTTTGCGTTCCCGAAGCCCGGGCCGGCGCTATGGGCCATCCTCGGGGCGATGACTGCCCTCGGTGTGTTCAGCGCTTTCCTGGCCACCTGGGTCCCTGGCGGCGAGCGCGTCTTTCAGGCCCTCGAGTGCGACCTCGACCTCGCATTCCGGCAGCCCTGGCGACTGCTCACCTCGGGCCTGCTCACGAGCCCGGTGCAGTGGTCCCACCTCATCTACTCGCTCGCGGGCGTCTACTTCCTCGGGGCAACGCTCGAACACCGCTGGGGCGCGTGGCGATTCGCGCGGTTCTTCGGAATTGCGGTTCTTTGCGGCAATCTCGCCACCATCGCGGCGGCGGCCATGATGCCGCTCGATGCGCAAACGCGCTTCCATCCCGACCATGTGTTCGGCCCGATGGCGGCGATCACGGGCATCGCCGTGGCATGGTCCCGCGAGTTTCGGGACTCGACTGTGAATCTATTCTTGGTCCTGCCCGTCCGCGCCAGCACCTTGCTTTGGCTGACGGTCGGGTTTTGCACGCTCGATTTGGTGTATCCGGCGGGAATTCCCGAGGGCGTGGTCGCGCCGTTCGGCGGCGTCGTGGCCGGGCTTCTCTTCGGAGGCTCGCCTTCCCTCGCCCGCGCCACCTGGCTGCGGTTGCGCCTAGCGGCTCTTCGCCGGCGTTCGTCCGGCGTGCGCCTGAATGACCTTCTGTCGACGGAACCCGCCAAGCGCCGACCGCGTCCCGGCTCGCCCCCGCTTCGCATCGTCGGCGGCGGAATCGACGACGCTCTGAAGAAGCGTACCCCGCCGAAGGACAAGCGGTACCTGAATTAGGCTGTGTCTCTCGACTCTTCCCCGTAAGCGTGCCCGTGCCCGTGCCCGTACACGTCCGAGGTCAGCTGAACGACTGAGCGCCCTACTCTTCGCAGCTCTGCGCCAACTTGATGAGCATCGACACGACCCGGACGAGCATGTCCTTGCCCGACTTGTGCCCGCGCTGGTCGAGCAACATCAGACGCAAGCAGACGTCGAGCAGGGCGGCTGACTCCGTCGCGGAGCCACGTGCCGTCAGGTAGTAGCGTCGCTTGTCCGGCTTGGAATGCTTGCCAGCGCCTTCGGCCAAATTGAGTACGATCGACGTTGCTGCTCGCGTGAGTTGGTCGGCCAGATGGCTTCGTCCACGAGGCAGTGCCTCGACCACGCCGTTAGCGAACACTAGGAAATCGAGGGCGAGGTTTGGTAGACATCGAGCCGCTCGTGATCGAGATCCATGCATCCCTATCGGCACCTCGTCGCACGAGGTTTCGTGTACGGGCACGGGCACGGGCACGCTTACGGGGAAGAATTCAGGAGCCGAGAGAATTGCCCGGAAGATGCGCGCCGTCCAGGAACGCGGACCGGCATTGACAGCCGCCGCGCGCGTCGCGGAAAGTGGCGCCAATCGCACCGCCATGTGGACCCACCGTCATTTGCTGGGTATCGCGCAGCTCTCGCGCGCGGACATCCTCCACGTGCTCGACGCCGCCCGGCGGTGGTTTGCCATGCCGCGCGACGAGGCGAAGAACGCTCGCGTTCTCCACGGACGATCCGTCGTCAATCTGTTCTTCGAATCTTCGACGCGCACGCGCACCTCGTTCGAAGCGGCGGCCAAGCGCCTGGGGGCCGATGTCGTCAACGTCACTCCCCAGACGTCGAGCATCACCAAGGGCGAAACCCTTCTCGACACCGTGCGGAATCTCGAAGCGCTCCGCGCGGACGCCATCGTGCTCCGGCATCCCGCGTCGGGGGCGCCCGACTTCGTGTCCGCCCACATCAACGCGTCGATCGTGAATGCGGGGGACGGCTCGCACGAGCACCCGACGCAGGCGCTCCTGGACGCCTTTACGATCGGCCGCAAGGGAAAGCGGTTCGAGGGACTCGTCGTCGCCATCTGCGGGGACATCCTTCACTCTCGGGTCGCCCGCTCCAATGCGCTCCTGCTCGGCGCCCTCGGAGCGGAGGTTCGTCTCTGCGGACCACGCACGCTCATGCCACGGGCCGCCGAAGCGCTCGGGCCGGGCGTGCGCGTCGTCGCTCGGCTGGAGGACGCCCTCGACGGCGCCGACGTCGTCATGGCACTCCGCATTCAGACCGAGCGCCTCGCGGGAGCAATGATCCCTAGCACGCGCGAGTATGCCCGCACCTTTGGGCTGAACGATCGCGTCATGGGTCGCGCCAAGCCAGATGCGATCGTCATGCACCCGGGGCCGATCAACCGGGGGGTCGAGATCGCGTCGTCGGTCGCCGACGGTCCGCAGAGCGTCATCCTCGACCAGGTCGAGGCGGGCATCGCGATACGGATGGCCGTGCTCGATCTCGTGATCGGAGCGGGCGACGCGCGGCGCGCCCGGGCATGAGCCAGTTGACGGCCGCCGACACCGATGCCCCGCTGGGCGTTTTCGACTCGGGTCTGGGCGGTCTCACAGTGGTGCGTGCGCTGCGCGAAGCCTTGCCCTCGGAGAGCATCGTCTACTTGGGAGACACGGCCCGAGTGCCGTACGGGACGAAGGGCGCGAGCACCGTGATCAAGTACGCGCTCGGATGTGCGCGCCACTTGGTCGCGCGCAAGGTCAAGGCGATCATCGTCGCGTGCAACACTGTGAGCGCGGTCGCGCCCGAGCGGCTTCGCGTCGAACTGGACATCCCGGTGCTGGGGGTCATCGAGCCGGGGGCGCGCGCCGCCGTCGCTGCGACGCGCACCGGCCGCATCGGCGTCCTCGCAACGGCGGGGACCATCGCGTCGGGGGCGTACCCCCGGGCCGTGGCCCAGGTGTCGACCCGCGCCGAAGTCATCGGGCAAGCGGCGCCGCTGCTCGTTCCACTGGCAGAGGAGGGCTGGACGGCAGGTGAGGTGCCGCGGCTCGTCGTGCGCCGGTACATCGAACCGCTGGCGCTCGCGAGAGCAGACGTCGTCCTGCTCGGATGCACGCACTACCCGCTCTTGCGGGAAGTGATCGAGGCCGAAGTGCGCGCGCGCATCGGCCCGGACGTCGCGGTCGTGGACAGCGCAACCGCGATGGCCGCCGGCGTTCGCGATTTCTTGGAAGCGCGGGGGATGGCACGCAAAGCGACCGGCGCAGGGGTGGTCCAGCTGCTCGTGACCGACCTTCCACGGACCTTTCGTGAGACCGCGGCCCGCTTCCTTGGAGGCGAGGTCGGCGAAGTCGAACAGGTCGACCTATAGAATCCGAATGAGCCGCGGCGACGAAGCGGCCACCCCGCTGTGGGCGATGGTGTCGAGAGCGCTACGTACGTCGCGCTCGAGGGCTTCGTGCGTCAACATGACGATGTGCACCGGCACGCCGCTCGAGCCGCCCCCGCCCTCCTGCACCATCTGCTCGATCGAGACGCCGGCGTCGCCCAGGGCACCCGCGAGGCGCGCGAGAACTCCCGGCCGGTCATGGGCCTGGAAACGCAGGTAGTAGCGGGTCCGGACTTCGTCGATGGACGCGAGCGGACGCGTCTTGGTCTGAATGCTCCGAGTCGCGAGTCCCGCGAAACCGCTCAGCCGAGCGCGAGCGACGTCGAGCACGTCGGCCACGACGCTGACGGCGGTCGGCATGTCGCCCGCGCCGCGGCCCGACAAGAGACAAGGACCGAGCGCGCGCCCCTCGAGCGCGATGGCGTTGAGCACACCTCCGACGTTGGCGAGCGGCGTATCGCGGTGAACCAGCGCGGGATGGACCCGTAGTTCGATGCCGTCGCCGCGCTCGCGGCCGATCGCCATGTGCTTGATGGCGAAGCCGAATCTCTCGGCGAAGCGGTGGTCGATCGGGTCGATGCCGCGGATCCCCTCGGTGGGGACGCGCTCGGCGTCCACGCGGGCGCCGAAGGCCAGCATGGCCAGCACCACGAGCTTGTGAGCCGCGTCGTGACCGTCGACGTCGAGGCTCGGATCGGCCTCGGCGTATCCCTTTTCCTGCGCCTCGCGGACGGCGTCGTCGAACGCCAATCCATCGTCGTGCATGCGGGTCAGCACGTAGTTGCACGTCCCGTTGACGATCCCCTCGAGTCGCACGACCCAGTCGCATGCGAGCGCATCGCGGAGCACCCGCACGACGGGAATCCCCCCCCCGACCGACCCTTCGAAGCCGAGGTCCACCCCGTTCGCGATGGCGCGGTCGACCAGAGCCGGGCCGTGCTTGGCGAGGAGCATTTTGTTGGCCGTGACGACGCTCCGCTTCGTATCGATGGCACGCTCGACGTATGCGCGCGTCGGATCGACCCCGCCCATGACCTCCACGAAGACGTCGATCGTCGCGTCCCCGAGGAGCGCTTCGGGATCTGTCGTCAAAAGCCCGCGGTCGAGCGCCACGACGCGTTCTTTTCCGGTGTCTCGCACGAGTACCCGCGCGACTTCGAGCGGAGCGCCGATGCTTTGGGCGACGTACTCGGAGCTCTCGCGAAGAAGCCGCAGGACGCCGCCCCCGACGGTGCCACAGCCGAGAAGCCCCACGCGAATCGGTTTCATCCCGCGAGCTTACAACGGACTCGGTCCGTGAAAAGGCCGCCGCGCAGCAGCGAGGAAAACCTCACCCCCGGCCCCTCTCCGCAAGCGGAGAGGGGTGTCTTCGGGCTCGCGATAACGGAGCTGCTCCGGGTGGTGAGGTTTAATAGCCGGACCAGCCGGTTCACAACACGATGTGACGAATGCTTAGACTCCCGTACGCGAGCACGCTCGACGCCGGGATCGCGCCGCTATCGGCGAAAAGCGCCCGTCTTCTTTAGTTGGACGGGATGGGCTGCGGCGCAGCCTTCTCTTCCGGCTTGGGCTTGGGCATCTCTTCGAGCGCCGCTTCGAGCACCTGATCCATCTTGCTGACGAACACGAATTCGAGCTCGCCTTTGACCTCGGCAGGCACCTCGTCGAGGTCCGCCTTGTTGCGCTCCGGGACGAGCACGCGCTTGATGCCCGCTCGGTGCGCCGCCAGCACCTTCTCTTTGAGACCCCCGATGGGCAGAACGCGCCCGCGGAGCGTAATCTCGCCGGTCATGGCGACATCGTGACGGACGCGGATCCCCGTCAGCATCGACACGAGCGCGGTGAACATCGTGACGCCGGCGCTCGGGCCATCTTTCGGCATACCACCGGCCGGGATGTGGATATGGATGTCGCTCTTCTCGAGGAAATCCTTGGCGATGCCGTAGCGCTCGGCGTTCGTGCGGACGTACGACAACGCTGCCTGCGCAGACTCCTTCATGACGTCGCCGAGCTGCCCGGTCAGCTGCAACTTCCCGGACCCGAACATACGGGTCGCCTCGATGAAGAGGATTTCGCCGCCGACGCTCGTCCACGCGAGCCCCGTCGCCACTCCCGCTTCTTCTGTGCGCTCCGCAACTTCGCTTGTGAACTTCTGCGGCCCGAGGAACTCGCGGACCTGCTCTTCCCCCTCGATCTTGCGGGCGGTCGTGTCCCCTTCGGCGATCTTCACGGCAACGCCGCGGATGATGCTGGCGATTTGACGCTCGAGCGTTCGCACCCCGGCCTCGCGGGTGTACGTGTCGATGACGAGATCGACGGCCGGATCGGTGATGTCCAGCATCTCTTTGGTGATTCCGTGCTCTTCGAGCTGCTTCGGAACCAGGTGCCGGCGGGCGATCGCGAGCTTTTCGCGCCGCGTGTAACCCGGAATTTCGAGAATCTCCATGCGGTCTCGAAGCGGCGCCGGGATCGGATCGGCGATGTTCGCCGTGGCGACGAACATCACGTTCGAGAGATCGTACGGGATCTCGAGGTAGTGATCCGCGAACGTGTTGTTCTGTTCGGGGTCGAGCACCTCGAGAAGCGCCGCCGCCGGATCGCCGCGGAAGTCGTGCCCAATCTTGTCCACCTCGTCCATCATGAAGACGGGGTTGATCGTGCCCGCCTTCTTCATTCCCTGGATGATCTGACCGGGGAGAGCCCCTACGTACGTGCGCCGGTGACCGCGGATCGCGGCCTCGTCGTGAACGCCGCCGAGCGAGATGCGGACGAACTTGCGTCCGAGCGCGCGTGCGATGCTCCGGCCGAGCGAGGTCTTGCCGACGCCGGGCGGACCGATGAGGCAGAGGATCGGGCCTTTCTTGTCCTTCTTCAGCTTACGAACGGCGAGGTACTCGAGGATCCGTTTCTTGACCTTCTCGAGGCCGTAGTGATCCTCGTCGAGCACCTTGCGCACGGCGCCGATGTCCATGTTGTCGGGCGTCTGCACGTGCCACGGAAGGTCGAGGATCCAGTCTAGGTAGGTGCGCACGACCGTGTATTCGGCGCTTCCGACCTGCATGTTGCGGAGGCGTTTGAGCTGCTTCTTGGCGACCTGCTCGGCCTCCTGCGGGAGGTTGGCCTTCGCGATTCGCTCCTCGATGCCGTCGAGGTCCCCCTGGTCGCCCTCGTCCTCGCCGAGCTCCTCCTTAATGGCCTTGAGCTGCTGGCGGAGGACGTATTCGCGCTGGTTTTTCCCCATCTCCTCTTTGATTTGGGAGTTGATGCGCTCGCGCATCTTGAGGATCTCGAGCTGCCGCGTCAGAAGCTTGAGCACCTTTCGAATGCGCTCTTTGACGTCGATCATCTCGAGTAGAGAAGCCTTCTCGTCCACGGGGGCATCGAGGTTGCCTGCCACCAGATCCGCGAGGGCCCCGGGAGCCTGAATCGAGTCGATGAGCGACCCGGCTTCGCGCGGAAGCTCGGGCATGAGCTGGATTACCTGCTTGGCGATGTCCCGCAGGCTCATGCTCAGCGCTTCGGCCTCGTCGTCCGCGGCATTCTGCTCGGGTAGCCGGCTGACCTTCGCTTTGAGGTAGGGGCCGGTCTGGGTCATCGTGTCGAGCCTTATCCGCGTGAGCCCCTGCAGGATCAGCGAATAGTTGCCCGAGCTGTGCTTGAGCGCCTTGAGCACGCGCGCTGCACATCCGACGTGATGCAGGTCGTCTTTGCCGGGATCGTCGGTCGACGGGTCCCGCTGCGCAAAGATGGCGATGACGGGCGCCGTCAGGTTGTCCACGTCTTCCACGAGCGCGACCGACTTCTCGCGGCCCACGTCGAAGGGCGCTACGGCGCCCGGAAAAAGGACTGCGTTGCGGATCGGCAAGACGGGTAATTCGTCGCCGAACTGGATTGCCTCGTCTTCCTCTCGTGCGGGGGTCTGCTTCTTCTCGGACATTTTCTCGCTACCTCTCGCGATAGGCGCTGACGCGGCGCGCCCTTGGGAAGAATGTCGGCTGCGTTTCAGCCATCCTAAGCACGCCATTTCTCGCGCGCCAGCGCAAGCACGAGCAAGGATCGCGCCGCCTCAACCGAGGCCGTCGCGTAGTGACGTTGCCTACACACCGGCTACCAGTCGGCCGGGATCGAGCGTGTGGATCGCCAGGCCGGTCGGCACTTTCGGGTAGAAGAAAGTGCTCTTCTGCGGCATCACCTCGCCCGCTTCCGCCACCTCGCGAACTTGGGCCACCGGCGTCGCGTTCATGAGGAAGAGCACGTTCCCGGTACCGCTACGCAGCGCTGCGAGGGCGGCCCGCGCGTCCTGCGGATAAAAGAGGTTCGTCTTGGCGGCTTGCGCTTGCGGCGTGATGCCGAGAAGGTGCTCGAGGATGCCCGCGTGGAGGAGCGTCACGTCCGTCTTTCGAAGGACGGCCGGCTTGGGGCCCAGGGTCGGATGGGTGTCGAGGTGCGCGTCCTCGCGAAGCGTCAGCACCATGACACGACCGTCAGCCGCCGCAGCCCCCACGGTCGGGCCGTGATGTCCGGCGAGGCGAAGCGCAGTCACGATTTCTTCGGCCTCCGCTCCGCGCGCGAGTTCCGTGACGACGAACGTGTCGCGCGCTCCGCGCGCGAGGTCGTCGAAGGAGAAAGCGACGAGGGAGTGCACGTGGCGATGGGTCGGAAACACGACGAGGTTGGGATCGTCGCCGTTGACGAGGAACGTCAGGAAGAAACGATGCTCGGCGCGCGGAGGGGCGCCCGGATGCGCCGAGGAGACCTCGCCGGCGTAGCGAAGCGCCGTTTCGTATCGGTGGTGGCCGTCGGCGATGAGCAGCGTCGAGCGCGCGACGCCTTCGACAATCGCGCGGAGAGCGGCGCCCGCCCGCACCCGAGCGAGCGCGTGGTGGATACCGTCGGGCGTATCGAACTCCGCGATTGGTTCACCCTCCGCGAGGGGCCCGTCGAGTTCGCCGCGCGGATCGCGATAGAGCATGAACCCAGGACTGAGGTTCGTCTGGGTCGCCCGGAAGAGTTTGAGGCGGTCTTCTTTGGGACCAGAGAGGGTGCGCTCGTGCGGCAAGACGATGCGTTGCTCGAAAGGCACGACTCTCACGAGGGCAAGAAAGCCGCGCCGCGTGATCGCGCGCGCGCCGACGGCGCCGGGCGGCAGGAACGTCTGGTCGAAACGATAAAACGAGGGCTCCGAGTCGCGCACCAAGACGCCGTCGGCTCGCCACTGCCCGAGGAGCTCGGCGGCGCGGGCGTATTTGGTGTCTCCTTCGCCGTCGGGCAGAATCAGCCGCACGACGTTGTGCGGATCCCGCGCGGCCAGCGCCGCGCGTTCGGCTGGAGAGATGACGTCGTACGGAGGGGAGAGGACGCTGGCGAGTCCACCTGAGAGGCGGCCCAGGTCGTAGCGGAGCGGCGTGAGCGGAGCGATTTCGGCCATGACCTATTTTCCCTCGAGGGCGGCTGGAAAGACGCGCCCGATGTCGCGGCGATGATGCTCCCCTTCCCAGCGGATACTATCGACCACGTCGTACGCGATCCGTGCCGCCTCATCGAGTGAGGACGCATGCGCGCCGACCGCGAGTACCCGACCGCCGCTCGTGACGACGCGGCCGTCGGGGGATCGCGCCGTTCCGGCATGCCGCACGAATGCGCCGGGCGGCAACGGCGCGTCGAGGCCCTCGATGGCGTCGCCCGTCCGCAGCTTTCCCGGATAGCCGCCCGCCGCCATCACCACCGACAGCGCTGCCCCACGGGCGGTGCCCGCCGGCGCGCGAGAAAGATCGCCGAGCGCCGCCCCTTCGAGCAGTTCGAACCAATCGCCGTCGTACATGGGCACGAGCACGGTGGCCTCCGGGTCGCCGAAGCGCACGTTATACTCGAGCACGCGTGGGATGCCGCGCTCGATCATCAGTCCAACGAAAAGCACCCCACGAAATGGCGCGCCCTCGGAGGCCATACCCGAGAGCGTGGGCTCGACGACGTCCCGCATGACGGTGGCGTGCAGCTCCGGGGTCACGGCATTTGCGGGCGCGTACGCGCCCATGCCGCCAGTGTTCGGGCCGCGATCGCCGTCCCCAACGCGCTTGTGGTCTCGCGCCGGCGCCAAGGCCACCGCGCGCGTTCCGTCGCAAACGACGTGGAAGCTCGCCTCTTCCCCCGAGAGGCGCTCCTCCAGCACCAGAACGCGTCCCGCGTCGCCGAACTCGCGCCCGCGCATGATGCGGTCGACCGCGGCGCACGCTTCGTCGACGGTATCGGCCACGACGACCCCCTTGCCGGCGGCAAGCCCGTCGGCTTTGACGACCAGTGGAGCGGCGAAGGGGCCTCTAGCCCGCGCGTCTTCTCGGAGGTGTCGTTGCGCGGCGTCGGGGTCGTCGAAGACGGCGAACGGCGCGGTCGGGATTCCGTGGCGCTTACAGAATCCCTTCATGAAGGCCTTCGATGCCTCGAGTCGAGCGGCAGCTCGACTCGGACCGAACGCAGTCACTCCGCGTGTGCCGAGAGCATCGACCACGCCGAGTACGAGCGGGAGTTCCGGACCGACGACGACGAGATCCGCGCGCTCGGCGTCGGCCAGTCGGACGATTCCATCGACATCGTCGACACGAACTGCGACATTTCGACCGACGGCCGCTGTGCCCGCATTGCCGGGGGCGATGAGGACCTCGTGCTCGGCGTCGGCAAGTGCCGCGGCAAGCGCGTGCTCCCGCGCACCCGAGCCGACCACGATCACTTTCGCTCTTCTCGCCATTTTGTGCGCTGCCCGCAGGCACGGCGGCGCGTAGCACGCTCAGGGCGACTCGCCAAGCGAGCGTGCCCCGTCGTATCCTCACGTTCTGTGGCCGACTCGCTCCCGCCCGTCGCAATCCGCGTCGCACGCCCGTTCGAAACCGAGGACGAACTCCTCGAGAACGAGCTCGAGACGCTGACCCGCACGAGCATCACGCTCCTCGGCGCGCCTTCGCGCCCGCCCGGACTCGTTCTGCGGTTCGAGCTCGTCCTCGCGTCCGGGCAGGCGGTCTTGCGCGGCGAGGGTCGGGTCGTCGGCTACAAGCCGGACGCTCACTTCGGGACGGGAGGGCTGACGCTTCGCTTCACTCGGCTCGATTCGCGCTCGAAGGCTCTCGTCGACCGGGCCACGGCGATGCGCGATCGGCGACGTCCGTCGGCGCTCCCCGCGATGGCGGAGTCCCCGTCCCTGCCCGCTCCCCCCATCCCATTGGTCGAGGAGGAGCCTGCCCCCGTACGGTCTGAAGAGGGGCCGCCTCGATTGTCGCGCGACCGAGACGCATTGCTCGAGCGGTTGCGTGAGCGCTCCCGGGGCCTCGGCCGGCGCCGCTGATCTCATTGCGGCGTGGCGGGCCCCACCCCTTCTTCCTCGACGTGGTACTTCGCACGGACGCTTGCGTCGGCCGCTTTGGCTTCTTGAACGTCGAGCACGATGCGCTGGACGCTCTGGCCGGGGGCGAAGGTGACGACGTGATACCCGCCCGTCGGGTGCGCGAATGCCGCGCGCAGCTCGTCGAGCGACCACACCGGAACCCCGTTGACGCGGTCGACGACGAGGTTTGCGATGTGCTCGTAGCCGAGCGTCGCCGCGACGGGCAGGACGCCGGTGAGCACGATGATGCCTTGCCGCTCGGCCGACGAAGCCCATCGCTCGAGCTCGTAGGGCTCGAGGACCCGAGGGGGGGCCTTGGACTCCCAGTCCTTTCCAAAGGTCAGGAGGTACTCGTGCGAGAGCCGCTGGAAGACGAGGCCGCCGCGAACCGCATAGCCGTTCGATTCCGGGGCGTACCAAGGCACGAGCGTTTGGTCGCCCGGCCAGCGCTTCAACTGGACACTCAGGGCTTTCCGTTCGCCGTGCCTGAGCACTTGGACCGGGACCACGTCGCCTGGATGATGGCCCTGCGAGAAGAGGGCCGGGCACGCGATTCGCCCTGCGGACGGGTCTGCGTACGTGCCGTCGCTGTCGACTTTGGTGTCCCCGACCGAGAGAAGAACGTCGCCTCGCTCGAGTGCGCCGCTCGCGCTGCCCAACGGCCAAACTTCGCTGACCAGCCACCCCCCATCGCCGGGGCCGAGGCCGAGAGAGCCGCGCAGGACTGGATTCGACAGCTTCTGGCCCACGAAATCGGCCGTGGCGCAGCCCCGGTAGGGCGCGTGCGCGGCCTCGTTCGCAAAGTCGATCAGCGTGCGCGACCCGACGGCGTACGCTTCGCCGTTCGCCGCGTTCGTTACGAGTCCGGCGACCTCCCCGTCCACGACGACGACGTCCGAGACGCTGACGTGCTGCGTGTCGACCTGCGAGATCTTCATGTGAACGAACTCGCAACGACCGCTCGGTTCGAAGCGGGTGACCACGCCGCCGGACACGTCGACGCGCATCCCCTCCGCCACGGCGTGGAGCAGTTTCACCGCTCGCTGGCCCGGGAGCACCGCGGACAACACGGCCGGCGACACGCCTTGCCAGAACGCCGGGTCCTCGACGGTGAGCTCGGCGAGACCCGCGTCAGCGTCGAAGAGCGCGACCTTGGCCGTCGCCCGCGCGATGCTCCCGGCCTTCTGTATCTCGACGTGCCGATGATTTCGCAACCCCCACCCGCTGACGAGGATTTTGCCGCCATCGACCGCGATCCCGGTCAACGTGCGCGTCCAAGGCTTTCCCGAGCCCCAAGGAGCGCTCCAATCGACGTCGACCCCGTCGACCTGCACGATGACGACGGACCGGGAGGGGTCCGGCTCACTCGGAGCGCGAACGGGCGCCGTCCATACGGGTTGGGTCGCGACGGGCCGCTGGGCCTCGCGGTGTACGCAACCTTGGGCGATGACGGCCGCGACGAGAATCCGGGCGCTAGAGGCTCTTGTCATCGCTGATGCCGTAGGTCGTGAGGATGGACGTTCGCGCGGCGCGCGCTTGTTCGTGATCGATGGCTTCGACGTGGTGGAACGGCGCGAACTCGAAGACGTCTTGCGTTTGCTGGCTTGCATCGAGCAAGCGCGCGAGGTCGGCGAGATTGCGGATGGTCTGACCATTCACGCGCTCGACCACGAACGGTACCGAAAGATCGACGCCGGCGTTCACGGGATGGCTGAAGACCCGCGCGAGCAACACCACTTCGCGGTCGAGGTCCGCGGGGGGCTCCCACGACCGGAACGCGAGTTCGTGGAGGATGGCCGCCCTTCGTGCCCCCGATGGGTGCGCGGCGGCAAAATACTCGAGCGTCGACGGAACGAAGAGCAAGCCCGCGTAAACCAGATACCTCGGCTTCGATCGCGCCTGTCGAAGACGCGCCCACGGCAGAAACTGACTCGCTTTCCACTCCACGCTGACGGTCCTTCCGTCCCGCCAAACTTCGAAGCGGACGCGTTGCCCGAGCGACTTCATGTCGACCAAATGAAAGAAGGGAACGCGAGCGGCTCCCAGTAGGCACGTGCCGTCGTCGGCCACACGCTGTCCGTCGACCGACATGAGCACGTCGCCGGGCGCGAGCGCTCCGCCCAGATCGCTGCCGGAAGCCACTTCTTGAACGACCACCCCGCTCCGGGCGTCGGGGAGTTTGCGCTCGCGTCGATAGGCAGGCGAGTTCAGCGGGAGGACGCGAACGGGGAGATCCGAAAAGCCCGCGTAATGGCCGTCCAAGAAGTCGTCGAGGAAATGGCGCACGACCGGAGCGGGAATGAAGAGGCCGACGCTCTGCGCGCTCGTGACGTATTGGAACGCGACCCCGACCACCGTGCCGCGCTGCACGACCGGACCTCCGCTGTTGCCCGGATTGATGGCGGCATCGGTCTGGACGACCAAGTGCCTCGACAGACCTTCGAGGTACGCGCCGTGCTCGACCCGCGAGACGACCCCCGCCGTCGTCGAAAGCTCCAGCCCCCCCAGCGGGTAGCCGTAGGTGACGACACCCGACCCAATCTGCGGGAGGTCGCCTATCCGAAGCGGGCGCAATCCCCGCAGAAACACCTTGCTGGCAACACGCAAAAGCGCCAGATCGCAGTCGTCGTCCACGGCTTCCACCGTCGCGAGGGCCGGAGCGGAGCCGTCGTTTCTCTTGACGGTCACTTGCTGGGCGTCGCGAACGACGTGCGCGTTGGTGAGCAGGCGGTCGCCTTCGATCAAGAAGCCCGTGCCGGAGACCGATTCCGGTGGCAGGAGCTTCCACGGTGCCGTCCAGTCGTGCCCAGCGCGCGACACTTCGATGCGCACGACTGCGTTGCGCGTGTCTTCGTCCGAAGGCTCCCTCGCAGAGGCCGCGCCCGCTGCAAAGAGAAGCACGAGCGAGACGATGGGTACGGCGAGGAGAGCCCACCGCGTGAACTCCGGTCCGGGGCGATCGCGCAAGCGAGGACGAGGCATCGGCCCACAGGAAAGTCTCGGGTGCCGTACACTGTCAAGCGAACGGCCGCCCCGGTCAGGGCGTGGCAAAGGGTGCGGCCCCTCCGCCGCCCACGGCCGGTATGATGTCCAACCGGTTCAGAGGGCCGCGCATGGTCCAAGCGTAGAATCCGTCGGCTCGCTTCGATTGCTTGATGCGGGGATCCGCGAGCTCGAAGAGCGGGGGTGCGTTCGAGCCGGGAGCGCCGAAAAGAGTCTTCGTCATATCGCTCTGGCCACGGTACGCGTCGTTGATCCGGAACCGTACTTGCGTGTCGCAGAGCGACTCGGAGGAGACGTCGCGAATCGTGATTCGGCCTTCACCCTGCAAGTCCAGGTCTTTGCCACCCGCGGCCAACTTCGTAATCTTGAGGACCCCGTCTTTGGCTTCTCCCCCGACCGTCATCGTCCCCACGTGAATCGTGGGGAGCGCGAGCGCGCCCTTTATCTTCGCCTTGCCGTCGCCCACCGCGACGTCGCTCGCCACCAGCGACACCGACCCGGTGGCCTTGGACGCGCGCCCATCGGGCATCTTCAGCTCGACGGACCCGCTCATCTTTCCTTGCAGCGGAACGCCGAGGATCCGCGCGAGCGGTTCGACTCGACCGATGTCGATCGCGCCGATCGACAGCGCCAGGGACTGGTCTTTCCCGCCGGTTTCGTACGAACCACTGATTTCGCCTCCGAACGCGTGCGCGTCGAAGGACACGGTGCTGCCGCCCGCGAAGATCGCGGAAAGGATGCCGTAGCGAAAGGTGGCCTCCTCGATTTCGATCTTCTGGGGAGGCTGGCCGGGCTCGGTGGAGGCCGTGAAGAGGCGCACGCCCTTCAAACGAGCGCCGCTCAGCCAGTAGCCGCTCATCCCGTCTATCTGGAGTTCCTGGTTGCCGCCGGTCGCATGCTGTTGGGCGTTGAAGGCGCCGATGACGTGCTCCTTCAACTTGCCGTACGGAAAGGTCAGCGCCGCAAAGACCAGCAAGCAGGCGAGATAGAAGAGCGGGTACCCGACCCACTTCGCGTGCTTCGCGTATTTCAGGAGTCGTTCTTTCACGGTTTCGAGCTCCCCGCAGGCGCGACTTCGGTGCGATCGTAGGAGGAAACCCCGATCTCGATGTCGTACGAATCGTTCTCGCCGCTTCGCTTGCGGATGTTCAGGCGATTGACGGCCACCGGATAGCCGCCTTCCTCGATGGACTCGAGGAACTTCGCGAACGCCAGCATCCCCGTCTTCTTGAGGTGAATGTTCGTCGCGTGCTCCACGTAGCGCTTGCCATGGGGCACGTCAGGGAGCGGCGTCGAGTCGGTGACCTCGAGCTTCTGTTGGCGAGCGCCGGGCTCCAAGTATCCCGCGAGGGACGGCGCCTTCTTGGCGTAGCGAAGGACAATCGCGTCCTTCTTGGCCTGCCGCTCACGCACCCGCCCGCGCGCGTCTTGCACGTCGGCGAGGGCCTGGCGCAGCTCTTCGTTGTCCGACGCGCTCGATCGCACGATCGCGTCGAGGCCGAACGGCACCGCAAGGAGCAAGACGAGCGCCCCCGCTGCTCCGAGCGTCCCCAGGAGTCTGCGCTCGCGCGCGCTCATTTCGAGAATGGGTCCGGCCATCTCACTTGCTCCCGGAGCCGCTCGCGGCGGCGGTGGTCGTGGACGAGTCACCCTTCTTCTTGGGAACGTTCTTGACGTCCTCTGGACACTTCAGGTCGAACTCGAGGACGTATTTCTGCCTGTCGCCGCCGATGGCCTGCGTCGTGCTCTTGATCTTCACGTCGGCGAGACACTTGTCGTCCGACAGGGTCGAAGCGATCGCATTCGCGTCGGCGATCGCCCCGACCACGCCGTGAACGACGACGTGACCCTTCTGCACGTCGAGCTCGTCGATGTCGTGCTTCATCGACGAAGGGATGGCGTCCGACAGCCGGACCATTACGTCGAAGGCGTCGGCGTGCGGCATCGGGTCTTCGTCGGTGAGCGCCACCTCCTTGGCGAGCAAGTCCTGGGCGTCCTGCGCGGTCGTGGCCTCGGTGCCGAGAACCTCCTTGGTGACCGCGCCGAGCGCGCTCTCGAGCGCGTCGTGCTCCACGTGGATCGCGTGCAGACGCGCCCACGCGCTGAATCCGAAGCTGACGAGGATGGTCGAGGCCAGTCCGGCGAGGATGGGAGTTCGCTCGCGCACCCAGGCAAAGCTGCGCTCGAACGCCAGCGGACCGCGCCGCAGGTTCATCCCGGCTCCTCGCCCGGCGACCGACAGAGCGAGAGCGACCGCTTTGGCGTAGCGCGGCAACTCCTGCGCGCGATCGGCACCGATCGAATTCAGGTCGATCGCCGGCTCCGGGAGGATCCGCACCGGCATCTCGAGCGCGCTCGACAAGAAACCTTCGGCGCCCGCGATGAACGCCCCTCCTCCGCAGAGGTACACGGCGCTCGGCGCCGTTCCCCCACGCGAGCGGTGCGCGGCGAACGTCATGCCGATGTCCCGCGCGAGCTGTGGAGCCGTTCCCGGCAGGCCCTCGGTCCCGGCCGAAAGCGTTCGGGCCGACACCGGCTCACCACGCTCGAGCACGAGCACCTCGCTGGTTTTGGCGCCGAGGTCGACGATGGCAACCGCCTCTTCGTCTCCGAGCGCCGTCACGTACGGGACGAGCCCGGCGAGCGCGAAGGCGCCGACCGCGACCCGCTCCGGCTCCTGCCCGGTCGCCTCTCGCACGAGGTCGATGCGGGTTCGCACGTCCTCGATGCGCGCGACCGCGGCAACGATGGGAAGCTCTCCCCGCTCGGTTCCGTGTTCCAGCAGCCTCCAGTCGAACACCGCACCCTCGAGGTCGAACGGCACCTGCGCTTCGAGCTCGTACGTGAGTACGTCTGCGAGCTGCTTCTGCGCGGTTGCCGGAAGGACGAGGCGATGGATCGCCGCTCGCGACCCTTCGATCGCAACGGCTATGGCGTCGGCGGCATGCGCCTCGCCCTCCATCACCTGCTTCACGGCCGCCCGGATTGCCTCCACTTGCCCGCCACTCGCTGCGACCTCGGTGGTGGCGAGGCGCGCGAGCGCGATCTTGCGGTACGCCGAGCGGATCAACGCCGCCTTCACACTCGTGCTCCCGATGTCGATGCCCAGCCATGTCGGCATGTCCGCCGTTCTCCCTCGCCTACTCGATCTCGTAAAAGAGCACTTGACCGCCCACGCTCGGCTGGAGCGCCAGGGCGATCGAGTTCGCTTCCTGCGAAGACGTCGAACCCGGCTGCGTGCCCGTCGAGCCGGTCTGAGCGGCTCCCGTCAGGCCCCCGAGTAGAGACGGCGCCGAGCGGAAGTCGACGACCGTGTGGATCTTCACGCGCGTTTCGCGCCGATAGCCTTTGACGACCCCCACCGCATACATCGAGAAGACCTTGCTCTCGGTGGAGATGCTCTTCGCAAAGTCGCTCTCGGAGAGAAACTTCACCGGCTTCAGTCCGAGGAGCGCGAGCAGCGGGCCAAGCATCCCTTGTCCCTTCATGGTCGAGATGAAGTCGGTTGGAGAATTGAAGAGCGGAGCCCCCATGGTGATGCCCTGACCCATGGTCACACCCATGACGAAGAGCTGCATCTGCGCGGGGTCCGAGCAAAAGTCCGAGGTCGGAGCCGTGCCCGAGCAAACGATCGCGTAGAGCGTGAGCGCGTTCGCCGTATTGACGTTCACGGTCCCTTGCCCCCAAACCGTCATTTCCCGCTTTCGGGGATCGGTCGGGCTCGGGTCGACGAACGTCGCCCAGAAATCGTCGGTGACGCCACGCACCATGTGCAGCTCTTCGAGCGAGTCGTAAGGGGCATTCTTGCGGCGGTAAGGCTTCGGAAGGAGTTGATACCAGGCGTCTTCGGCCGCGTTCGACGACGGCGCGCTCGTCACGTCGCAAGAATAAAGCTGCTCGTCCGGATCGGCCCAATCGATGATGGCGGAGCACGTCGTGAGCCGATCGCTGTAGTTGCCTGTCGAGTCGCGCTGCGTAAAGAGCGGGTCGTATTGAATGGGCGCCATGCGGCCCATGATTTCTTTGGCCAGCCGAATGTGCGCGATTTC
>Ga0265325_10001285_pt1 | contig 17842 bp, 21 predicted proteins | sample 41420metaG_FD_202090 | JGI IMG/M metagenome (GOLD analysis project Ga0265325, IMG submission 202090) | Rhizosphere microbial communities from Carex aquatilis grown in University of Washington, Seatle, WA, United States - 4-14-20 metaG | ecosystem: Host-associated > Plants > Roots > Rhizosphere...
CAGGTGGTGTTGACCAAAGCCGGGAAGAAGGCGATCGCGCCTAAAAGTCGGTTCGATCGCATTCGCGGTTCCGCCACCACGGATATGACCACCGACGAGATCATGGAGCTGATGCGCGGTCCACCGGCCGAAGTATGATCTTCGTCGATACCAACGTTCTTCTGGACGTTGTCACCCGGAATGCTGCTTGGGAAACGTGGTCGAAGCAGCAGCTCGATGCGGCGACGCTGCGCGACCGGCTCGGGATCAACCCTGTTGTCTATGCCGAATTGTCGGCCGGCTACACAACGCGGGAACAGGTCGAAGAGGCGCTTCATCTGGCTGGCATCGTTGTCATCGAAATGTCGCGACCGGCATTGTTCATGGCGGGACGGGCGTTTCAGGAATACCGCAGACGTGGCGGCATACGGACTGGCGTGCTTTCCGACTTTTTCATCGGTGCACAAGCTGCGGTGACGCAAGCTACGCTGATCACCCGGGATGCAAACCGTTATCGCACCTATTTTCCAACAGTCGAACTGATCGCACCTCCATAAAAAAGCCGCCGCCCCTTTCGGAGCGGCGGCCTCTCAAACCAATCTCTGCGATCGATCAAACCGCCATCTTGGCGGCCTTGACCGGCCGGGCGCGAACGATCTTGCGGGCGGGCTTCGCCTTGAACATCATCTTTTCGCCGGTGAACGGGTTGGTGCCCTCGCGCGCCTTGGTGGCGGGCTTTTTCACCACAATGAATTTGGCAAAGCCGGGGACGACGAATACGCCGTTCTTCTTCAGCTCCTTGTAGCCGACCTCGGCGAGGGCCTCCATCATGGCCTTCACGTCCTTCTTGGCCAGCTCGCGCAGCTCGGCGATCTTGGCGACCAGTTGCGACTTCGACATCTGCGTTTGCATCGGTTCTCCTGAATGCGAATCAAGAGGGTCGACGATAGACGACAATCTGCGGCCGTCCATGGGCCATCGCGGTTTTCCAGTGCGATGAATGTCTAAAAGGCGCGGTCTGTAACAAGCGAAATTCCACCCGCCGCACGTCTGGAACCGGCCCGCAAACCTTGGCATCATCGGCACAACCGGGAACATTTGTCTCGTCGTTCACGTGCGGCAGGGGGGAATGCCATGCGTCTTGCGATGCTGTGCGGGTTTGGCGTGCTGACCGCGTTGGCGGCTTCGGCGGCGCAGGCGCAGTCGGTCCAGCAGACCTTCGAGCAGAACGGATTGCTCGGCAGGTTTGCGGTGGACTGCGCGGCGCAGGCAAGCGGCCAGAACCGCACCCATGTGCACCGGGTGATCGACGACGGCCACGTCGAGGTCGATCAGATGACAAGCGCGACCAAGCGGGATTTCACCGTCGTGTTCGACCGCGTTCTCGGTTCAAGGCCGAACGAGCTCGCGGTCAGCGGAACGATCAATGGGCAGCGCTACAGCGTGGTGTTTCGGATCGACGGTGCGCGCAAGCGGACCATGGAGTCGATGAAGATGCCCGACGAGAAGCGCATCGCCGCGGGCCGGCGCGTCGACAATGGCGAGCCGGAGCCGTGGTTCACGCGGTGCGAGCGGCCTGCCAATCCCGGCGAGGCGGCTGCGGCGCCGGACGGCGGCGTCCAGGCGCTGTTCGAGAAGTACAATCTGCTCGGCCACTTCGCCTGGGATTGCAGCAAGCCGCCCAACCGCGAGAGCAACTGGTACTTCATCAACCGCGCGGTCGACGCCGGGCATATTCGGCGCGACTACATGAGCGGGCCAACCACGCGCGGACGATCATTCGTCATCGACAAGGTCGTCGAGCTGAGGCCGAACGAAATAACGGTCAGCGGCACGAGCGATGGCCAGACCGTCGAGGGCATCTGGCGGACCGAGCCGGGCCGCATGCGGCAATGGACCAGCACGCGCGCCGGCAACAAGCAGATCGTCGACGGCCGCTGGGTGAGCACGGGGCTGGAGATGCCGTGGCTCAACAGGTGCGCGGGGCGCTAGTCTCGAACCAAAGCGACACCGGCACTTTACGATTTCTTGATTGAGCATGATCTTTTCCGAAAACCGGTTCCCACATTTCCGGATCATGCTTTAGATAGCGCGCGGCGCGTCCCGGCCGCGGCTCCCAGGAACCGATCCATGCAATACACCACACTCGGCAACACCGGCCTGCGCGTCAGCGTTGCGGGCCTCGGCACCGGCGGCTTCAGCCGGCTCGGCCTGAAAGCGGGAAAGACCGAGGAGGAATCGGCGCGGCTGATCCACGAGGCGTTCGGGCTCGGCGTCAACTTCATCGACACCGGGCCGACCTACGGCACCGAAGGCGTGGTCGGGAGGGCGCTGAAAACCCTGCCGCGGGACCAGGTCGTGATCGCGACCAAGGCCACGGTTCATCGCAATAGTGAACTGTGGTCGCCGGAGCGCGTGGTCGCGAGCCTCGACAATTCGCTGAAGGCGATGGGGATCGATCATATCGACGTGTTCAACCTGCACGCGGTCGAGTTGCCGGAATATGAGCACGCCGTCACGCGGCTCGGCCCGGCGCTTGCCGAGCAGAAGGCCAAAGGGAAAATCCGGCACATCGGCATCACCGAGAATCCGATCGTCGATTTCACCAACGAGATGCTGAAGCGCGCGCTGAACGATCCGATCTGGGAGGTGTACATGGTCGGCTTCCACATGATGCATCAGGTCGCGCGGCAGAATGTGTTTCCGCAGACGCAGGCGAAGGGCATCGGCACGCTGCTGATGTTCGCGGTGCGGTCGATCTTCGCCGATCCGCCGCGGGTAAGGCGCGAGATGAAGGCGCTGGCCGACAAGGGGCTGGTCGAGAAATGGCTGGGCGAGACGGACGATCCGCTCGGCTTCCTGATCCACGAGGGCGGCGCCGCCAACATGACCGAGGCGGCGTACCGCTATGCGCGGCATGAGCCGGGCGTCGATGTGGTGCTGTTCGGCACCGGCGACGCCGCGCACTTGCGCACCAACATTGCCTCGCTGCTCAAGCCGCCGCTGCCGGACAACGATCGCCAGCAGCTCGCGACCTTGTTCGGTCAACTGACCGGGATCGGCCTCGATTCGCACCAGACGCCGGCGCGGCCATGACGACGCCGCACACCGTCATCATGACGACCGCGTCGTCGGAGGTGGAGGCGACCACAATCGCCAACATCCTGGTCGAGGCCAAGGCCGCGGCGTGCGTGCAGATCGTGCCGATCCGCAGTTGCTATGTGTGGGAGGGCAAGATCAACAACGAGGCCGAGCATCTGCTGCTGATCAAGACGCGGGCTGAGCTGTTCGATCGGGTGGCCGAACTGATCAAGCGCAACCACTCCTACGAGGTGCCCGAGATCGTCAGCGTGCCAATCGCGGCCGGCTCGCCCGCGTATCTCGGTTGGATCGACGCGATGACCGGCGGTTAGCCGCCATCACCTCTTCCTGCGCCAGAGCACCTGGTCGTTGTGGCGGACCTCGCCATACTCCGCAAAGCCGTCGCCGGCATTGAATTCGGTTGCGATCCAGAGGATCGCGTCATTCAATTGGGTGAAGCGGCGCACCTGTTCGCCGCTGGTCTTGGTTCGAAGCATTGCCTGGTATTCGCCTTCGCCATCCGCTGTCGGTTCCAATGTTCGCCCTCGGTATTTCCGATTCCGAGTCGGACTTTGGCCGTGCAAGTTGTCATTTTAACGCTAACGGCTGAAACGGCTTGGCACTCCCGCTGCTGCCTGATTTGTTAACGCTCGAGGAGGCCGAACGGAGTGAAGCCGATGCATGTTCGGCGCCTTCTGCCTATTGCTGCCCTGCTTGCTGCCACAATCGTGACGCCGGCGTTGGCCGACGACTGGGAAACCTGCGCCAAGGGTGCGGGCGACGAGTCGATTGCCGCGTGTACGCGCGCGATCAAATCCGGCACCTACAACGGCCGCGTGTTGGCGCTCGCCTATTCCAACCGCGGCGTCGAATGGAAGGCCAAGGGCGATCTCGCCAAGGCCGTTGCCGATTACGATCAGGCGATCAAGGCCGACCCGCAGCAGTCGGCGGCCTACAACAATCGCGGCATCGCTTATGCGGCGATGGCCTCCTACGACAAGGCCATCGCCGACTACGACGAAGCGGTGAAGCTCAACCCGCAATACGCCTCGGCGCTGAACAATCGCGGGCTCGCCTATTTCAACAAGGGCCAGCAGCAGCGCGCCATCGCCGACTACGACCAGGCGATCAAGCTCGAGCCCGACGCGGTGCGGTTGAACAATCGCGGCAACGCCTATGCGAGCCGCGGCCAATACGACCGCGCCATCCAGGATTTCGACGAGGCGGTGGCGCTCGACGACAAGTACACCATCGCGATCTACAACCGCGGCAATGCCTACTTCGCCAAGGGCGATCCCGACCGCGCCATCGCCAACTACGATCAGGCCGTCAGGCTCAATCCGAAATACGAGGACGCCTACGTCAACCGTGGCGTGGCGTATGAGAAAAAGGGCGTGTTCGAGCGCGCCACAGCCGACTACGACCAGGCGCTGAAGCTCGAACCGAAGGATGCGGTCGCCTACAACAACCGCGGCAACGTGCATCTGAAGAAGGGCGAGTACGACCGCGCCATCGAGGACTACGATCGGGCGATCCGCATCGACGGCAAGTATGTCGCCGCCTATTTCAGCCGTGCCATCGCCTACGAAGGCAAGAACAAGCCGGATCAGGCGATCGCCGACTACGGGCAGGTGACCAAACTGCAGCCGCAGAATGCCGCCGCCTGGAACAGCCGCTGCTGGACGCGGGCGACCACGGGCCGTCTGCAGGAGGCGTTGGCCGACTGCAACGAGGCGCTGAAGCTTCGACCGGACTACATCAACGCGCTCGACAGCCGGGCCTTCGTTCGGCTTCGCCTGGGGAAGTATGACGAGGCGATCGCAGATTACGACGCGGCCCTGCAGATCGACGACAAGAAGGTCGCCTCGCTCTATGGGCGCGGCATGGCGAAACGCCGCAAGGGCGACGCCACCGCCGGCAACGCCGACATTGCCGCGGCGCGCGCGATCAAGCCCAGCGTGTCGGCGGAGTTTGCGCGTTACGGGCTGTTGCCGCCTTCGGTCGACGCCCGCAACCGCGCCGACTAAAGCAAGCTCCAATCGAATTGGCCCGTCATTGCGAGGAGCGATAGCGACGAAGCAATCCAGGCCTTGCTTGCCGCTCTGGATTGCTTCGCTTCGCTCGCAATGACGGTTCAACTTGATTGGATCATGCTCGCTCCATGAAGCCGTCGAAGAACGCTGCAAGCTCCGTATGGGCATGGAGCGGCAGGACATGGGCGATGTACTGGTCTGGCCGCACCACGACCATGCAGCCCTTGTCGCGGCCGATGCCGCGCATATCGAAAATATCGTGGCCGCTTTTGAGATCGGGGCAGAACATCTTCTCGTAGTCGAGAAGTCCGTAGCGGCCCTTCCGGGGCAGGAGAAACGACGGCATCGCCTCGATCGCAAGCTCGCGATGGTCCTGCTGGAAGATCGCCCGGACATCGATCACGCTGTCGATGTCCGCACCGTTCGCGGTGTATCTCCTGACGGGAGAATCGTTCGACCGGGCGAGGAAATCGCAGAGTGAATGGATGCCGGACGATGCGGCGCCCGGGTCTTCCGCGCCGCAAAAGCCAAACACGCGCCAGCGGCCGTCGGCCTTGACGGTATGGCCAAGATGAATCGGCTTGGCGTCCGCAAGGCGAATCACCGGAGCGGATTGGAATCGCATGCCGATCACCAGGCCTTTGGCGAGATGCTGATGCGTCGGCCCGGCGGTCAGGACCGAAGGCCGGTATCGGGTCTCCGCTCCCGCCGTGTAGCGCCCCTGCTTGATGAAGTATTTCTGAAACACGGTTGAATCGACATCTCCGCCAGCGTCCTTCGGCGGCTCGCTGAACAACTTGGCAAACTCGCGATCGAAGTCGATCAGCTCCTTGGCGACGGCCTGGCGTTCCGCCGAATACGTGTGGAGGAACTGCGGCGGGCACTGCCCGCGCAGGACCGACGCCAGTTTCCAGCCGAGATTGAAGCTGTCCTGCATCGACACGTTCATGCCTTGACCGGCCTTCGGGCTGTGCGTGTGACAGGCGTCGCCGGCGATGAAGACGCGCGGCGAGCGCGTGCCGACGTCCTCCTCCGGCACGTCGTCGAACTTGTCGCAAAGCCTCTGGCCGATCTCGTAGACCGACCACCATGGCACCTCCTTCACCTCGAGCGTGTAGGGATGCAGGATTCGCTTCGCCGCTTCGATCACATCATCGACGGTGATGTTGCGGTTCGCGACGCGTTCGTCCTCCTTGAGCTTGTCGAGCTCGACATAGATGCGGACCAGATAGCCGCCTTCCCGGGGAATGATCAGGACGCTGCCGTCGTTGGCCGACTGGATCGCCGCCTTCAGGCGGATGTCGGGAAAATCGGTGACGGCCAGCACGTCCATGACGCCCCAGGCCTGGTTGGCGGAATCGCCCTGCAGCGAGCGCCCGAGGCTCCGCCGCACCACGCTGCGCGCACCGTCGCAGCCAACCACATAACGGACCTTCACCGTTTCGACCTGGCCCGCATGCTCGGGATCGGTCCGCTCGACCTGAACCGTCACCGGATGCGTGACGCCAGAGGAGGAGTCGATCTGAAGATCGATCAAGCGCCGCGAATAGTCCGGCTCGAGCCGATTCGGTGCATTGCGCATAACCTGCAGATAGAAATCGTGTACCCGCGCCTGGTTCAGGATCACATGCGGAAATTCGGAGAGCCCGTCCTCGACATCCGGGACCCGGCCGTTGCGGACGATGTTGCTTCGCTCGGTGTCGTCCGGCTTCCAGAACGTCACCTCGTTGACCCAATACGCCTCTTTCAAAAGGCGCTCGGCAAATCCGAAAGCGTGAAACATCTCCACCGTGCGGCAGGCGATGCCGTCGGCCTGGCCAAGAAGCATCGGGCCGGATTTCTGCTCGACGATCCGGGTGTGGATGTCCGGAAATGCTGACAGCTGTGCCGCGAGCGTCAGGCCCGCCGGACCGCCGCCGACGATCAGAACATCGACCTCCGCGGGAAGATGCCCGGACGATTCCGGCCTGCCGTAGTGCTCGCCGGGCTGGGAAATCTCCGGGTCGCCCGGACTGAATCCGTTGAGATGGAATTGCATAAGTGCCGACTTCCTTCAGTCACCTCTCAGGATTTTAGACTGACGGCTTGGCCGTGTCCGCGCTCCGTTCGCCGCCTAGTCGATCACTTCGTCGGCGATCGCAAGCAAGGTGGGTGGAATCGCGAGGCCGATCGCCTTTGCGGTCTTCATGTTGAGCGTCAGATCGAACTTGGTCGGCTGCTGTACCGGCAGATCCGAGGGCTTCTCGCCCTTGAGGATGCGGCCGACGTAATCGCCCACCTGGCGGAACGAGTCGAAGAAGCTCGCGTCATAACTGATCAGGCCGCCCTCGACCACCGCTTCGCGCTCCCAGAAGATCGTCGGAATCCTGTGCTGGACCGTTAGGGCGACAATGTGTTTGCGGATGTCGAGGAACAGCGGATCGCTGCCCTGGACAATGAACGCCGCGCCCGACTGCATGATCGAGGTAAAGGCGGCGTCCAATTCGCCGTCGCTGCTCGCTCGCGCGACGTGGAGCGTCAGGCCGTGTGCGCGGGTGGCCTCCTGCAATTGCTGGGTCTGGAACGCGGTCTGGATGCCGTTTGGATTGACGAGCATGCCGATGGTGGCCGCCTTCGGCACCAGGTCCAGCATCACGCCGAGTCGCTTCTGAACAAGCGCGTACGTCAGGCGGGTGGCGCCGGTGACATTACCTGCAGGGCGATTGAGGCTGGCAACGAGTCCGTCCTGGACCGGGTCGCTGCCGGTCTGGAACACGATGGGAATCGTCGACGTTGCCGCCTTCGCGACCAGCGCGGGCGCGGAGCTGCGGGTCGCGGCGATGACGGCGACGTTGCGAAGAACGAGGTCGGCCGCGAGCGGCAACAGCCGGCTGCTCTGATTGTCCGCCCAGCGGTATTCGATCGCGACGTTCCGGCCTTCGGTGAAGCCGTTGGCCTCGAGTCCTTGGCGGAAGGCCTTCAGGTTCGCCTCCATGCCGGCCGAGGTGCCGCGATCGAGGAAGCCGATCACGGGCATCGCCGCTTGTTGTGCGCGCGCGGATGGCATCGGCACCAGGGGTGCCGTTGCAGCAGAGCCAAACAACGCAATGAATTCCCGCCGCCTCAAGAGCGCCCCCGATGACCAAGGGTCTGGATGGTATCCCAGCGTGCCAGCGCAAGCATGCCCTTTGGGCGTTCGACGCCTCAAGCGCCTGAGCGCCTATTCCGGGCGGTGGCGATCCTGCGCCGTTGCCGCGGGACGAATGGTCCGCCACGGATCGTTCGATTGTTTCTTGTCGGGAATTCTCCGGAGGGTCTCGCGGTGCTGCCGCTCGGCCTGCTCTTCCTGCCATCCATTGTCGGGTGAGTAGGAGCGCCTGAAAATGCGGGGCGAGTTCGCCACTGCGTTGCCGACCCCCATGTTGGGCGAGTCACCCGGAACCACCTGAGCGTCGGCGGTTCCGCTCAGCGCAAGGATGGTGGCAGCCGCCGCTAAGGCGCAAGACCAGAGAAATTTGTGCGGCGTGTTCACTCGATCACCTCGGCCGTGGGCGGCGATGGTCCGCCCTGGAATGCATCGTACCGGTCCGAGCCTGCATGTTGATAGGGCCGAAGGGTTCTTCCGGGTTCGGAATGTGCGAACAAAGAGACACCGCCGGTTTTTATCGGAACTTCCGGGCGGCTCCATTTGTTTTACCAAGGTACGGAATGGAGACGTAGCATGATCAAGAAGGAAGATATCAAGGAGCACATGGAGGTTCTGGGTTCTGACGGCCAGCATGTCGGGACCGTGGATCACATGGATGGTTCCGGCAGCATCAAGCTGACCAAGGGCGATTCCAAGGATGGCAAGCATCACCTGATCCCATCGGATTGGGTGGATCGGGTCGACCAGCATGTGCATCTGAAGAAATCGAGCCAGGACGCCAAGGCGCAATGGAAAAGCGCCGCCTGACGGCATCGCCATAGCGGTGGAGTCACAAAACCCGGCCTGGCCGGGTTTTGTGCGTTTGATGGCGGTGTTATGGATGACTCCATGAGCACGGCGACCGTCACCTCGGGCCTTGGCGGCGTGCAGCGCGAGATCGAACGCGCCTGCCGCGAGGTCGCGCGCGATCCGGCAAGCGTCACCCTCGTGGCGGTGTCGAAGACGTTCGGCGCCGAGGCGATCGAGCCGGTGATTGCCGAGGGGCAGCAGGTGTTCGGCGAAAACCGCGTGCAGGAGGCCAAGGCAAAATGGCCGGCGCTGACCGCGCGGCATCCCGGCGTCGCGTTGCACATGATCGGGCCGCTGCAATCGAACAAGGTCAAGGAGGCGGTGGCTTTGTTCGATGCGATCCACTCGGTGGATCGCGCAAGCCTGTGTGAGGCGCTGTCGAAGGAGATTTCCAAGCAAGGGCGCAAGCCGGTGCTGTTCGTCGAGATCAACACCGGCGCCGAGGCGCAGAAGGCCGGTGTGCTGCCGCAGGACGCCGACGCGTTCATTGCGAAGTGTCGAAGCGATTACGGGCTCGCCATCGCCGGGCTGATGTGCATTCCGCCGGCCGATGAGGCGCCGGCGCCGCACTTCGCGCTGACCGCCAAGATCGCGGCGCGCAACGGGCTGAAGCTTTTGTCGATGGGCATGAGCGCGGATTATCCGACGGCCATCGCCATGGGCGCGACGCATGTGCGCGTCGGCAGCGCGATTTTCGGCGCGCGGACCGGGCAGTAGCGCGCGAGCGCGTTGGCTACCGATACCGGCTGGGCAGCGGGGCCGGATTGTTCGGGCCGGGCGGCTCGGTCGGGATCGGCCGGCGCAGGATGCTGGGCCGCTCCGGCGCAGGCGGTGGGGCGGGCGCCAGCGGCGGTGCCGGCTGGTAGCGCGGCAATTCCTCGCGCGCCGACGGCAGGTCGTCGCGCCAGGAGCCCAGGTCGCCGCCGTCGTCGTCCATCTGGCCTTTGCTCATGGTGGCGGCGCGCCAGCGGTCGATCACCGAGTCGATCATGTCCTTGTCCGGCGACAGGCCCGCGGCGATACGGGTGTTGGCGCCGGCTTCGCTGGCCGGCCGCTTGTCGACCGGGACCTCGCGGAATTTCATACGGGTCGGCAGCGGCACGCCGGCGCCGAACGCGAACACCTCGCCGGTGCCGAGCGACGGCACGAAGGTCAGCATGCTGGCGCCGGCGTCGGAGATCGCCGAGCGGATCAGCGCCTGGTCGCGGTCGTTCGACAGCCGCATCACGAACATGGTGCTGCACTGGGAGATGATGTTGGGGTCGATCTCGGCCGGGCGCTGGGTGACGAGGCCGAGGAACACGCCGTACTTGCGGCCTTCCTTGGCGATGCGCCCGAGCGCGCGCCGGGTCGGGCCGAAGCCGATCTTGGAATCGGCCGGCGCGTAGCGGTGTGCCTCCTCGCAGACGAACAGCAGCGGCGAGGCGCCGTCACTCCACAGGCCGAAGTCGAACGCCATGCGCGACAGCACCGACACCACCGAATCCACCACCTCGGCCGGGAATCCGGCGAGCTGCATGATGGTCATCGGCTTGCCGTTCGCCGGAATGCGGAACAGATGGCCCACCACGTCGGCCATGGTGTCGCCACCGACCGTGGCGTTCTCGAACATGAAGCCGTAGCGCGGATGGTTGCGGAAGGTTTTGATGCGCTGGAGCAGCCTGTTATAAAAGATGATGCGGGAGCGGTTCTCGAGCTTGCCCATCCGGTCGTCGATCACCGTGATCAAGTCCTCGATCCGGTACGGCACCGGGGTGTCGACGCCGTAGCCGGCGCTTCGCGGGTCTTTCTTCTTGGACAGCGCCCGATCCGGTGCGGCGCGAAGCTGAACATAGAGCGCCTTGGCCTCGGGAATCGCCTCAGACAGGATTTCGACCTCTTCGTCGATGCCCGGGCGTCCGCCGAAGAAGGCGTCCACGGTTTCCTCGAAATTGAACAGCCAGAACGGCAGGCGCAGGTTGCGCGGGGTCAGCACCTGCGCCTTGTCGCCGAAGCAGCGGCCGTATTCGTTGTGCGGGTCGATCAGGAAAATGCGGAGATCCGGGCGCTCGTCGAGAATCTGCGACAGCAGAATGGCAACGCCGTTCGACTTGCCGACGCCGGTGGTGCCGAGCACGGCGAAGTGCTTGCTGACGAGTTGCTCGATGTCGATCTGCGCCTGGATGCTCGCATCCTGCTGCAGCACGCCGACGTTGGAGGGCTTGGTGTGTGTGCCGGTGTAGATCAGCCGCAGCTCGCGATCGCCCATCAGCATGGCGGGCTCGCCGATCATCGGGTAATCGGTGATGCCGCGCTGGAAATAGGCCGCGCCGCTGGTGTTGGCCCTGATCTCGCCGAACAGATCGAAGGTGGCGATGCTGCGGCAATTCGGGTCCTGGTCGCGCTGCGAGCGTTCGGAGATCTCGCTGATCAGGCCGACGATGACCGCGTTGCCGCTGACGATACCGAGGAACTTGCCGACGGTGGCGCGCGACGTGCTTCCGGGCGTGGGCGGCATCAGCCCCACCGTGACCTGGGAGCCGCTGACGGCAATGACCCGGCCCAGCGTCTCGCGTGTTGCACGGGACGGTGCCGCCGCCGGCGCGGGCGATGAAGGATGGGCAAGAGTCATCGTGATCCTATCCGAGATGGATGAGGACGCCCCCGGACGCCCCCTGCAAGTCAGGTCCTTTCATACGAAACGAACTTGGAGTTTCCGTTAAGGCCGGTTGGCGCTTTGGACGTAAACCGGGCGTTCACCATGAAAACGGCGACGACGCTTCAATCGATCGCGATCCGCGTGCCTGGCCCCAGATGTGCGATCAGGCGCCGCAGTGCCGGCGCAGTCAGCGCGACGCAGCCGGCAGTCGGAGCAAAGCCAGGCCGCGCGATGTGGATGAACACCGCGCTGCCGCGCCCGGCGACCCGGGGCCGGGTGTTGTGGTCGAGTTCCACGATGAAATCGTAAAGGTGGTCAGCCCGCCACAGCCGGTCGCCCGGGTGGCCGGGCGGCAGCCGTATCGGCCGGTTGTAGTGCCGGTCGCCGGGATTCTCGCACCAGCCGTCGTCGGTTCGGATCGGCCGGACCGGCAACCGGGTCGAGGGGCGCGGCGCGCGGTCGGGCCGCCACCACAGCCGCCGCAGCCGGAAGATGCCGCGCGGCGTGCCGCCGTCGCCTTCGCGCTTGTTGGCGAGGATGCCGCCGCGGCCAAGAGCGACCGGCAGGGCAAGCGGACCGGCGGTGAGAACGCCGCGGCTGCGTGCGCCCGGCTTCGACCGTACCCGGATCAGCTTGTGCGACACCGATCGCATGGCCGCGGCTGCCGCCGTGCCGCGATCATTCGGCGGCGGACAGCGCCCGGCGGGCGGCCGCGGTGGAGGGCACAGCTTCGCTGGAAGCGCCGGATGGGCCGCGCTCCGGTGACATCGTCCGGGTGGCCAGCTGGTCCTTGAACTCCGCGAGCGACTGCAGCGCAGTGCCTTCCTTCCGATAGATCGAGCGGTTGTGATAGATGCTCTTGTAGTAGTCGCAGCTTTGGCAGACCGGACGGAATTCGCCGCGCTGCTGCTCGTCGATCAGCTCCATGTAGCGCGGATTGCGCGTCGAGACGATGTCGCGCAGCGGCCGCTCCCTGATGTCGCCAATCGCGAGTGTGGCATCGACGTCGCGGCAGCCGCAGCCATTGACGACGCCATCGGCCTTGATTTGCGGTGTCGTGAACAGATAGGCGCACGCACCGTTCTTATACATCTTGTCGGCGCCAGTGATGTCGATGGCCAGGCCTTCGACGTCGGCCTGGGTCACGTAGCCGCCCCAGTTGTTATAGACGTGCGAGTCGCGGACCGGAATGCCACGCTGCTCGAAGCGATCGAGGATGCGCAGCAGATCGGTGACGGGCTTGCGCGGCGCGTCGCGGGTCGAGCGCAGGCCGAAGCTCAGGTCGAACTTCACCCGGTCGAGCAGCCCGTACAGTGTCTCGAGGTTGGCGATCAGCCGCCGGTAGACCTTCTCGGTGGACTTGGTGATGGCGACAAAGCTCTCGCGATCATGCCCGTAGACGCTGATGGTCACGACATCGAGCTTCTTCAGCGCCAGCAGGCGTTCGATCTGTTCGGCGTCCGGAATGGTGAAGTTGGTGAAAAAGCGGAAGGCCTCGACGTAGGGATGGTCCTCGAGGAACTGCAGCTTGTTGAACAGATGCCGGTCCATGAACACGTCGCCGGTGGTCGGCGTCAGCTCGAAGTGCCGCGAACCCATTTCCAGCGCCTGGGTGACGCAGCTTTCGAACATGTCGTCCTTCATCGACACCTTCGGGCTCTGTTTTTTCTCGTAGGCGCAGAACCGGCACTTCAGATTGCAGGCGCCGGATGTTTCGATGCAGAAAATGTCCCGGTCGGCCGGCACGAACTCCCGGCCGAACGACCGGTTGATGACGATCTCGACCTTGGACAACAGATTGCGGGCCGCTTTCGCGACGACGAACGGATTGACCAAAGGGCGCATCGGGGTCCGGTTGAAAGGCGCCCAAGAGCACGGGCTCTGACGTTTTTTGACCTTATCGGCGCCCGGCTAAGCTGTCCATAAAAGCCGGCCTCGGCATCTCAAGCCCATCAACCGCTTGCTCTTTTGGCCCTGAATGCTCTATTTCGCGATGAATCGCCGGGCCACGCCCTGGGGAACTGATGCCGAATACTCGTAAGATATTGATTGTCGACGACGATATGGAATTGCGCACTGCCCTGGTTGAGCAGCTTGCGCTGCATGATGAATTCGAGGCGGTCGCGGTTGAATCGGGCAGCAAGGGCGTGCAGGCCGCCAAGGCTGGCCAGATCGACCTGGTGATCATGGACGTCGGCCTGCCGGACGTGGATGGCCGGGAGGCGGTGCGCATGCTGCGCAAGAGCGGCTTCAAGGCACCGATCATCATGCTGACCGGTCATGACACCGACTCCGACACCATCCTGGGCCTGGAGTCCGGGGCCAACGATTACATCACCAAGCCATTCCGCTTCGCCGTGCTGCTGGCGCGGATTCGCGCGCAGCTGCGCCAGCACGAGGCCAGCGAGGACGCGGTGTTCACCATCGGGCCGTACACGTTCCGCCCGAGCTCCAAGCTTCTGCTCAGCCCCAAGGGCAGCAAGATCCGGCTGACCGAAAAGGAAACCGCGATCCTGCGCTATCTCTATCGGGCTGGGCAGAAGTCGGTGTCGCGCGAGACGCTGTTGCAGGAGGTGTGGGGCTACAATTCCGGCGTCACCACCCACACGCTCGAAACGCATGTGTACCGGTTGCGGCAAAAGGTCGAGAAGGATGCCGGGGCGCCGGCCATCCTGGTGACCGATGCGGGCGGCTACAAGCTGGTGCCTTGACGGAGCAAGTTGGGGATTTCGTCGGAAACGGCGGCGGTTTTCGATAAGATCATGCTCCAGAGCGACAGAGCACGTTAGGTGGCGATCGAAAGCGATATCCATGTCCTGGAGGGAGTGCCGACCCTGCGAATGCTGGGCCGGGAGGCGTTGCGCATTCTCGCGATCGGCGCCGAGAGCCGCTACGTGCCCAAGGGCGAAGTGCTGTTCAGCTTCGGCGAAAACGCCGACTGCGGTTACATCATCCAGGAAGGCTCGTTCCGGCTGGAAACGAAATCCAAGCTGGCGGCCGACGTCATCGTCGGCGCCGGCACGTTGCTGGGCGAGCTTGCGCTGGTTGCCGAGACGACAAGGCCGGCAACCGCGCGGGCCAACGAGCCGTCGACGGTGATCCGGATTCCGCGGACCTTGTTTCTGAAAATGCTGGAAGGCTATCCGCAGGCGGCCGGCGTTTTGCGCGACCAGATCGTTCGCCGCGCGCAGCAGATGTTCCAGGATATGACGGGCGTGCGCACGTTCCTCGACGTCACCCCCCCGCCGAAGCCGTAAAGCATGATCCCGAAAAGTGGGAACCGGTTTTCGGAAAAGATCATGCTCGAACGGCCGCGGCTCACACGTCGAGCGTCACCGTGACCGGCACGTGATCGGACGGGCGCTCCCAGCCGCGCGCCTCCTTGGCGACTTTGATCGCGGCGAGCCGATCGCCGAGCTGTTGCGACACCCAGATGTGATCGAGCCGTCGGCCCTTGTCGGCGGCGATCCAGTCAGGCGAACGATAGCTCCACCAGGTGTAGAGCTTCTCCGGCTCCTTGACGAAGGTGCGGGCAACGTCGATCCAGTTGCCGGCGTTTTGCGCGGCAGTAAGCTTCTCGCATTCAACTGGGGTGTGCGACACCACCTTGAGCAAAGCCTTGTGGCTCCAGACGTCGCATTCGAGCGGCGCGACGTTGAGATCGCCGACGACAATGGAGCGCTGATCGCGCGCCGGTAGCATGTTCGGACAGATTCGCATTTCGTCGAGGAAGGCGAGCTTGTGCGCGAACTTCGGATTGATGGCGGCATCGGGTTCGTCGCCGCCGGCCGGGACGTAGTAATTGTGGATGACGATCGGATCGCGAAGGCCGGCCTTCTCGCCCAGCACCGCGGTGACATGGCGCGAGTCGGTCTTGCCGCAATAGGCTTTAGTGCTGCTTGATTCGAACGGCAGCCGCGAAAGCACGACGACGCCGTGGTAGCCCTTCTGGCCGTTCAGCGCGACGTGCTCATAGCCAAGCCGCTTGAAGCGCTTGAGCGGGAAGCGGTCGTCGGGACACTTGGTCTCTTGCAGGCAGATGACGTCGGGCCGGACCGATTTGATGAACTTCGCCACCAGATTGATGCGCAATCGCACCGAGTTGATGTTCCAGGTGGTGAGCTTGAGCTGCATGGCGGCTATTTAGGCCATCGGCATGGAAGTTGCCATGTGACGGAATGATTTTACACCGCTGACATACGCGCCGCTTCGGGGTTATATTGCCCGCATGACGACCGTTGAAGACATCGAAAAGGCCATCGAAACGCTGAAGCCCGGCGAGTTCGACCGCTTGCGTGCCTGGTTCGATGAATTCCAAGCGGCCCGTTTTGACGAAAAAGTTCAACGTGACGTGGAAGCCGGGAAGCTCGATCGTCTTGCCGAGCAGGCGCTGAACGATCATCGCAAAGGCCGCAGCCGCGAGCTATGAGGCACTTGGCGAGCCCGGCTTTCTGGGACGCTTATTCCAAACTTCCTGATCCCATTCGTGACGTGGCGAATAAAAATTACGCCCTGCTCAAGGCCAATCCGCAACACCCTTCGCTCCAATTCAAGAGAGTAGGACGATTTTGGTCCGTGCGCGTGGGCCTGCGCTACAGGGCCCTGGCGACCGAAGTCGACGGCTACTGAATGTTCCGCGTGTAGTCGATGCGGAACATGTTCGGGTCGGCGGCGATCTTGCTGTCGAGATTGTAGACCGCGACGGTGGTGTCGTAGCCCTGCGGATCGGTCACGGTCCATTGCCGGAGCTGAAAGTCCTTGGCGCCGAACATCAGCATGACGCGATGGGTGCCGCCCAAAATCTGGCGCTCCTCGATCACCACGGTGACGAACACATCGTCGGCATAGACACCGACCAGATTGGTGTCGTGCAGCAGGTCGATGCGGTCGGACAGGATCAAGCGCAGCGGCGTCTGCGACAACGGATAAAGGTCCTGGGTCGCGAGCTTGCGGTCGCGCACCACCACCGAGGAGCCGTCGGCGATCAATTCGATCGGGCTCGGCGGGTTGTAGTCGAAGCGGACCTTGCCGGGCTTCTGCAGATAGAACTCGCCCTCCGACTTGCTGCCGTCCGGATTGACCTGGACGAAGTTGCCGTGGAGCTGGCGAATGTTGGTGAGGTAGGTGCTGACGCGGTCCGCCAGCGCGCGCTGCCGGGCGTCGAAGGCTGTGCTCTCGCCGGACTTGCCGAACAGCGCAGCCGGCGCCTGGAAGATCGAGGGCAGCCCGAAGGACTGGTCGGGCGCGCGCTGCTGCTGGGTGGTGTCGGCCGAAGGAACGGTGGCCGGCGGCCGGGCCGGTTGCGGGGCAGCGGCGCGCGACTTCGGCGCCGGAACCGGAAGCGGAACGCTCTGAGCCTCGGCCACGCCCGATAACACCGCGGCAGCGGCCAGGCTCGACAGCAATGCGGCAACAACCGCCGTTCGGCTCCCCATCCTGTCCCTCCGGCTGACCCTTGCCCGTGTGGTATGCGCCGGCTGTGGCGATTTCACGGCCCGCGCTCTTTCAATACTTCGCGTGCTCTTCCTGGCCAACCAGGATTTCGCGCTTCCCGGCATGGTTGGCCTGGCCAACGATGCCTTCCTGCTCCATCCGCTCCATGATGGACGCGGCACGGTTGTAGCCGATTTGCAGGCGACGCTGGATGTAGCTGGTGGAGGCTTTTTTGTCGCGCATCACCACCTGGACGGCCTGCTGGTAGAGGTCGGTGGCGTCGCCGGTGGCGCCCATGGATGTGGCGTCGAAGATCGGGTTGCCGTTCTCGTCCTCCTCCTCGGCCGCGGTGACGGCCTCGAGATATTGCGGCGTGCCCTGCGACTTCAGATGGCGGACGACCTTCTCGACCTCCTCGTCGGACACGAACGGGCCGTGGACGCGGCTGATCCGGCCGCCGCCAGCCATGTACAGCATGTCGCCCTGGCCGAGGAGCTGCTCGGCGCCTTGCTCGCCCAGGATGGTGCGGCTGTCGATCTTGGAGGTGACCTGGAAGGAGATCCGGGTCGGGAAGTTCGCCTTGATGGTGCCGGTGATGACATCGACCGATGGCCGCTGGGTGGCGAGGATGACGTGGATGCCCGCGGCGCGCGCCATCTGCGCCAGGCGCTGCACCGCGCCCTCGATGTCCTTGCCGGCCAC
>Ga0265325_10001289_pt1 | contig 17783 bp, 12 predicted proteins | sample 41420metaG_FD_202090 | JGI IMG/M metagenome (GOLD analysis project Ga0265325, IMG submission 202090) | Rhizosphere microbial communities from Carex aquatilis grown in University of Washington, Seatle, WA, United States - 4-14-20 metaG | ecosystem: Host-associated > Plants > Roots > Rhizosphere...
CATAGTGTACGTCGGCGACGAGGAAGGAAAGGTCACGCTCTTCGAGCTTTCGACAGAATTGAAAATCGTCGGCGTCATGCGAATGGACCAAGCAGTTTACTCGACGCCTGTTGCGGCGGGCGGAATGCTCTACATTCCAAGCAAAGACCACTTATTCGCGATTGCTTCGGAGCCGTAAGAATTCTCCGTGACGTTGCGCGTCGTCGAGTGAATATCGCGATCAAACGACGCCAAGGAAAGCCCAGCCCCCGCGCCCTTGCTCGGGGTAAAGTCAGAGGTAAAGTCAGAAGAGGTAAAGTCAGACACCCATATTCCGTGTGGCGCGCCGACAATTCGTTCCCCGACGCAGACCAGCATCAAGTGGGTCCGCAACGCCCCTTGCACCAATTCCGGCACTGGCGACCTCCGCGCATCGCGTTGACCGAAGCGGGCGAGGAGAGTATGGGTGTCTTGATTTGGCTTGTTGATTTGGCTTCTTGATTTGGCTTGATTTGGCTACCTGGTTTTCCGCCGGCCGACAACAAATCGTTCGAATCTCGATATCAGGTGAGTTTTCCGGCTGATTGGGCCTCATTATCGGCTGAAGGTCAGGCGGCAGTGCTTGATGATCCGCGGGCTTGCCTCGTTGAATTCAACCACGAAAAACGCGAAATTCACAAAAAGCGGGACCACGGCGACACGAAGGGTGGCGTTGCCTGCTTGTGGTTTACCCGGCGGTGCGGGGAGCAGGGTGCAACCAATCAACACGAGCCCGACGGCTTATCCAAGCTGAGCATCATATCGGAACCCGGATGGTTTGCTGCTTTGGAGTGCCCACGAGCCTAGCGCCTGGCGGAAGTGCGATCCTCTGAGTTTCAACCAGAAATCCGATAAACGATGTAGCAGGAATAATCTTCGTCACGACAGTAATCTGAACGGGCTTTTCCTCAGGCATGTTTTGCTCCTTAACGTGGACGAAACCGCAACACTCACAGCATACTCACGGCAATGGGATTCACCCCATGGCCGTGACCGATTTTTGGGAATCGGCTAGAATGTCGGCAAGACGCGCCCCCAATTCCGTCTATCGACCCCGCTCTGGATCACGCCGGCCGTGGCCTGCTGGTTCGGCGGGGATGAGTCTTGAGCGATGGCGGCAAAAAGAGCCAGCGCCATTTATGGTAAACTGGGGCAAGGCGGGCATTCACCGCTATACCATCACAGATTGGAGCGATGGGCAGTGGCAGCAGATGGAGCGGCCAGGGACGAACCCGTAATGCGCCGCCCGCAATTCTCACTGCGCTCGTGGTTCGTGCCGACGGGAGCGATCGCCGTGTGGGCGGCAGTCTCGGCGGACGTCGCGAGGGATGAAGGGGCATTCGGCGCCGTTGCGGTTGCTTTCTTTCTCGGGCCAACTCTGTTGCTGGTTTACAAAATCGCGCGCGGCAAGCACCGTTCGCGCCGTCGCCGCGGAGCTTACCGCCGAGATGGGTTACGACGACTTCAAGAGCCAAGTTGCGGCCAGGGCCGGGAATGATGGCACGCTTCCAACAGGGTGGCGAAGCCGCTGGAAGGCCAGCGAGTTATTGTGGAAAAGCAAATTAGCGAGAAATGACCAGCCGCACGCCGCGTCACGCTGGTTATGATGCGCTCTCGATGCCGGCATCATTTTCGCGAACGCCAACTGAGTTACGGAGGAATTGTGCTGATACTCCTGCTGATTGCGCTCGCTGCTCTGTTGCCGGTTGGCCTGGGTTTATACCTGCTGATTGCCGGGCAGGTCAGCTTGGGCCGTGGATCGCTGGAGGGGCCGCTGATCAGACTGTTTGGGGCCTTGCTGCTCCTATCGCCGATCGTCTGCTTGCCGATCGTCGTCCGCTGGCTGGCTGGTGCGGCGATGAATCTCGGTCATTAGAGCCATGGGCCGCCCACGAGTCGAAGTCTGAAGCACTCTCAGAGGTAAACGTCTGACGAGAAAGTGAAAAACAAGGCAGAGGACCAGACGCCGGGATGCGGGAGCCAAGAGAAGGCCGCACGCCGAGATTGACTGTCATTAGTGTGTCAATCCCCCACTTTCCTCGTGTTTCGCGCCTTCGTCTTTCGCGCCCTAACTCCTTATCCTGCAACAAGCGGAGGGCATGGGAGTCGAACCCACAACCGGTTTCCCGGCACCACATTTCCAGTGTGGCCGCTAGCCATTCGCTTACCCTCCATCAGAACCATAAATTCTAGCCGACGATCATGCGATTGCAAAGCGAATGCGCGACGCGGTGGTGTCCGGAAGCGCGTTGCCGGAAACTCGCCGATGAAGCGGCGAAGTAGGCGTGCCTAGTTCTTGGGCGGCTACCGATAGTGGGCAGACCGGCCTCTCACTTGGATCGGCCATCTATTCCAAAAGGTGGTTGATTTGGGGTGATGAATGCGCAACTCCAGTCCGTTCGGCAACCTCCAGACGCGCCATTCGTCTTCACCATTGTAAAGTCCAACCTGCATATGAGCCGCGTCTTGCAGGCTCAACCAGGTTATCGCCGACATGGAAATAACGGCGAAGATTACCACCGCAACTACGACCGCCCGCGAGTTAAACTTTGAACGTTGTCGCATTCCCCCATTCTACCGCGGCTGCCTTGCGGTGAGGAAGGGCGGGGGCCTGGCTCGGCCCCAAGATTTTTGCCGAAACAAGATTCCCATGGTCCGGCTCCACGTTGCCTACGGCAGCGTGGAGCCGGACCATGAGAGGCACGGAAGTCTCTTCGCTGTGGAATCGTGCCCCATTCGGGGCTGGTCGCCTGCTCGCTCCGTCATGCCGGCCATCTGGGGATGGGCGCTAGGCGTTGCGGGCGAATAGTATACACTTGACAACTATACGGCCGACCATTATACTCGCAACTGTTGGTCCTGATTTAAGTACTGAATAACGATTTGATGGAGGTCCAATCATGCCAGTCCACCGCGAATCTGCGCCGCTTAACGAGCTTCGATCATCCAAAGGGGAGCACGGCTCCGATGGGGAATACTGTGCCAACGGGGAGCACTGTGCCAACGGAGAGCACCGTGCCGATGGAGAGCACTGTACCAACGGAGAGCAGTGTGCCGATGGGGAACACGGCTCCGATGGGGAGCGGCGTTCGCATGGGAAGAATGGGTCGGAAGGAACGCAGTGCAACGAATGGCTCTGGCCTGGTCGTCTGGCCCTGGGCCAGCTCACCATTCTCACCGGCGGTACGATGTCGGGAAAAAGCTTCCTTTCGGCCGATTTGGCGGCCAGGGTCACGAACGGTTTCGACTGGCCCGGCGTGATGGGCGGCCGGGCTGACGCTGGCAAAAGCGAGATCGCGCCCAGCGCGAAGCCGGCACGCGTGCTGATCGTGCCAGGCAGCCCGTCGAGAGCACGCAGGCTGTGGCCGCGGCTCGCGGCGGCCGGCGCCGATCTGGACCGCGTCGTCGTCGATCAGGCAGATCGGAGCATGATCCCAGCCGACGAGATCGTCGGAGCGATCGAGGAGGCCCTGACGCGCGCCGGCGATTGCAAGCTGGTGATCTTCGAGCCTCCACCCATCGCGTTCGCCTCGCGGGGGGCGGAGCTCGATGCGGAGTGCGTGACTTTTTTTCATTCGTTGGCCGAATTGGCCGCGCGCCGCAAGGTGGCCGTGCTGGCGGTCGTGGGCCTGCGACATGACTTCTCGGCACAAGTGTCCAAACGGCAGTTGGGCGCGCTGGCGTCGTGCGATGCGGCAATGTCGGTTTGGGCTGTGCTGCGCGACGAGGCATCGCCCGCGTTGCGATACCTGGTCGCAGCCCGTTCGCCGGAAGCCGACGATCAGACGTCACTGGCTTTTCGCATTTGCCAAGACCGGCCGTGCGCGGCAAGCACCGCGGCTCGCGTCGAATGGCGGGCCGACGTTCTGGCAACCGCCGACGGCGCTTCGCGCGCTTTCGGCGGCGCGGCGGCCAGCCGCCGCACCCAGCGCGTCGATGCCATTCGTTGGCTCAAGTCGCTGTTGCGCGACGGCCGGATGCCCGTCAGCGAGATCCAGCGCGAGGCCAAAGGAGCGGGCTACTCGTGGGCCACTATCCGCCGGGCGCGGCAGGAGTTGCCCGTCGCGGCGCGTCATGTGTACGACGACTGTACCGTGTATTGGGCCTGGGAAATGAAGGCCGAGGCCTGGATCGCCGGGCAAAGCCGCGTCGCGCGTGACAAGAAGCCCCGGCACCTGGCCGAGGTTCAGATTGTCAACCTGGCGACAGTCGGCCTGGCGAACGTGCAGGCGGTCGGCGAGTTGCCAGTCGAACCCGCGGATGGACCAGCGGACGATGCGCCGGCAATCGACGTGGACGGGGACAAGACGAATGGCCGGTTGTCGCACAAGGGCGACGCGATTCGCGAGCAAGGTGCTCAACTGGCAGGGCAAGGTGCTCAATTGGCGCGCGACATCAACAGCCGGCTAACGCCGGCCGCTCGCCCAGACGAAGAAATCACCGGCCGGCTGACGCCGGCCGCTCGCCTTGAGCAAGGTGCTCAACTGGCAGGGCAAGGCGCTCAATTGGCGCGCGACATCAACAGCCGGCTGACGCCGGCCGCTCGCCCAGACGGAGAAATCACCGGCTTGCTGACGCCGGCCGCTCGCCTTGAGCAAGGCGCTCAACTCGCGGGGCAAGGCGCTCAATTGGCGCGCGACATCAACAGCCGGCTGACGCCGGCCGCTCGCCTTGAGCAAGGCGCTCAATTGGCGCGCGACATCAACAGCCGGCTGACGCCGGCCGCTCGCCCAGACGGAGAAATCACCGGCCGGCTGACGCCGGCCGCTCGCCTTGGGCAAGAAAATGGCCGGCGGGCGGTTACCGGTGGCCCGCGGCGCGACCGGGCCGCCGCGGCCAAGGCAAGGCGCATGAAGCGGAAAGAGAGAAAGAAGATGCGTAGGCTCGTGGCGATCGGTCACCAGCGGTAAATCGTCGCAGGAAGTTCTTTGGCAATTCGGTTAAGCATTAAAGAGGGTCCGCCGGTTTCCGACGGGCTTGCCGTCGGTGGCGCGCTAACCACCGATGGTGAGCCGCCGGGGATCGCCCTCGTTGTACTACACAAGTCTGAATCCGAAAACAGACCTAGGGCTTGTCCCCCGTTGTTCTACATATCTTTGGCGCCACTGGATGCTGTCATTCCCCGTTCACGGGGCTTCGGCGCAGCCGTATTCGGCCCGGCGTTTACGCCGGGTTCGCATAACCGGCCCACCTGTCTTTCTTCCAGCCCCGTTCACGGGGCTTGCAAAATGGCTTAAGCCAGAGGATTGGAAGCCCCGTGAACGGGGCTGATACGCAACAATCCTCACCCGTTTTCCCCGGCATGAATGCCGGGTCTACGACCGCTTCGCGGCAGGCCCCGTGAACGGAGCTTCGTGCGTCTCTCGCGACTTGTGTAGAACAACGAGGGCTTGTCCCCCGACCCACTACGTGGGTTTCCCCAGTGACGTTGGCATCTAGATCAAGTGACCCCCACTTTCCGCCGTCGGTGTCGCTTCTCGTTGGCTGCCGAAGGCAGCCAGCGAGGCGACACCGATGAAAGCAGGTACGTTTAGAGGGCCTTGCGTGTCTAGATCGCGAGCGTGAATCCGGGGTACCCACGTAGTGGGTCGGGGGCAAGCCCCTTGCCTCAAAAAGACGTGTCCAACAACGAGGCAATTCGCCCCCTTCCACGCCGCCGCCTGGCCTTCTACACTGGCGGTTCTCGTCCCCCGTTCGCGCACCGAGGAGTCGTCGACGCATGGCCAAGAAGTCAGGCACGTACCGTTTTAGTTTTGGTCCTTGGAACATTTCGACCGGCGCCGACCCATTCGGCCCGCCGGTCCGCAAGGAAGTCGCCTTCGCCAAGAAGATCCGCGTCTATAAGCAGTTGGGTTTCGACTACGTGCAACTGCACGACGACGACGTCGTGCCCGCCGATTGGGACGCGACGCAAACCGCGCGCGGAGTAGCCAAGGTCAAGCAGTTGCTCGACGGCGAAGGGCTGAAAGGCGAGTTCATCGCCCCCAGGCTCTGGGAAGACCCCCGCACGATCGACGGCGCCTATACGGCCAACAGTTCCGCCGCGCGCCGTTATGCCCGTGACCGCAGTCGCCGGGCGATCGACATCGCCAACATGCTCGGCATCGACCTGATCGTGCTCTGGCCCGCCCGCGAGGGGACCTACATCCGCGAGGCGAAGGACCCGCAGGCGTCGATGGAGCTGTTCGTGGAAGCCATCGACGACATGCTGGCCCACGATCCCAAGATACGCATCGTGGGCGAAATGAAGCCCAACGAACCGATGGATCAGGCCTACTGCCCCAGCGTGGGCCACTTCATGGGCCTTTGCTACCGCACGGCCGCACCGCACCGCGTGGGAGTGTTGATCGAGAGCGCCCATAGCATCCTGGCCGGGCTCGACCCCTCCGACGACATGGCCTACGCGCTGTGGCACGGCAAACTATGGGGCGTACACCTCAACGATCAGAACGGCCTGAAGTACGACCAGGACAAAACCTTCGGATCGGTCGACCTGCGGCGGGCCTTCAACCAGGTGTGGGTGCTCGACCGGGCGGGCTATTTCGACATCGGCGTTGTGGGCCTCGACATCAAAGCCATGCGGACGACCAAGCAGGCCGACGAGACCAAACACCTCGCCAACAGCCTGAGGATGTTTCATCACCTGCTGCGGGCCGTGCGCGCCGTCGACAACCAGCGGATCGATGAACTTCGCCAGGCACGCGATTATGAGGCGTTGGAGCTGTATATTCTGGAGCATTTGATGGGGGGGTGAGGGCAGAGGGATGAGGGATGAGGGATGAGAGGAGGGGTTCGGAGGCTGGTTTTGTTCCCTGTTCAGTGACAAGATAGAATTTGCCATGCCTCCGGCTTGCCCGGTGGTGGCTGACTTTGGCTGCTACAGACGTTGGCTGCTACACACGGCTTCCTCTTTTCCTTGGTTCGTCGCCGTATTGCCCGACCGCTGCCGAAGACAGCGGCCGGCAATACGGCATGGGAAAGAGGTGATATTCGCGCCGGCAGTATGTACCTGACCAGCGTGAAAGCGGGGTACCCGCGCAGTGGGTCGCGGGCAAGCCGGTGGCATCTTTCGAGATAGCCCGGAAACGAAAACGGCGATCGAAATCGTTATCGACATGCGTGAAACTGAAATCAGCTTCAGCCCCATCGAGATCGTCCGCGACGACTTTCCGCGGGGACGGTTCCGAGCCGTGTTGTTCGACTTCGATGGCACGCTCTCGTTGATCCGGCGGAACTGGCAGCAAGTGATGATCCCGATGATGGTCGAGACGCTCGCCGCCACGGGCACCGGCGAGGGCCGCGAGCAACTGGCCGCGCACGTCGAGGAGTTCGTGATGCGGCTCAACGGCAAGCAGACGATCTACCAAATGATGCAGCTTGCCGACGAAGTCCGCCAGCGCGGGGCCATTCCCCGCGAACCACTGGAGTACAAACACCAGTACCACGAGCTGCTTTGGGCCCAGATCAGCCACCGAGTCACCGGGCTGAAGGCCGGCACGACGGAGCCCGACGAATTGACCGTGCCCGAGGCGCGCCGGTTGCTCGAGCGGCTCACCGCCCGGGGCCTGACATTGTACCTCGCCTCCGGCACCGACCTGAATTACGTTGAAGACGAGCTCAAGGCGCTGCGATTGGATGCGTTCTTTGGACCACGCGTTTATGGCGCGCTCGACAATCACCAGGCGTTCTCGAAGGCCATGATCATCGAGCGGATCATCAGCGAAATGGGCGTGGCGGGCGAAGAGTTGCTGGCCTTCGGCGATGGCTACGTCGAGATCGAGGAAACCCGCCGAGCGGGCGGCGTGGCGATCGGTGTCGCCAGCGAGGAAGAGACGATGCAGGGCGTGAACGCCTGGAAGCGAAACCGCCTGTTGCGCGCCGGGGCCGACGTGATTATCGGCGATTACCGCCGCCAGGATGAATTGCTGGAGATTCTGGGGCTGGAATAGCGCAGCGGTTGCCAGCGCAACCAACTCGGTGGGGACCGCCCTCGCTGTGGGTTTCCAAGCCGCCGGTTGTCCAGCATATGAATGGCAGGTTAGAAACCTGCCCCACAGGAGCGCATCCCGTTGTCCGCCGACCTGGTCCGCCGAATTCATGCGACGCCGACACAGTTCGTGTTGGTGGTCACGGGAGGCGGCAGCGCGGCGATTTCGGCGTTGCTGCAGGTGCCCGGCGGGTCGCGGACGCTCTTGGAAGCGGTCGTACCCTATTCGTCCGCCTCGCTTGTGGCCTGGCTTGGGCACGCACCGGAACACTTTTGTCACGACCGCACAGCGCGAGCGATGGCGATGGTCGCTGAGCAGCGCGCCCGTCGATACGCCAATCCAGACCCGGCCGGTGAGCGATGTCTGTGCGGACTCGGTTGCACCGCCAGCCTCGCAAGCGATCGCCCCAAGCACGGGCCGCACCGTGTTCACGTCGCTTTGCAAACCAAGTCGCTGACCATCTGCCATACGCTGGAACTGCTCAAAGGACGTCGTACTCGCCGCCGCGAGGAGGCGACGGCGGCGGCCATGATCTTGAACCTGCTCGCCGAGGCGTGCGGGCTACGCCAGCGGGTGCCTTTGAAGCTGCTTGAGGGCGAAGAGATCGTCGCAGCACGTGCCGAGGCGCCGTTCGATTGGCAGGAACTGCACAGCGGGCGAAGGACGATCGTGGCGGCAGGCCATGCGCGCCAGCCAAACGAAGCAGCCGGCAATCGGCGCGTGATTTTTCCAGGTGCGTTCGATCCGCGGCACGACGGGCACCGAGGCATGGCCCGCGTCGCGGCCCAGCGGCTTGGGTTGCCGGTGGAACACGAGGTTTCGATCGTCAATGTCGACAAGCCGCCGTTGGACTATATCGAGATGCAACGTCGCCGAGAGCAATTCGCCGCTGACGAGCCGCTTTGGTTCACGTGCGCGGCGACGTTCGTGGAAAAGTCGGCCTTGTTTCCGAGTTCCACGTTCATCGTCGGCGCCGACACGATCGCGCGGATCGCCGAATCGAAGTATTATGGCGACGATCCGCGAGCCCGCGACCGGGCCATCGACGCGATCGCCGCCGCCGGCTGCCGCTTCCTTGTCGTCGGCCGCCAGAGTGGCGGCAAGTTCCTGTCGTTATCCGCCCTGGAACTGCCGGCGGCGCTATCGCGGATCTGCGACGAGGTACCCGCCGAAGCGTTCCGGCAGGACATTTCATCGACGGAACTGCGCAAGATGGGGGAGTTGTAGTCGCAGGGTGGGAGGAATGAGACACTTGCGCACATCGTACGCTTAGGCTTTCCAGCCTGACGGGACCTGACCGTGCAACTCGTGGTCGCGTCAGGCTGGAAAGCCTAACCTGCAGGAGGCGGTATCGCTTCCTTACCCTCGCGGCCCGACCCCGCTATAGTCACACTGGTTCCGTTGATTTCACCAAAGCTTCGATAACCCCAATGCGATTCGCCCTGCTGGGAGCCGACCCCGACGCCTTCGACCTGGCTCGTGCCGTAACTGACGGCGGCGAACACACGCTGGTCTCGGCGCACGACCTGGGCGAGCGAGAAGCGCTGGCCCGTCGCGCTTTGCCAGGGGTGCGGCTGGCCGAACATTGGGAGGGATTGTTGGCGGGCGAGGTCGACGCGGTCATCGTCACCCGCGCGGCCGACGACGACCTGCGCGCCGAACAGCTCCGCAAGCTGATGCAGGCCGCAGTGCCGCTGGTCGTATCGCACCCCGTCCACGATTCGATGCTCGTGTATTACGAGCTGGAAATGATCCGCGAGGAAAGCCACGCCATCGTGTACCCCTATGTGCCCGGCCTGGGGCACCCGGCGCTGGCCAGAATCAGGGAGTTGATCGAAACCCCGGCCTTTGGGCGGCTGGAACAGGTGCTGATTGAGCGGGCATTGTCGGAACGCAATCGCCGCAGGGTATTGGCCGCCTTCGTCCGCGACCTGGAATTGGCGGGGCCACTGTGCGGCAGGCTCTCGAAAGTGGGAGCCATGGCGCCGGGAGAGGTCGTGGGTGAGAGCCGAGCCAACTTCGCGAACCTAAGCGTGCAAATGTCAGGTCCAGCCGGGATGCTGGTCCGTTGGTCGGTGGTTCCGGTCGAAGACCGTGAGCGAACGCGATTCAGCTTTGTCGGTTCCCGCGGCAAAGCCACGCTCCGTGTTCCAACCGACGAGGGGCCCTGGACCCTGGAAACTCGATTCGAAGCGACTACGGAAAGCGCAAACTTCGACCCTTGGAATTCGGCGGCATTTGCGCTGGCGCGTTTTGCCGACGCCGTGGCGGGCCAGCCGGTTCAGCCCGACTGGCTCGCCGCCTCGCGCACGATGGAGCTTGCCGACGCGGTGGAGCACAGCCTGCAGCGTGGCCGAACGATTGACCTGCATTACGAGACGCCCTCTGAGCAGAGCACGTTCAAAGGGTTGATGGCCGGGATCGGCTGTTTCCTGCTGATCGGCGGACTTGCGTTCGCCGTCGTGGCGACGACGGCGGTCAAGCTTGGCGTACCGTTGGCCGGCCATTGGCCGAAGTTGCTGCTTGGCCTTTTGGCAGGCTTCCTGCTGTTGCAATTGCTCCGCTTCGCATTCCCGCACCAGGAGGATGAGCCGGGGCGTCGCTGACGCTCTGCCTTGCAAAAGGCTCATTGCCGGGCGTGTTACGGCAACGTCAGCCAATGCGGCCACCAGGCTTCGACTCGCCAGCGGCCGGCCATATTGACCAGGATAGGAATGAGAACCCATCGCGAGGCCCTCAACCATTCGCGCCTGAGGGCTCGGATGTTGACCACGACCTCAGCCGGAGTGTAATAGCTCGATAAGCGCGGCCAAAACCGTGGCACCCGCCGGCAATAACGATCGTACGCTTCACCAAGTGTTTTGCTGAGATATCGTTCCTCGGCGGGCACGGTGGCGAGCGCGTAAAACGCGCCACCCAGCAGAATTGCGAGCGCAAACGTCAAGCTTCTGAGCAAGAGTGCCGTCGAGATGGCGACCAGGAACGTGCCTACGTACAGCGGATTTCGGCAGATCGAATAAGGCCCCTCGCAGACGACGACCATCGTCTTGCGGCCACCAATGTACAATGTCGACCAGAAGCGCATCGTGGCGCCGGCGAAGAACGTCAGCCAGCCCAGGATCTCGAGCGACAACTGTGTCCAGCCTCCCGCTGGGATCAAGGGTGCCGAGGTAATTACAAGGATCCCAAATGCGATTCCAATCACGGCGCCAACCAGGCCGCGGGAGCGAAAGGCCCAACTTTCCGCCATTTCCGCTTTATGAGTCATCCGTGCTCCTATACGTAGTCTAAGCCAAACGCGCAGACTGCTGTTTCGGGCCGGATCGTACCGATCAGTCCCACGTCGGGCAAGGCCGATTAGCCCCCCCCTCATCTGGCGGGATTTTTTGCCGTTTCCCCTCAAATCATGGGCATCAAGGGATCAAAAATCCCGGTCTCGCGTCTATAATGATAGGCTGGAAGTAGTTCGATCGTCATTGCCGAGGGTCTTTCGCATGGCCGCTGGAACCTCTTTACCTTCTCCTCCGCTCTCGGAAAGCCCTAGAGAAGGCCAGGTTGTCGCCTACGATCGCTATCTTGAATCGCAACTCCTTCGCACTCGCAGGCACGTCAAAAGCGTCGATCTGGCCGTGGCCACGATGCTTCTTCTCGCCGGCTCGCTGGTGTACCTCCTTTTGGTGGCGCTCGTCGATCAATGGCTGGTATCGGGTGGGCTGGGGTTCGGGGGGCGCCTAACTGCGCTGATGATCTTTGGGGTGGGCACCCTGACTTTCGCGGCTTTTTGGATCGGCCCGCTCGTGTTGCGTCGCATCAACCCCGTCTATGCCGCGTATACGATTGAACGCAGCCAACCCAGCCTGAAGAACAGCCTGGTCAATTTTCTATTGCTCCGATCAAGCCCGCAAGGATTGTCACAGCGGGTCTATGAGGCAATGGAAGAGCAGGCCGTCAGCGGACTGACGACCGTATCGGTCGACGGTGCCGTCGATCGGGCGCCGCTGATCCGGCTGCTTTATGCTTTGCTGGCCATCATTGCGTTGGCCGCCATCTACCAGGTCGCGTCGCCCAAAAGCCCAATGACCTCGATCCGCAGGGTGTTGGCGCCTTGGGCCGACATCGCGCCGCCAACGCGCGTCGTGATCGACGAAATTCTGCCGGGCAATGCCGAAAAGTACCATGATCAAATGCTCGCCGTCAGCGCCCAGGTGAGCGGGCTCAAAGCGGGCGAACAGGTGACGTTGCACTATTCGACCGCCGATGGGCAAGTGGTCGATGGCCGCGTTGGAATGTCGTTGCCCGATGGCGGCTATCGCTATCAGGCCGAGTTGCCGCCGGGTGGAACGGGTTTGCAACAGGATCTGGAGTACTCGATCAGCGCCGGCGACGCCATCTCGCAGCGGTACCGAATCAAGGTGCTGACCGCGCCTTCGATCGTCGTCGCGACCGTAACGTACAAGTACCCGGCCTACACCCAGCTCCCGGAACGGCTTGACGAGCGGCAGGGCGACATTCAGGCGCTGGAAGGAACGCAGGTGACCGTCGTGGCGGCGACCAGCCACGACATCAAGACCGCCCACGTCGATTTCGATTGCGACGGCTCGCGCGACTTGGAGATGAAATCCGACGGGCGGCAGGCGAGCGTCACCTTCCCATTGCGCTTGAAGGGCAAGACCGACCAGCCGGAGTACGCGAGCTACCAGTTGCGATTCACCAACACCAACGGCGACGAGAATCCCAAGCCGATCCGCTACACGATCGAGATCCTGCGCGACGTACCACCCGAGATTGCCTTCGTCGAGCCGGCCCCCGACGCCAAGGAAGATCTGCAATTGCCTCTCGGCATGCCGTTGCGGTTGGCGCTAGAAGCGTTCGATCCCGATTTCGAGCTTTCGGACGTAACGCTCCATGCCCGCAATGGAAAGGCGAAGTTGCTCGATCAACGGTTACTGGCCGAGCCCCGCGCCGGACGATTCACCCGTCAGTACTTGTTCAATAGTGGCGGCCACAAACTGAAGGCGGGCGACGAGGTCGAGATCTGGGCCTCGGCCGATGACAACCGGCAGCCGCAGCCGAACCACAGTGAGACGGCCCATTTCAAGGTCAAGATCGTGCCGCCCGATGGCCAGCAGCAACCAGGCGATCAGCAACAACCCAACGACGGAGCCCAGCAGCCAAATCCGGACCAGGACCAGTCCAATCAAAACAACCCACAGCAAAACTCCGGTGGCGGTAAACGCAATGGCCAGCAGGGTGACGCCAACAACGAAGAGCAGACAGACGAGCAGCCGCCGGACACGGACGAAAAGAACCGGGATCCCGATCACAAGGGGAAACGTCGAAATCGCGACCCGCAAGACGACCGCGGCGAGAGCAACGAAAACCAGCCGGGTGGCGGGGAAGACGGTGAGAAGCGGCAACAACCGGGCGATGCAAAGCAAGAAGGGGGCGAGCGACAAAAACAAGACGACCGACGCGTTGATCCGGAAAACGAACCCGGCAAAGCGGTCGAAAAGATCAACGAACACTTCGGCGACAAGCCACAAGACCAGCGGAAATCACCTGAGGAGCAACAGAACCAGCCTGGAAACGACGCCAAACAGCGACCTGACCAGAAACCCGGTGCTGACCAGAAGCCCGGTGCTGACCAGAAGCCCGGTGCCGATCAGAAGCCCGGTGCTGATCAGAAACCCAGTGCCGATCAGAAACCCAGTGCCGATCAGAAACCCAGTGCCGATCAGAAACCCGGCGCTGATCAGAAACCCAGTGCTGATCAGAAACCCAGTGCCGATCAGAAACCCGGCGCTGATCAGAAACCCGGCGCCGACCAGAAGCCCGGTGACGATCAGCCCGGGCAGGGCGATCAAACGACGGGCAAGAATAAGGAGCCGAAACCAACTGGCGGCGACAACGACGAACCGAACCGACCCGCCGGAAAGAAGCCCAAGGCCAAGTCCGATTCGGAAGAACGACCCAACGCCGCAGGCCAGCAACAAGGTGGTGAGGACGGCGAGGGAGATGAGAACCAGGGAGAACAGGGCTCGCCAGGAGCCAAGAAGCCTTCACCAGATAAAAAGGCCGCGTCGGACGGCGCCGGCGAGAATAGTAACGCCGATCAAGACAACAGCGCCGGCGAGCAAGAAAGCGCGCAAAAAGGCTCCGACGACGCCAAGCCAATTAGCGAAGGAACCAGCGACAAACCCCCAAGCGGTAAGAAGCCCGCAAAGCAATCACGAGCGAGTGAAAAAACTCCTCCCGGCGAAGGGAACGAACCTGGCGAGCAGTCGGCTGATGAACCGGAAGGCCCCGAGGACGCGGGCGAAGTAGCCAACCCAGGCGGCAAGCAAGCCCCCGACGAACCAAAAGGGAAGAAGCCCAAGCAAGGCAAAGCACCTCGCACCGGTGACAAAGCTCCACAGACCGGCGACAAACAGGGGAACAATCCTGACGGCAAAGAGGGTGGCCAGGCCCCAGGTAACACCGACCCCACCGAAAAGCCCAAGGAAGATGCCCAGGATAAGGAGGGCACTGAGGGCGGCTCACCCGAAGAGCAACCCAAGGGAGATGGGGGCGCCGGAGAACAGGGGGGCAACAAAAACGGTTCCCCAGAGAATCAAGGCCCCAACGCACGCAAACCAAAGTCGCAGCAAAGCCCCAGCGGCGAGAAGCCCAACGATCCTGACAAGGCGGAATCGCCCGGTACAAGCAAAAAGCAATCGGATTCGCAGGGGGCGAACGACGGCGATGAATCGGGAGGCGGCCGCCCGGGGGGCGGACAGAAGGCGAACACCAAAGGTACCGGTGCCGACGGCAAAAACGAGGCGGCGGACGAAGGTGGAAGCGAGTCCGACGAGCGAGGCGCCGGACCCACCGGCAAGAACGCCGGAAACAAGACGAAGGGCAAGCCCAAGGACGGCAAGGGTCCGCAAGAAAAAGGCCCTGGCGCCAAGCGACAGCCGGGCGACGAGAACGCCGGCGGCGCCGATTCGAACCAGCCGGAGAACGACCAGGCGGAAAACGGAAACGATGCGGAGCAGGGTCAAAGGGAGAGTCCCGAACGGCCGGGCGAAACCGGTCGCAGGCCGCAGCCCGACGGAAAGGAGGGGACGCGTATCGGTCAGAAACAAGGCACCCAGGGCAATCCGACGGGCGGCGGCGGCATACCTGGCGACGAAAAGGCCGATCCGCCCGAACGTGTCGAGGCGCCAGAGCCAGGCGGTGACGACCCCGATCTCGATTTCGCGCGAAAGGCGACGGACCTGGCGATCGAGCGTCTCAAAGACCAATTGGCCAAAGACAAGCCCGATCCGGAACTGCTCGAGAAACTCAAATGGACGAGGGACGACATGGACCAGTTCGTCCGCCGTTGGGAAGCGCTAAAGCGCGAGGCGAAAGACCCTGGAGAACGAGGAAAGAACGCTCGCGAGAGCTTGGATGCTTCGCTTCGAAGCCTGGGACTACACCCCAAAGGCTCGTCGATCAAGGGGGGTAAGGGGCGCGACGACCAGGGGCGCGGCCTGAGCGAATCGCGTCGAATCCCGCCCCCGGCCGAAATCGCCGAGCAATACCGGGAGTTCTCAAAGGGCACAGCCAAAGGCCGGGCGGCGAAAGAAAAGTAACGCTGGCGCCGTTCTCCCCTCGTTTCGTGCCCTGGATGATCACGGCGGTGGCGTGCTGGAATTCGGTCCGTTGTCGGTTTCTTGCCTTCGGGCTATGTTGCTGATGTTTCGGCTGCCGGAGTCATGGCGATGTCAGAAGCGTTTGATGCGTATCGCAAGTGGCTGGGTATTTCGCGCGCCGAGCAGCCGCCGCACCACTATCGGTTGCTGAGCATCGACTTGTTCGAGAATGACGCCGAAGTGATTGACGGCGCCGCCGACCGGCAAATGGCCCATCTGCGCACATTCCAGACCGGCCCGCACTCGGCCGATTCGCAGAAGTTGCTTAACGAGGTATCGGCCGCGCGGATTTGCCTGCTCGACCCGGCCAAAAAGGCGGCCTACGACGAAAAACTGCGGCGGCAAGTCGCCCCGCCACAGCCCGCCTCGCGAACGACCACGCCGGAACCTGCCCGTGGTCCATCGGCGAGCGTGCCCGCCCCCCAACCGCGAGTCGCGCCGCGCTCCTTGCCCACCGCCAAGCCCATCCCGTCGTGGGATACCGCGGCGAATGTCAGCTCGGAGCCTGCGCTCAAAATCAGACCCAGTTCCGTTCCCGCGCGAGGTCGCCGCCGAAATCCAACCTGGCTGGCACCCGCCGGCGTGGGAACTCTGGTGCTGGCCTTGTGCGTAGTGGCCTTTGCCATTTGGGGCGGCGGCAAAGCACCGTCGAAGTCAACCGCGAATGGCCACACCAAAAAAACCGCCGCGAAGGAGGACAATAACGTCGCTGCAAGGGGCGCAGACGCGCATTCAGCGGCCGGCAAGGAATCCAAAGCTCGAGAGAATGTGTCACCGAAGCACGCCGACAAAGTCAAGTCGACCGGCATACCCAACTCGACGCCAGAGAAGACCGCCGTCGACGCCGCGAATTCTGAGACGATCGAAAGCGAGCTCGCACTGAACCCCTTGAAGAATGGTCTGCCTCCAGAGCCGACTCCCGGCAAGGAACCGGTCGACTTGCTCGACGTGGACTTGCCCGGCTTTGCGCCCCTGTTCAACGGCAAAGACCTGACCGGATGGAAGCCTCATCCCGGCGCGAAGGGTAATTGGCGCGTCGAGCGCGGAATACTGATCGGCTCCGGCCCGGCGACGAGCTATCTGTTTACCGATCGCGGCGATTTCAGCAACTTTCACCTGCGGGTTAAGGCGAAAATCAGCGATGGAGGCAACAGCGGCGTCTTCATCCGGTCGCCGTTCAGTGCTGGCTGGCCCGAAGGCTACGAGGCGCACATCACCGGCTTGCAGTCCGATTCCTATAAGACCGGCAGCCTGTTTGCTTCAAGAGGCATCGTGGTGGCCCATCGCCAACCATCGGTTTCACCAGGCCGGCCGTTCTGGTTGGAAGTCGTCGCCGAAGGAAACCATGTCGTCGTCAAAGTGGATGGCAAGACCACCGCGGAATACTCCGACGACAAGCGGCGTGCCACCAGTGGTCACCTCGCGCTACAGCAGTGGGATGCGCGGACCGTGGTCGAATTCCACAAGATCATGATCAAAGAGTCTGCCCCGGTTGATCAGGGCAAACTACCGGTCGAAGTTGCGAAGAAGCCCTCCGATGCCAAGCCGGTAGGTACTAAGCCGACAGGTACCAAGCCCACCGACGCCAGGCCGGTCACGACAACCGATCAGGGGGACAAGAAAGACGGCAAACTGACCGCCCTGGAAGCATTCACTTTGAAAGAGCATACCGGGGCCGTGACGCGCGTCGCGTTTCACCCCAACCCGTCCGTGGCTCTGATGGCTTCGGCGGGCAAGGACGGCCGAGTTCTGCTCTGGGACCTCGATAAAAAGTTGGTCCTAGGCCAGTTCGCGAAGTTTCGCGAAGAAGTCTGGACGGTCAAGTTCAACACGAGCGGAGAGTTGTTGACTTTTGCCAATCGACATTGGTGGGGAAGCGTGGTGTCGTTCAAGACCGTCGAGACGAAACAGGAAATCAAGCTCTTGAAGGATTTCAAGAACGGCGGCGGCGCCGTGACCTCGGTGGCCTACAGCCCGGACGACCTGTTCTTTGCCGCGGGCCAGGACGACGGCACGATCCGCGTATGGGACACGACATCGTTCCCTTCGCTCCAGGAATTGGCGCCGCTCTCGGTGGGCAGCAACGTTTTTTCGCTGGCTT
>Ga0265325_10001291_pt1 | contig 17742 bp, 12 predicted proteins | sample 41420metaG_FD_202090 | JGI IMG/M metagenome (GOLD analysis project Ga0265325, IMG submission 202090) | Rhizosphere microbial communities from Carex aquatilis grown in University of Washington, Seatle, WA, United States - 4-14-20 metaG | ecosystem: Host-associated > Plants > Roots > Rhizosphere...
CCCGGGTGCCGTCCATCGGGATGATGCAGAGGTTCGTCGAGGGGCAGGCGAGGCCGTACGTGCCGTACTGAAGGTGCTTCTTCAGCCCAGTAACGTGCCCCAGGTTGAACGCCGCCGACCACTTCCAGTGGGCGGCCCTGGCGGGTGCCTTCGCCGTGGTCACGCTCGCGGGGGCGTTGTACGTCGGGGCGATTCGCGCGGCCGATGCGAGCGCCGGTGCGCTCAGCCAGCCTGCGGCCACCACCATCAAGACGGCGGCTACCCCAGCAACAGGTCGGCGGTTTCCGGCGTGGGACACGCCGCGAAGGCGCATGCCCTTCCTGCTGGCTCGGCCCTCGCAGACAGCACCCTTGGACATTGATCCCTCCGAAACGGTTCCCCGGACCACGCGTTCGGGACTATAGGTCCTCGACGGTCAACCGTCCCGCGAACCCCGCAACTGCATGGGCCAGGTCTTCAGGGGCTGCGGGTCGCCGCACCGCGGTCGAGGGCCGTATCGTCGGCCGGTCTAAGGGCTAACGACGCCGGCCGCCGTCCTGCCGCGACGTCGACGACGTGGCTCGGCATCATGTACCGGTGCCAGACCCCGAGCCGATCACGTGGCGCCACACCCGCACGCTTCGTGCGGGGTGTTACCTACTGAGTGCGGTGGGTGTTGTGCTCGGACTATGGATGATTGTGACGGGCCTGCAGATTCATGTCATCACGTCGAGGATCAGCGCAGGCGGGACACCAGAGCCGAACCTCATAACCGGGGGAGTGACGATCGCGGTTGCGGCGTATGCGGTCGTCGTGACCCGGCGAGCAAGACTCACTCTCGAGCCCGAGGCCTTGATCGTTTGCAACGGCCTGAGGACGCACCGGTTCCCTCTGCCTAGCATCACCAGGGTCTCTCCCCTCTCGTACGGCGTACTCATCTACTACCGGGACGGGGAGCGGCATCGGCATATCTCAGCCCTCGCGAGCCAAGGTCTCCTCGACCCGGACGGGTGGTGGCTCGACCGCAAAGCCAAACGAACTCGGGCGATCGCCGCCTCGATCAGGGTGCGACTGCCGTCCCCGCAGCTGCCAGCGTCCGAGGCGTAGCCCGGGTGCGGCTCGCACGCCCGAGCCGCCCGGCCGCTCGTGCGTAGCGGGGTTGAGGTGCCAGGATGGCGCATCCACATACCGGGGAGGCGGCATGCGCAAGAAGCTCACGACGGCGCTCATGGTCACGGCGGTCGCGGTCGCGTTGATCGGCGGCGGGGTCGCCCTTGGCGCCTCGACCCATCACGCGGTCAAGGCGTGCTCCAAGAAGTCGAGCCACGTGCTCGCCTTGCTCAAGGGCGGCAAGTGCCCGAAGGGGTACACGCATGTGACGCTCGGTGCGCAGGGACCGCAGGGCAAGCGCGGGCCGGCCGGCCCGGGAGCGATTTACGACACCTTGACCGGCGGCAACAACGACGAGCAGGTCGTGTTCCCCGAGACCATCGATGGCATGACGATCCTCACGAACTGCGGGATGGCCGCGAATGTCGCCATCTCGGTCGGACCGAGCGCGAGCGGGAGCATCGACGCGTCCGGCACCGACTCTGCCGATGGCACGATTACGCCGGTCGACGCCTTTGGTGCGCCAAGTGTCGGGTCGACCGGGTCGAATCAGGCAGACATCGACATCGTCGCGAGCGTCAACGGCGGCCCGTTCGAGCACTTCGATATTCACGGCACCTGGGCCAACAACGCCTGCCACTACTGGATGGTGGCAATCCCAGCCTCCCAGGCGTCGTAAGCCTGACGGTCGGCGCCGAGCGTCCGAAGTCCCGCTCTTCGGGCGGGTGTTCGCGCCCAGCGGTCTTGTTGGTGGGCGGTACAGGACTTGAACCTGTGACCTCTTCCGTGTCAGCGGCCCTCACGCCCAGGTCCTGGAGACCGAGATTGGTCAAAAAGTGTTGGAAACATTTACTTATCACGACCGTTGCTGACCGTGGTGTGCCGGAGGTTTGGCTAGCAGATGGCTAGCAGCTTTGATAAACTGCCATATGGGCAGGACCGCGCGCAGGGGGTACGGCGAGGGTTCTGTCTTCTACGACAAGGCCCGTCGGCGCTGGATCGTGCTGCTGGATCTGGGTCGAGATTATGACGGAAACCGTCGGCGGGTTGCGCGGTCGGGGCGCACAAAGATCGACGCTTTGGCCCTGCTGCGTGATCTTCAGTCCGAGGCTGACCGCGGGGAGGATCCTCGCGGTGCGCGGCGGACCGCACTCGACGTGTTCGAGGACTTCAAGGTCAACGGCATCGACCCGAAGCGTTCGTCGGGGACGCGCTACAAGAATGTGCGATACGCCCGCAGTTTCTGCAACGCGATGGGCAACCGACCGCTGCGTGAGGTCGGCGTCCGCCAGGTCGAGCATTGGTTGCGGGGTCTCGCGGCGGAAGACCTGAGCCACGCGACGCTCGTGTCTGCCCGCGCGTGCGCGGCACAGCTCGTCGACCATGCGATCCGCGTCGGCTGGCTGTCGCCCGGCCGCAACCCGGTGCGGCTCGCCCGGTTCCCCGAGACGAAGGAAGCGGATCCGAAGGTCCGCATCAACGACGAGTCGATCATGAAGCTGCTCGCCGCGGCACGGGAGGAGTGGTGGTACCCACTCCTTGCGTTCGTGGCCTCGACCGGTGTTCGGATCGGAGAAGCCGCCGCCCTGGCGTGGTCCGATGTTGACGTCGAGGAGAGGACGGTCGTCATTCGGCGGGCCGTGCGGCTGGAGTCGGGCGGCAAGATCACCCTGACGGCGCCGAAGGCCGGGAGCACGCGCAAGATCGAGATCACCCGCGAGCTGGTCGAGCTGATAAAGGCGCATCGCGTCAAGGTCGCCGAGGCTGCGCTCGCGCGCGGTGTTCCCGCGCCCGATATTGCCTTTCCGACGCCGAGCGGCACCCTGGCGGATCCGAACAACCTTCGTCGCTGGCTCCGTCAGGTCTCGACCAAGGCAAAGGTGGAGATGCCTGGTTTCCACGCGTTGCGGCACGCCGTCGCATCGTCACTCGCGGATGCCGGCGAGGTGCCGATCCGTGTTGCGGCGCTGTTGGGTCACGCCACGCCGCGAACTACCCTCGCCGTCTACACCCATCCGGTGATGGCCAGCGCCACTGCCGGATTGAGCCGCGCGACACGCATCCTCGAGAAGGGTGACGACGAGGAGCAGTGACTCTGACCTACGTGTCGGTGGATGCGTCGAGATCGGCGAGTAGCTGAGCTGGTGTGAATACAGCCACGGGCAGCTCGTTGGTTGGCGCGGTCAGGTGGGAGTCGCCGGAGACAATGCCGGCGGCACGAGAAGAGACCGCCAAGGCGACAAGGAAGTCGTCATCTGGGTCTTCAGTCGCTCCCGGTAGTTCGAGCGAGTCAGGCCAAACCTCCGTGACGAGCGCCAGGTCAGCTGTGAATGCTTCGACCTGCTCGGATGAGATGTTGCGACGAAACTTCGGCCGGCCGAACACGTCGGCCAGTTCCTCGAGCAGGATTGGGGACACGATCGGCCTCCAACGTCCTGCCAGCGCCGCCGTGAGCAGCTCGTCGCAGGTACCACCACGAGAGACGACAGCGGCGATGAGGACGTTGGTATCTACAACCAGCCGCGGCGGTGCCACCTAACGCCCGGCTCGCTGCTTCCGATGCGCTCGGACTTCGGCTACCGCAACTTGTTGCGCTTCGTCGTCAGACAACTCACTCCGCGCAGTGACTTGCTCGAGCAGTGCTCGTATTCGGCCAGCCGCGGCGCGAGATTCGTCCGTTTGCAGATAGGCGCGGATCGCGTCGCTGACCACCTCGCTCTCCGATCGTGCCGAAGTGGCCGCGACCATCTTGGTCGCAGCCAACAGATCCTCGTCGAGGTAGAGCGTCGTCTTGCGTCGGGACATGAACCAAGTATCCTCGTAGTGCCGTCATCCCGTCAAGCCGGTATAACGGCGAGACGCGAGGTGAGGCGGATCGAATGACACGCCCGACCGCGTCGCACTTTCTCAGATTTCTGTTCCGTCAGACTCGCCCTGACCGTCCGTGACCGCTAGTTTCCCTTACCTACCAACGCTTTCCGCCTCATCCGTCCTGTCCCGTTCCCCTTCCTACCCGTCCCCACAGCATCGGCAGACATGTGCATTTTCAATGCGTACGGTGTCGCGCATGTTGTCGTCGTCGAAGATCGGGACCGGGTCGTGGCGGTACTACTCGAACCAGGTGCAGCGCGGTGCGTGCGAGTACTACCTGGGTGTCGGTGAGGCGCCGGGTCGCTGGCAGGGCCGCGGTCTCGATGCGCTCGGGCTCGACCCGAAAGCGGTTGTCGGCGAGCGGGAGCTGGAGGCGCTGTTCGGCCGCGCCGTGCACCCGACGACCCGTCAGCGACTGGGTAGGGCGTGGCGCGCCGACGGGGTGACGGGTTACGACTTGTGTTTTTCGGCGCCGAAGTCGGTGAGCGCGTTGTGGGCGGTCGGTGAGGGCAGTGTCCCGGGTGAGGTGATGGCCGCGCACCGCACCGCCGTCCGCACCGCACTGGACTACCTGGACGGCCGCGCGTCGTTCTCACGGGTCGGGACTAACGGGCACACCCAGGTGACTACGGAGGGGTTTGCAGCCGCGGTGTTTCCGCACCGCACTAGCCGGGCGGGGGACCCGCAGCTGCACTCCCACGCGTTGGTGGTGAACAAGCTCCGCTGCGCGGACGGCGGCTGGCGCACGATCGACGGGCATGAGATCTACGCGCACAAGAAGTCCGCCGGGACGGTGTATCAGGCGGCGTTGCGTAACGAGCTGACCCGCCGCCTGAACGTGTCATGGACACCGGTGTCGAAGGACGGGCAGGCCGAGATCGCCGGCGTCCCGACCGCGCTGATCACGGCGTGGTCGAAGCGGGCGGTGCAGCTGACCGGTGAGGCCGCCCCGGTGATCGCCGCCTACGAGAATCAGCTCGGGCGGCCGCTGTCCTTAGCGGAACGCACCGCAGTGATGAAGGTCGCGGTGCTGAAGACTCGGCCGGGGAAGGACCCGGTCGACATCGTCGCGCTCTCGGACCGGTGGACAGCAGAGGCGACCGCGTTGGGTTGGGACGGGCTGAGTGTGCAACGGGAGATCGCCAAGGCGAGCCGACCTCTGGAAGGAACCGCGGTCCTGGTCGAGCAGATGGACTGGGCGATTGTGGAGGCGGTCCGGGCGGCCGGGGCGCGCCGGGCGGTGTTCTCCCGCTCGGATCTGGTGGCGGAGGTCGCAACTCGACTGCCGACTGGCGGGTTCGACGCGGACCTGGTCCGCACGCTGGTCGAGCAACTCACCGATCACGCCCTCACGACGCCGGATGCGGTCACGTTGCGCCCTCGGGTCGACGGGTGTCGCCGTGGCTCCGACGCCCGCTATGCCTCCCGGGCAACGGTGGATGCGGAGCTGCGGGTCCTCGGCGTCACTTCTGGCGGCCGGGCGGCGGGTCTCGCGGTGCTCGACCCGGCCCAGGTCCGGCAGGTCGCGAAGCGCCACGGATTGGACGGGTCGCAGCAGGCAGCACTCGTCCAGGTCGCCGGGAGCGGTGACGCGGTCTCGGTGCTGGTCGCCCCGGCCGGGACCGGGAAGACCACCGCGCTGGGCGCGGTGGTCGAGGCGTGGCAGGCCGACGGTTACCGCACCGTGCTGCTCGCACCGTCGGCCCGCGCCGCCGCCGAACTCCGCGACGCTACCGGCACTGCTGCGGACACCGTCGCGAAGTTCCTCCACGAACACGACAAGCCGACCCGGCTGGCCGGACGCTGGGACATCGACCCGTACCGGCTCAACGCCGGGGTCGTGATGCTCGTCGACGAAGCCTCCATGCTCGCTACCACCGACCTTGACCGGCTGACCCAGGCGACGGGGGCGGCCGGGGTGAAGCTGCTGCTGGTCGGTGACCCAGCCCAGATCGGTGCCGTCGACGCGGCCGGCGGGATGCTCCCCGTCCTCGCCCACCGCCTCGATGCGCCGACCCTGGACACGGTGCACCGGTTCACCGAAGCGTGGGAACGCGACGCCTCCCTCCGACTCCGGCGCGGTGACCCGACCGTCATCGACGACTACATCGCCGCCGGCCGGGTCCGCCACTGCCCAGATGAGTCCGCGGCCTACCAGGCAGTCCTCGCCAGCTACCTCGACGCGAGCACGGCAGGACGCAGGGTGTTGATGCTCGCCCGGACCCATCACGATGTCGACACCCTCAACACCCTCGCCCGCGCGCACGCGATCGAGACCGGGCAGGTTCACGGACCGGTCCTGCTCGACGGGCCAGTCGAGTGGCGGGCCGGGGACCGGCTCCGCGCCACCCGCAACAACCGCACGATCAGCGTCGGCGCCGACTACCTGCGCAACGGTGAACGGTTCACCGTGCTCGGGGCTGACCGTCACGGACTCCACGTCCTAACCGTCGACGGCGGCCAGACCGCGCGACTCCCCGCCGAGTACGTGGCCGCACACAGCACCTACGGGTGGGCGACGACGATCGACGCCGCGCAAGGCGCCACCGTCGACCACGCGATCCTGCTCGCCCGACCCGGCATCGACCGCGAACACCTCTACGTCGGGCTCACCCGCGGCCGAAACGCCAACCACGTGATCGTCGCCCAACCCACCAGCGACATCGATCACCACGGCCTGCCGAAAGCCGAGGTGCCTCGGGCGGCTCGGGAAGTCCTTGCTGACGCACTCAGTGGCAGCGGCGTCCAGCAAGCCGCCCACACCCGGCTACCCGAGCACCAGCAAGTCGAGCCGGCCGCAAAGCCAACAACAGCTCGGCCCATCGTTCGGCGGCCAAGACCGGCACGAGTGCCGCTCCGCCGGATCGAACGGCCCCAGCGCACCATGGAACCCGACCACCACTACCGCGGCCTCACACACGACCACGGGCTCGACCAAGGACGCGACATGGGCCGCGGACGATAACGCCGCGGACGATAACAACGACTGAACCGCCCTGGGTTGCTTGGAGGCTCCGGCTGATTGCCAGTCGCCGTTAGGTGGATCTAGATCGACCGTGACCCTGCCTGTTGTGAGCCGTGAGCCGTGAGCCGGTATTGGCCTGCGCCCCCTCGGGATGATTCGTCACAATGAGGGTGATGACTCACGGGTGGACATTGGCGCGGGTCGCCTCATTGACTTCGGCCGAGGCCCTCACGGAGCCGCTCGATCGTTTCGTCGACATTGTCGAGGTCGCAAGCGATGAAGCGCTCGCCGCCCATCCGCGCGCGCTGCTCCACCTGGCGCGTGCGCTTGAGCCGGCTCAGCGGCTGACCAGGCGAAGCGCCGCCCTCGACCGGCTCGCCGGGCTGATCGGTGCGGAGGACCGTCTGCACCTGGAGATCAGTGCGGAGCGGGCGATCGACCTGGCCCGTAGCGGCGAGCTCGACATTCCTGAGCAGATAGCTCGTGATGTCCTCGCAGCGAGGGTCACCAACGATCTGGTCGCGCGGGCCCGCGCACGCGAGGCACTCGGGCGGGTCCTCGCCTGGCGAGGGGACGAGATGTCGGCCCGGGCCGCCTCCCGCACGCTGCTTGAGGCGGCGGAGGAGTACGCCGCGCTCGGCTGCACCGAGTGGCAGGCGTTCGCCCTCTTCTGGCGTGGGAACTCCGTGTTCTACCAGCGCGGTGACCTCGCTGCCGCGGAGGCCGCGATGCGCGAGGCGCTGGACATGTTTGCTCCGCACAGCCCGCGGCGGGGTGTGGTGCTCACGTTCCTCTCCGAGATCCTGACGATGCGGGGCGACTGGGCCGGAGTCGACGGGCTACTGGACGAGGCCGCGGAGCTCGCCGATCGCCATGATGATGCTGTCGTTCGGGCATACGCCAGCTGGCAGTACGCCCGCATCGCGTCAATAACCGGCGATGCCGAGGGCACCGAGCGGTTTCTCGCCGAGACCGAGCGGCACCGGGCAGACTGGTTCGATTTCACCAGCGGCTCAACCTACCTCGCTGACGCCGCCGAGCTGCTCGACCGGGTAGGTCGCCGTGATGCGGCCGAGGACTATCTTCGTCGGGCCGTTGAGCGCGGTCCGGACGACGAGTTCGTCCTTCAGGCTCAAGCGTCGCTACTCGCCAGGCGAGGCGACCCGGTTCAAGCGCTCGCGGCGCTCCGCGCGCTCACCCGCGCGCCATGGCTCGAGGTTCGGCTCACCTGGCGGCGTACGGTGCTGAGCGCCTATGCCAGCCTGAGGGCTGGCTACCCGGATGCCGGAATGCTTGCCGCGCGCGCCCTTGAGCAGGCTGCCGAGCTCGGTGACCCAAGGATTGCGTTGATCGGCGAATCCGAGCTGATGTCCGTGCTGCTCCCTTTGGCCGCATCGGCCGGGTCGCCGATCGCGGAACTACTCCTCGCGCCGCCCGGCGGGTTCATCGTGCGACTACTCGGGCACGCATCGGTGCGGCGGGACGGCGCCGACGTCGCGATGCCGGCAGGCGTCGCCGGCGCGGTCGTCCGGCTGATCGCGCTGCACCCGGGCGGCCTCGATGTCGAGGTCGTCGTCGACACTTTCTGGCCTGACCTGCCCGCCGCGGACGGTCGTCGCCGGCTGCGCAGCGCACTCGGGCGGCTGCGCAGCCGGGCCGGTGAGCTCATCGTCCGCGACCAGTCGCGGCTGAGCCTGGCCGACAGCTGGGTGGATGCGTGGGCGTTTCGTGTCGCGGCGGACCGTGCAATGGCCGGCGTCGGGCAGACTCGCGGTCCGCTTGCCGCGGCGGCGCTCGCGCTGTGGACCGGCGAGCTACTTCCTACCGACCCGTACGAGTCGTGGGCGGTCGGACCTCGCGAGCAGCTGCGCCGGCGACGGATCGAGCTGCTCGACCTGGTCGCCGACGAGGCCGCCGCTCGTGGTTCGCTCGACGAGGCAAGATTCGCCCTCGAGCAGGCGATCGAGGCGGACCCGTACGACGACACCCGCTACCTCAAGGTCGCCGGTCACTTGATGGCGCTCGGCCGTCGTGAGCCGGCCCGGCGGATGCTCCAACGCGCGGTTGCGGCGCTCGCCGATCTCGGTCTCGAACCGAGCCCGGACATCCGCCGCGCAATGGTCGAGCTCGCGCTCGCGCCGGTGAGCCCTGGCCGTACGAGCAACTAGTCCGTTCCGACCGGCCGCCGACTAGCCCAGCACGGGACGGCGGCGCAACGTCTCGCCGCGACGCTTGGCGGATGACCCACTCCTTCGTGCTCCATTTGTCCTCGACGGCGCTGCGTGACGGCGACATCCGCGGTGTCGTCGAGGTGGTAGCGACCGGGGAACGCACGACGGTCAAGACCTTGGAGGAGCTGCGAGATCTGCTAGCGCGGCAGGCCAGGTGCCGAAGCGCCGAGGCCACCGATCCCACTGATGGAGAAGGAGCCTGACGGGTAACTGCCATCAAGCGCCTTCGGAACGCGAGGTCAACCGCGCTTCGATATCGATGTCACCGTCGGTTCAGCCCCGCTGCCGTCTAGGCCACTAGCTGCAGGTACTGCCGTACGACCAACCGAATTGCTGCAGTGCGGACTGGTTGGGGACGCTCATCGTCATTCCGCTGCTTGCGTTCCATCCGGTGACGGCGGTGCCGTCCTCCCACTGCTTGAGTGTCGGCAGATCGTTGACCTCGCCAGCCTGCAATGCCTGCAGCAGCGTGAGACCACCGTTTTGGACCGTGCTCCACTCGGCCGGGTCGAGGACGAGATCGCCGGCCGTCGCCCCGGTGTCAGGCACCGTCCCATCGGAGGCAACGCGTGGTGCGCCGGCTGCCGCAGAAACGAGGAGCACCGTGCCGTGCGGTGAGTTCGCGACACTGAAAACCAGTCCACCGAGCTGTACGCCGGTGGTGTGACCGCTAGCCGCAAGACCCGCGAGCGTCGAGGCGAGAGTGGACGGATCGGCGCTGGTGAAGGTGACCTGCGACCGGAGCGCTTTGAGCTCAGTGGTGAAGTCGGATAACGACGTCGTCGGTTTGAGTGGGGTGACATCGAGCGTCTTGGTGTCCGAGGCTGCCGCCGCATCCGACGACAGCTCGCCGGCCTCGTTCATGCCCCAAGCCTCCAGCGACCAGCGGCCAGGGACAGTGCCGACGGCCAGGGTGAGATTCTCGACGCCGCTCGCACCGGTGTTGACGGTCAGCGGCACGCTCACCGTGTCGCTCATCGCGCCGGTCGGCCACTTGCGCCCGCTGATGTCGCACATCGCCACCTTCGGCGCCGTCGTCAATGCGGAGCTCTCGTCACTCGGATCGATAGTGAGCATGACATTCTCGTTCCGCGCAGGCTTGCCGTACTTCGTCGTTGTCAAGGTCGCGTGCACGATGTGCATCCCATCAGCTGCGACCGAGGAGCTCGATAGATCGAGCACGACCTTGAGACCGGCGTTAAGCCGGAAGTCGGCGGTCAACTTTGTGTTCTTCTTCACATGAACCGCGGCAGACGCCGGGGTGAAGGTTGACTTCTTCACCGAGGTGTCGTCCGGGACGACCCGGTAGCTGCCGGGTGCCACCTCCATGAAATAGATGCCACCGGGCCCACTGACCGCGGTGTAATGCCGGTGACCGTCATAGGCCTTGACCTCAACGCCCTGAACCGGACTGTCCAACTTCTTGTGTGCGCCTGATCCGCTGTCGTCGCGGTTGGTGACGATGCCCTCGATAAATCCGTTCTTCGGTTTGTGCGCGAACGTCACCCATGCTTTCGCACCCTTGTCGAACCTCCCACCCTCCGTCGGATCATCGGCACCGCACGGCGCAGGGCCGCCCCCACCCGTCACTCCGAAGTAGTTCATCCCCTTCGTCATGCCCTTCGTGTGCGCTACCGGGGCAGCGACCGACGCGGACTCCAGGGCACCCCAGTACCCGTCCCAGTACTCGACCGAGTAACTAGTCGCCTTCGGCACGCTCGGAAACTCAATCCCGACCCCCCAGTAGCAACGACCGTCCGAGACCGACGACACGGCGACGAAGTTCGCCGGTATGCGCATCTGATACGGACCACCCGCGGCGCCCGCCGCACCGGCCTCACTCGGTCGCACGGCGCCCAGACCCGTCAAACACGCCAAACCAATGCCAGCGATCGCCAGCATTCGCAACGTAACAAGCTTCACGTCTTCCCCTTCAGCGCGGGTGGATCGGGCTTGAGATTTCGCCGCAGACCGGCCAGCGGTGACGCCCACAAGCGATGTCGATGCGCACCCTCAGCGACCTGATGAAAGCCAACGTAGAAGGCTCGCGTCATCCCCGCGACGTGCCATTGCCTAGAGCGCTGATGACCCGAATGAGCTAGTCAAACCGTCGCAACCCGTTCACTTTTCAACCGCCGGAACCGACCAGCATTCGAACGCCGTCGACAATCGGCGCACATGGTCATTGTCGTCGCCACCGCGCCACCAGCGGACTACGAAGTAGCCCGACACCGCTGGGGTGGACTCCAATAAGAAGAGCCTCTAACGAACCCAGGGGCGGTTCAGATCGGTTCGGCGGCCCTGTGGTGGCCGAACCTCATCCACGTCGCCATTGTCCGGCATCGTGTTCACAGAGGAACGGCCTTGTCTCGATTACGCGAGGTGGGTCAAGCGTTGACTTCGAATTCCTGCCGAGGTGGATCCAATCCCAGATTCCGAAGCATCGAATAGGACCGGCTCGGAGCGATTGGTGTGGGCCTCAGACCGTCGAATAGCTCGTTGTTATCGCTCGCGTTGGGTGCCGCCTCAGGCGATGTTTGGGCGGCATCGTCGACTGAGTTTGGCTAGCAGTTTGGCTAGCAGTCCGAATGACGTGATCACGGTCCTTGGGCTCTTAGGCCGCTGACCTGCAGGTTTACCGTGGGCGGTACAGGACTTGAACCTGTGACCTCTTCCGTGTCAGGGAAGCGCGCTACCAGACTGCGCCAACCGCCCGTGCTGTGTTGCGAGGCGGGAGCGGGAATCGAACCCGCGTACAGGGCTTTGCAGGCCCTTGCCTAAGCCACTCGGCCATCCCGCCTGGAGGTGCAAGGGGCGCCCCGCGAGGCGCCACCGAGCGGACGACGGGATTCGAACCCGCGACCCTCACCTTGGCAAGGTGATGCGCTACCAGCTGCGCTACGTCCGCGCGCCCGAGGCGTCAGATCGCCTCCTCGGTGCGCCGACGATGCTACAGGAGCGCCCGGCATGACAGCATCGCCCCGTGGTGCTCACGCAGCCGGATCGGCGCTGGCCGAGGGCCTCGGACTGGCTCGCAGCGGGCCCCGGCGAGCGGCCGGTGGACCTCGCCGTACTCGGGGTTCCGGCCTTCGCCACCTCGCTCTCACAGACCGGCGCGCACGCGACGCCGGCCGCGGTACGACGGGCGCTCGGGCGGTTCTCGACCTGGTGCGCCTCGCGCCGGATCGACCTGGCCGAGATGATCGCGCCGTGGGACCGCGGCGATGTGGCCGACCCGGACATCCCGGTCGAGGGGGAGTGGCGGGTTCGGACCGCCGCCGAGACGGCCGCCGCGAAGTCGCGCCTGCTCCTCGCGATCGGTGGCGACAACTCGCTCAGCTACCCGGTCATGGCGGGTGCGTTCGGTGCCACGCTCTCGAGCGCCGGCCTCGTCACGCTCGATGCGCATCACGACCTACGGGACGGGCGGAGCAACGCCACCCCGGTCCGGGACCTGATCGAGGCCGGGCTGAAGGGCGAGCACATCGTGCAGGTCGGCATCGCGGACTGGGCTAACAGCCGGTCCTACGCGACCGAGGCGCACGCTCGCGGCGTGACGGTGATCGGGCGAGGCGAAGTCGCGGCGCGCGGCATCGACGACTGCCTCCGGGAGGCGTTCGAGGTCGCCGGCGCCGGTGGTGGCGGGATCTACGTCGACCTCGATCTCGATGTCTGCGACCGGTCCGTCGCGCCGGGCTGCCCGGGCGCCCTCCCCGGCGGGCTGTCGGCCGCCGAGCTGATGCAGGCCGCTTTCCGCGCAGCCAACGACGAGCGGGTCCGCGCGATCGACATCGCCGAGGTCGACTCCACCCGCGACGCGGCCGACGAACGCACCGTGCTGCTGGCCGCCATGTGCGTGCTCGAGGTCGGCGCGGGCCTGGCGCTGAGAGGTGCGGAATGACGCTGTGGGTGGACGGCGTACTGGTGGAGCCCGGTACGCCGGTCCTGCGCGCGGACGACCACGGAGTCACCGTCGGTGACGGCGTGTTCGAGGCGATGAAGGTGATCGACGGCCAGCCCTTCGCGCTGACCCGGCATCTGCGCCGCCTTCAGCGATCGGCCGGCGGCGTCGGGATCGATCTGGACCTCGACCGGGTGCGGGCCGCGATCGACGAGGTCCTTGCGACTGACAACCCGCCGCGCACCCGGCTTCGGGTCACGCTGACCGGCGGGCCTTCGGCGTACGTCACGACCCGGGGCGACGCGACGCCGACCCTGATCGTCTCGACCTCCCCGCTGTCCGACTGGCCGCCGGTCGCCGACGTCGCGACCGTGCCGTGGACTCGCAACGAGCACTCGGCAATCGCCGGGCTGAAGACCACGTCGTACCTCGAGAACGTCGTTGCACTCCGCTACGCCCACGAGCGCGACGCGTCGGAGGCGATCCTCGCCAACACCGCCGGTGACCTGTGCGAGGGCACCGGCAGCAACGTGTTCGTCGGGATCGGGGGCGAGCTGTTCACCCCGCCGGCCGAGAGCGGCTGCCTGCTCGGCATCACCCGCGACCTGCTGGTGGAATGGCTCGGAGACGTCAACGAGCGCGCCGTACCGCTGGCTGCCCTGGCCGACGCGGACGAGGCGTTTCTCGCGTCGAGCACCCGCGACGTGCAGGCGATCCGGATGGTCGACGGCCGGATGTTGCCGGCGGCTCCGGGCCCGCTCACCCAGCGGGCGATCGAGGTATTCGCGACGCGAAGCGCAGAGGTGGATCCATGAGTGTCCTCGTCACGCCCGCCCCGCTGACTCCGGCGGAGGTGCTTGCGGTCGCCCGGGACGGGGTCGATGTCGCCCTCTCCGAGTCCGCCTTGGCCGCGATGGCGGCGTCCCGCGCGTACGTCGAGCGGCTCGGCGCCTCCGACGTGCCCGCGTACGGGATCTCCACCGGCTTCGGCGCCTTGGCGACCACGGACATCCCGGTCGAGCGCCGCCGCGACCTGCAGCGGTCGCTGGTGCGCTCGCACGCAGCCGGCACCGGCGCACCGGTCGAGCGCGAGGTCGTCCGGGCGATGCAGCTGCTTCGGCTGCACACCCTCGCCACCGGCCATACCGGGGCGCGGCCGCTGCTGGCCGAGGCGATGGCGGCGATGCTCAACGCGGGCATCACGCCGGTCGTACCGGAGTTCGGCTCGCTCGGGTGCAGCGGCGACCTCGCGCCGCTGGCCGCCTGCGCGCTGGCGCTGATGGGCGAGGGCCAGGTGTACGACGGCACCGGCGCGATGGTCGAGGCCGGCGAGGCGCTGCGGGTTGGCGGTCTCGCGCCGATCGTGCTGGAGGAGAAAGAAGGCCTCGCGCTGCTCAACGGCACCGACGGGATGCTCGGCATGCTGGTGATGGCCAACCACGACCTGTCCCGGTTGATCGTGGCGGCCGACCTGTCCGCCGCGATGAGCGTCGAGGCCCTGCTCGGCACCGATCGGGTGTTCGCGGCCGACCTTCAGGCGCTGCGGCCGCAGCCCGGCCAGGCGGTGTCCGCCGCCAACATGCGCGCCATTCTCGGCGGCTCGGGGATCGTGTCCTCGCACGCCGGCCCGGAGGACACCCGGGTGCAGGACGCCTACTCGCTGCGTTGCGCACCCCAGGTAGCCGGCGCCTGCCGGGACACCGTCGACCACGCTCGCCGGATCGCCGACCACGAGCTGGCGTCCGCGATCGACAACCCGGTGGTCCTCGACGACGGCCGGGTGGAGTCCAACGGCAACTTCCACGGTGCACCGGTCGGCTACGTCCTGGACTTCCTGGCGATCGCGGCCGCCGATCTCGCCTCGATGTCTGAGCGGCGTACCGATCGGATGCTCGATCGGAATCGCTCGCACGGGCTGCCGCCGTTCCTGGCCGGTGAGCCGGGGGTCGATTCGGGGCACATGATCGCGCAGTACACCCAGGCCGCGCTGGTCAGCGAGTGCAAGCGGCTCGCGGCGCCGGCGAGCGTCGACTCGATCCCGTCGTCCGCGATGCAGGAGGACCACGTGTCGATGGGGTGGTCGGCGGCGCGCAAGCTGCGCCGGTCGCTGGACCTGGTCGCCCGCGTGATCGCGATCGAGATCCTCACCGCGGCGCGGGCGATCGACCTCCGTACGCCGATCGAGCCGGCCGCCGCGACCGGTGCGGTGATCCGGCGGCTGCGCGAGTCGGTGCCCGGCCCGGGACCGGATCGCCATCTGGCGCCGGAGATCGACCACGCCGTACGCGGGGTCAAGGACGGCTCCCTGGTCGCCGCCGCCGAGACCGTCACCGGCCCCTTGCGCTAGCGAGGGCTGCGGGCCAGGGCAAAGCAATGTCACATTGCCCCCACAAAAGCCCATGCGATGTGACATTGCTTGGCGGGGGCTTGGGGGTGTGGGCGGGCTGGCGTAGGGTCCGCGACATGGATGGTGCACGCCCGGTCCGCGCCCCGCGCGGCACACAGCGAAGTGCGCATTCCTGGGGTGCCGAAGGCGCCCTGCGGATGCTGCAGAACAACCTCGACCCGGAAGTGGCCGAGCGCCCGGACGATCTGGTCGTGTACGGCGGATCGGGTCGGGCCGCGCGCGACTGGCGCAGCTTCGACGCGATCGTCGAGTCCCTTCGCACCATGGCGGCGGACGACACGTTGCTGGTCCAGAGCGGCAAGCCGGTCGGCATCGTCCGCACCCACGACATGGCGCCGCGGGTCCTGATCGCCAACTCCAACCTGGTCCCGAAGTGGGCGACGCCTGAGCACTTCCGCGAGCTCGAGGACCAAGGGCTGATCATGTACGGCCAGATGACCGCCGGCTCGTGGATCTACATCGGCACCCAGGGCATCCTCCAGGGCACCTACGCGACCTTCGCCGAGGTCGCCAACCAGCACTTCGGCGGCACCCTCGCCGGCCGCTGGGTGCTCACCGCCGGCCTCGGCGGCATGGGCGGCGCGCAGCCGCTCGCGGTGACCGGCAACGGCGGCGCGGTGCTCTGCATCGAGGTCGACCCGACCCGCGCGCAGCGCCGGCTCGACCACGGCTATCTCGACGAGATCGCCGACTCCCTCGAAGACGGCCTCGCCCGGGTGCAGGCCGCCGCGCGCGAGCGCCGAGCGCTGTCCGTCGCGGTCGTCGCCAACGCCGCCGACGTCTTCCCGGACCTGGCCCAGCGCGGGATCGTCCCCGACGTCGTCACCGACCAGACCAGTGCCCACGACGCCCTCAACGGCTATGTCCCCAACGGGATGACTCTCGACGAGGCGCTCGAGCTGCGTCGTACCAAGCCTTCGGAGTACGTCGAACGCGCACAGCACGCGATGGCCGTGCACTGCCAGGCGATGCTCGACCTGCACACTGCGGGCGCCGTGGTCTTCGACTACGGCAACGGCCTGCGCGGGCAGGCCCGCGACGCCGGGGTCACCAACGCGTTCGACTATCCCGGTTTCGTTCTCGCCTACATCAGGCCGTTGTTCTCGCGCGGCTCCGGGCCGTTCCGCTGGGCCTGCTTGTCGGGCGACCCGGCCGACCTCGCGGCGACCGACCAGGCGATCCTGTCGGCCTTCCCGGACGACGACGGCTTGCAGCGGTGGGTCCGCTTCGCCGCCGAGAAGGTCAAGGGCCAAGGCCTGCCGTCGCGGATCTGCTGGCTCGGGTACGGCGAGCGGCACGTCGCGGGTCTGGCGTTCGACGATCTCGTCGCCCGCGGGATCGTGACCGCGCCGATCGCGATCGGGCGCGACCATCTCGACTCCGGATCGGTGGCGAGCCCCGAGCGCGAGACCGAAGGGATGCGGGACGGCACCGACGCGATCGCCGACTGGCCACTGCTCAACGCGCTGCTCAACACCGCGTCCGGAGCGAGCTGGGTCTCGATCCATCACGGCGGCGGCACCGGCATCGGCAAGTCGATCCACGCCGGCCAGGTGATCGTCGTCGAGGGCACCCCGCTGTCGCGGCGCAAGGTCGAGCTGGTCCTGACCAACGACCCCGGCACCGGCGTGATCCGTCATGCCGACGCCGGCTACGACATCGCCCTCGACACCGCGCGCACGGTCGGGATCCGGATGCCGCTCGAGCCAGGGACCCACGCGCCGGCCTGGCAGGAGTGACCGCAAGCGCCGCCGGCCTCGTCGTACGGCGGATCGGTCGCTTGACCACCTGGTCGCTGCCCCGCCTCGACGATGCCGCGGTTGTGATCTCCGACGGCCGGGTCGAGTGGGTCGGTCACGACCGCGACCTGCCGAGTGGTCTCGGCGACCGTCCCGAGCTCGATGCGGCCGGCGCGGCCGTGCTTCCTGGCTTCGTCGACTGCCACACTCATGCGGTCTGGGCCGGCAGTCGGCGCGACGACGTGCGGGCCCGGCTCGAGGGCGGCGACTACACCCCGGCCGGGATCGCTTCCACCGTCGCGGCGACCCGCGCGGCGTCGTACGAGCTGCTGCTCGGTCTCGCCGCCGACCGGATCAAGTTGATGGTGCACACCGGCTCGACCACGGTCGAGGTCAAGTCCGGGTACGGCCTGACGCTGACCGACGAGTGTCGGATCCTCGACGTGATCGGCGAGCTCGCCGCCACCCAGCCGGCTGCGATCGACGCGACCTATCTGGCTGCGCACGTGGTGCCCGCGGGCCGCGACCATGGGGACTAC
>Ga0265325_10001293_pt1 | contig 17725 bp, 11 predicted proteins | sample 41420metaG_FD_202090 | JGI IMG/M metagenome (GOLD analysis project Ga0265325, IMG submission 202090) | Rhizosphere microbial communities from Carex aquatilis grown in University of Washington, Seatle, WA, United States - 4-14-20 metaG | ecosystem: Host-associated > Plants > Roots > Rhizosphere...
CATCGATCATGACACAGACCGCCCGGCAGCCGTCCTCGAGATCGATGGCCAGCGGCGACTTCGCCAGTTCGGCGGCTTTCAGGTCGCGACGCTTCAGCACCGCCTGCCAGCGCCGCCGTTCCGGCAGATCGGCAGGCAGCGCCTTGCCGGCCGGCAGGACGAACAGAAGGTGCGAGGCGGCGGATTCGGCTCGGACGGTGAGTTTGGCCAGTGGCAGCGGAGACACGGGGGCTTCCTTTAGAATGAGCGGAAGATTATAGACACGCGCCACGGATCTCCCTGCCATGCAACAGTACCTGGAACTCATGCGCCACGTCCTCGACCACGGTCAAGTCAAGTCGGACCGCACCGGCACGGGCACGCGATCGGTATTCGGCTGGCAGATGCGTTTCGACCTCACCAAGGGTTTCCCCGTCCTCACCACCAAGAAGCTGCATCTGCGCTCGATCATCATCGAGCTGCTGTGGTTCTTGCGCGGCGAAACCAACATCGGCTGGCTGAAACAGAACAAGGTCTCGATCTGGGACGAGTGGGCGGACGAAGGCGGCGACCTCGGTCCGGTCTATGGCCACCAGTGGCGCCACTGGCCGGGCCGCGAGGGGCGCGAAATCGACCAGATCGTCCAACTCGTCGGTGGCCTGAAGAGCAATCCCGATTCGCGTCGCCACATCGTCACTGCCTGGAATCCGGCCGACGTCGATCGCATGGCGCTGCCGCCCTGCCACGCGCTGTTCCAGTTCTATGTCGCCGATGGCAGGCTCTCCTGCCAGCTCTACCAGCGCAGCGCCGATATCTTCCTCGGCGTTCCTTTCAACATCGCCTCCTACGCGCTATTGACGATGATGCTGGCCCAGGTGGTCGGCCTCGTGCCGGGCGACTTTGTCCATACCCTCGGCGACGCGCATCTCTACAGCAACCACATCGACCAGGCGCGGCTGCAGCTTGGCCGCGAACCGCGACCGTTGCCGGTCATGCGTATCAATCCAGGGGTGGCAGACCTGTTCGCCTTCCGCTTCGAGGACTTCACGCTCGAGGGCTACGACCCGCACCCGCACATCGCGGCGCCGGTCGCGGTCTAGCCGAAATGATCCTCTGTGCGGATATCGGCGGTACCAATGCTCGCTTGGCGTTGGCCAAGCCCGGCACAGCGGAGCTGAGTGGCGAGAAGCACTACGCCTGCGGCGAATATTCCGGATTGGCGCCGATTCTTGCCGACTATCTGGCCATCGCTGGTTGCCAACCGACGGCAGCCTGCCTGGCCGTGGCAGGCCCGATCGCCGAGGACGGCCAGCAAGCGCGCCTGACCAATTTGCCTTGGTTCATCGACACCCAGCAACTGGCAAGGCTGGTCAACATTCCAAGCGTCCGCCTGGTCAACGATTTCGCTGCCGCTGCCATGGGCGTTACGGCAGCCAGTGACGACACGATGGTGACGCTGCAAGCAGGCTCTCCCTTGCCGACGGCACCACGACTGGTCATCGGTGCCGGTACCGGCCTGGGCATGGCCCTGCTCATTCCGGAAGGCAAGCGCTGGCGGGTGCTTCCCGGTGAAGGCGGCCATGTAGGCCTATCGCCGCAGAACACAGGACAATTGGCGATCTGGCGCGCCCTCCACGACTTGCATGGCCGAGTCACGGCGGAACGAGCAATTTCCGGTCCCGGACTGACCGCCATTCACCGCATCCTGTCGGGGCAGACAACGACGCCCGAGGAAATTGCCCACTTGGCGCTGGTTGACGACAACTTGCCGGCGCGGCAATCGATCGATATGTTCCTCGAATTCTACGGCGCCATTGCCGGCGATATGGCAATGCTTGCGCTGGCGCGCGGTGGCGTGTTTCTGGCTGGCGGCATTGCGCCGAGGCTGCTGCCGTTGTTTGCTGCCAGTCCGTTCCTGGCAGCCTTCAACGCCAAGGCCGAGCACGAGGTGCTTGCCAGGCAAATGCCAGTTCGGGTCGTTGCTGATCCGCAACTGGGACTGAAAGGTGCAGCACTATTGGCCGGTCCTTGATCTTGGTCATTGATCGGCAATACTGGAAGTTCATATTATGAAATTGCCGAACCCTACATTGAGGAGATGAACATGGCCACTCTGCGCAAGACCGCGGCCGCTGCCGAACGCGCAACAGCCCAAGCTCGAGCTGACAAACCAGCCGCCAATACCGTCCTGCCGACCGAGGCGCCAACGGTCGCCACGGCTCTTGCCGCAGAACAGAAGCGGCGCCTGGTCGAGGTCGCCGCCTATTACATCGCTGAGCGGCGCGGCTTCGAGGGCGGCGACGCAGCATCCGACTGGCTGGCCGCCGAAGCGGAAATCGACACCCTGATGGCGAAGGAGCTAATCAGCGCCTGACCGGTTCCAGGACCACTGCCGCCAATGGCGGCAGGATCAATTCGAGACTGGCCGGCCGGCCCATCCACGCCTCGGGGATGGCGTGCAGCAAGCCGGCATTGCCCAGATCGCTGCCACCGTAGTAGTGGGAGTCGGTATTCAGCAATTCGTGGTACTCGCCAGCGCAGGGAACACCGATCCGATAACCGTGGCGTGGCACAGGGGTCAAATTGACGACCACAACCACGAGCCGACCGTCGCTGGCGTAGCGCAACCAGCTGATCACCGATTGGTCGGCGTCATGGCAGTCGATCCAGGAAAATCCTTCGACGGAGAAATCGAGCTGATGCAGCGCCGGCGTCGCCGCGTACAGCCGATTGAGGTCGCGCACGAGGTGCTGAACGCCCCGATGCCCCGGCCACTGCAGCAGCCCCCAAGACAACTCCTCGCGTTCCCGCCACTCATGGCCCTGGCCGATCTCGCCACCCATGAACAGCAACTTCTTCCCCGGCGAGGTCATCTGATAAGCCAACAGCACCCGCAGGTTGGCAAAGCGCTGCCACTCGTCGCCGGGCATCCGGCCAAGCAGGGAACCCTTGCCATGCACGACTTCGTCGTGCGACAACGGCAGCAGGAAATTCTCGCTGTAGGCATAGAGCTGACCGAAAGTCAGGCGGTCATGACTGTAGCGACGGTAGACCGGATTCTTGGCAATATAGTCGAGCGTGTCGTTCATCCAGCCCATGTTCCACTTCATGGAAAACCCGAGGCCGCCGACATAGGTCGGCCGCGAGACCATCGGCCAGGCTGTCGACTCCTCGGCCACGGTCAGGGCACCGGGAAATTCGCGATGCACCATTTCGTTCAGCTGGCGCAGAAAATCGATGGCCTCGAGGTTCTCGCGACCGCCGTGGCGATTGGGCAACCACTGTCCTTCCTGGCGCGAATAGTCAAGGTAGAGCATCGAGGCAACGGCGTCGACGCGCAGGCCGTCGGCGTGAAACTCGGACAGCCACCAGTGCGCGGAAGAGAGCAGGAAACAACGCACTTCGTTGCGGCCATAATTGAAAACCAGCGTTCCCCAGTCCGGATGGGTGCCCAGGCGCGGATCCTCGTGCTCGAACAGTGCCGAGCCGTCAAAGCGCGCCAGTGCCCACTGGTCGGCCGGGAAGTGTCCCGGCACCCAGTCGAGGAGAACGCCGATGTTGGCCTGATGCAGCGCATCGATCAGCATCTTGAGGTCGTCCGGAGCGCCGAAACGGGCGGTCGGAGCGAAGAACCCCGTGCATTGGTAGCCCCAGGATTCGTCGAGCGGATGCTCCATCACGGGCAGGAACTCGACATGGCTGTAACCCATGTCGCTCAGATAGGCGGGCAGGCGGTCGGCAAGGTCGCGATAACTGTAGAAGGAGCCGTCGGGATGGCGCATCCAGGAACCGGCATGGAGCTCGTAGATGTTGATCGGCGCCGACAGCCAGTCCCACTGGCTGCGCTGGAACATCCAGCCACCATCCTGCCAGCTATAGGCGGAGGCGGCAGTCGTCCGTGCCGCAGTCGCCGGCCGCTTCTCGAAGGCGCGCGCGTATGGATCGAATTTGACCATGACGACGCCATCATGGCGATTGCGAATTTCGAATTTGTACAGGCTGCCGGCAGGCAGCCCGGGGATGAAAAGTTCCCAGATGCCGGCTGCGCCGAGAGAACACATCGGATTCGCCCGGCCGTCCCAGCGGTTGAAGTCGCCGACCAGCGAGACGCGCTCGGCATTCGGCGCCCAGACCCTGAAACAAGTGCCGGCAACGCCATCGCGCGTCTCTGCCAGGGCACCGAGCATGCGATAGGCTTGAAAGTTCTCGCCGCGCCCGAACAAGTAGATGTCGTGTTCGGACGGCCGCGGCGGGAAGGCATAGGGATCGAAGCAGACCGTTTCGCTGCCGTCTTCGCTGATGCGCAGCCGCCACGGCCGCGGCGGCGGTTCGGCGCCACGCCAGCGGAAAAGGTCGCTGTTGTCGATGCGGGCCAGCGCCTGCCAGCACCCGGCGACTTCGACAGCCACGGCCGCAGCACGCGGACGCATGACCGTCAGCCGCCAGCCGTGGGCATCGTGGTGGACACCAAGCACTCTGAATGGGTCGTGCTCGCGGGCTTCAATCAACGGATGCAGCGATTTGTCGGGCATTTCGGTTACCATCATTACTCATAAGATGCCGACAGGAGGATACTCCATGCCGCAAGAACCAACAGCCATTGACCCCCATGCGGCTTACGGCAGGTTCGTCAGCCACCTGACTCGCAGTGCCTTCGCCATGGTATTGGCCGGAGGGCGCGGCAGCAGGTTAATGCAGCTTACCGACTGGCGCTCGAAGCCGGCAGTGCCGTTTGGCGGCAAGTTCCGCATTATCGACTTCACGCTCTCGAACTGCGTCAACTCCGGCATCCGCCGCATCGGCGTCGCCACGCAATACAAGGCGCAGAGCCTGATCCACCATTTGCAGCGAGGCTGGAGCTTTCTCGACGGTCGTTTCGACGAATTCATCGACCTCTTGCCGGCGCAGCAACAGATCACCGAGAACTGGTACCAGGGCACGGCCGACGCGGTATTCCAGAATCTCGACGTCATTCGCCGCCGCCGGCCGCAGTACGTGCTCATCCTCTCCGGCGACCACATCTACAAGATGGACTACGGCCGCATGCTGGCCCAGCATGCGCAAACCGAAGCCGACCTGACCGTTGCCTGCGTGGACGTGCCGCTCGCCGAAGCCTCGTCATTCGGCGTCATGGCGGCCGATGAGCATGGCCGGATTACGGCATTCGCGGAAAAACCACAGAACCCGCCGGCAATTCCGGATCGTCCTGACCGGGCGCTGGCCAGCATGGGCGTCTATGTCTTCAACGCCGACTTTCTCTACGAACAACTGGTGCGTGACGCCGACGACAAGCGCTCGAGCCACGACTTCGGCAAGGACATCATCCAGCATTGCGTTTCGCGCTACCGGGTGTTCGCCCACGACTTTGCCGACAGTTGCGTCGGCAAATCGGTGAGCGGCGAGCCCTATTGGCGCGACGTCGGCACAGTAGACGCCTACTGGGAGGCCAACGTCGAACTGACCAAGGTGACGCCGGAACTCAACATGTACGACAACGACTGGCCCATCTGGACCCATCAGGAGCAATTGCCGCCGGCCAAATTCGTTTTCGATGATCCCGACCGGCGCGGTATGGCCGTCGATTCGCTGGTTTCGGGCGGCAACGTCATCAGCGGTGCCAGCATCCGCCGTTCGCTGCTCTTTTCCAGCGTGCACGTGCATAGCAAGGCGGTCGTCGAGGACTCGGTGGTCCTGCCCAAGGCCGACATCGGCGAAGGCGTGCATCTGCGCCGGGTGATCGTGGACAAGCACTGCCGCATCCCGGCCGGCATGGCCATCGGCTTCGACCCGGCAGCGGACGTCAAGCGCTTCCACGTCACCGCCAAGGGCATTACCCTGGTCACGGCCGAGATGCTCGGTCAACGCATCCACCAGATCCGCTAAGCCATGCCCGATCGTCGCCTCGAACTGGTCATGCTCTGGCACATGCATCAGCCAGACTACCGGGACCACCTGAACGGTGAACACGTGCTGCCCTGGGTGTATCTGCATGCACTCAAGGACTACACGGACATGGCCGATCACCTGGAGCGCCATCCCGGCATCCGCGCCGTGGTCAACTTCGTCCCCGTGCTGCTCGACCAGATCGAAGACTACTGCGCGCAATTCGCCAGCGGCGAGTTCCGCGATCCGCTCTTGCGCTTGCTCGCCACCCGGGACCTGGGGGCCATTGCCACTGAGGACCGGCAGTTGTTGCTGGAGACATGCTTTCTCGGCAACCACTCGACCATGCTGTCGCCCTTCCCGCACTACCGGCGGCTGCACGAACTCTACAAGACACTGGCACGTGAAGGCAGCCATGCCCTGGCCTATCTCTCCGGCGCCTATTTCGCCGATCTGATCACCTGGTACCACCTGGCATGGACGGGCGAGTCAGAACGGCGCCGGCAACCGCTGGTCGCGGAACTGATGAGTCGCGGCGAAGCCTACAGCCATGGTGACCGACTGGCGCTGGTCGAGTTGATCGGCCGCACCATGCATGGGCTTATCCCCCGTTATCGGGCGCTGCGCGAACGCGGCCAGATCGAACTGTCGGCGACGCCGGAGACGCATCCGCTGGCGCCGCTGCTGATCGACTTCAATGCCGCCCGCGAGAGCCAACCGCAGGCACCGCTGCCGCAGGCCTCGCTCTATCCGGGTGGCCGGCAAAGGGTCGATGCCCAGATTCAGGCCGGCATGGCCAGCCACCAGCGCCGCTTCGGCACTGCGCCCGTCGGCATGTGGCCCGCCGAGGGCGCCATCTCGACGTCAGTCGTGCGCGAAATGGCGCTGCAAGGCTGTCGCTGGCTCGCCAGCGGCGAGGGTGTATTGAGAAATTCGCTGGCGCTCCACGGCATCGACGATCCACGCGCGCCCTACCATCCCTGGTGTCTCGAAGAGGCACCTGGCCTGGCGCTGTTCTTCCGCGACGAGCAGTTGTCCGACTTGATCGGCTTCGAATATGCCAAGTGGCACGGCCGCGACGCGGCGGCCGACCTGGTGCGTCGCCTGGAGGGCATCCTCGCCGCCGCCCCGGCTGGCGAGACGCCAGTGGTCAGCATCATCCTGGACGGCGAAAACGCTTGGGAGCACTACCCGTACAACGGCTTCTTCTTCTTCGACGATCTCTACGGCCTGCTCGAACGCCACACGACCATCCGCACGACGACGTATGCTGATCTCCTGGCGCGCCGGAACGTCGCCAAGCCAAGCGACTTGCCCAGCATCGTCGCCGGCAGCTGGGTGTACGGCACATTGTCGACCTGGATCGGCGACACCGACAAGAACCGGGCCTGGGACCTGCTATGTGCGGCCAAGCAAGCCTACGACCTGGTCACATCCGGTATCCGCTTGAGCACGGAAGAGAAGGCCGCGGCGGCCAGGCAGTTGGCCATCTGCGAGAGTTCGGACTGGTTCTGGTGGTTTGGCGACTACAACCCGGCGCAAGCGGTGGCGAGCTTCGACGGCCTCTTTCGCCGCAATCTGGCCAGCCTCTATCAACTTCTCAAACTGACGCCGCCCGACGCGCTTGCCGGCGCCATCTCCCGCGGCAGCAACACTGCCGAAGGCGGTGCCATGCGACGAGCCACCTGAGCACATCCCCGACACGATGCCCAACGTACAACCCATCTCGCTGCTCTTCGGCGTCCATGCCCACCAGCCGGTTGGCAATTTTCCGGCAGTCATGGAAGAGGCCCACCTGCGTTGTTATCGGATGTTCCTGCAAACTGCCGAGCGCTATCCGGAGTTTCGCTTCAGCGTCCATTTTTCCGGCTGGCTGCTCGATTGGCTGATCAGCCGCTATCCGCAAGACATGGAACGGCTGGCGATGATGACGCGCCGGGGCCAGGTCGAGTGGTTCGGCTCCGGCGACTGCGAGCCGGTATTGGCGGCAATTCCCCATCGCGACCGGATCAGCCAGGTTGCCGTCCTCTCGGACAAGATCGAGCGCTTGTTCGGGCAACGGCCGTCGGGTGCCTGGCTGACCGAACGGGTCTGGGAATCGGCCGTGGTACCGTCGCTGGTTGACGCCGGGATCCGCTACGTGGCCGTCGACGATTACCATTTCCTTTGCGCCGGTGAAGCCGCGGGACGCCTCGACAGTTACTTCACTACCGAAGAAGGCGGTGAGCGCCTCGACCTCTTCCCGATCTCGGAACAAGCCCGCTACCGTCTGCCCTTCGCTCCTGCCGAAGCAGCCGTCCAGTGGTTGGAGCATCTCGCCCGCGAGGGCCATCGTGCCGCCATCTATTTCGACGATATCGAGAAGTTCGGTATCTGGCCGGAGACCTATCACTGGGTCTATGAGCAGGGCTGGCTGGTGCGCTTCATCGAGGGCGTGCTGGCCTCGCCGTTGATCACGACATCGACCTATGCCGACTTCCATGCCCGGCAGCCGACCCGCGGCGTCGTCTACCTGCCGACCACGTCGTACATCGAAATGAACGAATGGACGCTGCCGGCAACCGCGGCGCGTCAGTACCACGCCCTGGTCGAGCAGGAGAAACAGGCGCAGCGCTTCGAGGCACGCAAGGCCTATCTGCGCGGCGGTATCTGGCGCAACTTTCTGTCGCGTTATGCTGAGGCGAACTGGATGCACAAGCGCATGCTCGATGCTTCCGCGCGTTTTGGCGCACTGCCGATCGCCTTGCGCACAGACGAGATGCAGCAGTTCCTGCATCGCAGCCAGGCCAACGATGCCTATTGGCACGGCCTGTTTGGCGGCCTCTACCTGCCGCACCTGCGCCGCGCCGTCTGGAACAACCTGCTGGCGCTCGAAGCGGCGCTCGACGCGGTGGCGCCGGCCGCCGCCCTCGATCGGCGCGACATCGATTGTGACGGCCACGAGGAGATCTCGCTGCGTGATGACGCTTTCCTGGCCATCATCCGCGTCGACGGCGATGCCATGCTGGCGGAACTGTCCAGCCGTCGGCTCTGCCACAATTTCGGCGACACCCTGCGTCGCTACGACGAAGGCTATTACGACAAGCTGCGCGCCGCGCTCGGCATGGACGGCAAGCCGCACGCGCACCACGAAGGTGTGGCTTCGGCGCATGATCGCGTCGCCTTCAAGCACGTCATCGAAGCCGAGGACACCGAGGCCGACACGCGGGCCCGCGGCATGTTCGAAGACTGCTGGTATGCAACGGACGGTAGCGTGCGCCCCATCCACCATTACCGTGAGACGGCGCCACTGGAATTCACTGCCGACCTCGGTAGCGGTCACATCGTCAAGCGCTATGCACTGGCCGACGGCCGTCTGACTGCCCGCTACCAGACGCTGAACGTCGCTGGCCGCGTCGAGATCCGCCTCAACGTCGCCATGCCCAGCTGCGACGGTTATGGCGGCCGCTACATTCTTGATAACGGCGACATTCCCTGCGGCTTCGGCCAGGTACTCGAACTGGCAAGCGCCAGGCGGCTGGCACTGGACGACGGCGAATTGCACGGCGCCTTCGTCGTGTCGACGCAGCCGGCGCTGGCGGTCACTGCCCGACCGCATCTGACCGTGTCGCAATCCGAAGCGGGCTTCGAGAAGGTCATGCAGGCCGCAGAACTGGTGTTCGCCTGGCAGCCGGCCGAGAGCCAGGCCGAACTCGCCATTTGCATCGAAGTCATCCCCCACCGGGCGTAAAATCCGGCAACCCAAGAGTCCCTAGGCCAGCGAGGAAATCATGTCAGGCACGCGCTATCAACTCGAGATCAACCCCAAGCTGCCCGCCCGACTGGCTCGCCTTGACGAGTTGGCGAACAACCTCTGGTACAGCTGGGATCGGCCGTCGCGGACCCTGTTCGCCCGCTTGGGCAGCAAGCTCTGGGGCGCCGTCGGTCACAGCCCCAAGGCCTTCCTGAAGCGTGTCGACCAGCATCGGCTCGAAGAGGCGGCGGCCGATCCGGTCTTCCTCGGTGCCATGGCGCGCGTGCTCTCGGCCTACGACACCTACCGGACGTCGCCGACGCGCGAACACGCGCCGCACCTGGCCGAAGGCGAACTGGTGGCTTACTTCTGCGCCGAGTTCGGCTTTCACGAGAGTCTGCCGATCTACTCCGGCGGCCTCGGCATTCTTGCCGGCGACCACTGCAAAACCGCCAGCGACCTCAACCTGCCTTTCGTTGGCGTCGGCCTGCTCTACCGCCAGGGCTACTTTCTCCAGACCATCGACAGCGACGGCCACCAGCACGCAACCTACAACGATACCGACTTCGACGACCTGCCGATCTCGCCGGTACAGCGCGCCGACGGCAGCGAACTGCATGTCTCGGTGCGCCTGCCCGGACGCGATGTCCAGGTCAAAGTCTGGCAGGCCAAGGTTGGCGTCGTCACGCTCTACCTGCTTGATACCGACATCGAGGATAATTCACCGCATGACCGCGGCATTGTGCACCAGCTCTACGGCGGCGACAGGAGCATGCGCATCGAACAGGAAATCCTCCTCGGCATGGGTGGCGTACGGGCGCTGGCCGAAATGGGTCTCAGGCCGACGGTCTGGCACATCAACGAAGGTCACGCCGCCTTCTTGATCATCGAGCGGGTACGGCAACTGGTCCTGGCGGGCCTCGAAGTGGCGGCCGCGCAGGAGGCCGTCGCCTGCAACACCGTGTTCACTACGCACACGGCGGTGCCGGCCGGACACGATCATTTTCCCGAAGACATGATCCGCCACTACTTTGCCGACGCCTGCCGCGAGATCGGCTGTGACATCGAGACCCTGTTGGCGCTTGGCCGCACACCGAACAGCGGCGATTTCAACATGACGGCGCTGGCCATCCGCAGTTCGCGTCATCAGAACGGTGTCTCCAGCATCCATGGCGACGTCTCGGCGCGCATCTGCCGCGACCTGTGGCCGCAGATCGATCCCGAGGACAATCCGATCGCCCATGTCACCAACGGCGTGCACGTGCCGACATTCCTCTCCGACATGTGGCACGAAACCTTCGACCGCCACCTTGGTCCCGGCTGGTCGCAGCGCCTGACCGACGTCCAGTGCTGGCATCAGATTCACAGCATTCCGGACTACCTATACTGGAGCGTCCGCCAGTCGATGAAGTCGCAAATGCTTTATCTGGTGCGCGACCATGTCAGTCGCCAGAATTTGCGCAGCCATGGTTCGCAGGCGCACGTCGACCGGCTGTTGCGGCTAGCCGATCCGGATAACCCGAAGGTGTTGACCATCGGCTTCGCCCGCCGCTTCGCCACCTACAAGCGCGCCACTCTGCTGTTCCAGAACCTGACCTGGCTGAAGCAGATTCTCTGCGATCCCCAGCGGCCGGTGGTCTTCATCTTCGCCGGCAAGGCCCATCCGGCCGATGAACCGGGCCAGGCCCTGATCCGCCGCATCGCCGAAGTCGCGGCAATGCCGGAGTTTCTCGGCCACATTCTGCTTGTCGAAGGCTACGACCTGCGCCTGGCGCGGCGCATGGTTTCCGGCGTCGATGTCTGGCTGAACAATCCGGTCTACCCGCTCGAGGCCTCGGGCACTTCCGGCATGAAGGCCGGGATCAACGGCGTCATCAATCTGTCGGTACTCGACGGCTGGTGGGGTGAGGGCTTCGAAGGCCCGGCCGGCCAGGAAAACGGCTGGGCGATCAAACCCACCTCGAGCGCCTATGATCGCGGCGTCGACGAGGGCCGGCGTGACTACGAGGAAGGCCGGACGCTCTACGAACTGCTACAGGACAAAGTCGTGCCGCTCTACTACGACATCGGGCCGATGGGCTATTCGCCGGGATGGGTGGCCATGTCCAAGCGCTCGATCGCCACCATTACGCCACGTTTCAACTCGGCGCGAATGGTCGGCGAGTATGTCAATAAGTACTACCAGCCGGCAGCGCGGCAATGGAAGAACTACAGCCAGGAAAAATTCGCCAATGCCCGTGAGCTGGCCGATTGGAAGGCCCGTGTTCGTGCCGGCTGGTCCAAGGTGTCGATCAAGCGTGTCGACATGCCGGTGCGCCGGATCGACTTCGGCGCCAAGGTGCGCTTCGAAGTCGCGCTGGCCATCGCCGGCCTCACCCCGCCCGACATTGTCGTCGAACTGCTGTTCGGTCGGCCCAACAGCAATGTCCAATCGCGGCCGCCACGCCACTACCGGATGGAATATCAAGGTCCGACCGGCGACGGCAATTGCCTGTTCGCTGCCGAAGTGCAGCCCGACGTCTGCGGCAAGATCGAATATCGCATCCGCGCCTATCCGTACCATCCGCTGCTGACGCAGCCGTTTGAAATGGGCATGATGATCTGGCTATGAGTGCCGTGACTTCGCAAGCCTGGCGCAATCTGGAGGCGCACGCGCAAAAGATGCGGCCCCAGCACCTGCGTGACCTGTTCGCTGCCGATCCCCGCCGGTTCGAGCTCTTCTCGCTCGAACATGACGGCCTGCTGCTCGACTTTTCCAAACAGCGGTTGACCACGGAAGTCTGGAATGCCCTGCATGCGCTCTGGTGGGCAGCCGACTTGCCCGCCTGGCAAGCCCGCCTTCAGGCGGGTGAAGCGATCAATCACACCGAGGGCCGGGCCGTGCTGCACCATGCCCTGCGCCATCAGGGCACGCGACCTATCCTGCACGCCGGCCTGGACGTCATGCCGGTGGTGCGTGCTGTACTCGAGCAGATGCGGCGTTTCTGCGCCGCGGTACACAGCGGCGACTGGCGCGGAGCCACCGGCGAGCGCATCCTCGATGTCGTCAACCTCGGCATTGGCGGTTCCGACCTCGGTCCAAAGATGGCCACCCAGGCGCTGGCGGCGCACCATGTGCCGCACCTGCGCGTCCATTATGTCTCCAATCTCGACGCTGCCCATCTGGCAACGGTGCTGCAACCCCTGTCACCGCGGACAACGCTGTTCATCATTGCCAGCAAGACTTTCACGACGCAAGAGACGATGCAGAACGCCGCCTCGGCGCGGCGCTGGTTGGTCGATGCGCTGGGCGAACCAGCCGTGCGCCGCCACTTCGTCGCCGTATCGACCAACCTGACCGAAGTTGCCAAGTTCGGCATCGATCCCGACAACGCCTTCGCCTTCTGGGACTGGGTCGGTGGCCGCTTCTCGGTGTGGTCGGCCATCGGCCTGCCGCTGGCGCTGGCGATCGGTTTCGATCACTTCGAGCGCTTCCTGGCCGGCGCTGCAGCGATGGACGCCCACTTCTTCGAAGCACCGGTCGAACGCAATCTGCCGATGGCGCTAGCGCTGATCGATGTCTGGAACACCGACTTTCTCGGTGCCCAAACGCGCGCCTGCCTGCCCTACAGCCAGTCGCTGGAATTGCTGCCCCGACACTTGCAGCAGTTGGAAATGGAATCCAACGGCAAGCGGGCGACCCGCGAGGGCCGTGATACCAACTGCGCCACCGCGCCGATTCTCTGGGGCGAAGCGGGAACCAACGGTCAGCATGCTTTCTACCAGTTGATCCATCAAGGTGGCCGCCTGATTCCTTGCGAGTTCATCGCCATGCGCGAACCGGACTTCCCGCTCGCCGGCCATCACGACAAGATGCTCGCCAACTGCTGTGCCCAATCCGAAGCACTGATGCGCGGCAAGACCATCGACGAGGTGCGTCTCGAAATGGCCGCCGCGCGCATTCCGGAGGCGGTCATTGCCCGCCTGGCACCCTACAAAGTGTTCCCGGGCAACCAACCGTCGACGACGCTGCTGTTACCGGAACTCTCGCCCTATACGCTCGGTCAGTTGATCGCGCTCTTCGAGCACAAGGTATTCGCGCTCGGCATCGTCTGGAACATCAACTCCTTCGACCAGTGGGGCGTTGAGTACGGCAAGCAACTCGCCAACCGACTGTTGCCGGTGATTGAAGGTCGCGTCGGCGCTGACAACCTCGATAGTTCGACGGCCGGTCTGCTCGCCTACCTGCGCAAGAAGTAGCCCGCATGAAAGTGCTGTTCGTCACCTCCGAGATCGCCCCTTGGGTGAAAACCGGCGGTCTCGGCGATGTCGCGGCCGCGCTACCGCCGGCGCTGGCCAAGGCTGGCAATGATGTACGCGCGCTGGTTCCCTACTACCCGGCCTTGCGCCAGGCCCTGCCGAAGGCCACCGCTGTTGCCTCGCTGGATGGCTTCGGCGCCCTCTTTGCCAACTCGGCACTGCACGAGGCGCGCGTCGGCAACCTGTCGCTGTTGATGCTCGATTGCCCGGCTTACTATGATCGTCCGGGCAATCCCTACCTCGGTCCACAGGGCCGCGACTGGCCCGACAACCATCTGCGCTTCGGCCTGCTGTCGCGCGTCGCCGCCTGGCTCGGCAGCGACGAGAATGTACTGCCTTGGCGGCCCGAAGTCGTCCATTGCAACGACTGGCAATCTGCCCTGGCGGCCGCCTACCTGCGCTTGCTGCCTGGCGGGCGCGCCAGATCGCTGGTCACCATCCACAACCTGGCCTTCCAGGGTCTGTTCCCGCGCGATGCGCTGCTCCAGGTCGGCTTGCCGGAATCGTCCTGGTCGATGGACGGCGTCGAGTTCTACGGCCACCTCTCGTTCCTCAAAGCCGGCTTGCAGTTCGCCGACGCCATCACCACCGTCAGCCCGACCTACGCCAGCGAGATACAGACGGAAGTCGAGGGCATGGGCCTGGGTGGCTTGTTGCACCATCGCGCAGCCAGCCTTCACGGCATCCTCAACGGCATCGACGACAATGAGTGGGACCCGGCGCACGACCGGCACTTGCCATACCCCTATGATGTCCACAACCTCGATGCCAAAGCCGCCGACAAGCATGCCTTGCAAGCGGAAATGCATTTGCCCCAGCGCGACGACCTGCCACTGCTCGGCATCGTCAGCCGGCTGACGCACCAGAAAGGCCTGGATCTGGTCACCGCCCTGGGCGACGCGCTGCCGGCACTGCCGGTACAACTGGCCGTCCTCGGCAGTGGTGAAAGCGCCCTGGAAGATCAGTTTCGGCGCCTGGCGGACCGTCATCGCAACCACGTCGCCGTGAAAATCGGCTTCGACGAGAGCCTCGCCCATCGCATCGAAGCCGGTGCCGACATGTTCCTGATGCCCTCGCGCTTCGAGCCTTGCGGCCTCAATCAGATGTACAGCCTGCGCTACGGCACGCCGCCGATCGTCCGTGCCACTGGCGGACTTGCCGACACGGTCATCGACGGCGTGAACGGCTTCGTCTTCCTGGAGCCGACCGCGGCAGCGTTGCGGGCCACCCTGCAACGCGCCGTCGCCACCTGGCGTGACCGTTCCCGCTGGCGGCACATGCAGCAGGACGGCATGGCGCGCGATCACGGCTGGGGCGCACCGGCGCAGCGCTACAGCCAGCTCTACGCCAGTCTATGAAACCACGAATCACCATCATCGCCGCAGTGGCCAGGAACGGCGTCATCGGCAAAGGCAACAAGATGCCCTGGCACCTGCCGGAGGATCTCAAGCGCTTCAAGGCACTGACGATGGGTCGGCCGATGATCATGGGCCGCAAGACCTGGGAGTCGCTGCCTGGTGGCCGCCTGCCCGGCCGACCGCACATCGTCGTCACGCACAATCCTGACTACCGGGCCGAGGGCGCGATGGTCGTCGGCTCGCTTGTCGATGCGCTCGCCGCTGCCGGCGACACGGACGAAGTGTTCGTCATCGGTGGCGCCGAGTTGTATGCCCAGGCATTGCCGATCGCCGATCGTCTGCATCTGACCGAGATCGGCGCCGACTTCGACGGCGATACGCACTTCCCCAACTATGACCGCAGCGCATGGATCGCGGCAGGCAGGGAAGCATACTGCTCGGCTAACGGCGTCGAATACGTGTTCGCCACGTACAGGAAATTGGGGACAGACCCCGATTTTCCTGAATGCCACCATTCAGCTTGACGGCTCCAGCGGAAAATCGGGGTCTGTCCCCAATTTCCTACGCGACGCAGTCGACGAAGTAACCGTTGCCGTTTTCCTTGACCAGACCGTGGATGTCGGTCTCGAAGCCGGGAAACGCGGCATTGAACTTGCGGGCGAATTGCAGGTAGCGAACGATTGTCTTGTTGAAGCGCTCGCCGGGAATGAGCAGCGGGATACCCGGCGGATAGGGCGTCAATAGCACCGCCGTGACGCGCTCTTCGAGGTCATCGATCGGCACCCGCTCGATCTCGCGGTGCGCCATGCGGGCGAAAGCGTCGGCTGGTGGCATCGCCGGCACCATGTCCGACAAGTACATCTCGGTGGTGAGTCGGGCGACGTCGTTCTCTTTGTACACGTGGTGGATCTGCTTGCATAAATCGCGCAGTCCCACCCGCTCGTAACGCGGGTGCTTGGCGACGAACTCGGGCAGCACCTTCCAAAGGGGATGGTTCTTGTCGTAGTCGTCCTTGAATTGCTGCAGCTCGGTCACCATGGTGTTCCAGCGGCCTTTGGTAATGCCGATGGTAAACATGATGAAAAAGGAATAGAGGCCGCACTTCTCGACGATAACGCCGTGTTCGGCCAGATACTTGGTGACGATGGCGGCGGGAATGCCCCGCTCGGCGAATTCGCCATCGACGTCCAATCCCGGCGTGATGACGGTCGCCTTGATCGGGTCGAGCATGTTGAAGCCCGGCGCCAGGTCACCGAAGCCGTGCCAGCGTTCGCCAGCCTTGAGCATCCAGGCATCGCGCTCCTCGATGCCTTCTTCGGAAAGGTCGTCCGGACCCCAGACCTTGAACCACCAGTCGGCACCCCACTCCTCGTCCACCTTGCGCATGGCGCGACGGAAATCCAGCGCCTCGGCGATCGACTCTTCCACCAGCGCCTTGCCGGCGGGCTCCTCCATCATCGCCGCCGCGACGTCGCAGGAGGCGATGATGGCGTACTGGGGCGACGTCGACGTGTGCATCAGGAAAGCTTCGTTGAAGATGTCGCGGTCGAGCTTGCGCGTCTCGGACTCCTGCACCAGGATTTGCGACGCCTGGGAAAGACCGGCCAGCAGCTTGTGCGTGGACTGGGTCGAAAAGATCATCGACTCGTGGCAGCGCGGCCGGTCGGCACCAATGGCGTGGTAGTCGCCGTAGAAGTCGTGAAAGGCCGCGTGCGGCAACCAGGCCTCGTCGAAATGCAAGGTATCGATCTTGCCGTCGAGCATCTCCTTGATCTCTTCGACGTTGTAGAGGACGCCGTCATAGGTGGATTGGGTGATGGTCAACACCCGCGGCTTGTTCTTGGCCTTGCTGGCGAACGGATGGGCGGCGATCTTCTGCTGGATGTTCTGCCACTCGAATTCGCTCTTCGGGATTGGCCCGATGATGCCGAAGTTGTTGCGCGTCGGCGTCAGAAAGACCGGAATCGCCCCGGTCATGATGATCGCGTGCAGCACCGACTTGTGGCAGTTGCGGTCGACGATGACCACGTCGCCCGGCGCCACGGTCGAATGCCAGACGATCTTGTTCGAGGTCGAGGTACCGTTGGTGACGAAGAACAGGTGATCGGCGTTGAAAATACGCGCGGCATTGCGCTCGGAAGCTGCCACCGGGCCGGTGTGATCCAGCAGCTGGCCGAGTTCCTCGACGGCGTTGCAGACGTCGGCGCGCAGCATGTTCTCGCCGAAGAACTGGTGGAACATCTGGCCAACCGGACTCTTGAGGAAAGCGACACCGCCCGAGTGGCCCGGACAGTGCCACGAATAGGAACCATCGGCAGCGTAGTGCACCAGCGCCCGGAAGAACGGCGGCGGCAGCGAATCGAGATAGGTCTTGGCCTCGCGCACGACGTTGCGGGCGATGAACTCCGGCGTGTCCTCGAACATGTGAATGAAGCCGTGCAATTCGCGCAGTACGTCGTTGGGAATGTGCCGC
>Ga0265325_10001294_pt1 | contig 17719 bp, 17 predicted proteins | sample 41420metaG_FD_202090 | JGI IMG/M metagenome (GOLD analysis project Ga0265325, IMG submission 202090) | Rhizosphere microbial communities from Carex aquatilis grown in University of Washington, Seatle, WA, United States - 4-14-20 metaG | ecosystem: Host-associated > Plants > Roots > Rhizosphere...
TACGACATCCCGCGCGACATTGTCGGCGCCGCCTGGCACGGCAAATATCGCGGCCAGAAGCAGAAATGGTACGCGCTGCGCTTCACCGGCGCAGACAGCGAGATCAACATCCTCACGCCGGGCGGCGACGACCATGAGGCGGAATTCATCGACTGGCGCTGGGAGAAGATGGCGAAGCTGCCGGAACTGGTGGTGCCGTTCAAGCGGCCGACCTATGAGCGCATCGTGCGGGAGTTCTCGCGCTTGGCCTGACCACCGAGCACGCCCCGCGCCGCCAGATTGCGCATCAGATCCGACACGCCAAACGTCCAGCGCTCGCATTGGTCGGTGCGCTTCATGGTGTTGACCAACGAACCGAGCTGCGGCGCCGAGATCGTGACGACGTCTCCGATGTCGTGAGTGAATCCGCCGCCGGGATGCTTGCGATCCTCGATCGGCGCGAACAGCGTGCCGAGGAACAGCACCGCGCCATCGGGATATTGATGATGCGGCCCGATCATCTGCGCCACAAGATCGGCCGGATCGCGGCTGATCCGCGCGATCGATGACGAACCCACGAGCCGGTAATGGTCGGCGCCTTCGACCGTGAGGTTGATGGTCATGCGCCGCACATCGTCGAGCGAAAAACTGCCGTCGAAGAAGCGGATGAAAGGCCCGATGGCGCAGCTTGCGGTGTTGTCCTTGGCCTTGGACAGCAGCAGCGCCGAGCGGCCCTCGACGTCGCGGAGATTGACGTCATTGCCAAGCGTTGCGCCGACGATTCGTCCATCGGAGGCAACGACCAGCACGACTTCGGGCTCCGGATTATTCCACGACGATGACGGATGCAGGCCGGCATCGGCACCGGTGCCGACCGCAGACAAAGGCTGCGCTTTTGTGAAGATTTCCGCGTCCGGCCCGATGCCGACTTCGAGATATTGACTCCATGAGCCCTGCTCGATCAGCACCTGCTTCAGCCGCATCGCTTCCGGCGAGCCAGGCTTGAGCTTGGCGAAGTCGTCGCCGACCAGCCCCACGATCTCCGCGCGGATCGAGGCCGCCGCCGCGGGGTTGCCGCGCGCCTTTTCCTCGATGACGCGCTCCAGCATCGACACGGCAAAGGTGACGCCCGCCGCCTTGATCGCCTGCAGATCGATCGGCGTCAGCAGCCAGGGCTGGCGCGGATCGCGGCTAACGCTAACGCTGACGCTGTTGGCGAGAAGCGCGTCGAGCGAGACGAAGGCCTCCCCCTTGGCAGCCTTCGCGGCCGAAGCCGGATCCGGCGCCTCGCACAGCTCGGTCATGGTCGGGAAATCGGCGATGATGTCGACGACATCATCGCCACGGATCGTCACCACCGAGGGTCCTTCGAGATCGGGCCGCCACACCCGGCCGGCCAATACGGCCTTATCGGCGTCGTCGGGCAAGGTGCGCTTGACGGTTAGCGTCAGGTTCGGATCGGGCATCGGCCACGCCTTCGGCATTGTCACGCGGCCAGTCGCCGCCGCACTCTGGTAGCAAATATCCTCGTGCGGTAGCTATTGTGCGGAGCAGCAGGGGGCGGGCATGGGCGAAAGCAACTGGAACGATTTCTTCGTCGCAGCGATGGGGGCAGCAGGAGCGCTGGCCGGTCTGGTCGCCGTCGCCATCTCGATCAACCTCAAGCGCATCCTCAAATACAAGCAGCTTCCGGGGCGCGCCGCCGAAGCGCTGGTAATCTTGATGACCGCCATGCTGGCGGCCGGCGTCGGCCTCATTCCGCATGAAACCCTGGTCGTGAACGGCATCTGGATGACCGCCCTTGGTGGCGTCGGGTTCGGCTTTTCGGTGCAAAGCCAGATCGGCGCCTACCGGGTGATGAGAAACGCGCCGCTCGATTGGTGGCTGGTGCGCGCGCTGATCACGCCGTTTACCTCGTTCCCGATCGCGGCCGGCGGCATCATGCAAATCATGGGCATGCCGGTTGGCATTTCCTGGGTGGCGTTCGGCATCCTCGCCTCGCTTGCCGCGGGCGTTTACACCACCTGGATTCTGCTGGTCGAGATTCTGCGCTGAGCCAAATGAAGGGCCCGCTCGCGCGGGCCCCGGCGTCAGTGCATCGCCGTGCCGGTCAAGTGACGGTCGACGTCCTTGAAGTGATCGAGCCGCGCCACCAGCTTGTCGAGCGCGGAGCCGGGCTCGGTCTTTTCGATCTGCGCCTGGACGTCGCTGATATGCGAGGCCAGCACGGTCTTGTCGAAATCCTCAACCGAGTCGGCGAGATCGGCGACCACGGTCAGGCCCTTGGCGGACACTTCGGCAAAGCCGCCGAGCACGACGATGCGCTGCTGATTGCCGCCGACGAACACGGTCAGGATGCCCGGCCGCAGCGTCGCCACCGTCGGGGCATGGCCCTCGAGCACGCCGAAGTCGCCCTCGATGCCGGGGACATCGACTTGCTCGACATCGCCGGAGAACAGCAGCTTTTCCGGCGAGACCAGTTCGAAGTGCAGGGGCATAATTCGTATCCGTTTTCTGTGTCGTCACCCGCGGGCTTGACCCGCGGGTCCATCTTCAAAAAAGCTGGATTGCCGGGTCAAGCCCGGCAATGACGCCGCGGGGATCACGCCGCTTCCGCCGCCAGCTTGCGGCCCTTCTCGACGGCTTCCTCGATGGTGCCGACCATGTAGAACGCGGCTTCCGGCAGATGATCGAATTTGCCTTCGACCAGGCCCTTGAAGCCCTTGATGGTGTCTTCGAGGCTGACCAGCTTGCCCGGCGCGCCGGTGAACACTTCGGCGACGTGAAACGGCTGCGACAGAAACCGTTCAATCTTGCGGGCGCGCGACACGGTGAGCTTGTCCTCTTCGGACAGTTCGTCCATGCCGAGAATGGCGATGATGTCCTGCAGCGCCTTGTAGCGTTGCAGGATCTGCTGCACCTGGCGCGCGACGGCATAGTGCTCCTCGCCGACGACCAGCGGCGACAGCATGCGCGAGGTCGAGTCGAGCGGATCGACCGCCGGATAGATGCCCTTGGCCGCGATATCGCGCGACAGCACGGTGGTGGCGTCCAGATGCGCGAACGAGGTCGCCGGCGCCGGGTCGGTCAAGTCGTCGGCCGGCACGTAAATCGCCTGCACCGAGGTGATCGAGCCCTTGGTCGTGGTGGTGATGCGCTCCTGCAGCGCGCCCATGTCGGTGGCGAGCGTCGGCTGATAGCCGACCGCCGAAGGAATGCGGCCGAGCAGCGCCGACACTTCGGAGCCGGCCTGCGTGAAGCGGAAGATATTGTCGACGAAGAACAGCACGTCCTGGCCCTGGTCGCGGAAGAACTCCGACAGCGTCAGCCCGGTCAGGCCGACGCGGGCGCGGGCACCCGGCGGCTCGTTCATCTGGCCGAACACCAGCGCGCATTTCGAGCCCTCGGTCGAGCCCTTGTGCGGGTCCTTGTTGACGCCGGATTCGATGAACTCGTGATAGAGGTCGTTACCCTCGCGAGTGCGCTCGCCGACGCCGGCGAACACCGAATAACCGCCATGCGCCTTGGCAACGTTGTTGATCAACTCCTGAATCAGCACGGTCTTGCCGACGCCGGCGCCGCCGAACAGGCCGATCTTGCCGCCCTTGGCGTAAGGCGCCAGCAGATCGACCACCTTGATGCCGGTCACTAGAATCTGCGCCTCGGTCGACTGGTCGGTGTATTTCGGCGCCTCGGCGTGGATCGGCCGGGTCTCTTCGAACTTGACCGGGCCGGCTTCGTCGATCGGCTCGCCGATGACGTTGATGATGCGGCCGAGCAGGCCGGGGCCGACCGGAACCGCGATCGCCAGCCCGGTGTCGGTGACCTGTTGGCCGCGCACCAGACCTTCGGTGACGTCCATGGCGATGGTGCGCACCGTCGATTCACCCAGATGCTGCGCCACTTCCAGCACCAGCCGATTGCCGCCGTTTTTGGTTTCCAGCGCGTTCAGGATCGCCGGCAGATTGCCTTCGAACTGGACGTCGACGACCGCGCCGATCACCTGCGTGACCTTGCCCGACTGGTTGGTGGTTGCCTGTGGTGTGGCCATGACGATCTCCTTGAAACGCTAGACGACAGTCAACGTGACCGGCACGTTGCCGCGGGTTGCTCTGGAATAGGGGCAAATCTTGTGGGCGTCCTCGATCAGGGCCTGAAGTTTGGCCTTGTCGGCGCCGGGCAGCGAAAGCTTGATCTCGGCCTTGAAGCCGAAGCTGACCTCATCCTTGTCCATGCCGAGCGTGCAGGTGACGCGCGCGTCCTGGCCGTCGAGCCCGTGCTTCTTGGCCAGCACCAGGATGGCCTGGCCGAAGCAGGCCGACCAGCCAAGCACGAATAGTTGCTCGGGATTATGGCCTTCGCCGCTGCCGCCGAATTCCTTCTGCAGCCCCATGGCCAGCGCCAGGCCGCCATTCTCGAGGATAGCGCGGCCGTTACGGCCGCCTTTGGTGGTCGCTGAGATTGTGTATGCCATTGTCCTACAAAGCCTCGGCGCCGGAGATGATCTCGATCAGTTCCTTGGTGATCATCGCCTGGCGGGTGCGGTTATACTTGATGGTCTGCTTGCGGATCATGTCGCCGGCATTGCGGGTGGCGTTGTCCATCGCCGACATCTGCGAGCCGTAGAACGACGCATTGTTCTCGAGCAGGCCGCGGAAAATCAGCGTCGCCACATAGCGCGGCAGCAAATCGGCAAGGATCTCGTCTTCTTCCGGCTCATAATCGTAAGCCGCGCTCGGGCCTTCGGCGGGTGCCGCGTCGAGCTTCGGCGGGATGATCTGCTGCGCGGTCGGGATCTGCGAGATCACCGACTTGAACCGCGAATAGAACAAAGTGGCGACGTCGAACTCGCCGCGCTCGAACATCGCCAGTACTTTCTGCGCGATCTCCGAGGCATTGCCGTAACCGATGGTGCGCACACCGCGCAGATCGGTACGATCGACGATCTGCTTTTCATAGAGCCGGCGCAGCTGCTCGTAACCCTTGCGGCCGACGGTGAGGATCTTGACCTCTTTGCCCTCGGACTGCAGCCGCGCAATGTACTCGCGCGCGAGGCGAACGATCGACGAATTGAAGGCGCCGGCCAGCCCGCGCTCGCCGGTCGCCACCACCAGAAGATGAACCCGGTCGCTGCCGGTGCCGGCGAGCAGCTTCGGCGACCCATCGGCGCCGGTCATGCCCGAGGCGATATTGCGCAGCACGGCGTCCATGCGCTCGGCGTAAGGCCGCGCGGCTTCCGCCGCGGCCTGCGCGCGGCGCAGCTTCGAGGCCGCCACCATCTGCATCGCCTTGGTGATCTTCTGCGTCGCCTTGGTGGCGGCGATACGCACGCGCATGTCTTTCAGTGAGGGCATCGACTCTCGTCTCTTTATCTTCCTTGTCATCACCGGGCTTATCCCGGTGATCTCGTTTAGGCTGGCATTGCGTCCCTGATCGGGATGGCCGGCACAAGGCCGGCCATGACAAAGTTAAGCGAACGTCTTGGCGTAATCGTCGACCACGGCCTTGAGCTTCTTCTCGGTATCGGCCGACAGGTCACTGGTCTTGCGGATGTCATCGAGAATATCGAGGTGCTTGGTGCGCAGCAGCGACAGCAGGCCGTTCTCGAACTTTTTCACCTGCGCCACTTCGAGCTTGTCGAGATAGCCGTTGACGCCGGCATAAATCACCGCGACCTGCTCTTCCATCTTCAGCGGCGAGAATTGCCCTTGCTTGAGCAGCTCGGTGAGCCGCGCGCCGCGCGCCAGCAGGCGCTGCGTGGTGGCGTCGAGGTCGGAGCCGAACTGCGCGAACGCCGCCATTTCGCGGTATTGCGCGAGCTCGCCCTTGATCTTGCCGGCGACCTTTTTCATCGCCTTGGTCTGAGCCGCAGAACCGACGCGCGACACCGACAGGCCGACATTCACCGCCGGGCGAATGCCCTGATAGAACAGGTCGGTTTCCAGGAAGATCTGGCCATCGGTGATCGAAATCACGTTGGTCGGGATGTAGGCCGAGACGTCATTGGCCTGGGTTTCGATGATCGGCAGCGCGGTCAGCGAGCCGGCCTTCATCTCGTCGTTCATCTTCGCCGCGCGCTCGAGCAGCCGCGAATGCAGATAGAACACGTCGCCGGGATAAGCCTCGCGGCCCGGCGGACGGCGCAGCAGCAGCGACATCTGGCGGTAGGCGACGGCCTGCTTCGACAAATCGTCATAGATGATGACGGCGTGCATGCCGTTGTCGCGGAAGTACTCGCCCATGGCGCAGCCGGAGAACGGCGCCAGGAACTGCATCGGCGCCGGGTCGGAGGCGGTGGCGGCGATGATGATCGAATAGTCCAGCGCGCCCTGCTCTTCCAGTACCTTGACGAACTGCGCGACGGTCGAACGCTTCTGCCCGATCGCGACATAGACGCAGTACAGCTTGATCTTCTCGTCGGGCTGGGCGTTGAGCGGCTTCTGGTTGAGGATGGTGTCGAGCGCGATCGCGGTCTTGCCGGTCTGGCGGTCGCCGATGATCAGCTCGCGCTGGCCGCGGCCGATCGGGATCAGCGCGTCGATTGCCTTGAGGCCGGTCGCCATCGGCTCATGCACCGATTTGCGCGGAATGATGCCAGGCGCCTTGACGTCGACGCGGCGGCGTTCGGTGGCCTCGATCGCGCCCTTGCCGTCGATCGGATTGCCGAGCGCGTCGACGACGCGGCCGAGCAGGCCCTTGCCGACCGGCACGTCGACGATGTCGCCGGTGCGCTTGACGGTCTGGCCTTCCTTGATCTCGCGGTCGGCGCCGAAAATCACGATACCGACATTGTCGGTCTCGAGATTGAGCGCCATGCCGCGGGTGCCGTTCTCGAACTCGACCATCTCGCCGGCCTGGACGTTGTCGAGGCCGTAGACGCGGGCGATGCCGTCACCGACCGACAGCACCTGGCCGACTTCGGAGACCTCGGCTTCCTGGCCGAAATTCTTGATCTGCTCTTTCAGGATGTTGGAAATTTCTGCGGCGCGGATGTCCATCAGCGGGCCTCTTTCATCGCGATCTTGATCGAATTGAGCTTGGTGCGGAGCGAAGAATCGACCATGCGGCTGCCCACCTTGACGATGAGCCCGCCGATGATGGCCGGATCGATCTTGACTTCGAGATCGATGTCCTTGCCCGCGGTTTTGGATTTCAGCGCATCTTTCAGCGCTGCGAGATTATTGCCGCTGAGCGGCTCGGCGGCGGTGACCTGCGCGGTGACTTCGCCGCGGTGATGCGCGACCAGTTCGCGATAGCCGCGGATGATGTCGCGCACCGCGAACAGCCGGCGATTGGTGGTGACGACGCGCAGGAAATTGGCGGCCACGCCCTTGATGCCGGCTTTGTCGAGGATGGCGGAGAGCGCACGAAGCTGATCGTCGACGCCAAACACCGGGCTGCGCACCAGCCGGTTGAGATCGGCGCTGTCGTCGATCATCTGCTCGAACCTACCGAGATCGGAACGCACCGCGTCGAGCGCCTTGCCTTCGAGCGCGAGCTCGAACAGCGCGGTCGCGTAGCGCCCGGCCATGCCGGAAATGATCGGTTTGTCGCCTGCCACTGTCGCCCGTTTCTTCTGGTTGACCCATGGGCCGGGACCGTCGCAAGAGGGCGGCGCAAGCCTATGGAATCCAAGCGGGAATTCCGACCTCGGAGAGCCGGTTAAAGCACCGGAAACCCTCGCAAAATCGGGGTTTTGCTAACACAGCAGCCATCGCGGTGCAACACGCCCGGCCTGCTGCCTATCCGGTGCTGATGGCGTCCACCGTTCGCTCGCGCGACGGCGCCGCGGGGTCGGCCGCTGTGACAAAAACCCGCATGCTGTCGGGTTCCGCTGCGCCATACATCGAGGCGAACGACACCTCCGCGGCGTCGCGGCCAATGCCGATGCGGATCAGACCATCGAGCAAAGCCTGCCGGGTCGGATCGAACAGCCACCAGGTGCCGCCGAGATAGGCCTCGAACACGGCGTGGAAGTCGTCGGGCGCGAGGCCCAGCGCATAGCAGCTGACAAATCGCGCCGGGATATTGAGCGCGCGGCACAGCGCTATGCCGAGATGGGCGAAATCGCGGCACACGCCGGCGCGCTGCTCCAGCGTCTGCGCCGCCGACGTTTGCGGATTGCTGGCGCCGCGCTTGTATTCGATGTTGCTGCAGATCCAGTTGCAGATCGCGGTGACGCGCTCAAAGCCGGGATTGATCGAGCCGAATTGCTTTTCCGCGACATTGGCGAGCCGGTCGGCTTCGCAGAAGCGGCTCGGCTGCAAGAACGAAAACAGCTCGAGCGGCAACGCGGCGATCGGAACTTCACCGATACCGGCGGGGTTGGCACGTCTCAGTTGCAGATCCGCGGAGCCTTCATATCCGATGCGAAGCGGCCCCGGCGGCGCCAGAAACCGCGCATAGCGATTGTCGAAGGGCGGTGCGGCATAGCCGGTGAAGTGCAGCGCCGGATTGCTGCGCAAGCTATCGGCGAGGCCGGCATGAGCGGGAATCCGCGCCGCCTCGATATTGAGGATGAAAACGGTGGGCGCGGCGACCCGATAGGTCAACTCGCAGCCGAACGAAACCTTCATGACGTGGCCTGCCTGTCGCACGGTTCCGGCTCACAATTCCCATCATCGCAATCGGTTCAGTCCGGGTCTTGCAAAATCGCAGATCAGGAATGCCTCGATTTAAGGCACGACCCTCTATAGCGTGCGCCTTCCACGGCGGGCCGGCGCTGACCATGCATACTGAACCTTCGAGACCTGCGCTCGATCGCGCCGGCGCGCCGCCCGGGCGCGCCAACGATACCGCTACGGTCGGCAAGCTCCTGGTCCTGTTGCTGGCGGTTGCGTGGGGCTTCAACTGGATCGGCGCCGCGATCGCGCTCGGAGAGACGCCGCCGTGGAGCCTGCGCTTCGCCGGCCTGACCATCGGCGCGGCGACCCTGTTCGCAGCGGCGATCCTGACCGGCCACGATTTGCGGGTGCCGCGCGGCCAAAGGCTGCACATCATGATTGCGGGCTTATTCAACGTCGCCGCGTTCAACATCCTGTCGGCCTTCGCCCAGCTAAGCGGCGCGACCTCCCGCGTCATCATCATCACCTATTCGATGCCGATCTGGTCGACCGTGCTCGGCCGCCTCATGTTGGGCGAACGGCTTACGCCGATTCGCTGGATCGCCTTCGCGCTCTGCGTCGGCGGCATCGGCATCCTGGTGTGGCCGCAATTTGCCGACGGCTTGCCGCCCTCGGTGCTTTACGCGCTCGGCTGTGCGCTGAGTTGGGCCTTCGCCACGGTGTACGTGAAGTGGGCCAAGGTGACGGTCGAGCCGCTGGCAAACGCGGCATGGCAATTGCTGTTCGGCTGGCTGCTGATCACCATCGGCATGCTCGCATTCGATCATTATCCGCGGCTGTGGCCGCTGCACACCGCGACAATTCTCGCGATCGTCTATATCGGCGTGTTCGGTGTTGGCCTCGCGCATTTTCTGTGGTGGGCGATTGTCGGACGGCTGCCGACCATTACCGCCTCGATCGGCTCGCTGCTGGTCCCGGTCGTCGGCGTGACGGCCTCGACGCTGATTCTCGGCGAACGGCCGACCATTCCCGACATTATCGGCTTTGCCTCGATCTTCGCCGCCGCCGCCTGCGTACTGCTGCAGCGAGACGTCACGCACACCGAGATGCCCGAATGACACGAGGCAAGGCGCCTGAGGTCGCGGCCAGCGCCAAACTCATGGTCATCGCCATGGGATTTGCCTGGGGTTTCAACTGGCTCGCCGCCCGCATGATCCTGACCGCGGTCGAGCCTTGGGCGATGCGTACCATCGGCATCGGTCTCGGCGCCCTGACCCTGTTCGCCACCGCCTATTGGCGCGGCGTTCGGCTGAGCATCGCCCGCGACGATTGGATCAAAGTCGTCATCGCCGGAACGTTCAATGTCGTGCTGTTCAGCGTCGGCTCCGCCTTCGCACAAGTCTACGGCACGACGTCGCGGGCCGTCGTCATCGCCTATACGATGCCGATCTGGTCGGCGCTGTTGGCGCGCATCGTCCTCAAAGAGAAGTTCACCCGGATCAATTTGATTGCGGTGGTTTTGTGCGCCGCCGGCCTGGCAATTCTGATCTGGCCGCTATGGCACGAAGGCCTTCCGCTGGGTGTGCTGTTCGCGCTCGGCTGCGCATGGAGCTGGGCGGTCGGGACGATTTATCAAAAAAGCGCCAGTATCGCCGCACCGACGCTTGCCGTGACGGCATGGCAATTGCTGTTTGGCTGGCTGATGCTCGGCGCCGGCATGTTGGCTTTCGAAGGCTTGCCGCAACTGTCGCAGCTCCCGATCAATATCGTCGCCTGGATCGCCTATAATGGATTGATCGGAATGGGCCTCGCCTATTTTCTCTGGTTCGCGGTCGTCGATCGCCTGCCGGCGATGACCGCGTCACTCGGCTCGCTGCTGGTTCCGGTCGTCGGCGTCACGGCGTCGACGCTGATCCTCGGCGAGCGCCCGACGATTACCGACATCATTGGTTTTGCCGCAATCTTCGCCGCCGCCGCCTGCGTGCTGTTGCAGCCGAGCGCCAAGCCCATCGAGATGCCGGAATAGTCGCGGCGGGGCTTGCGCGACCCACCCGAAATCAGGATGCTTCGGCACCCGCCATTGACCGACACTGCCATGTCCAGCGCGCCGCAGTCGCTTCACGTCCAGCCGACATTCGTCGAGTTGTTCACGCCCAAGCTGATCACCGTCTGGCGCGAGGGCTATGGCTGGCGTGACTTGCGCGGCGACGCCGTCGCCGGCCTGACCGTCGCGGTGGTCGCCCTGCCGCTGTCGATGGCAATCGCGATCGGCTCCGGCGTGTCGCCCGATCGGGGATTGTACACCGCGATCGCGGGAGGCTTCATTGTCTCGCTGATCGGCGGCAGCCGTTTCCAGATCGGCGGCCCGGCCGGAGCCTTCATCGGCCTTGTCGCCAGTATCGTCGAGCGCCACGGCTATGACGGCCTGGCGCTGGCGACCGTGCTCGCCGGGCTCATCATGATCGCGGTCGCGTTGCTGCGCGCCGGCACCTACATCAAATACATTCCGTTCCCGGTCACGGTCGGCTTCACCGCCGGCATCGCCGTGATCATTGCCGCGAGCCAGATCACCGACCTGCTCGGCCTGACGCTGGCGCACGAACCTACGGCGCTGTTGCCGAAACTCGTCGCATTGCGTGGCGCCTTGCCGACGATCAACTGGCAGACCGTCGCCGTCGCTGCGATGTCGGTCGCGATCATCCTCTTGCTGCGGCGGTTCAGGCCGGATTGGCCCGGCTTTCTCATCGCGGTCGCCGCCGCTGCCGCCGTCTGTGCGCTGCTCCATCTCGACGTCGCGACCATCACCACTCGCTTCGGCGCGGTGCCGCGCGCGCTGCCGTCGCCGGCGCTGCCGCCGTTCAGTCTCGAAAAAATCCAGGCGGTGTTGCCCGACGCGGTGGCGATCGCGCTGCTCGGCGCCATCGAATCCCTGCTCTCGGCCGTGGTCGCCGACGGCATGACCGGACGCCGCCATCGCTCGAATTGCGAGCTCGGCGCGCAGGGTGTCGCCAACATCGTGTCGATTTTATTCGGCGGCATCTGCGTCACCGGAACCGTGGCGCGCACCGCCACCAATGTGCGCGCCGGCGCGCGTGGCCCGGTCGCCGGCATGCTGCACTGCGTCTATCTGCTGCTGTTCCTGCTGGTCGCGGCGCCGCTCGTCGGGTTCATCCCGCTTGCGGCGTTGGGCGCCGTACTGGTGGTCGTCGCCTGGAACATGGCGGAAAAAGAAGAGTTCTGGTCGCTGTTGCGCTACTCTCGCGGCGATGCCGCGGTGTTGCTGGCGACTTTTCTGCTGACGATCTTCGTCGACCTGATCACCGGCATCACGGTCGGCGTGGTGATCGGCGCGCTGGTCTTCCTGCATCGCATGGCCGAAGCGGTCGAGGTCGATGGTGGCCATGTCATGGACGATATATCCGACAGTGCCGACAGCGCCCGCTATGACGCGACCCGCGCCAGCAACCACGATGTCATCATCTACCGGATCAGCGGCGCGTTTTTCTTCGGCGCCACCGCGCGCGTGCTGACGGTGTTCGAACGGGTCGGCACGCCGCCGCGCCTATTCGTGCTCGACTTCGCCGACGTGCCGATGATCGACAGCACCGCGGCACATTCGCTGGTCACCTTCGTCAACAAGCTCGGCCGCTCCGGCACCGCCGTTCATTTCGCGGAGACGCGGCCCGCCGTGCGCAAGGTGCTGGAGCAGGCGGGGCTGACCATCCCGCTGGTGCATTATGTGGCCAAAGCCGCCGGCGCCGCGAGCGGCGCCGGCTGAGGCTCAGCCCTTCAAGCCCTCGACGCAGACCTCGGCCTGACCGCGCAAATCCGGGCGCGAGCGATAGATCATCTCGACCCGGCTGATCTGGCGCTTCCCGCCCTTGAGATCGAGCGGACCTGAGGTTGTGCCGGGACGAATCAGCGCCTTGACCGGAATGTCGTCGGGCGCGCCATTACCGTAAACCACCTTGAGATCCATCATGAAGATCTCATTGCCGCCAACCTTCAGGCGGATGGCGCGGTAGCCGTCCGGCTGCGTCGCGACTTGCACGACATCGCGATCGACCCGGAACGCGACCGAGCGGCAGCCGAGATTGACCCAGGCGGCATTGCCCGCTCCGCCGCCGACCGGTGGACCGCCGGCGACGACCGCGAGGCCTTCGACGCAGACTTCGGCCATGCCACGAAAATTCGGCTGCGAGCGATAGATCATCTCGATGCGGTCGATGGCGCGGTCGAAGCCGCGCAGATCGAGCTTGCCGCTGGCCGAGCCGGCCCGCAACTCGGCACGGACCGGGATGTCGTCCGGCACGCCATTGCCGTAAACCACCTTGAGATCCAGCATGTAGACATTATTGCCGCGGGCGATCAGGCGAATCGCCGTGAAGCGGCCGTCGCGGTTGCCGACCCGCAAGACGTCGCGGTCGACCTGAAAGCCGACTTTCTGACATCCGAGACCAACCCAGCGCTCAGCCACCGGCTGCGCATTCGATTGACTGGCGGTCATTGCCAGCGCCGCCACGGCCACAACCAACACCATCTGCATCATTCGCATCGTTCGTCTCCCCCGGATATCGCGATTGGATCGCGAATCGCGCGAAGAGTAGCCAAAGAACAAGGGCGCTGCCATGACACCATCATGGCCGCTTAGAAAAAGCTTTGCGGGTCGACGTCAACTTCGATCTGCACGCTGCCCTTGCGCTTGGGCGCGGCGGCGAGCCATTCCCGCAGATAGGCCGACAAATCGAAATTGCGCGGCGATTTCGCCAGCAGCCGGAAGCGATGGCGTCCCCGCATCACCGCAATCGGCGCTTCGGCGGGGCCGAGCACCCGCACCTGCTCGTCGCGCGGCGCCACCGCGGCGAGACTGCGTCCATATGACTCAGCGGCGTGGCGTTCGCTGGCGGCGATGACAATGGCGGCGAGCCGGCCGAATGGCGGGTAGTGGGTGCGCTCGCGCAGCTCGATCTCGCTGTCATAGAACGCCTCGCGATTGCCCGAAATCAGCGCCTTCATCACCGGATGCTCCGGCTGATGCGTTTGCAAAAAGCCTTGCCCAAAGCCTTCCGAGCGGCCGGCGCGGCCAACCACCTGGTGCAGCAACTGGAATGTGCGCTCGGAGGCGCGCGGATCGCCATTGCCGAGGCCGAGATCGGCGTCGACGATGCCGACCAGATTGAGCTTGGGAAAATGATGGCCCTTGGCGACGAGCTGGGTGCCGACCACGATGTCGAAGCGGCCCTGCGCAACATCGTCGAGCTCCGAGCGCAGCCGCTCGATCGATTCAACGAGGTCGCTGGACAGCACCAGAATACGGCTGCCCGGAAACAGCTCGGCCGCCTCCTGCTCCAACCGCTCAACGCCGGGCCCGACGGCGACGAAGCTGTCCGGCGCATGGCATTTCGGGCATTCCGCCGGCGGCGGCATCGAGAAGCCGCAGAGGTGGCAGACCAGACGCCGCTTGAACCGGTGATCGACCAGCCAGCTGTCGCAATTGGGGCACTGCATGCGGTGGCCGCAGGTCCGGCACAAGGTCAGCGGCGCAAAGCCGCGGCGGTTGAGGAACAGCAGCGCCTGCTCCTTGCGCTCGAGCGCGACCTGCACCGCTTCGGCCAGTCGCGGCGCAATGAAGCGGCCGCGCGGCGGCCCTTCGCGGCGCAGATCGATGGCTTCGACCGCAGGCAGATATTGGCCGCCGAACCGCTCCGGCAGATGGACGTGGCGATAACGCCCGCGCCGGGCATTGACCACCGATTCGACCGACGGCGTCGCCGAGGCGAGGATCACCGGCAGCTTGGCAATATTGCCGCGCACCACCGCCATGTCGCGGGCATGATAATGCGCGCCGTCCTCCTGCTTGTAGGCCTGGTCGTGCTCCTCATCGACCACGATCAGGCCGAGATCGGCATAGGGCAGAAACAGCGCCGAACGCGCGCCGACCACGACTTGCACTTCGTTGGCCGCGACCGCCGCCCAGGTGCGGGCGCGTTTCCGTGGAGAGAGTTGCGAATGCCATTCCGCCGGCCGCGTGCCGAAACGCTGGACGAAGCGATCGAGGAATTGCCCGGTCAGCGCGATTTCCGGCATCAGGATCAGGCATTGCCGCTTCTGCCGGATGATCTCGGCGACCGCCTCGAAATAGACCTCGGTCTTGCCCGATCCGGTAACACCGTCGAGCAAGGTCGCGGTGAAGCCGCCATGCGTAACGGTGGTGCGCAAGGCATCGGCGGCGGCAAGCTGGCCGAGCGAGAAATCGGTCCTGGCGAAATCGGGATCGGGCGGCGTCGCTACCGGATCGCGTCGCAGCACCACTGTTTCGAGTGTGCCCTCGTCGATCAGCCCGTCAATAACGCCGGCGCTGACGCCCGCTTCATGCGCGGCTTCGCCCTTGGCGCGGGTCAGGCCATCGCTGAACAAAGCGACGATGCGCGCCCGCGCCGCGGTCATGCGCGCCGGCGGCAAGCCTGATTTGCGGACGCCGACGCGCTCGCGGCCGGGGCCGAGATGCTCGCCCATGCGCAGCGCCATGCGCAGCACCGTGCCGCGCGCCGCCAAGGTGTAGTTCGATACCCAGTCGACGAAGCCGCGCAGTTCCTCTTTGAGCGGCGGCACGTCGAGCTTGCCGTCGACATCTTTCAGGCGGTTGTGCAGGCCCGGACGCGGATTGCCTTCGCCCCAGACCACGCCGATGCAGTCGCGCGCGCCCAGCGGCACGGCGACAATGTCGCCGGGCTTGAGCTCGAGGTTCTCGGGGACCCGATAGCTATAGGCCTGGTCGAGCGCGACCGGCACCAGGACATCGACGATTCGACTGGACATGCGGTCATTAAATGGCGATTCCCCCGGCTTAAGGAAGGGTGAAGAAACCAGTGCCACTCTGCCGCGATGACACGAGCCATGCCTGACGCCATCGCCCCCGACGTCACCGCCGAAATCGGCCATTGGCTCGGCTATCTCAATGCCGAACGGCGGATGTCGCCGAAGACGCTGGATGCCTACCGGCGCGACGTCGGCCAGTTCCTCGATTTTCTCGGCGATCATCTCGGCGAGGCGCCGACGCTCAAACAGCTTGCCGCGCTGTCGCCGCAAGACGTGCGCGCTTTCATGGCGGCGCGGCGGGCGCGCGGCATTGGCAGCCGCTCGCTGATGCGAGGACTGGCCGGGGCGCGGTCCTTCGCCCGGTTCCTCGAGCGCAACGGCAAAGGCAAGGTCGCGGCGCTCGCTGCGGTGCGCGCGCCGAAGCTTTCCAAGACCCTGCCGAAGCCGCTGTCGATCGCCACCGCCAGGCGAATTTCCGACGTCGAGTTGCGCGCCGGCGAAGCGCGGCCGCCCTGGGTGATCGCGCGCGACGCCGCCGTGCTGGCGCTTCTCTACGGCTCCGGCCTGCGCATTTCGGAGGCGCTGTCGCTCCGGCGCAAGGACGTGGCGGCGGCCGGCGACACGCTGACCGTCACCGGCAAGGGCAACAAGCAGCGCATGGTGCCGGTGCTGCCGCAAGTGATTAAATCAATCACCGATTACGCGGCGCTTTGCCCGTTGCCCCTGCCCGCCGACGGCCCGCTGTTCATTGGGACGCGCGGCGGCCCATTGTCGCCACGCGTCGTGCAACTGGCGATGGCGCGGCTGCGCGGCGCCCTCGGCCTGCCTGACAATGCGACGCCGCACGCGCTGCGGCATTCTTTCGCCACGCATCTCCTGGCGCGCGGCGGCGACCTGCGCGCGATCCAGGAACTGCTCGGCCACGCGTCGCTATCGACGACGCAGATCTATACAGCGGTCGACAGCGAACGCCTGCTCGAGGCCTATCGCAGCGCCCATCCACGCGCCTAGACATATCCCGGACATAAACGGCGCTGAGGGCGCTTGCACATTGCCGCGCGACCGGCCATCGTCCGCCCGAATCCGCACGGGGGATACCGATGTCCGCGCACGAGAATCTTGAGCATGTCGAGCATGCCGAACACGCCGCGCATGGCGGCAACAAGAAGATCGCGTTGTTGATCTCGGTGCTCGCGCTGTTCCTGGCGTTCTCCGAGACTTTGGGCAAAGGCGCCCAGACCGAAGGCATCGTCCTCAACATCAAGGCGTCCGACACCTGGAATTTCTTCCAGGCCAAGACCATCCGCCAGACCGCGATTCGCACCGCGGCCGATGGCCTGACCGCGCAGTCGCTCGCCATCACCGACGACGCCACCAAGGCGGCGGTCGCCAAGCAGATCGAGGCCTGGCGAGCCACCGTGGCGCGCTATGAATCCGATCCCAAGGAAAAAGACGGCCGCAAGGAATTGCGCGAGCAGGCCGAAGACTACGAACACGAGCGCGATACCCAGCTCGCGCGCTATCATCATTATGAAGTAGCGTCGGCGGCGTTCCAGATCGGCATCGTGCTCGCGTCGGCGACGATCATTACCGGCATGATGGTGCTGACCTATCTGGCCGGCGGCCTGGCATTGGTCGGCCTCGCATTCATGGCGATCGGCATATGGGCGCCGCACGCCGTCCATTTCATGTGACCTCGGCGCGAGCTAGGCGCGCTGCATACGGCGGCGCAAGCGGATCAGCCGGCGCACGAAGCGGCCGGCGCGTTCCGGCCGCAGCAACCAGATATATTTCCGCAACCGCGCGTTAAGCGGCGCGACCTGCGCATGCGCCCAATCGCGCGCTGCCATGAACCAGTCATACATGCGCGCGAACCAGGCGATTTGCAGCAGCTTGTGCCTGGTCGCGTCGAACACGAACGCCGTCACGCCAAGCCCAAATAATTTGGCGAGCAAGGCCACGGCCAGCGCGGACAGCCAGCGGTGCTTGGCGAGCAGGATGAGCTCGATCGCATGGAATGGCAGCAGCAGCACGAAGGGAACGAGGAACACCAGCAGCGTCAGCTTGGGCGGCAGGTTCTCGATCGTCCGGGCGATACGCGCCTTGAGTTGGTCCCAGGCGATGAGTTTGACGAAACGCGCGACCAGGGGCTCAAGGTGGTCCCACAGCCATGCTTCCATCAGGAACAGCAAGGCCAGCGGAACCAAGAACAGGCGGAGCGCGCGGCGCATCACGTTCACTTAGGGGCGCAATGGGCGAAAAATAAGACCTGAATTCGAGCTCTTATGTCCGCACCCGCCCGCCGTCGACATTGATGGTTTGGCCGGTGATGAAAGCAGAATCGTCGCTGGTCAGGA
>Ga0265325_10001298_pt1 | contig 17692 bp, 20 predicted proteins | sample 41420metaG_FD_202090 | JGI IMG/M metagenome (GOLD analysis project Ga0265325, IMG submission 202090) | Rhizosphere microbial communities from Carex aquatilis grown in University of Washington, Seatle, WA, United States - 4-14-20 metaG | ecosystem: Host-associated > Plants > Roots > Rhizosphere...
CGGGAATGCTGAGCCATGCCATCGCATCGACCAGCTGGTTGCGCGGCGTCACACGCACCAGCACCAGCCGCGCGACCGGCGTCATCAGTGCCCCGCCGAAGCCTTGCAACAATCGCGACAGCACGAAGGTCAGCAGCGAATCCGACGCGGCGCAGGCGACCGAGCCGGCGATGAAGATCACGATCGCGACGCGGAAGACGTTGCGGGCGCCCCACCGGTCGGCCATCCAGGCAGAGATCGGGATGAAGATCGCGAGCGCGACGAGATAGGCGGTGAGCGCCAGCTTCAGCGCGATCGGTTCGGAGCCGATGTCGTGGGCGATCGCGGCGAGCGACGTCGCAATCACTGTCGAGTCCATGTTCTCCATGAACAGGGCGACCGCGAGGACCAGCGGGACGAGGCGGCTGTTCATTGCGTCAGGCGACAGCCTCGGCCTTGGGCAGCCCCTGCGCGCGATGTCCGGAGACATTGGCGCCCGCGTCGGGCGGCAGCCGGAAGAAGCTGATGGCGCTGAACGCGGCGATGGCCGCGACGATGAACCAGGCGATGTGGAAGTCGCTGAGATCGAGCGGCGCGCCCTTGATCTGCACGGTCGCCTCGAGGATGCCGCCGGCGACGGCGACTCCGAGCGCCACCGAAATCTGCTGCACGACGGCCGCGATCGATGTTGCCTGGCTCGCCTCCGTCTCGCTGATCTCGGAATAGCCGAAGACGTTGACGCCGGTGAAGAAGAACGAGCGCGTCAGTCCGCCCACGAACAGCAGCGCCATGAGCAGGTAATGGTTGGTCTGCGGCGTGAAGAAGCCGTTGATGGCGAGGAAAACGCAGCCGATCAGCGAGGTGACGGCGCGTAGCGCCGAACTTGCTGATGATTGCCCCGAATGCGGCAACGAAGGTGGTGAGACCCGATTCGAACGGCGTCAGCCCGAAGGTCAGCTGCAGCATCAGCGGCATCAGGAACGGAAATGCGCCGATGCCGATCCGGAAGAACGTGCCGCCGACCACTGCCGTGCGGAAGAAGCGGTTCTTGAGCAGCTTGGGGTCGAGCAGCGGATGTTCGGTGCGCTTGGCGTGCCGCAGATAGAGCGCGCCGGTCACGAGTCCGATCGCCACGGCGCCATAGCCGAGCCACACGGGGATCGCCGGCAGGCTGATCACCGAGAGGCCGAAGATGAAGCCCGAGAAGGCGATCGAGGTGAGAACGAACCCGATGAGATCGATGGGCCGCGGCGTTCGCGGTTCCGCCTTGGGCAGGAAGCGGGTCGCCAGCGCCACGCCGAGGATGCCGATCGGTATGTTGATCCAGAAGATCCAGTGCCAGCTGAGATAGGTGGTGAGAAAGCCACCGACCGGCGGCCCCGTCAGCGGTCCGATCAGCGCCGGCACCGTCAGCCACGCCATGGCGTTGACCAGCTCGTTGCGCGGCGTAGCACGCAGCAGCACGAGACGCGCGACGGGCGTCATCATCGAGCCGCCGATCCCCTGCAGGAACCGCGACAGCACGAATGTCGGCAGCGAATTGGAGAAAGCGCAGGCGATCGAGCCGATCATGAACACGACGATCGCGATGCGGAAGATGTTGGTCGCGCCCCAGCGGTCGGCCATCCAGCCCGAAATCGGGATGAAGATGGCGAGCGAGACGAAGTAGGCCGTGAGCGCCAGCTTGAGGGCGATCGGGCTTGTGCCGATATCGGTCGCGATGGCGGGCAGGGATGTCGCGATGACCGTCGAATCCATGTTCTCCATGAACAGGGCGACGGCGAGAATGAGCGGAGTGATGCGGATCAATTGTGGGAACTCGACGCGGGGAGTGCGTCGTTGCGGTTTGCTATGATCCTAGCGATCAGCGCGGGCAAGGGAAAATGTCGCACTCTCGGTTTCGTGACATAAGTGCCATGCGATTGACCCGATCCGACGGGTTTGTGAAACTTATCCGCAACGCAGACTGTTGAGCTGGTTATGAAAAGCTTCTCCTCGTCGAGTTTTGCATCCGACCACGCCATCGCCCTCGATCTGGCGGCCGCGGCGGTCAAGGATGATCCGCACGCCCTGTTCACCAACTTCCAGTGGTTCCTGCTGGCGGGCCGCGACACGGTGTTTTTCACCGCGTTTTCGCGCTCGCGCTTCACCAAGGACCAGCTCGAGAGCTTCGTGGCCCAGATGGTGGCCCTGGCGCCGCAGCTGACCCACGGATTTGAGGGGGCCAAGCCGGGCTATCCGTTTCCGCACCACCTGCTCGATGCGATCACCTCGATCGAGGAAGTCGACAGCCTCGAGGGCTATCCCGACAAATGGCTGTCGAGCAGCCAGGATTTGTTCAAGCGGCCGGACCTGCCGCTGTTTCGCGTTATTGCCGCCAATCTGAAGGATGGCCCGGATGCCGAAGGCCGGATGTCGATCATCCAGGTCCGGTCGGCCCATGCGCTGATGGAGGGCTCGGACGCGGCGCTGCTGACGCGGTCGCAGACCGCCAATCACGGCATCCAGTCGAACAAGGAGGGCCGGCTTGCCTGGCTCAAGCGCCTGCGGGGCGCGGTCAGCGGCTATGCGATGGCGACCATGCTCGCTACCGCCGGCAACCTGATGAATCCGCCGGAGCGGCCGTTGTTCTTCCGGACGCTGGCTTTGCCGCGCCAGCGCGTCCGCAAGCTCGCCGCCGGCATCGGCATCAACCAGCGGGCGCTGTATTTTGCGCTGATCACCTATGCGCTGCTCTCGGAGAAGGACCGGCGGATGAAGGAGCGGGTGGTGACCGCCGCCTACACCATGCTCGACACCAAGCGGACGGCGTCGGACGACGACTTCTTCCGCGTCCGCGCGCTGACCGCAGGCTTCCCGTTCAGCACCGACTTCGTCACCTACGCCAGGGGTGTCGAGGCGGCGATGGTCGAGAATGAGCGCAAGGACATCACGAAATTCCAGCTCACGATCCTGGCGATGATGGCGGCGCTGCGCCGGCTCGGGAGGATTTTCCCCTGGATGGTCAACGACAAGGTCTGGCGCTTCCAGGGCACGCAGGGCGACCTGGTGCTCACGCTGGTGCCGCCGCACCGCACAATGGGCCCGCTCACTGAGTGGATGGTCGAGCCGATCTATTGCGGCGCTTTCCATCAGTCGACCAACATCGTGACGCTCTGCCCGGGCCGCGACTACATGACCCTCAATTTCGTCGTCGAAGAGCGGCATTTGGCCAGCATTTCGCGGATCGAGGAGCTGCTCGCCTCGCTCGAAACCGCCTGACGCTTTGCAAATCCCGGGGGCAGATGCTATCTGCCCTCGCCAACCCGCAGCAGGGGACCGAGTCGTTCCGCTGCGGGCTTCCTGTTTTCCGCGACGGAAGGGCATGGCCTTGGCGAAGATCGTTACCTCCATCACCGGCGACGCCGCACTGACGTTCGACGACGTGCTGCTGCAGCCGGCGCGATCGGACGTGCTGCCGACCGACGTCGACATCCGCAGCCGCGTGACCAAGGACATCGCGCTCAACCTGCCGATCCTCAGCGCGGCGATGGATACCGTCACCGAAAGCAATATGGCCATCGCCATGGCGCAGGCGGGCGGCATGGGCGTCATCCACCGCAACCTCGAGCCGGCCGAACAGGCCGAGCAGGTGCGGCAGGTCAAGAGCTTCGAGAGCGGCATGGTGGTCAACCCCATCACCATCGGCCCGGAGGCCACGCTCGCCGATGCGCTCGCGCTGATGCGCGCCAATCGCATCTCCGGTATTCCGGTGGTGGCGAGCGCCGGCAAAGGCGGCCGTGTCACCGGCAAGCTGGTCGGCATCCTCACCAACCGCGATGTGCGCTTTGCGACCAACGACCGGCAGAAGATTTCGGAGCTGATGACGCACGAGAACCTCGTGACGGTGCGCGGCGGGGTCGGCAAGGACGAAGCCAAGCACCTGCTGCACGCCAACCGCATCGAAAAGCTGCTGGTGGTCGACGATGCCGGCAACCTCATCGGCCTCGTCACCGTCAAGGATATCGAGAAGGCCCAGCTCAACCCGATGGCGATCAAGGACGCGCAGGGGCGCTTGCGCGTCGCGGCGGCCTCGACCGTCGGCGACAAGGGCTATGAGCGCTCGATGGCGCTGATCGAGGCGGGCGTCGACCTGCTGGTGATCGACACGGCGCATGGCCACTCGGTGCGCGTCGCCGAGGCGGTCGAGCGGGTGAAACGAGAGAGCAATTCGACCCGCATCGTCGCCGGCAATGTCGCGACTGCCGAGGCAACACGGGCGCTCATCGATGCCGGCGCGGATTCGATCAAGATCGGCATCGGCCCGGGCTCGATCTGCACCACACGGATCGTTGCGGGCGTCGGCGTGCCGCAACTCGCCGCCGTCATGGCCTGCGCCGAGGAAGCCGACAAGAACAACGTTCCGGTGATCGCCGACGGCGGCATCAAGTTCTCGGGCGATCTGGCCAAGGCTTTGGCCGGCGGCGCGAGCTGCGCCATGGTCGGCTCGCTGCTCGCCGGCACCGACGAGAGCCCCGGCGAGGTCTATCTCTATCAGGGCCGCTCGTACAAGGCCTATCGCGGCATGGGCTCGGTGGGCGCGATGGCGCGCGGTTCGGCGGATCGCTACTTCCAGCAGGAGGTGCGCGACCAGCTCAAGCTCGTGCCCGAGGGCATCGAGGGGCAGGTGCCCTACAAGGGCCCCGCCGGCAATGTGTTGCACCAGCTCGCGGGCGGCTTGCGCGCGGCGATGGGCTATACCGGCGCCCACGACCTGCAGGACTTCCGCGATAATGCGACGTTCGTGAAGATCTCGGGCGCCGCGCTCTCCGAGAGCCACGTCCACGATGTCACCATCACCCGCGAGCCGCCGAACTACCGCGGCGGCATCTGATGAGTTCCGTCGCCGCGCTGCTGGTCGCGGCCATGCTCGCGCAGGGGCTGATCGCGCTGGTGCTGCTCTGGGTGCTCGGAGCGATCCGCGTGCCGATGGTGACGAGCGGCAAGATGCAGGTCACGAAGATTGCGCTGTCCCGCGAGCCGTGGCCCGAGCATGAAAAGAAGATCGCCAACGCCTTCGACAACCAGTTCCAGCTGCCGCTGCTGTTCTACGTCGCCTGTGGACTCGCGCTCTATTTCGGCGCCGGCTGGATCGAAGTCGTGCTCGCCTGGCTGTTCGTCCTCAGCCGCATTGTCCATGCGGTGATCTTTGCAACGCACAACCGGGTCTATCGGCGGTTCTTCGCCTACACCTTCGGCTATGGCGTGCTCTGCCTGTTCTGGCTCGACCTGATCGTGCGCCTCGTGCTGATCGCGACCGGGAGCCGCTGATGCGCCTACCGGGGCGGCTTGCCGCGGCGATCGACGTGCTGGCCGATATCGAGCGGCGGCACCGGCCGGTCGCCGATGCGCTGAAGGCGTGGGGGCTCGACAACCGCTTCGCCGGATCGGGCGATCGCGCCGCCATCGGCAACCTCGTCTATGACGCGCTGCGCAAGCGTGCGAGCCACGCCTGGGCGATGCAGGCGGAGACGCCACGCGCGCTGGTCCTCAGCGTCGCGGTCCGCGACTGGGGCGAGGCGCCCGATGAACTCAGCGACCTGTTTGCGCAGGATTCTCACGCCCCGGAGACGCTGAGCGCCGACGAGGTGCACCGGCTGAGCCTGCCTGATCCGTGGGAGGGCGCACCGGACCATGCGCGCGCCGACCTGCCTGAATGGACGTTGCCGCATCTGCCGTTCGGGGGCGATCTCGTGGCCGAAGGACAAGCGATGGCGCAGCGACCGCCGCTCGATTTGAGGGCCAATACGCTGCGATCGTCGCGCGACAAGGTGCTGAGATCGCTCGAGCGGTTCGGCGCGACGCCGACCGCGATATCGCCGCTCGGGGTGCGGATCGCGGCGGGCCACGCTGACAGCCGCACGCCGAACGTGCAGGTCGAGGAGGGCTACCTCAAGGGCGCGTTCGAGGTGCAGGACGAGGGGAGCCAGATCGTCGCGGCGCTGGCCGGAGCCATGCCCGGCGAACAGGTACTCGACCTTTGCGCCGGCGCTGGCGGCAAGACACTCGCGATGGCCGCGGCGATGAGCAACAAGGGCCAGATCTTCGCCCATGACAGTGACCGGCACCGTCTGGCGCCGATCTACGACCGGCTGAAGCGTGCGGGCGCCCGCAACGTGCAGGTCCGGCCACCCGGAGAAGGGCTCGACGATCTCGTCGGCAAGCTCGATCGGGTGCTGATCGATGCGCCGTGCACCGGATCGGGGACATGGCGGCGGCGGCCTGACGCCAAATGGAAGCTGACCCCCGAGCAACTCGCGGCGCGCGTCGACGAGCAAAAGGCAATCCTCGACGAAGGGGCGCGCTATGTGCGTCCGGGCGGGGTGCTTACCTACATTACCTGCTCGATCCTGAGCGAGGAGAACGAGCGACAGGCCGCGGATTTCCTTGCGGGTCATGGCGATTTCGAGTCGGTAACGCTGACGCGCGAACTCGACTCGCTGAGCGAGGGTGCGAGCGGCAAGGCCCGTCTGCTCGCGCTGGGGGCGCTGCTGACGCCGGCGCGGACGGGTACCGACGGGTTCTATGTTTTCCTGATGCGGCGCCGCTGAGGGCGCGGCACGAGTGAACCGGACACCGTTGCGCTTCGTTCAATCGGCATGGACACTGTCATCATCAATTATCGCACGCCCCGCGCCCTGCTGGTGACCGCCGCGTTCATCGTGGTGGTGATCGTCGTGGGCGCCATCGTGGGGATCAGCTCGGCGCCGGACGCCTGGTACGAGGGCCTCCGCAAGGCGCCGTGGAACCCGCCCAACTGGGTCTTCGCGCCGGTCTGGTTCACCCTTTACGTGTTGATCGGCATTGCCGGCAGCCGGGCGTTCCTGCGCAATCCGGCCGGGGGGACCACGATTCTCTGGCTGCTGCAGATGGTGCTCAACTGGGCGTGGTCGCCGACTTGGTTCCGGCTGCATCTCGCCTGGGCGGCGCTCGCCGTTATCGTCGTCATCCTGGCGCTGATCGTCGCCTTCATCGCCGCGAACTGGCGGACTGACCGCGTCTCGGCGTGGCTGTTCGTGCCCTACGCGCTGTGGGTTGCGTTCGCGACGTCCCTCAATCTGGCCATTGCGGTTCTCAACTGACGCGGGCGGCCAGCCGTCACGCGACCGTCACATGACGCGGTGTAGGAGGGCCCGTCGCGGCGCGCGAACGCTGGCAATCTTCGGGGCGCCTGATTAGGCTCGCGCCATCCGCTGCGACGCAATTTCGGCCGGCTCCGACCCGGCGGCGAGGGGGACAGGATGAGCAGGCCATTTGTCGATTTCACGCTGCTGGCACGGGCGACAGAGGAGACTCGCAGCTTCAAGGCTGGCGATGTGATCTTCAAGGCGGGCGACAAGGGCACCGAGTTCTTCGTCATCCGCACCGGCAAGGTCCGCGTGCAGCTCGGCAATCGGACGCTGCAGACGCTGGGCGAAGGCGAAATCTTCGGCGAGATGGCGCTGATCGACGCCGAACCGCGCAGCGCGACCCTCATCGCCGAGACCGACTGTGTTCTGGTGCCTGTCGGCGAAAAGCAGTTCCTGTTCATGACGAGCGAAGCGCCGTATTTCGCGCTCAGCCTCATGCGCGTGCTGGTGCAGCGGCTGCGCGCGGCCAACCAGTCATTGCCATGAACGGCGTGACGGGCGGCTCGATGGAGTTTCGAGCGTGGCCAGCTTCATCGACGAAATCGCCCGCAGCCTGACGAGCCCGGCGGCGCTGTCAGCCCTGAGCCGGCGACAGCGCCGGCGTGACCGGAGAGCGCCGCTGCTCGAGACCGCGGGCCCAGTCGATGATTGGCCGCTCGAAGAACCGGTACGACAGATCCGCGACGACAAAGCTCAAGGCGAGGATCAGGCCGCTGACCCAGGCCATGCGCAGCGGGTCTGTCATGAGCCCCCCATTTAGGTCGGGGGCGATCGTCAGGCGGACCAGTTCCAGCACGACGTAATGCCAGACATAGAGGCCGAAGGAGATGCGCGCGATATAGCGCACGACCGGGTTGTCCAGCACACGACCAACGAGGATCGTCGAGGGGAGCAGCACAAGCGCGGCGCCGACCGCAAGGTGGAACCATGGGTAGTCATACGGCACATTGAGGAAGCCATAGCTCTCCGTGCCGTCGGCGAAAGTCTGCAGGCGGAGCAGCCCGAACATGACCAAAAGGGCGACCAGCGCAAGAACGTCGAACACGGGCCCGCGAAGGGCGGCGAGCTTGAGACGGATGCCCGCGGCGAGGCCGCCCAGCGAGAACATCGCGAAGAAGCCGAATGGGTTGAACATCGGCATCCAGATCTTGGCGCCGCCGATAAACCCGTAGTCCCAACCGCGTCGAACGGAGTCGGGCTGCACCCAGATCGTGAACAGCCAGTGCGCCGCAAGCGCGACGCCGACGACTGCGAGCCAGGCGATTCGGGTCCGCCAGCCGCGGCCAAGCCGGGATGCCAGGGCGAACAGCGTGACAAAACCCAACGGCAGCAGCACGTAGGACGTCACTTCGAAGCCGATCGACCAGAGCGGGCCATCGATTTCGACGGGGAAGAAGGTCACCCAATGCCAGTCCGCGATAAGCAGGGCTCCCGCAAGATAGCGCACAAGCAACTGTCCGGTCGGCGGATAGTGAAAGACGGTGATGGTGAGGATGAAAGTGACCGTCAGCGCCAACCAGAATCCGGGCAGGATGCGCGCGGCGCGGCGCAGCGCATAGGTCCGGAGCGATGGCAGCGGCGCTCCGGCATCGAGCGCAGCCCAGAACGGCTGCGCCAGCAGATAGCCCGATAGCATAAAAAACATGGCGACGCCGAAGCCACCGAGCTCGACGAAGGCGCGCATCCATTCCATCCAGCCGAGATGGGCGTTTTCGGGCATGTGCTGGGAGAGATGATGCCCGATGACGATCAGGCAGGCGGAAGCCCGGATGAAATCGGCGCCGGCGAGGCGGGTATCGGCCATGGTTGCTCCCGAACGGACGGTCAACGTCTCTGCCGAGCTTACGAGAATTGCAACCGCTGGGCGACCTGGCCCAGGCGCTTGCGGAATCCGAGGGCTTTCTCTATTTCCCGCCAATGAACGACATGACCGCGCCAACCCCGCACGTCGATTCGATCCTGATCGTCGATTTCGGCTCGCAGGTGACCCAGCTCATCGCCCGGCGCCTGCGTGAAACTGGCGTCTATTGTGAAATCCATCCGTTCAACCGCGCGGCCGAAGCCTTCGCCGCGATGCGGCCCAGGGGCGTGATCTTTTCGGGTGGGCCCGCCTCGGTGATCGACGAGGGCAGCCCGCGCGCGCCGCAGACAGTGCTCGAAGCGGGCGTGCCGATCCTCGCCATCTGCTACGGCCAGCAGACGCTGGCGCTGCAGCTGGGCGGCAAGGTCGAGGGCGGCCACGCCCGCGAGTTCGGCCGCGCCGACGTCGAGATCAAGGAGCCGAGCGCGCTCTACGAGGGCGTCTGGGAAATCGGGGAGCGCTATCCGGTCTGGATGAGCCATGGCGACCGCGTGACCGAGCTGCCGGAGGGCTTCAAGGTCGTCGGCACCTCGCCCAACGCGCCGTTCGCCATCGCCGTGAACGAGGCGGCGAAGCGCTATACAACGATGTTCCACCCGGAGGTGGTGCACACCCCGGATGGCGGCAAGCTGCTCGCCAATTTCGTCCACAATATCGTCGGGCTGAAATCGGACTGGACGATGTCGGCCTATCGCCAGCGCATGATCGACAAGATCCGCGCGCAGGTCGGCAAGGGCAGGGTGATCTGCGGGCTGTCGGGCGGCGTCGATTCCTCGGTGGCGGCGGTGCTGATCCACGAAGCGATCGGCGACCAGCTCACCTGCATTTTCGTCGACCACGGGTTGATGCGGCTCAACGAAGCCGAAGAAGTCGTCGGCATGTTCCGCGACCACTACAACATTCCACTCGTGCACGTGGACGCGAGCGAGGCCTTCATCGGCACACTCGAGGGCGAAGCAGACCCAGAGACCAAGCGCAAGACCATCGGCCGGCTGTTCATCGAAACCTTCGAGGCCGAGGCCAAGAAGATCGGCGGCGCGCAGTTCCTCGCGCAGGGCACGCTCTATCCCGACGTGATCGAGTCCGTGAGCTTTTCAGGCGGGCCGTCGGTCGTCATCAAGTCGCACCACAATGTCGGCGGACTGCCGGCGCGGATGAACATGCAGCTGGTCGAGCCGCTGCGCGAACTGTTCAAGGACGAGGTGCGCGCGCTTGGCCGCGAACTGGGGCTCCCCGATAAGTTTGTCGGCCGCCATCCGTTCCCCGGGCCGGGTCTCGCCATCCGCCTGCCGGGCGGCGTGACGCGCGACAAGCTCGACATCCTGCGGCGAGCCGATGCCGTCTATCTCGACGAGATCCGGAAGGCCGGGCTCTATGACAAGATCTGGCAGGCCTTCGCGGTGCTGCTGCCGGTGCAGACGGTGGGCGTAATGGGCGACGGGCGCACCTACGAATTCGTCTGCGCGCTGCGCGCAGTGACCTCCGTCGACGGCATGACCGCCGACTTCTATCCGTTCGAGATGGAGTTCATCGGCCGCGTCGCGACCCGCATCATCAACGAAGTGCGCGGCATCAACCGCGTCGTCTATGACGTGACCAGCAAGCCGCCGGGGACCATCGAGTGGGAGTAGCGGTCCAGGAGGAAGTCGAGGCGGCTGACAAGCCGGCGCTCTACCGCGAGATCATCTTGCGGCTCGAAGGGCTGTTCGCCGGCGAGCGCAACGGCATCGCCAATGCGGCCAACATGTCGGCGCTGCTCGGCGAGATGCTTCCCGACCTCAACTGGGTCGGTTTCTATTTCCTCGATCCGGTCAGCAGCGGTCTCGTCGTCGGTCCGTTCCAGGGCAGGCCCGCCTGCGTCCGCATCGCCATCGGCAAAGGCGTCTGCGGGACCTCGGTCGCCGAACGCCGGCCGATCATCGTTCCCGACGTCGATGCGTTTCCGGGACACATCGCCTGTGACGCCGCATCGCGCTCGGAGCTGGTGGTGCCGCTCCTGCGCGGCGCCGAAATCCTCGGCGTGCTCGATCTCGACAGCCCCATCCTCGCGCGCTTCGACGAGGCGGATCGCGACGGGCTCGTGACCGCTGCGCAGCTGTTCGTGTCGGCGTCGGACCTCTAGACGAGGGCGGCCGCAGGATCTTGCTGCGTCTTGCCAGACGAACGCGCCTGTGCCCAAGTTTCTATCGTGCCGTTGAGGGCACGTTACTTGGGGAAGTGCATCATGAAACTGGTCATTCTAGCCGCCGCGTTCGCCTTAATTGCCGGCGGCGCACAGGCAGCAAGCTGTAACGTACTGCAAGCGCAGGCCAATCAGGCCATCGCCGACGCCAACAATGCCGACGGAATCTGCAATCAGGCGCGGGGGCTCGCCTACGCGCTTCGCCTTGCGGCCCAATACAACAAGTATTGCGTCAATGGCGGCGGAGCGCAGGCGCAGGAAGACTACGCCGCCGCCCAACAGGCCGACCAGACCGCCGCAGCAAGCTGCAGCTGAGCGCCGGTTCGATAAAGGAAAATAAGATGAGGGGCGGAACCATGAGCCGCCTCTCATAGCCTCGGCCGTCCCGTCTGCCGCGTGCGGTAGAAGGCTCAGGCCTCGCTCTTGGCGTATGGGTTCTTGCCGCCGCGCAGCCACAGCCGGATCGGCGTTCCATCCATGCCAAAAGTCTCGCGCAGTCCGTTGCTGAGGTAGCGCTGGTATGATGCCGGCACCGCCTCCGCGCGGGAGGCGAAGATGATGAAGCTCGGGGGGCGCATCTTGGCCTGCGTCATGTAGCGCAGCTTGATGCGGCGCCCGGACGCGGCCGGCGGCGGATGCTTTTCGATCGTCGCGCCGAGCCAGCGATTGAGCTTGGCGGTGGAGATGTGGGTGTTCCACGCCCGCTCGATAGTGAAGATCGCGTCCATCAGACGATCGATGTTCCGGCCGGTGAGGCCGGAAATCGTCACCAGCGGCACGCCGCGAACCTGCGGCAGCAGCTCATCGCATTGCTGCCGGAGCTTGGCCAGAGCGGCGTTCTTGTCCTCGATCAGGTCCCATTTGTTGACGGCGATGACCATCGCGCGGCCCTCGCGCTCGACCAGGTCGGCGAGCGCCAGGTCCTGCTTTTCAAACGGGATCGTCGCGTCGAGCAGCAGCACGACCACTTCGGCGTACTGGATCGAGCGCAGCGCATCGCCGACCGCGAGCTTTTCGAGCTTGCCCTCGACCCGCGCCTTGCGCCGGATGCCGGCGGTATCGACGAGGTTGATGGTGCGGCCCTTCCACTCCCACGGTACCATGATCGAATCGCGCGTGATGCCGGCCTCGGGGCCGGTGAGCAACCGGTCTTCGCCGACCAGCGTATTGACCAGCGTCGACTTGCCGGCATTGGGGCGGCCCACAATCGCGACATTGAGGTAGCGATGCGGATTCCAGCGCAGGGCCGGGCCGTCTTCGGTCGAGCCGTCGTCCTCGGGCAGGTCGATATCGGCTTCGGGCGGCGCGTCGACGTCCGGCTCAACCGGCGTCTCCTCCTCCACAGCCTCGGAGATGATGGCATAGAGGTCCGCAAGGCCGGTGCCGTGCTCGGCGCTGAGCGCGACGGCTTCGCCGAACCCCAGCGAATAGGCCTCCATCAGCCCCGGCTCGGCGGCGCGGCCCTCCGCCTTGTTGGCGATCAGGTGCACCGGCTTGCCGGCCTTGCGCAGCACCTGTGCGAACCGCTCATCGAGCGGCGTCACCCCGGCGCGGGCATCGATCATGAACAGGATGACGTCGGCGTCCCGGATGGCGATTTCGGTCTGCTGCCGCATCCGCGCCTCGAGCGAGTCGTCGACGCGATCCTCGTAACCGGCGGTATCGAGGATGCGGAACCGCAGATCGCCGATCCGTCCTTCGGCCTCGCGGCGGTCGCGCGTCACGCCGGGCGTATCGTCGACGAGCGCGATCTTGCGCCCGACGAGACGATTGAACAGCGTCGATTTGCCGACGTTCGGCCGGCCGACGATCGCAACGAGGGCGCTCATGGATGCGCCCTAGGGGGTGCTGGACGCGGCGGGGGCCATTGATGTCGACGGTGCCGAGGCGACATCCGACGCCGCCGCGCTCGCGGCCGAAGCGGACGCATCCATTATGGCCTGCACGGCGCTCGTCATCATCGCCGCGGCCTCACTCGGCTTGGCGGCTGACGCATCGGTTGTTACAGCGGGCGGTGCGGCAGAGGCTGCGGCGGGGGCCTTCGCGCCGGCGGCGAGCAGCTGGCGGGTATAGATCTGGATGCGCTGCTGCTCGTCCTGCGGCAGCGGGCCGTCGCTGAGGATCGCCTGGAACGTCGCCATCGCGTCGTCGAGCTTACCGGCCTTGTATTGGGCGAGCCCCAGGGCTTCGCGGGCGGCGTTGCGGAGCGGGTCGGTCGGCGTGATCAGCCCGCCGACGCGTTGCTGGACCGCGGCGACATCGCCCTTGTCGACCAGAATATTGGCAGCGAGGACCAGCGCCAGCTCGCGCAGATGCACATCGTCGAGGCTCGTGGAGAGGGCGTCATAGGCCGCCACCGCCTGGTCGGGCTGGCCCTGCTGGGCGAGCAGCGCGGCCTCGCGGAATTTTGCCAGCATCGGATAGCCGCTCCAGCCGCTGGCGATAACGCCATCGAGTGCGGTCTTGGCGGCGGTGAGATCCTTGCCGTTGGTCGCATCGATCGCCGCATAGAACTGATCGGACGATTTGTCGGACTGCGATTTTTCCCAGCCGGTCCAGGCGTAATAGGCCGCAAAGCCCACGACGACGGCCACCGCCGCGCCGATCACCCACGGGCCGCCCTGGCGCCAGGCCTTGCGCAGCCGGTCGCGCCGGAGTTCCTCGTCGACCTCGCGGATCAGTGTATCGCTGGACATTCAGTGCTTTCAGGGCCGTAAAATCGCGGCGAACATAAAGATGCGCCTCCGCGATTGCAAATGCCCCGAAGGTCCGGCGAAACCGCGGCGGCGCGGCATTAACCGCAAGGTAAAGCCGGCGGGTGAAGAATTGGCGCTTTAGGAGCACGCGCCCATGCTCAAGCCACTTGTTTTGTCCCTGCTGCTGGCGGGCTTTTCACAGCCTGCGCTGGCCGAAACCTCGCTGTTCGGCGATCTTTTTGGCGGCTCTCACTTCGGGGCCGACCCCTCCGAGGTCCGGGGTAGCCACCTCAGCATCAGTATCGATATTTCGGAACAGCAGATGACGGTCTCCGACGAGTCCGGCGTCGTCTACACCTGGGATGTCTCGACCGGACGCCGCGGCCACGCGACCCCGACCGGCAATTTCCGGCCGGTGCGGATGGAGCAGATCTGGTACTCGTCGAAATACGAGAACGCGCCGATGCCGTGGTCGATCTTCTTTTATGGCGGTTACGCCATCCACGGCACCGAGGACGTGGCCGAACTGGGTCACATGGCCTCGCATGGCTGCGTGCGGCTCGACCCCAAGAACGCCAAGCTGCTTTACGATCTTGTGAACGAAGTCGGCATGCAAAACGTCCGGATCAGCCTCGTCGGCTGACCCGCCACATGGCGGATCGGCCGGGAAGGGCGTATCAGTCCCGCCCATGCAACGGCGTGATTTCCTCATCGGCTGCGCGTGTGCGCTCTGCGCCTCCGGTGCTGCACGGCGCGACGGCCTGATCGAGCCGCACATGCATTTCGCGCCGGCCGGCGGCGCGCTGCAATGCGCCGTGACGCTCGACGCCTGCATGGGCGAAACCGACATGCGGATCCTCGGGCCGCTCATCGACAACCGGATCGCCGTCACCATCTTTGCGACCGAGCGCTGGATCAACAACAACGCCGCCGCCGTGGCACTGCTGCTGCAGCACCCCGATCTGTTCGTGATCGAAAATCACGGCGCCCGCCACGTGCCGGCCGTGATCGGCACCGAGAAGGTCTACGGCCTGACCCCGGCCGGCACCGCCGACGGCGTCTTTGCCGAGGTCAATGGCGGCCAGCAGGCGGTGAGCGCCGCCTTCTCGCGCCCCCCGAAATGGTATCGCGATGCGACCGCGCTCTACTCGACCGACGCCATGGGCCTGATCGATGCCATGCAGCTGAGGATCGCCGGCTTCTCGCTGAACGGCGATCTCGGCGCCAGCGTGCCGGCCGACGAGGCCAGGGCACGCATCGCCGCGGCGAAGAGCGGTGACGTCATCATCTCGCATATCAACCAGCCGAAGCGGCCATCGGGGGCCGGCGTGATCGACGGCATCCTCGCGCTCAAGGCTGCCGGGTTCGGCTTCGTCCATCTCGACGATGCCCCGATGATCGCCCTGGCCTAGGACTCGAGAGTCTCGAGCCAGGCTTCGATTTCTTCGAGCGTAGCCGAGAACTCGTAGGGCGTCTGGCCGAAGACGATCTCGCCGCTGGCGGCGTCGCGCACCTTGTAGCCGCCGTGCTCCCGGATCTTGGCGGTCAGCCGCTCCGGCTTCAGCAGGTCGTAATTGTGCCGCCCCAGCAGGCGCTTGGTCTGTCGTTCAATGGCGGCGGGGGTGTCGCGGCGTGAGCTCATGGGATGCGCTTAGCAAGCCGGCCGCGGGCGGCGCAAGTTTGGCAAACGCGCCGGCCTTGCTATAAGGCCGTTTTTGAACCGCACCGGCGCCCGTGCTCTTCGCTATCGTCATCATCGCCGTCCTGGTCTTCTGCAACGGCCTTCTGTCCATGTCGGAGCTTGCCGTGGTGTCGTCGCGGCCGGCCCGGCTCAAGGTCATGGCAGCCGAGGGCAACAGGGGCGCCGCGACCGCCCTCCGGCTGGCCGAGGACCCGGGCAAGTTCCTCAGTTCCGCCCAGGTCGGCATCAGCCTGATCGGGGTGCTGTCGGGCGCCTTCTCCGGCGCGACGCTGGGCGATGAGTTCAGCGGCTGGCTCGCAGCGCAGGGGGTGGGCGACGGTGTGGCCTCGACGCTCGGCGTCGGGTCGGTCGTCGTGGTCATCACCTACATCTCGCTGATCATTGGCGAGCTCGTGCCCAAGCAGCTTGCCCTGCGCGATGCCGAACGCATCGCCGCGCGCGCCGCGCCGATCATGGCGCTGGTCGCAACGATCGCCGCGCCACTGGTCTGGCTGCTGGATGTTTCGAGCCGGCTGGTGCTGACGATCATCCGTGCCGACGCCGCCACCGAGGATCGCGTCACCGACGAGGAGGTCAGGACGATCATCGCCGAGGCCGAGAGCCAGGGCGTGCTCGAGAGCGAAGAAAAGCAGATGATCTCGGGCGTCATGCGCTTCGCCGACCGCTCCGCGCGCGGTCTGATGACACCACGCCTCGAGGTCGAGGTGGTCGACCTGAGCGCCACGCCCGAAGAGGTCGTGACCCGGCTGCGCGCCTCGACGCATTCGATGCTGCCGGTGCATGAAGGCGAGCCCGACAAGATCATCGGCGTGCTGGTGCGCAAGGACCTGATCGACGTGTTCGCCGACGGCCGCGCGCTCGACGTGCGCGCCCTCGTCCAGCCCGCGCCGGTGGTCCTCGATCGGGCGGACGCCCTCAGCGTGCTCGGCGCGATCCGCTCGTCGCTGGTGCACATGGCGCTGGTGTTCGACGAGTACGGGCACTTCGAAGGCATCGTCACGCCCAGCGATATCCTGGCCGCCATCGCCGGCGGCTTCCGCGAGGAAGAGGGCGAGGACCCCGTTGTTCAGCGTGATGACGGCAGTTGGCTGATCCCCGGATCGATGCCCGTCGACGAATTCGCCGACCGGCTCGGCGTCGCGGTGCCCAAGGACCCCAAATACGAGACGGTCGCCGGATTTATTCTCGCCGAGCTGAACCATCTGCCGGCCACCGGCGAGAGCTTCGTGCGGGAGCCGTGGCGGTTCGAGGTGCTCGACCTCGACGGCCGCCGCATCGACAAGGTGCTGGTGTCGCGGATCGACGGCTAGAGCGGACGCGTTTCGCGCGTCGGAAAATCGAACAGAACCGCGTTCTGCGTGAATCCGGGCTCGATCATGTCGATGAGCGACGGGGCCGCAACAGCGGGCGGCTGAAAATCGTTGGGATCGACGCCGGGAAAGGCGGCGGCGTGCATCGCCGTGCGGAGCCGTCCCGGATTGAACATGTTGGCCCGCGCCGGACCCGAGGCAAGCTCGGCGGCGTAGCTGCGGACCAGCGTTTCGAGCGCCGCCTTGGTCGCGGCGTAGAGGCCCCAATAGGCGCGACCGCCTCGCGCGGCCCCTGAGGTCAGAAACACCGCGCGCCCAGCCTCGGACTGGCGCAGCAGCGGGTCGAGCGACCGGATGAGTCGGAAATTGGCCGTCACATTGATCGCGAAGGTGCGCTCGAACTCCTTGGGATCGATGTGCCCGAGCGGGCTCAGCGGCCCAAGCGCGCCGGCATTGCCGATGAGGCCGTCGAGCCGCGCCCACCGCTCGAAGATCGACGCGCCGAGCCGGTCGATCGCGTCGAAGTCGCGCAGGTCGAGCGGAACGAGCGTGGTCGAACCGCCGATCGCCTTGATGGCGTCGTCGAGCTCTTCGAGGCCACCGACCGTGCGGGCGACGGCGATGACGTGCGCGCCGCGGCGCGCGGCTTCGAGGGCGGCCTCATAGCCGATGCCACGGCTCGCCCCGGTGATGAGGACGGTCTTGCCGGCCAGGGAGGAACTCACGGACTAGCTCGCCTCGCGCATCAGGGAGGCGACCTTGGGGTCCGACTTGCCGCGGCCCATCAGGTCGG
>Ga0265325_10001299_pt1 | contig 17690 bp, 12 predicted proteins | sample 41420metaG_FD_202090 | JGI IMG/M metagenome (GOLD analysis project Ga0265325, IMG submission 202090) | Rhizosphere microbial communities from Carex aquatilis grown in University of Washington, Seatle, WA, United States - 4-14-20 metaG | ecosystem: Host-associated > Plants > Roots > Rhizosphere...
AAAACCGATTTCCACTTTCCCACCGCCACGGCGGCGACGCCGAATCTACGGTTACATCTCAAATGTCTCGACGACCTTCGCTAGGGTTACATTCTTAAATGGCTTGATAGGCCATGCGCCGCCCGGAAGGATGGGATGCCGCCACCAAGAAAAAAGGCCGCTCGCCCGGGTGGGCGTGCGGCCTCTTTACTCCAAAAGCGTTAACTGTGGTTAGTTGACCGTCACATTCACCGTAATCGAGTGGCTCAGAGCCCCTGAGGTTCCCGTGATTGTCACCGGATAGATGCCTGCTCCCGTGGGAGGTGCATTCGAACAGCCCGCCGCCACAATCAGCAGTGCCGCCGCGCCTGCCAGCCCCAGCCGTGTCCGGAATCTCCGGGCGACAGGAAGAGTCAGCAACAGCAACAAGCCGAAAGCCGCGAGCGCGATTTGCTGCATCGAGATCGGCGGCCTCCGATTAGACGTTGGCGGAACCAGCAATCCCTTCGTAACAATCGTTACATTTCCGGTCCCCGGATCCGGCACTGCGCTCGATGGTGCCGAGCAGCTTCCCGCTGGAATTGTCGCCGAGCAGGCCAGCGTAACGGCCCCCGTAAAGCCTCCGACTCCCGTCACCGTCACCGCAATCGTGCCGGAAGCGCCGGGATTGACGGTTACGGGCAACCCACTGAGCGTGAAGTCCCACGCGGTCCCGGTCAGAGGTATCGTCTGCGGGCTGCCCGCGGCATTGTCCGCAATGGTCAACGTGGCGGCCTGGCTCCCGCTCGCTCCCGCTGGCGGGGTAAACGTAATGTTGATGACGCACGACGCATTCGCCGCCACGGTCGCCCCGCTCGTGCAGGTCGTTCCGGCAGCCACGGCAAAGTCGGCAGCGTTCGTCCCCGAAATCGACGGCGCCGCCGTGATGTTCAGGTTGCTGTTGCCGGTATTCGTGACGGTCACCACCTGCGCAGTGCTCGTCGTGGTGACGAGTTGACCGCCAACGGCGACTGTCGTGGGAGCTACGCTGGCCACCGGTGCCGCGGCAACGGCCGTACCTGTGAGACCGAGCGTCTGCGGGCTGCCCGCTGCGTTGTCTGTGATCGAGAGCGTTGCCGATCGCGCGCCCGCTGCGGTTGGAGTAAACGTGATATTGATCACGCACGTTGCGTTCGGCGCTACCGCCGCTCCGTTCGTGCAGGTGGTCCCGGCCGCCACGGCAAAGTCGGCCGCGTTGGTCCCAGAAATCGCTGCCGCCGCCGTGATGTTCAGGTTGGCATTGCCCGTGTTCTTCACGGTCACCGCTTGCGCAGTGCTCGTCGTATTGACGGTTTGGCTCGTGAACACGAGAGCCGAGGGAGTTACGGTAGCCACCGGTGCGGTGGCCACGCCCGTGCCCGTAAGGCCGATCGTCTGTGGGCTGCCCGTGGCGTTGTCTGCAATCGTCAGCGTTGCCGACCGCGCGCCCGAAGCGCTGGGCGTAAACGTGATGTTGATGGTGCAACTCGAACTCGGAGTCACCGGACTGCCCGTGGTGCAGGTGGTCCCGCTGGCGACGGCGAATTCCGCGCTGCCTGTCGAGGGCGCGGACGTAAACGTCAGGTTGCCCGTTCCGTTGTTCGTCACCGTTACGCTCTGCGCGCCGCTCGTCGTGCCCACCGGCTGCGAAGTCGCAAAGTTCAGAGTGGTTGTCGGACTCAGCACCACCGTCGGCGACGTCCCGGTGCCGCTAAGGGCCACCGTCTGGGTTCCCGCCGCGGGCGTGCTCGTGCCGTTGTTATACGTATAAGTGACCGGCAAGCTCGCCGTTTCCAGCGTTCCCGAGGTGGACGGCGTAAACGTGACGCCAATCGCGCAGGAAGACCCCGCCGCCAGTGACGTGGTGCAGGCAGGAGTACCTCCCGAAACCGCCGCAGCGGCCGCGAAATCGGCCGCGTTGGTGCCGGTAATGGACGGCAATGGGATCGTGAGCGTAAGTGTAGAGCCGGTGTTATTAGTCAGCGTAAAAAGCTGCGCTGCGCTGGCCACGTGGAAGAGTTGATTGCCGAAGGCCAGCGCGCAGGACGTCGCAGGCGTCACCGACAGGTTAAACGCGCAGGGCGAACCGAACGCCAGCACCGGCAGCAGCGTTAACTTCGCTACGAATCCCGCCTGCACCGTTCCAACCGGCAAAGAGCCGGACGTTTCGAACGCACCCGAGGATGTCGGAAAATCCGTCAGCGAATGGGTCTGGCCCGCGATAACCGCGTTACCCGACGAATCGAGTGCCAGCGCAAGACCCTGATCCGGCAGGTTGGTGACTCCGCTCCCGCCAAAATACGTCGAATAGAGCAGGCTGGCCGTGCCGCTGAGCGAAGGATTCACCTTGGCGATGAAGGCGTCGCCCTGCCCTGCGCCGGACAGCGCAGTCTTGAAAGCCCCTGGGGTAATCGGGAAATTGGATGACTGGGTCTGGCCGCCGACGATCAGGTTCCCCAGCGTGTCGATCGCGATTCCATTCCCCTGGTCGGCGCTGTTTCCCCCCAGCAGAGCCGAATAGGTGGGAGCGCCGTTTGCGGTCGTATTCAGTGCGGTGATGAACGCCACGCCGGCTGAGCTCGCAGCCGACGGAAACTGCCCGGACACTCCTGATTGCGTAGTGGGGAAACCCGTGGTCGAGGTCGTCTGACCCGTTATATACACGACGCCGCTTCCGGCCAGCGCGATCGCATTCCCAAGTTCCGAGTTCGTGCCGCCCACATACGTCGCATATACGAGCGAGTTCACTCCACTTAAGGTGGTGTTGATGGCCGCGACAAACGCCGTGGCATTGCCATTCGGAGCGGCCGTGAGCCACCCCTTGATATTGGGAAAGGTCCCCGTGGAACCCATGTTGGGAAAATTCGTCGAGCCCGTTGTTCCCACGATATACGCAATCTTGCTTGCGTCCACCGCCACCGCCCACCCGATGTCCCCTCCGGGACTCACCGGGTTGGCCTGCGCGTCATTACCCCCGAGGTAGGTCGAATAGAGAAGTGCGCCGGAAGACGCCGTGGTATTGAGCACCGTAAGAAAGGCATTGCCGGCTGCGTTCGGGAGAGTCGGCTGGGCGCCGTTCAGTATCGGAAAGTTGGGCACTGCGCCGGGCGTGGAAGCCGCGAATCCGGTGATGTATGCATCCTGGCTGGAATCCACCGTGATCCCATGGCCCACGTCTGAGAAATTCGTGCTGGCCAGGTAGCTGGAATACAAAAGCGAACTCGATCCGCTCACGTAAGGATTGAGCTTGGAGATAAACGCGTTTCCAGAGGTAGGGGCTCCGCCTGTGGGCGCGGTTGCGTTGTAAGGCGTCACTACCGATGCAACCGGGAAATTGTCCGAGAATGTCTGTCCCGTAATGTAGACGCAATACCCGGAACTGACTCCATTCATGCAGGTTGTGTTCGCCGCGGGATCCACTGCCACCGAATATGCGACTTCCCCTCCGTCGCCACTCAAGTAGCTGAAATAGAGCTCTTTGGTGCCGGTCGGATCGATTTCAGAGACGAACGCCCCGCCGTTGGTCGCAATTCCCGCATCCGGCGTTCCCAGGCCAACGGTTGTTGCCGGACTCCCCGTGAGGGGAAATGAGGCGTCGAAGGTTTGGCCGGTGACAAAAGCGTTGCCCGCCCCGTCCACTGCCACACTCTGCGCTGAGTCGCCTACAGAGCTTCCCCCAACATACGTCGAATAATCCAGCACCGGATCGATCACCAGCGTTCGAGAATGGTCATACTCGGCCACCGCGAATTCCACCCGGCCATTCTTCCCGATCTCGTAGCCTCCGGCAATTTCCAGCCGCTCGCCGTTCGCTCCCGTTTGATAGATCACAGGCTTCTGGAAGCTCACCTCACCCGCCGGGATGTTCACGACCAGGTTTCCCAGGCTATCGATGTGAGTTTTTTGGCTGCCCACCAGTTGCAAGGCGATCGCCTTCAGGTCGGCTTCCGGCGAAACTACAAAGTCGTATTCGAGGCGCCGCTCCCGGCCGTAAAAAGCCAGGTCGACTCCCGGATAAACTCCCTTATATTCGACCCGCTCGTAGGAGGGCACCCCGCCAATCCAGTTCTTGGGGTCGTTCCCTACAAAGTAATTCACCTTCCGATCGAGCTGGGACATTCCTTCAACAACGGACGACGGATTCGCGCCCGCCAACTGCAAGCGAAGAACGGAGGCCTTGGGATTGTCGGAGGGCCGGATCAGTGCGGAAGAACCTTTCTGCCGCGGTAGTTGCCAGAGGGCCAGCACCGCTTCCTTCGGCGTCAGAAAAACTTCGTAGCCGTTTCCGCGGCTGATGTACTTCACCTGGGCGTCGCTTTGACCCATATTTCGCTCGAAGGCCAGCGGCAATTTTGCGTAGGATTCCAGGACACTCGGTGCGCCGCCTGTCGTTTTTGCGGAAAGATTTTTTGCTGCGGGCTTCGTGTCGGCAGGAGCTTTGCGTGCCGGATCGGCGTCGCTGCGCAGGAGCGTCAAGAAGAATGCCAGAACAGGAATGGCAACCAGAACAAAGGCGTGCAAGGTCTTGGACGACGAAACCCTCATTTTCATCGCAAAACTCCTCTTAATTTTTCCGCTGGCCTGGAAATTTGAACCGGCATGCGCGATTCGAACCTGCCGGGTTGTGTTGAACCTCTCGGGGAAGATCGTCGCTTCCGCCTCCCTGCGTCCGGCGGAAAATCGCTGATCCCCAATGAAACCGAATCGTAGCACGATTTAAAATTGCAGAATCGTCCAAGACTCAGTCACGTGTCCACAAAAACACGGGGTCCGCACGCTCTAATCTAAATCGACACGTACGGTTTTCACTTTAGTACTCGGCCATGCAGGAGCCGGTCGCAGTACTCTTTCAAGTGGTCCGCTCCTCGCTCGCAATCGGCGGCGCAAAGCCCTACCGCCGAGGCCATTCTTCCCAGAATGGCGAACTCGCTGGCGCGCATTTGTGCATCGAGAATGTTGCTGGCGTATGTATTGGCCACCAGCGCAAGAAACAAACCTTGCGCCGATGCGTCCACACTTGCAGTTCGTTCGCCCGCCTCGCGATATCCAAGAAGGTAGATTCGATCGAGGGGTAGAGGACGCGCTTCGAATCGCAATCCCTCCTCCGTCGTCAGGCAACTCTTGTCCCCGTTCGCAATCGGCGCCGCCGCAGGACCGTTTTCTCCACATAAAAGCCCGATCGAACAGGGCCACAGACACACTCCGGGGTACCCCGGATGCACATAAAACACCCCCTCCCGCTCTTCGATGGTCGCGATGTCGTCCGCCAGCACCCCGCACCCTCGCTGAGCCAGGGCCGCAGCCATCGTCGATTTCCCCGCCCCCGGCGGCCCCACAAACGCAACGGCCCGCCCGTGGATCGAGACCGCACTCGCATGGAGGCAGATAATGCCGCGATGTCGCAGCAGAACTCCCATCACCGGCCCCAGCAGATAAGAAGTCACCTCTGCAAGCGACGATCCCTCGGGCCAAATGCCCCAGACGCGCCTGCCCGCGCGGTCCAGCCAGAACCGATGCCCATCGCTGTAATCCATGCGCAGATAAGCCCCGTCATCGATCTTCCATATTCGAAGCGCGGGCTCTCCGCACCGATCTGTAAAGGCACTCGTATAACTAAGAATCTCTGCGCGATTCTTCGCACTTTCCGGAGAACTACCGAGGCTCAGTTCACAGTCAGGAACGGACGGTTGGTCTTCAGCTATAGGCAGTCGGGGAAGCTTAAGATTCGATCGGAGAGTTAAACCAAAAAGCGAATAAGGGAAGGCCGCCACGTCGTATTTTGCGACATTCACATCGAAGACTGCAAATCACCCCAAAATGCCGGGTCCGGTGTCACCTAAACGTGGGTCTTCGTATGGCCGAGAATATGCCCGCCGTCCGGGCCTCCGTGTGTTCCCACCTGCTTGGTAAGGTCGCGCACAGTCCCATATACCGTTATCTGTGGCGGGGTATACGGCTTCTTGGGGCCCTTTTCAACAGGTTTGGACATCGCGGACCTCCGCGTCCAAGTTATATCGGAGTGGCAGGGCGGACTGCAACCAAAAGTTCAGGCAGAGAGGCCGTATGATTACGTAGGCGTCGTCAGCACTTTTCACTGCACGCAGCGGAAAAATTTTCTCCGGCGCTACAAACCGCTTCATTTCATTGTCGAGAACCAGCTCGTTCCACCGCGCCGGTGCGGCGCTTCTCAGGGCTGCAGCCAACGGATGCAGGGGAAGCGGCGCCTTCGCTCTCCGGACGACGCTCTCCGGCAGTTTTCCTGCCATGGCATCGCGCAACAGGCGCTTCTTGAACAGCCAGGGAAAGGGAGGAAGCGCCAAGAGGTAGTTCACAACCCGCAGATCCAGAAAAGGATACCGGAACTCGAGCGGAACCCGCGTCTCTCCAGGATCCGTGCTTTCAAAGAGATGCGCCCACTCCGGAAGCGCCAATGAAGCGTGGGCCCGGGGCAGCAACGGGTGCGCGAGCGCTCCCAGAAACGGCGCCTTTTTCCAACGCTCGGCCAGGCCATTTCGCTTCGCAAAATCCGGCGCAATCCATTGCGGGTACAACGAATCTTTCTCGTCCGACCCGGTAATTTTACGGATCTGCGTCCGTAGTCCTCGCCACGGAAACTTACGTACCCAAAGAAACCGGCTCAGCACGCCCGCAAGCGTGCCCCAATCGCCTCGTCGAAATAAATCCTTCGCATACGGCCACATCTGGAAGTCCATCAGATTGTCCGCGCCCTCGCCCGAGAGCGCGACGCGGCCATCCGCGCCAATCGCCTGCAAAGTCGCAAGATGCTCCGAGCGGAAAGGATTATCCGACGGCTCCGAGGAGGCTGCCTTGCCATCTTCCCAGCCGTCAAATAGCTGCAACTTGCGCGCTGGCAGCACTTTAATTGGAATCTTCAGCCGCTCCGCCGTTTGCCGCGCGTAAAAATCCTCGTGATCGTCAAACGATTCGTGAACCACGGTGTACGCATGCAACTCCGTAGCTCCCGCAGGCGCACCCCGTAGTTCCCGCGCCGTTGCCGCAACCGTTCCCGAATCGAGCCCCCCGCTCAGTAGAATCCCCACGGTATTAGTACGGAGGCGGTCCGCCACCGCGGACTTCAGGATCGAGCCAAAGTGTTCCACGTAATCTTCCGCACGGCGGTAGCGAATTCGCCCGTCGACGGGCGGAGACCAGTAGCGCTCCGTTCGCACCTCGTGAGCCGACACGCTCAGAAAATGGGCAGGGGGCAGTCGCTGGATGTCGCGAAAGGTCGTGGTGGCGAGATCACAATTCAATCCGAACAAGAGAAAATCCCCGATGGCCGCTTCATTCAGTTCATCGGAAATTCCCGGATGAATCCGCAGGCAGTTGAGGGTATTGCTGAAGAGAAACAGATCGTCTTTCGCCGCATAAAAAAACGGCTTGATGCCGAAATGGTCGCGGGCACAGAAAAGCCTCTTTCGCGGCGCGTCCCAAAGTGCGAACGCGAAATCGCCCCGCAGCCGAAGCACGCACTGCTCGCCCCAGGCGTCGTAGGCGTGCAGAATCAGCTCCGGATCGGAGGCTTCAAGTCCGACACCCCGTCCTGCGCGCCTGAGGTCGTCAAGCAATTCCGCGCGGCAGTCGATGCGCGCATCCGCCGTAATCCAGAGCCGGCCGCCGAGATTCGCAGGCTGGCGCTCTGCGTTCGCCTCACGCGTCGCGCGGAGCATCGTGTGGCCGAATCCCACTCCCCCGCCATCCGACCACACCTCTGCCGCATCGGGTCCGCGAAACTGGAGATATCTGGTGAGGGATTCAAGGACTGCCCGTTCTACACAGCCACCACGCCGCCGGAAGATTCCGACGATGCCGCTCAACGAAGCCGGCTCTCCATCAAAGGTACCGGTCCATCGAAGGGAGCAAAGTGCCGGTGAGTTTCGCCGGCATCGCCCACAGGCGCGCCCCCGGTTTCCACCCACGCATGGGCCTCGAAACGCCCCTGCTCCTTGCGCCCGCCAACCCGCAGTTCCGCTGCAACGCCCTGCCGGCGGAGCAGCCACCACAACACGAGCGCATGCTCCAGACAGCTCGGTTTGAAAAAAAGGCGCCGCTCCGCCGCGGCATGCATCCTCACAACGGCGGCCGAAACAGAATCCGTGTTACTGCCGTCGCCCCTGCGAACTCGCGCCAGCGCCGCTGCCACTCTCTTCCACGCGCCGAACCCGACCACGCGCAAGCCGACGCGCGTCAACACCAGCCCGGCGACACTTTGAACGACGATCCGCCGCTCGAAGGAAGTAAGCCGTAAGTATCGCCGCAAATCTTTCATCGTTCTCACGCGGGCGCCTTGATTCCGCCAAAGCGGGCGCCTCGCACTTATTCCGCGGCCGAAGCCACCACCTCGATAAGCCCTTCTGCCTGCATTTTCTCCAGCAGGTCGAGCAGGTCCCGCTCGCAGCTTTCTTTTTCGACGTCGTATTCTTCCAATACGGCGTCGCGCAGTTCCGCCACGCTTCTCTGCCGCTGCAGCAGCTTCCAGATCGAAGCGCCCACCGGATTCACGCCGTAATAAACGCTGTTCTGGAGCCCCAGGATCACCGACTCTTCTCCCACCGCGCAGGAAACCTGCTCGGTGCTGGCCACCACAATCGTATTCGCGGAGAGAGGCAAGCTCATGCGGGTGCGTCCTTAGGGCCAAACGCTGTGCTGCCGATATTCTAGCGGGTACGTGAGACCACAACAACGCCCGCGTCAATTGCCGTAGCTTATTCGCTTACCCTGCGGTTGTTTCGGTGTCTTCGGAGGGATCAGGGATGCATGAGAGCCTGTGTGGCAACTGGCTAACTTGTCCCTCAGCGGCCGCGGTGATTTTCGGGCATTTTGCGGCACGGATAAATCCGTGCCCTGACGAAAAACAAACGTTGCCACGCAGACTCATCAGGGGATGGATCGGGGACTCAGGGGAAGGCTTAGCGATACAAAGACAACCGAAAAAAAAGGTGTTTCAGCTCGGGGAAATTCTCGAAAACCCTCAGGCCTTCCGCCGCCCCACGGAGTTCAGCTTATATTCCCCAATTTTGCGACTGAGTGTATTGCGATGAATCCCGAGCACCTTGGCGGCCCGGCATTGATTCCCTGCGGTCCGCTCCAGCGCCCGCTTGATGAATTTCTTCTCAAAGTCCGTTACGGCCTCTTCCAGCAGAATTCCCCGTTCGACCATCAACCCGATCACCGTTTCCAATTGCTCTTTCACGTTGGCACGCTCCGCGGGCAAGGCTGTCGGCAGCCGGAATTTGAAGCAGCGCGGCCCGAGCGCGCGAAACCCGAAAAAATAAACAGCAAAACGCGACGCCGTCCGGAACCCAGGGTGGCGGAAGGCGCTGCGTTTAGCTAAGTGCGTGGCCGGTGATGCGTTGGTAGGACTCTCGGTACTTGTTGGTCGTTCCCGTCACAACGTCCGCGGGAAGCTCGGGCCCGGGAGGCAGCTTGTTCCACCCGATCCGCTCGAGATAATCCCGCACGTACTGCTTGTCGAAAGAAGGCTGGGCTTTGCCGGGCTCGTATTCATCCGCGGGCCAGAACCGCGACGAGTCGGGCGTAAGCGCTTCGTCGATCCAGATCAGTTCTTCCCCGAGTAGCCCGAACTCGAATTTTGTGTCGGCGATGATGATGCCGCGCGCCGCCGCATGTTCGACCGCGCGCCGGTAAAGCGTCAGGCTCGTATCGCGAAGCTTTTCCGCCAGGGGCAATCCGATGCGCGACACTGTCTCGTCGAAAGAAATGTTCTCGTCGTGGCCGGTGGTGGCCTTGGTGGACGGGGTAAAAATCGGCTCCGGCAGCCGGTCGGACTCGCGCAACCCCTTCGGCAGCGCGATCCCGCAGATCCCGCCCGTCTTCTGATAATCCTTCCAGCCCGACCCCGAAATATACCCGCGCACCACGCATTCGATCGGCGCCGGCTCGGTCCGCCGCACGAGCATTCCGCGCCCTTCGAGCAGATCGGCGTAAGGCGCCAGTTCGCCGCCGAAATGATCCGCGGAAATCACATGATGCGGCACCACGTCGGCCAGCTTCTCGAACCAGAAGAGCGAAAGCTGCGTCAGCACGCGCCCTTTATCCGGAATCGGCGTGGGCAGCACCACGTCGAACGCCGAAAGCCGGTCGGTGGCCACGATCAGCAGCCGGTCGTCGCCCACTTCATAGATGTCGCGAACCTTCCCGCGTCCGCGAAGTTTCAATCCAGGAAAATTTGTCTGCGCAATAACCATATTCATTTTTGGAGAAGCCACGCGATTGATCCTTGTACTGGAAGGGCGGTAGTTTAGCGCACGGGAAAAACTTGTCAACGGCTAAGAGCCGATTCTTGCGTGCACCTGTGGAAAGATCCATTCGCTCCAGACGCGGCAGCGATGTTTCAACGTGGAGGCAGAGGAGGTTGAGGAGGCAAAGGAGGTAGAGGAGGAAGGCTCGCGGGAACTTCGCCGCGAGAGGAGGGGCGCTGTCGCGCCAGGCTTTTGTCGCGGCTGAAGGCCGCGAACCACACGGCACCGTCTCATGGTTTGACGCGGGCCACACGCAACCCTACACTGTGCCCTAATAATTGGCGGCTGAATCTCTGGGGGAAATTATGACAGCGGAGTTTCAAAGTAAAGTTGTGCTTGTGACCGGCGGCACTTCGGGGATCGGCCGCGATACTGCGATCCTTTTCGCGAAGGCGGGAGCCAAAGTGGTGGTCGCGGGCCGCCGCGAAGCGGAAGGAGCAGAAACCATCGATCTGATCCATGCCGCCGGCGGCGAGGGTGTGTTCGTGAAGGCCGACGTGTCGAAAGCCTCCGAAGTTGAAAGGCTCGTCCAGAAAACAGTAGAGAGGTTTGGCCGCTTGGATGTCGCGTTCAATAATGCCGGGATCGAGGGCAACTGGACACCCATCACCGAGCAATCCGAAGAGGACTGGGATCGCACGATCGACATCAATCTCAAAGGCGTCTGGCTCTGCCTCAAGTACGAAATTCGCCAGATGCTCAAGCAGGGCGGAGGCGGGGCTATCGTAAACATGGCGTCCGCCGCGGGCCTGATCGGCCTGGCCGGCGCAGCTACGTATTGCGCGAGCAAGCACGGCGTGATCGGACTGACGAAGACCGCTGCGCTCGAAAATGCCCGAAAAGGCATCCGGGTAAACGTCGTCTGCCCGGCAGTGATCGAGACGCCTATGGCCGAGCGTGCCTATAGCGAGCCGGAAACCCACAAGTTTGTAGTCGGTCTGCATCCCATCGGCCGTTTTGGGAGGCCTGAGGAAATCTCAGAAGCCGTGTTGTGGATGTGTTCCGACCATGCGTCCTTCATGACCGGCCAATCCCTGGTCCTGGATGGCGGCTTGCTGGCGGGTGTCAATCCTCCGGGCTAGCTGCCCTTTGCCGCACGCATCCCGTGGAAGATCCATGCTCCAGACGATGTTTCTGCGTGGAGGCAGAGGAGGTTGAGGAGGCAAAGGAAGTAGAGGAGGAAGGCTCGCGGGAACTTCGCCGCGAGGGGAGGGCGCTGTCGCGCCGGACTTTTTATCGCGCCTGAAGTCCGCGACCTACCGGGTTCTTAATTTCACAGATTCAAACTAGGACACCACGTTTTCTCGACTTACCGAAAATCAGCCCCCTGAGTTGGGTGAAGTTCGTCAGTCAGACGTAGAATTACTGCGTGACGCGGCAAGGCTCTCTCCGATCCTTCATTCGATGGTTTCTCATCGTACTGGCGCTTCTTTGGGCGGTTGGTGTGCTCATCCTTGTGGCTGCCCGGTGGGTCGACCCACCGACCACCGCGGTGCACATGGAACGCCGCTTGCAAGCCTGGATTCACCACACGCCGTATAACGAACGATACGAATTCGTTCCGCTGAGCCAAATCTCGCCCGATTTACAGCATGCTGTGATCGCTGCGGAAGACGCGCGCTTCTACCAGCATCATGGATTCGACTGGCACGAGATGCAGATCGCTGCTGAAGACGATATGGAAGGCGGCCGCATTCGCGGGGCATCGACCCTCACGCAGCAACTGGTAAAAAACCTGTTCTTTGGGACCGGCCGGTCGATCCTCCGCAAGGGCGCCGAGTCAACGCTTGTTCCAGTGGCCGAATTGGTCCTCGGCAAGCAGCGCATTCTGGAACTCTATCTCGACCTGGTCGAATGGGGACCTGGTGTGTATGGCGCAGAGTCGGCGTGCCGCTACTACTACCGAACCTCCGCCCGGAATATCGACCGGCAACGGGCGGCCCAACTCGCCGCAATTCTGCCCTTGCCCTTGAAGCGGCGGCCCGATCACATGAATCACTACAGCGGAGTCATACTGGAGCGGATGCGCCAAATGGGCTGGTAATCGCGCAACACATTCCTAAATCTTCCTATCGTGCCCGGCGAGTCGGCAAACGTGGATTGCAACCGGTACCTCAAATGGACGATTTCCGCTCTAACCAGGCGCGACCGCTTCTGCTACGCGGCGTTGCTTGCGGCGGCCGCGGGAACCCGCGACTCCGCGGCATCGTCTTCCCACTTCACGGACACGAGTTTCGATACGCCCGGCTCCTGCATCGTTACGCCGTACATCACTGAGCCCATCTCCATCGTTCGCCGGTTGTGCGTCACCACGATGAACTGGGTCTGCCCGCACATCTCGGCGAGCATTCGGTTGAAGCGGCCGACATTCGCTTCATCGAGCGGCGCGTCGACTTCGTCGAGGATGCAGAACGGGCTGGGCCGGTAGCGGAACACCGCGATCAGCAGGGCCAGCGCGGTGAGCGCCTTCTCGCCGCCGGAAAGCAGCAGAATGTTCTGCAGCCGCTTGCCCGGTGGCTGCGCGGCGATATCGATTCCCGCTTCGCCAGAGCTGTCCGGCTCGCCCAGGCGCATTTCGCCGGTGCCGCCGCCAAACAGCGACTGGAACGCGATGGCAAAGTGGGCGTTGATGAAATTGAACGCCTCTTCGAATTTCTGCCGCGACACCTGGTCGAGCTCGGTGATGGTCATCTGCGTGTTCTCGATCGACTGGATCAGGTCGTCGCGCTCGCGCCGCAGGAATTCCTCCCTCTGCTCGCATTCGCGATATTCGTCCAGCGCCATCATGTTCACCGGGCCCATCGCCTCCGCCCGGGCCTTCATTTCGTTGTAGCTGGTCTCCGCGGCGATCAGGTTCTCGCCCACCAGAAGCTCGGACTCCTGCGCGATGAGTTCCTCGGGCTGCGCGTTGAGCTCCGCCACGCAGGTCTGCCGCAGGTAATCGCGGTCCGCGTCGTTGCGGGCGCGCTCGATCTGGCGCTGGCTGCGCTCGGCGCGCAGTTCATCGAGAGACTGACGCTTGCCGCGCAAGTCCTCGTCGATCCTGCCTGTGCGCGACCGCGCTTCCTCCCACTCCTGTTCGAGCCCGGCTTTCAGCGCTTCCAGGCGCTCTTTCTCGCTGCGCAGATCGTTCACCTGCATGGCCAGCTGTTCGCAGGCACCCTCCAGGTTGAACTTCTCCTGAAGCAAGGCGCCGTGTTGCTGACGCAAAGATGTCTCTCGCTGGCCGCCCTGGGCAACTTCCTCCGACAGCCGCTGCTCGATGGCCGCCGCGCTCGCCAGCCGCTCGGACATCGTTGCTAGCTCCTCGCGCCGCGCGACCACTCGCTCCTGAAATACCTGGAAATCGTGCCGCAGCTTGTTGAGTCTCTCCGCGGCTTCGGACGCTTCGGTTTCCGCAGCCTCGCGCGAACGCTGCGCATCTCTATACGCGGCTTGCGCCTGCTCGGCGCGCGCCCGCGCTGTTTCGGCTTCTCCGTGGAGCCGCGCGATCTCCCTGCGTTCCGCCCCCAATTGCTCCTCGATGCGGCGGTACTCGCTGCGCACCTGATCGCGCTGGTGCGTCGCGCCCACCAAACCTTTCTCGGCCTCCACATGCTCGGCCCGCGCCACAGCCAGCTGCTGCTCCGCCGACGCTATCGCTTCCTCGAGCCGCGTCAGCTCGGCTTGCTGCTCCTGCGCGATCTGTTCGAGCCGCGCGGCTTCGGCTTCGTGCTGCCGCAATTCGCGCTTCAGCGCGAGAGGGCCTGCCTCTCCCTGGCGTCCGCCCGCGACCATGCGCCCGTGATAGCAGGTTCCATCCGGCGTGAGGTAGTAGCCCTGCGCGTTTTCGCGCGCCAGGCGTTCGGCAACCTCGGCGCTTTCGACGATGTAAGCCGAGCGCAGCTTCGAAACAAATTGTTTCGTGGCCGGGCCAAGCGGTTCGCGGAATTCCACCAGCTGGTCAAGCCGCGCGAGAACTCCTTCGGGTTGCGAAGCGTCAGTATCTCGATCTGGCACCCCCAGATTCGATTGCTGGAGCGAATCCACAAAGAACGTCGCGCGCCCTCCCATTTCTTCTCGCAGCAGCGCCACTCCTGCCCGCGCGTGGTCGAACGATTCCACCACCACGTATTCGAGTTCGTCGCGCAGGAACTGTTCGATCGCCGCCTCGTACTTCTCCTGCACCTCCGCGTAATCGGCCAGCAATCCCACGGCGCGGAAATCACCGGACGTCCCGCCGCCATTCGCGCCGCCATGGAAGTTGAAAAGCTTCTGGACGGCGTCCGCCGTGTAGGCGCGCTCGCTCAGAATGTGGTCGATGGAAGCGCGTTTCGCCTTCGCGCCGGAAAGCTCTTCGCGGGTCTTCTCGAGTTGTTTCCCGGTATCGTGCTGTGCGCGCCGCAGCTCGACGATGCCGGCCTGGGCGTCACGCACGGTTGTTCCCAGTTGCCGGGCGCGCTCCCCGGCCTGCTCGAACGATGCATCCGCGGCCTGCACGCGCTCCGACAAGCCGGAGCATTGCGATTCCATTTCGCGAAGAGCCGCCGCGCGCTGCTCTTCCGCAGCCGCATAGCGGGCTGCCGCCTCTTCCGCTTGCACCGACTCCGCCTGCTGCCGCGCGGCTTCCGCGATCAGCCGGCTCGCGAGCTGCCGCAGCTCGGTGATGCGACGGTCGAGCTGCTCTTGTTCGGCCGCGCTCGCCGAGGCGTTCTCGGTGGTTTCCCTCAGCCCCGCTTCGAGCGTCGCGGTCTGTTCGCGCAGCGTGGCCACGGACGCCACTTGATGCGCAAGCCGCGCGTTCAGTTCGGCCATGGCGCGTTCGGCCTGCTCGATTTCCACGCTCAGGTGCAGGGCGCGCGATTCCAGCTGCGCGGCCTGCTCGCGGTTGAAGGAGATGCGGTTTTCCGAGCGGTCGAGATCGAGCGCGGTCTGCCCCAGCAGGTTCTGCGTCTGCCGCAATTCGGCGTCGAGTTCGTAGGTACGGGCGTTCAGGCGTTCCTGCTCGGCTTCGAGCCCGTGCAGAGTGCTCGCTTCGCGCTCTTCTGCCGCGTCCATATCGCGAAGAAGCGTTTGCAGGCGCGCGGCCTCGATATCGAGGTGGGCCGCTTTGCTCGACAGCATGATCCGCAGCAGCCCGCGCATCTGCTCGCGCAATTCCGCGTAACGCCGCGCCTTGGAGGCCTGGCGCTTCAGCGACGCCAGCTGTTTTTCCACTTCCACGAAAATGTCGTTCACCCGCGAGAGGTTGAGCTTTGCCGCGTCGAGCTTCGCTTCGGAAAGCCGCCGCTTCGTCTTGTACATCGTGACCCCGGCCGCTTCTTCGATGATGGCGCGGCGGTCCATGGGCTTCGAATTCAGGATCTGCCCGATGCGCCCCTGCTCGATGATCGCGTAGCTATCGGGACCGAGGCCGATGCCCATGAAAATTTCCTGGATGTCGCGCAGGCGAGCCACGCGCCCGTTGATCAGATATTCACTCTGCCCGGAGCGGTACAGCCGCCGGGCCACAACGATTTCGCCCGGCCTCATGGTGACCGGCGTCTTGTGGCCGCGCTTCTTCGCAGCCTTGTGGTGGCCGTTCCCGTTTTCAGCAGCCTCAGCCGAGGCGTTCTCGATACCCGAGGGAGCTTCCGCTGACGAAAATGCATCCGGGAGCGCCTGAATGCCCTCATGTTCTGGCGCAGTTGCCAATTCCGGTGTCGCGTCCTGGCCCATGTCGCCGTCAATCACCTTCGCGACAGCCTCCGACAGCTCCGGGTCGACCAGCGTCAGCGTCACTTCCGCCATTCCCAGCGGGGGGCGCTTCGCGGTGCCGTTGAAGATGCAGTCCGCCATGCGTTCGGCACGCAGCATCTTGTGGCTCTGCTCGCCCAGAACCCAGGAAATTGCGTCCACCACGTTGGACTTGCCGCAGCCGTTCGGTCCCACGATGCAGGTGATACCGCTGCCGCTGAACGTGATCGGCGTCTTGTCAAAGAAGGATTTAAAGCCCAGCAACTCAACTTTACGGAGTTTCAGCACTCAAGCCCTCGCAAGAGATCGCTTCCCCTGCCCCGGGTGCGCAGAGGAAATCAAATCGTCTCTCCAGCCTCATCGGCAGAAGAAACTTCGGTGGAAGGTTACTGGGAAGGTCTTTCGAGACAAAAACGCTGGAGGGTCGATTGTCGATGGCCCTGCCGCCTGGCGCTACGATGGCGGTTACGGGAACTTACGCTAACACGCCTCGCGGGGGCGTGTAAAGCGCGCATTTGTAGGTGGTTCAGGCAAACGGGAAATTTGTGCCGCCCTTTTGGCTTTCATTCGATTGGTAGGCCTTTGGTCTATTTGACTTGCACGGGTTCGCGGCCTAGCATGGGCGCCACGGAGGGCGAGTGGCTGCGGATCAGGAGCCGGGAACCCAGCGTATTCTGCTGATTGCGGCTATGTTAGCCGCGATCTTCACTCTTTCCGCGTGGGGGCTTCGTCCACCGGCGCCCAAGGCCGCGAACGCCCGGCCGGATCAGTTTTCCGCTGGCCGCGCCGTAGAAACACTGGCCCGCGTGTTGGGCAAAGGAACTCCCCACCCTGTCGGTAGTGACGCCAATAGCGCCGTACGTGACCGAATTTTGCAGGAATTCGTGAGGATAGGGTACGGTCCGAGGGTCGAAACTGGCTTCGTTTGTAATCCATCTGGAACCTGCGCGACGGTGAATAATATTGTTGCGCGGCTGGAAGGCGCTGATAAGACGGCGGTTTTGCTCGCGGCGCACTACGATTCCGTTCCTGCGGGACCTGGAGCGTCGGACGACGGCGTCGGAGTTGCCGCGGTGATCGAGATCGCTCGTGCGCTGAAGTCGCGGCCGGTTCCCCGCCATTCCGTAATTCTACTGATCGACGACGGAGAAGAGGCGGGGTTGCTGGGCGCCCGGGAATTCGTCCAATCCGATCCGAGCGCGAAGGATGTGCGGGCGGTCCTAAATCTCGACGCTCGCGGGACATCGGGCCCGAGCCTGATGTTCGAGACGGGCAGCGCAAACGCCTGGGCCGCGCGGCTCTACGCCGGGAGCGTGCCGCATCCGGCCACGAGCTCCGTGTTCTACACCGTGTATAAGCAGCTCCCGAACGATACCGATTTCACGGTGTTCCAGGCGGCCGGCTACGAAGGCCTGAACTTCGCTTTCATCGACAATGTGGTGCAATACCACACGCCTGTCGACAGCCTTGCGAACGTCGATCCCGCCAGCGTGCAACATCAAGGCGATAACGCGCTGCATTCACTACTCGCCCTCGCCAACGCCGATTTATCGCGCATAACGCCAGGGGAGGCGGTCTACTTCGATGTGTTCGGGCGGCGCACGGTTCGCTTGCCCGCGCGATGGATGCCGGCGCTCGGAATCGCGACGATTCTCCTGATAGGCTTCGAGATGGGTCTGCTGTTGCGCGCGCGGC
>Ga0265325_10001300_pt1 | contig 17681 bp, 17 predicted proteins | sample 41420metaG_FD_202090 | JGI IMG/M metagenome (GOLD analysis project Ga0265325, IMG submission 202090) | Rhizosphere microbial communities from Carex aquatilis grown in University of Washington, Seatle, WA, United States - 4-14-20 metaG | ecosystem: Host-associated > Plants > Roots > Rhizosphere...
AGGGCAAGGTCGATCTCGTCGAGTCCGCTGCGCAGCTCGGGTGGAACGTACTGCATCCCCAGCGCCGCGTAGACGCCGATTTCGTCCGTGCAGGTGACGACTTCGCCGGTTTCGAGGTTGAGGATGCCGTTCTCGCTGACGCGCAAACTGCGCCGGACGGCGTACTCGCGCAGCTTGATGTTGTGTTCGCGCGAACCGGTGAAATGCTGGAGCAAGTTTCCGTAAAGGTGGTCCGGCAGGACGCGCAGATCGATCTGCAGTCCGCCGGGCAGCCAAATGCTGGCCTTAGTCGGCCCTTCCGCGAGAACCGCTTCGGCACGCTCCCATGCGGCAAAGTGCGCGACCACGGCGGCCGCGTCGTGCGACGTGCAGACGATGTCGATGTCACCAACGGTAACTTCGCAACGGCGCAGGCTGCCGGCGAGATCCAGCCGTTCGATCGCCGGCCCGAGCCGGACGTAGGCGACCGCCTCGTCCGCGATCTCCAGCGCCTGCGGCAGCGGCGTGCGCCGTAGCCGTCCCTTATACGCGAGGATACCGCGCCGCCAGTTTTCGATCGTCTTACTTCCCAGCCGCGGAACGCCGTCGAGCCGTCCCGCACCGATGGCCGCCTCCAGATCGGCCAGCGACGCGATGCCGTAATCGCTGAAGAGCATCGCCGCGGTCTTGGTGCCGATTCCGCTCACGCCGAGAACTTCCAAGAGCGTCGGCGGAAAACGTTGGTGCAGCTCGGCCAGTTGTTCGGCGTTGCCGGTACGAACGAGTTGCTCGACGACCGTGCCGATCGACTTCCCGATTCCGGGGAGCTTGAGATGCTCGCCGGTCGCGACCAAGTCGCCCAACGGCGGCGCGTTCTCGACCGAGGCGGCGGCCTTCTCGTAGGCCGAGTACTTATAGAAGGTCTCGCCCGCCATCTCCATGAGCGTGCGGATTTCGAGCAGCTTTTGGGCGACTTCGGAATTGGTTAACACAGCGGCCTAGTACGTTTGGCCGCCACCGTCGAAGGCTACTGCTGCAATGCCCCTTCTGCGCATGCGAAATGCTTCGTTCGAGGGCGGCGGCGCTTCGGCCGGTCCGGTGACTCTGGACGTGTATCCCGGCGAGCGCATGGCGCTCGCGATCGGCTCGGCGCGCGAAGCGTCGATCGTTGCCCTCATGGCGAGCGGGATCGTCAAGCCGTCGCATGGCTTGGTGTTAATTGACGATTTCGACCCGCGGATTCAGTCAATCAACTGTAAACGGGTGGCCGCGCTGGTACCGCACGAGCCGTGCGGTCTGAGCGAATCCGAGTTCGTACGGTACGTAGTCTATCGTGCCGCCCTCTGGAAGATCGAGCCGCGCCGCGCGCTGGCACACGCTCAATTGCTGCGTAAGCGCTTGCGCGGAATGCACGAAGCCTTCGCTTTTCCTTTGATCGGCGCGCTGGTGGGCATGCCGAAACTGGTCGTGCTCGATCGGCCCGCGGCCGCGTACGCGCCTCAAATTCTCGCGGTGCTCGAAGGGCGCGCCGTTTTTTCGACGCACGCCGGTTCGGCCGAAGCGCGCGCCTTCTTGGCCCCGCCTTTCGCGGCGAGCGGCCACGGCCGAACGCCGGCATGACGCTGCGCGCGCTCGCCGGAGTCGGTATCGCCCGTCTCTACGTGCAGCGGCGCGTCTTGCTCTATGCTTGCGCCGCAGCCTTCGTCGTCGGCATCCTTCAGCCGGAGGGTGCGATCGGACCGGTCGTGTTCTGCTCGCTGCTCGGCATCGCGATGGCGCTTTCTCAGAGCCCGGGCCGTCATCCGCATCTCGACCGTTGCGAGCAGGGCGCGCCGCTCTTCGGCCGCGAGCTCGCGCGCGCGAAGGGACTCGTGCCGTACCTTGGCGCGTCGCTCGCAGCGCTTTGTTACGCGAGCGCGCAAACGGTTCGCGGGTCGCACGATGCCCCGTTCGACCTCGTTATTGCGTTGGCGGCCGTCGCGGCGAGCACGTCGACGGCACTCTGCGCTTCCATCCGCCGCGGCTGGCCGCGAATACTCTACATTCTTTTAGCGTTTACCGCCGGAACGATGACGTACGCACTTGCCGTTACCGCACATGCGCTGCTAGCGGGCTTCGCGTTCGCCGCACTCGCATCGTTTTTAGCACTCCGCCAATACGGCGAGGCCCTAGCGCGTTACGACCCGGTAGAAGAACTGTAGCTCGCGCCGCTAGATCAGCGTTTGCGCCGGCGTGGCGGCGGCGAGCTTTTCCAGCATCGCGCGGTCGAACTGCGAGAGATCGTCGCCTCCGCGCGTCGAGACCCAGTTCGAGTCGGTAACGGTCGGCTGATCGCGATAGAGTCCGCCGGCGTTACGAATGTCGTCGGCGATCGAAGGAGCTCCGGTGACTTGCCGTCCGCGCACCAACTGTGAGGAGATGAGGACCTGCGCCCCGTGGCCGATGGCGAACATCGGCTTCTTGAGCGTATCGAACTCTCGCACGAAGCGATGCACCTCGCGGTCGGTGCGGATGCGGTCCGGGGAACTCCCGCCGGGGATGAGCACGGCGTCAAAATCCTCAGCCGTGCAATCGGCGACCAGTTCCTCTGCCCGAAGGCTTGCGCCATCGTCGAGGCCGCGCTTCCCGCGGATGCGCTGGCGCGCCCGCTCGTCTACCCCGACGATAGTGACGATCGCGCCGGCCTCTTCGAGGGCCCGGCGCGGTTCGGTAAGGTCAACTTCTTCGAAGCCGTCGCCAATTAAAGCGGCGACGCGCTTTCCATCCACTCCCTGCATATCGGCCCCGTAGATTCGCGCCGCCGGGTGGAACCCCTAGCCAAAGAGGCCGCGCGTCAGACCTCCATCGACCGAGACGGTCTGTCCGGTGACGTAGCCGGCAGGCTCCCCACAGAGGAAGACGGCCATGGGGGCAAACTCCTGAGGCGAAGCGACCCGGCCGATCGGTACCTCCGATCCGGCGGCCCGCATTTTTGCCTCGTCGTCGCCGTAGAGGCTGCGCAGCCGGGCCGTATCGACCCGCCCCGTCGCAATCGAATTAATGGTCACGCCATCGGCTGCCACCTCGGTTGCCAGCGTACGGAGCGCTGAGACGAGCGCCGTGCGAAAGGCATTCGAGAGTACCAGTGTGTCGATCGGCTGTTTGACCGAGGTCGAGGTCAGGGCGACGATCCGGCCCCAACGGGCGGCGCGCATTGGCGGGACAACGTCGTCGAGCAGGCAGAGCATCGACCGCAGCAGCAGACGATAGGCGCCGTCCCAATCGTCGATGCCGACCGCGCTGAAGCGCCCCGGCTTTGGACCGCCGCCGTTGAGAATAGCGATGTCGACCGAGCCGTACGTTTCGCGGATTGCGGCCAGCGCCGAGCCGATCGAGGCGGGATCGGAGAGATCGAGCGAAAAGCCGCGCGCCTCTTGCGCCCCGGCGGCCCGCGCCTCGGCTGCCACGGCCTCCAAACGCTCGGCATCCCGGGAGGCCAAGGCCAGCCTTACGCCCTCCCGGGCCAGCCCGAGAGCAATGGCCGCGCCGATTCCGCTGCTTCCGCCGGTTACCAAGGCTGTGCGGCCCGCAATGCCGAGATCCATCGAGGGCACATTGACCTTGCGCGGGCTGCGGGCCTCTGGTATCCTTGGCCGGTCGCCGGGACGGGTGTAGACCTGTACCCGAGCGAGACCATCCTGACTAAGGAGATTACGACGTGCCGCTCACCAAAGAGCAAAAATCGGAGATCGCGGGCAAGTACGGCCGCGGAAGCAACGACACCGGTTCGGCCGAAGTGCAGATTGCGATGCTGACCGCCTCGATCAATCACCTCACCGAGCACCTCAAGATTCACAAAAAGGATCACCACAGCCGTCGCGGCCTGCTGCTGCAAGTCGGTCAGCGCCGCCGGTTGCTCAACTATCTCCACGCCAAAAACTTGGAGCGCTACCGCTCGCTGATCGGAGAACTCGGACTCCGCCGCTAGTCTCGGGTCAGGCAGGCCTCTTGCGCGCGTACGCGCGACGCGCCGCAGCTTCGATCGCATCGACGCCCATGCCGTAGAACTCGACCAGCTCGAACGGATCTCCCGATTGACCGAACGTATCCTCGACGCCGACGAACTCCATCGGCGTCGGGGCTTTTTGCGCCAGAATCTCGGCGACGCGCGAACCCATGCCGGCGTGCTTCTGATGCTCTTCCACGGTTACGATCGCGCCGCAGCTTGCGGCTGCGTCTAAAATAGCGGCCTCGTCCATCGGTTTGACGGTGTGATTGTTGACTACGCGGCACTCGATGCCGTCGCGGCTGAGACGGTCGGCGGCGATTAGCGCGTTATAGACGAGAATGCCGCAGGCCACGATCGCGACGTCGCCGCCCTCGCGAAACGTCTGTGCTTTACCGATTTCAAAGGGCGTCTCGTCAGTGGTAACGACGGCCGATTTCTCGCGGCCAAAACGCAGGTAAACCGGGCCCCACATTTCCGAAAGCGCCAGCGTGGCTTTCTTGGTCTGCACCGAATCGCACGGAACGACGACGGTCATGTGAGGAATCACGCGCATAATTGCGATATCTTCGATCGCTTGGTGTGTCGCGCCGTCCGGACCGACGGAGACGCCGGCGTGCGCGCCGGCGATTTTCACGTTCGTCTCGTTGAGCGCCATGATCGTGCGCACTTGTTCCCACGAGCGCCCCGGATTGAACATCGCATAGCTGGCGATCCACGGAGTCTTGCCGACCGCCGCCAGACCGCCGGCCATCGCGACCAGCATCTGCTCGGAGACGCCGATCTCGATGTACTGCGGCGGATGCGCCTTGCGAAAACCTTCGAAACGCGTCGACTCGGAAAGGTCCGCGCAAATACCCAGAACGTTCGAATCGCGCGAGCCCGCTTCGATCAATCCCTCGCCGAAGCCGTTGCGGGTCGGAACCATTTTGAGATCGGCGGCGCGATAGTCGACTAAATGCATTCCTGCAGCGGCGCCGTCGAGCGCGGAGGTCCCACTACTAGGCATTGGCTACAATCCTTTCGCGTTGCTCGGCGAGCTCGCGCAGCGCTTCTTCGGCCTGCGCGGCATTGGGCGGCTTTCCGTGCCAGGTGTAATCGCCTTCCATGTACGAAACGCCCTTGCCGGGCACGGTATTGGCGATGATGACGTGCGGCTTGCCGGGCGAGGCTTTTGCGCGCTCGGCCGTCGCGATGAAGTCGGCGATGTCGTTACCATCGCACTCGAAGACTTCCCAGTTGAAGGCGCGATACTTATCGGCGAGCGGTTCGAGCGGCATCACGTCTTCGGTGCTTCCGTCGATCTGAATGAAGTTGCGATCGACGATTGCGGTGAGATTATCGAGATCAAACTTTGCGCCGGTCATCACCGCTTCCCAATGCAATCCGCATTGATGCTCCGCGTCCGACGTAACGACCCAAACGTGAAAATCTTTGCCGTCCATCTTGGCTCCCAGCGCCATCCCGACGCCTTGAGCCAGGCCTTCGCCGAGCGGCCCCGACGTCGTCTCGACCGAGGGAAGACGCACGCGCTCCGGGTGTCCTTGCAGCCGCGTACCAAACTTACGCAGCGTGAGCAGCTCCTCGACCGGAAAGTAGCCGAAGTTTGCCATCGCCGAATAGCGCACCGGCGCGATATGTCCGCACGAGAGCAGCAGGCGATCGCGATCGTCCCAGTCGGGCCGCGCGGGATCGTGGCGCATCAGGTGGCCGTACAGCGCGGCGAATACGTCGGACATATCCAAGGGACCGGCAGAATGGCCCGAACCGGCGGCGAGCAGAGAACGAATTATCCCCTGACGCACGTCGTTGGCCTTGAGCTTGAGTTGGGTCAAGCCCTCGGAGCTGAGCGTTTGCATGGGAGCCGTTATACCAGCCGCGCCGGGCCGGAACCTACCCGATTTTTCTCGCCGCCGCGCCTGCGGCAGGGCGGAGCTTGGGGCGGCCCGAATCCCGGGCGGTTAATCAAAAGAAGAACATTTTTAAAAAATTAGGAGATATTGTGCCCGAATCCGTAACGTTAACGGTCGGCGGGCGCACGATGGTCATCGAGACCGGCGAACTAGCGAAGCAAGCTAACGGCTCCGCGTTGATTCGTTATGGCGACCAAAACGTCGTGCTCTGCGCCGTAACTGCCTCCGAGAAACCTCGTGAAGGCATCGACTTCTTCCCCCTTACCTGCGATTTCGAAGAAAAGATGTATGCAGCCGGAAAAATTCCCGGCGGTTTCATCAAGCGCGAAGGGCGTCCATCCGAGCATGCGGTGATCAGCTCGCGCCAAATCGATCGGCCGATCCGGCCGCTCTTCCCCGATGGCTTTCGCAACGACGTGCAAATCGTTGCCACGGTACTCTCGATCGATCCCGAACTCGACGCCGACGTGCTCGGCGTTACCGCAGCGGGCGCCGCGTTAGCGCTAAGCGACATTCCGTTCGACAAAACGATTGCGGCGGTTCGCGTTGGACGCGATGAGGACGGCGAGTATATTTGCAATCCGACGCTGGCGGAATACGAACCAGGCGGCATGGACATCGTTATCGCCGGCACCGCCGATGCCGTGATGATGGTCGAGGGCGGCGGCAACGAGATTTCCGAAGAGGACTTCTTGGGTGCCGTCGAGTTCGCGCACGGCGAGATCCGCAAGATCGTCGCCGCAATCGACGAGCTCGCGAAAAAGAACGGCAAGACCAAGCGCCAGTATCCGGTTGCGAGCGTCGATTCGGACTTGGATCGCTGGGTTCGCAAGACGTTCGCCAAGGACTTGGCCAAGGCGATGCGCGTCGTCGACAAACACGCGCGCGAAGCGGCATTCGGAGCGATCAGCATCGACGAAGCGCTCAAGCGCTGCGGCAAGAAAGACGAAACGGTCAAGGTGCTCCTGGAAGCGCCGGCCACGGCCAAAGAGTTTTACAAAATCGTGAAAGCGATGCAGGAAGAAGAGCTGCGCACCATGGTCGTGGACGAGAAGGTTCGCCCCGACGGCCGCAAGCCCAACGAAGTTCGTCCGATCTGGTGCAAGGTGCACTACGTGCCGCGCGTTCACGGTTCGGGAGTATTCACGCGCGGGCAGACGCAGGTCTTCACCGCCGCAACGCTCGGCTCGACCAGCGACGCGCAGCGTCTCGACGGCATCGTCGCCCTCGAAAACAAGCGCTACATGCACTTCTACAACTTCCCGCCCTACTCGGTTGGAGAGACCCGCCCGATGCGCGGACCGGGGCGTCGCGAGATCGGTCACGGCTATCTCGCCGAACGCGCGCTCCTTCCGGTCTTACCGCCGAAGGACGAGTTTCCGTACACTCTCCGCCTCATGAGCGAAGTACTGGAATCCAACGGCTCCTCATCGATGGCTTCGGTCTGCGGATCGTCGCTCGCGCTCATGGATGCCGGCGTGCCGATTCGCGAGCACGTTGCCGGCGTCGCCATGGGATTGATTCTCAAGGGCGATAAGTACACGGTGCTCACCGACATTCAGGGACTCGAAGATGCGCTCGGCGAGATGGACTTCAAGGTTGCAGGCACCAAGAAGGGCATCACCGCCATTCAGATGGACATCAAGGTGCAGGGCATCACGATCGACATCATGCGCGAAGCGATGGAGCAGGCGCGCACGTCGCGTTACGCGATCATCGACAAGCTGAGCGAAGCGATTACCGCTCCGCGGGAGCAGCTCTCCGACTATGCGCCGCGGATGATCGTAATCAAGATCGACCCGGCCAAGATCAAAGACGTCATCGGACCCGGCGGCAAGGTCATCAACAAGATCATCGCCGACACGGGCGTCGAGAAGATCGACATCGAGGACGACGGCAGCGTCTTCATTACGTCGCTCGACGGCGCGTCCGGGGACAAGGCGAAGCAGATCGTCGAAAACCTGACCAAGGAAATCGTCGCCGGCGAAAGCTACCTCGGAACCGTCACGCGCATCATCGCCATCGGCGCGTTCGTCCAGATCCTTCCCGGAAAAGAGGGGCTGGTTCATATCAGTCAACTCGCTCCGACGCGCGTGGAGAAGGTCGAAGACGTCGTCAAGGTCGGCGATGAGATCATGGTCAAGGTCATGGAGATCGACGGACAAGGCCGCGTCAACCTGTCGCGAAAAGCGCTATTGGGCGGCGTCTCCGGTAACGGCGAGCACGGCAATCGTACCGCGCGTCCGCCGCGCGATGGACCGCCGCGCGAAGGACCGCCGCGCGAAGGACCGCCGCGTGATGGAACGCCGGACTCGGGAGCACCGAGCGCCGCAGTACCGGGCGCACCCCCCACGCGCCGGCGTCGCCGCCCTCAAGGACGGCGCGACGACGACTAAAGCGCGCTAGCGAGAACTAGTCGCCCGAGTACCGCACGCCCACGTCCACGAACGTACGGTGCATGCGGTCCTCGGCGCCGGCATACCAGCGAAGACGGTTAGCGATGGGTCCTGAGATCGCGCCGTCGAAATGGTAGAACGGCGAGGCGTCCAGCAAGTCGCGGCGATAAATTGCATCGACGCGCAACGCGTTCGAAGCATCGTAGGTTAACCACAAGGCGCCGACCGTAGGGGCGGCGCCTTCGTATGGAACGCCGTAGCCATAGACGGGCACCGTGTCGGTAACGTGCATCGTCCACGCGCGTAACGCGAAATCGGGAGAGACCTGCCACGCAGCCGAAAGACCGACCGAGCTTACCGTCCCCGACGACGCGCCGCGCACCGTCTGCTGCGCCGCTTCGAAGGCGAAACGAAGACGCGAGTCGTCGGTGTACGAGAGCGATCCCCCCAACAGCGCGTTGCGCTGATATTGCAGCGGCAACGGCTGCGCATCGGTGTATTGATACTGTTGATAATAGGTTGGTAGCGTAAACGATCCGCCATCCTCGAGGTTGAGACTCCACTTGCCGTTTGGAAAGAGGGTCGCCTGAATCGACGGCTCGGTCAGCGTTACCTTTGCCGGCTGCGAAACGCCGTACGTACCTCCGGAATAGTCGATCCAGTAGGTGCCTAAGCCCGCCAACACGAGATAATCGTTTCCCCGCGCCGCTACGCCCGCGTCGGCGCGCGTCAGCGCCGTCATCGCGCCGAGGCGTGGAAGACCGAAAGGCAACGCCTGCGCGTCGTAGAGTCCCGTCGACCAGCGCGTCGCAAGATCGGCGAATCCCGAGACCGCGCCCGTCGTGTGCACTCCGGCGCTCAAGCCCGTATCGGACCACGCTTCGGAAATCGGCCACGCGCCGAAACCGGTGGCGAGTTGGTTAGCATACGTGCCGCGGTCCGCCAACGCCGAAACCGACAGATTGAGCAGCGACGGATCGGTGAAAGTTGCATTGCCGAACGAGAAGCTTCCGGCGAATGCCGTCGCCGGCGATTCGTAGACGCGGCCCTGTTGGGTGCCGCCGCCGACGGAGATCGTCTTGCCGTCGCCGAGCGAAAAGTTACTCGAAAGATCGGTTCGCTGACGTGACTCTTCGCTATTGCTGAAGGTTCCGGCGGCAATTGCCGCCGCTTGCGATCCCACTTGCGCGCGCGCTATTACGTCGCTCCCCAAGAGTGCGACCTCTTCGTTCGAGCCGTTGGCGAACGGATCGAGATTCACGATGCCGCCGGCTGCTCGATCGCCGTAGAGAAAAGCGTTGGCTGCGCTGAAGACGTCGGCGTCCTGTTCGTAGGTTGCCGGCACGAGCGTGTAGGGCGAGCTTCCGGAAACGATGTCGTAGTTCGGGACGCCATTATCGACGAGCAGGCCGCCGCCCGAAGAAAGACCGCGATCGCTCAGGCTCGATCCGATGTACGGAAGGCTGTTCTGTGAAAGGAGCGTGAAGGGCCGAAGCGCGACCGCCGACTCAACGTGCGCGTACGGCAGGTTCTCGAGATCCCCGTGCGTTGGAGTCGTTTGCGCGAGAGCGTCGTAGCGCCAGACGATCGCTACGACCGGTTGCCCGGCTTGGACGGTGACCGACCCGGGCCGGCAGAAGCGACAGGTGATGGAGATGCTTGCCACCTCGGCGCGGATCACGAAGGTGCCGGCGGCATCGGTAACGGCGGCGATCCTAGCCCCGCCGGGCGTTGTAGCCGCAGCGACCGCGCCTTCCACCGGGGCGCCGTGTTGATCCCGCACGGAACCGGCCACGAGCGCCACCTGACCGCGGGCCGGCAGCGCCACGAGCAACAATACGAGCAGCGCGGTCGCGCAATGGAGCCTGCGGTTCACGGATTCTTTAGACTTTCGGCTATGATGAGAGGAGTGTCAACCCTCGTCCCCCGCCTGCTTGCCGTCGCCTTCCTCGCAGTTATCATGCTTTGCGGGCGGTTCGCCGTTGCCGGCACCGCTTCGCTCGAAGACATGCTCGCCGGGGCGCTGACCCCGTCGGCTGCCGCACCCTTGCTCGGTCCAATCACGTCGGCCGGCCGGGTCGGATGGCAGTGCAAGCCGGAACGGGCCGCCTCTTCCCAGGGTTGGCGTGAAGCCGAGCTTCCGTCCGATCCGTCCAGTCCGTGAAGCGATGCGAGCTCTGCTCTTCGCCGCTCTCTTCGGATCTGCGACGACGACCTCGGCTATAGCACAAACCTATCCTACGGCCACCCCAGTTCCGCGCACGACTTCCGTCCCGGCACTGCGCGCAATGGCCGTCCAGCGTGAAGTTGAAGAGCGTTTCACGATTGGAATCGACGCGCTGTCGCGCACCGATTGGAAAGGCGCGGCGAACGAGTTCGAACGCATCATCGCGCTCGATCCGCCCGAACCCAAAGGGTCGACGGCTCGTTACGATCTGGCGATAGCGTACGCGAATTTGCACCGTTATGACGACGCCGCGCGACAGTTACGCACGGCGCTCGCGCTCGATCCGCAGTTCCTCGCCGCCATGGCGAATTTGATCGCGGTGGATTCGGCGCGAGGCGACCTGCGTGAAGCGCGCAAAGTTGCCGACCGCTACGTTGCGCTCGATCCTGGGTCGGCGAGAGCGCTCTATTCGCGCGGCCTCCTCGCCTTGCAAACCGGCGATGCGGTAACGGCCCGCGACGACTTCGGAAAGCTTCTTCACGTCAATCCGTCATACGCCGTAGCGCACTACAATCTCGCGCTGGCGGAAGAACGGCTTCGGCGCTTCGATGCCGCCGAACGCGAGCTACGCAGCGCGCTCGCGCTCGCTCCCTCCTACGCGCGCGCGCGTTTTGCGCTCGGCGTCGTGCTCTTACGGGAGGGAGAGCATGCGGCGGCACGCAATGCCTTTGCCCAAGCGACCGTTGACGCTGCCGGCGATCCGGCGCTCGCGACAATCGCAGCCGCGATGCGCGATTCGATCAAGACCCCGTAGTTTTTTTAGACTTTCTTCATACTGGCTCGTTACGCTCAACAACCTAACAAAGCTTCTCTTGGAGGGTTCATGTCTAGAAAACTGGCAGCACTTTCGGTTGCGCTCGCCGCTTTCGCGTTAGCTGCATGCGCCGGCAGATACGGCGGAGGAAACACAAACGGTACGACCTACGTGCTTCCTTCAATGAAGGATCTGGCAATTACGGCAACGGTGCCGCGCGACGCGCAGCCTGATGCGAAGACCGGTACGGTTGGCGAGGAACTCCCGTCCGAAGGACTGGGAAAAATCAACGACTCGTTCTGGCAGGCGACGCTGGGGGGCTACACCCAGCAGCAATTTTCGCAAGCACTCGGATTCCCGCCGAAGACCAAGATCACGATCAAGAACCTGTCGGCTAACATCCATCACACGTTCGACGTCGTGAAGAAGATCAAGGGGCCGCCGGCGCAGTTCCCGACGAGTCCGAGTCTTCCGGTTACGGCGAGCGGCGGACCGCTCAAGGTCGGCTATGCAAGCGGATCGATCAATCCCGGCTCGTCGGTTAGCGTCGTCGCGAGCAAGGCCGGCATCTATTTGTTCGGCTGCGCGTTCCACTATCACTCGGGAATGCAGGACGTCATCGTCATCAAGGCGGGCGCAACGCCCGGTCCGCAAGCGACTGCACCTGCCCGATGAAACTTAGGAGCCCGGCGCATTGCGCGCCCGTACTTGCCGTTTGCGCGCTCGTAGCGTGTACCAACGGCGGCGGCTTGGGTAGTATCGGCGGCGGTGGCAATGGTGGACCAACCCCAACGCCCTCGCCGCTGCCTCCCACGTCGATCGGTGTCGGCATTCCGACCGGGAAAATCGGTGTCGAGAACGATCCGGCGTGGGGAACCGTCAGCGGCTACACGCAGAACCAGACGTCGCAAGTACTGGCCTTTGCGCCGGGCTCCAAAATCACCATTAAGAATCTCTCTTCCTCCGATCCGCACACGCTCAACGTCATCCAGCAGACGAGCGGGCCGCCCCCCGTCTGGCCGGTGAGCCCGAGCCTTTCGTTCTATCCCAGCGGAAACGGCGTGTTGGGTAGCGGCTATGCGAGCGGGACGCTCAATCCCGGTGATTCCATTACCGTCAAACTAACCAACCCCGGAATCTATTTGATAGGATGCGCATTCCACTATGCGGAGCTGGCTATGCGCGACGTCATCCAAGTCAGCGCGAGCGCCACGCCGGGCCCGACGGCGTCGCCGGGGCCTGGCGGCTACGCAGTGCGGCGGCACGCTCCACTTGCCGCTCCGCGCAAGACGAGCGACGACGCGACGCAGCCCCACCTCATCGATCAAACGGGACACCGATTTACGCTGCAATCGTTGGGTGGAAAACCGCTTGCGATAACGTTCATTGCCGCTCATTGCGACGATGCTTGCCCGTTGATTAACGCACAGTTTTCGGCCGCGGCGCGCGCCATCGCTAAAGCACACATTCCGGGGCGGCTCGTGACCATCACGCTCGATCCGGATCACGACTCGCCCGCGACGATGCGCAAACTGGCGAAGCGCTTCGAAGCCGATCCCCGCTATTGGCTCGTCGCCGGCGGAAAGCCCAGCGACGTCCGCGCGATCATGCACGCTTTCGGCGTCATCTCGGTGGAAGGCGAACGCGGCTATCGCGACCGTCACACCACCTTCGTTTATTTATTCAACGCGTCGGGTCACATGACTCAGACGATGTTAGCTTCGTCGGCGCTCGACGACGACATTGTCGACGCGCTGCGCGAACAACGAGTGGCAGACAAATGAGACAACGCTTATCGATCGCCGTCGCGCTGCTGTTGGTCGCCTGCACCAACGGTGGCATCGCGACCCCCTCCGGCGGAAGCGGCGGAGTAACCATCAGCATCAGCCTCACGAACTATCAGCCGTCAAAGACACCGTACGGCCAGAGCGGCGGCTACTCGCCGGCGATCACCACCGTCGCCGTCGGAACGGAGGTTCACTTTGTGAACAACGACAGCTTCGCGCACACGGCCACGTTGATCCCGAATGCATCGTCGTTCCCGAGTGGATCGCCCTTTGGAATAAGCGCGTTGCAGCAGCACGGAACGACGCTCTCGGGCGGGTTCACGAGCGGCGCGCTTCAGCCCAACGGATCGTCGCAGACGATCACGGCCGATCGGGCGGGGACCTACCTGTTCGGCTGCTTCTTCCACTACGGCGCCCCCATGCGAGCGGCCATTGTTGCGCAGTAAGTACGCCCTCATCGCCGGCGCGATTCTCTTTTTCGCGTCGGCCGCCGCGCCGGCACAAGCCATTCCAATTTTTGCCCAACGATACCATCTGAAGTGCGGGCAGTGCCACAGCGTGCTCCCGGAGCTCAACGCCTTCGGAAACTATTTTCGCAACCACGGCTACCGTCTACCGCTGCCGGAACACGGCACGACCATCTTCGCTATTCGCTATCAGATGGAATACGATAAGGAGCCGTCCGAAGGTGCACGGCGCTGGACGCCCGGAGGGATCTTGCTCGGAAGTGGTAACATCGGGCCGATCACCGCGTATCTTCACTACAACTTCGGTGCGGGCGGCGGTCCGGCAGCGACGTTTTTGCTCTTCGGCGCGGGCTACAACGCGCACACGCAAACGCTCTATCGCGGCGGACTCTTCGAGCTGCCGCTGGCACAATCGCCCGGACAACGCCTCGACGACCTGACGCAGTATGGTTACTACGGCGCGCACGTCGGCTTGAACAATCTTCCGCTCTCGTCGCCGCGGTGGGGCGCGATGATGGAGCGCACGTTCGGGAACTTGCGGGTTGACGGAACGATCGCGGTGAGCTCCTACCAAGGTGCGGCCTACGGCGGCAAGCCGGTGGCGACCGGAGAGAACACCTGGCTCTCCACGCCCGAGTTCGGCTTATGGCTGCGCCAAACGCTGGTGCAAACCAATCACGCCGAAGCAGACATCGGCGGAACCGCGCTGGGTGGAACCCTTGGTATCCAGCCGTCTGGGCGGCTTCCCTTCGCCGACCTCTACCAGCGCTATGGATTGCTCGCTCACGCGACGTACCGCGACCTCGATTTTCAGGCCGAACAGTGGTACGGCGACGATCACGACGCCGACGGATTCTTGACCAACCAGCATTCGTCCGGCGGTTACGCTCGGCTCAAGTACTATCCGATACCGCACGCGTATTTCGGCCTGCGTTACGACGCGTACGCCAATCCTTTTATCAATCGGGACTTCGTCTACTACGGAGCCGTGCAGATCGCGCCGTTCAGATTCCTGGCTCAAGAGGTGCAGACGCCCGGGCAGCACCCCTTCTTTAGCGGCGCGATAACGGTGGCTTTCCCGGGTCCGTTGAAAAACTAAGGCACCGTGCGAGTACTGGTCATCGAAGACAACGCCGCGGTTGCGGAATCGATCCGCACGATGCTGGAGGCGCGTCAGTTCGCCGCCAGCGTGGTGCCCGACGGTCCCACCGGGCTCGAGCACCTGTTGGAACGATCCTACGACGCGGCCATCGTGGACGTCGGCCTTCCGGGACTCGACGGCTTTGCGGTGGCCCGAGGCGCTCGCGCAGAGGGCGTTCAGACGCCGATTCTAATGCTCACCGCGCGCGATTCCGTCGAGGACCGCGTCGCGGGGCTCAATTGCGGGGCCGACGACTATCTGGTCAAACCGTTCGTCGAAGAGGAGCTGCTCGCGCGCATCGCCGCGATTCTGCGCCGCGGCGACCGGCCAATGCTCGGCGTCGTCGAGGCCGGCGCGCTACGGGTCGAACTGGCGGCGCGCGTCGTCACCTACGACGGCAAGCCCGTATCGCTGGGTACGACGGAGTTCCGGCTGCTGGAGTTTTTGGCACGCAACGCCGGGATCGCGCTGTCGCGCGCGCAAATCGTCGAACGTATTTGGGATTACGACTTCGATGGCTCGAGCAACATCGTCGACGTCTACGTAAGCCAGCTCCGGCGCAAGCTCAAAGGCCTCGGAGCGGCTTCCATTATCGAAACCGTATGGGGTATCGGCTACCGGCTACGAACTCGTTGATCGCTCGCGCAACCGCGCTCTATCTCGTCGTCTTCATTGCGGTCCTCGTCGCTCTTAGCGCGGGGGCCTATGCCTTTATGGCGCGCGAATATGCGTCGCTGCTTGCGCCCGCGCTCAGCACGCCGGAGGGCGCCGCCGGGGTGGCAACGGCGATGCGCCGCGTTCTGCTGACGCTGGCCGCTATCGACGCCCCCCTGGTTGCGATCGTTGCTATCGCATCTTACGCTTTGGCTCGCGCGACGATCGCGCCGCTCGAAGCGGCACGCGAGCGCGAGCGCCGTTTTGCCGCGGATGCCGCGCACCAGCTTCGTTCGCCGCTAGCGGCGATCGCTGCGATCGCGCAGGCGGCGCGACCCAACGCATCGGAACAAAATCGCGACGCGTTCGAGTCGATCGTGGACAACGCGCTCGAGGCATCCAACGTCGTCACCGATCTGCTGACCCTGGCGCGCGATCCGGCACGACTCGCCCTACATACGGAACCGGTTGATTTAGGTGCGATTGTGGCACGCTCGTCTCGCGACGCGCAAGCGATCGCGGCGTCGCGCGGCATTACGCTGGACGCCGCCCCCGCGAGTGCGATCGTCGACGGTGACGAACGCCGCTTAGCGGAGTTGGCGCGCAACCTACTCGACAACGCTTTGCGTCACGCGCGGCATCGCGTCGGCATTGCATCGCGGCGCAACGGCCGTTACTGCGAGATCGTCGTCGAAGACGACGGTGAAGGCATTCCGCCCGAAGAACGCGAGCGCATCTTCGAGCGATTCTATCGCGGCAGCGATGACGGTGCAGGAACCGGGCTGGGCTTGGCAATCGTGCGCTGGATCGCGCGCGCCCACGACGGTACCGTGACGGTCGGTACGCCCGCCGCCGGCGGCGCGCGTTTCGTCGCCGCGATCCCGGCACACGCGCACCGCTTGGACGACGAGGTTCCGTAGGCGTTAGGCGCCGCAGCGCGTAACTGACGAGGCCATGCCTTTTGCCTCCCTAGGGGAGTTCGTCGAAGCGTTACGCAAGGCCGGCGAGCTCCACGAGGTCGCCGCCTGCGTCGATCCGCGTCTCGAGATCAGCGCGATTACCGACCGCGTGGTAAAAGCGGGCGGACCGGCGCTCCTCTTTACCGACGTCCAGGGCTCGCGTTTCCCGGTCTTAACCAATCAGTTCGGCACGCAGCGGCGCATGGCCATGGCGCTCGGAGCGCGCACCCTCAACGACGTCGCAGCTCGCGTGCGCGACCTGATCGACTTAGCTCCCCCGTCGGGCTCGTTTCTCGAAAAACTTCGCGGCGGGTTGCGCCTCGCCGCGCTGAACAACGCGATTCCCCGCACCGTTCGCAACGGAAGCGCCCGGGATTTAATCGACGACGACCCCGACGTTACGCGGCTGCCGGTGCTGACGACTTGGCCCGGCGACGCCGGCCCCTTCATTACGCTCCCGCTGGTCATTACCAAAGATCCGCGCACCAATCGCTACAACGTCGGAATGTATCGCATGCAAGTGTTGGGCCCGCGCGAGACGGCGATGCATTGGCAGCGGCACAAGCACGGCCGCGCGCACGCCGGCGCCTGGGGACGCCGCGTTCCGGTCGCCGTCGCGATCGGCACCGATCCCGCGCTCACCTATGCCGCAACCGCGCCGCTTCCACCGATCGTCGACGAGTTCGCCTTTGCGGGACTGCTGCGCGGCAAACCGGTCGAGTTAATGCGCGCCAAAACGCTCGACCTGATGGTCCCCGCCGAGGCCGAGTTCGTGCTCGAAGGTTACGTCGACAACGAAGATCTCCGTCTCGAAGGTCCGTTCGGCGATCACACCGGCGTCTACACGCCGGCCGAGCCTTTTCCGACCTTCCACATCGAGTGCATTACGCACCGCCGCGATCCGATTTACCCGGCGACGGTCGTGGGCAAGCCGCCGATGGAGGACGCGTGGCTGGGAAAGGCCACCGAGCGCATCTTCTTGCCGTTGCTCCAGGCGCTGCTGCCGGAAGTCGTCGATATGAATCTTCCGGTCGAGGGCGGCTTCCACAATCTTGCCATTATTTCGATTCGCAAGTCGTATCCCGGCCAAGCAAAAAAAGTCATGAACGCGCTGTGGGGGCTGGGGCACATGATGATGCTCACGCGCGTCCTCGTCATCGTCGACGCCGATGTCGACGTGCAGGATCCCCGGGCCGTTGCATGGTTCGTGCTCAATAATCTCGCGCCGGACCGCGACGTCATTACGATGCCCGGTCCGGTTGACGACCTCGACCACGGTTCGTACAGCATCGCCTACGGAACGAAGCTCGGTATCGACGCAACGCGCAAAGATGCCTCGGAGGGATACACGCGGGAGTGGCCCTCGGAGCTGGTGATGGACGGAGCGACGAGGCAACGCGTGAACGAGCGCTGGAAATC
>Ga0265325_10001302_pt1 | contig 17663 bp, 17 predicted proteins | sample 41420metaG_FD_202090 | JGI IMG/M metagenome (GOLD analysis project Ga0265325, IMG submission 202090) | Rhizosphere microbial communities from Carex aquatilis grown in University of Washington, Seatle, WA, United States - 4-14-20 metaG | ecosystem: Host-associated > Plants > Roots > Rhizosphere...
GGATGAAGCGTTCGGAGTCCGTGTCGGCGGCGGTCACCGGCGATTGGTCTTCTTTGCGCCGCGCCGTGATCTCCTGGGTGTAGTGCGCCAGGATGATCGCGCCCGCGTCATAGGCGATCGTCGCCATGGCGCGCAGCATGGGCGAGGCCGCGTGGGCGTGGCCGGTGTCGGTCATGGTTGTTCTCGCCGCATGAAACTCACCGTACCCGATTCCGTTGTCCCGCGCCCATCGGGTGCGACCTCCAGCCGTACCCATTGCCCAGGAGCGAGCATGATCTTAAGCATTCCTTAACGGCCGGTCAGCACGATAACCAATTGCTAACCCCGTCGCCTAGCCCAGCTGGCCGAAACCGCGAGGACTTATGAACGAGCTTGAATTTTCTGCATTTCTCGTCAGCCGGGTGTGCCACGATCTTGTGGGGCCCCTGGGTGCAGTGGTCAATGGCCTCGAAGTGCTGGAGGACGAGCGCGACGCGGCCATGCGGGCCGATGCGATCAAACTGGTGACCTCCAGTGCGACGCAGGCCCTGGCGCGGCTGCAATTCATGCGGATCGCCTTCGGGGCCGCCGGGTCGGCCGGTGCGGAGCTCGATCTGGGCGAGGTCGGCCGGCTGATTTCAGGCCTGCTGAGCGGCGGCAAGGTTGCGCTGCACTGGGAGCCGCCCCACGCGAATTGGCCCAAAGACTGGGCGAAACTGCTGATGAACGCCGCGGTGATCGCCGCCGATTGTCTGCCGCGCGGCGGCACGCTCAGGATCGATGTCGGGCCGGAACCGGCTGTCGCAGGGTTCAAGATCACCGTCGCAGGCCAGGGCGCGCGGATTGTCGAGGATATCGAACGCTCCTTGCACGGCGAAACGCCCGAGCATCCCACCGACGCCCGCGGGGTGCAGGCCAATCTGACCTACCGGCTGGCCAAACAGCTCAATGCAGGGCTGACGATGACCGCCCGCGACGGCCAGGTCGAGCTGGTTGCAGGTTAATTGCCTGGGCGCGAAGTAAACACCGCGTTTACTTTCAACGCGTAGCCTCAGGCACGAATTTTCGTAGCTCGGCTTGCGGCCGGCGGGAGCGTTCCGCCCATGAAAACTTGTCTTGTCGTCGACGACAGTCGCGTCCTCCGAAAGGTGGCGTGCCGCATCTTGCGGGATTTGATGTTCACGACCGAAGAAGCGGAAGACGGAACGACCGCGTTGAATTTCTGCCGCCGGAAAATGCCCGATGCGATCCTGCTCGACTGGAACATGCCCAACATGAGCGGCATCGAATTCCTGCGCACGCTGCGCGGCGAACATAACGGCCGAGAGCCGATCGTCGTGTTCTGCACCACCGAGAACGATGTGGCGCACATCACCGAAGCGCTCGGCGCGGGCGCGGACGAGTACATTATGAAACCGTTCGACCGGGGAATTATCGAGGAGAAGTTTGTGGAAGTGGGATTGATTTAGGGGCAGTCGCATAATGAATTCGAAGGATTTCCACTTTCTCGCAGAGATGCTGCGCCGGCGTTCCGGCCTCTTGCTGACCCAGCAGAAGGCGCATCTCGTAGAGAACCGGCTTGCGCCCGTTACACGCCGTTTCGGCTTCAGGGATGTGGCTGCGTTGATGCGGGAACTGCAGCACGGCCACGAAGCGCTCGCTATTGCCGTGACCGAAGCGATGACGACCAATGATTCGGCATTCTTCCGCGACCGCAAGACCTACGAAGAATTCCGCGAAATCGTGCTGCCCCAGATGCTGATCCGGCGTCGCGCCAGAAAGCGTCTGCGCATCTGGTGCTCCGCCTGTGCCGCGGGTCAGGAGCCCTATTCGATCGCGATGATCCTGGATGACCACAAGCTCGCGGATCAGGGCTGGACCATCGATCTGATCGCCACCGACATCAATTCGCAGATGGTCGCGCGCGCCCAGGACGGGCTCTATTCGCAATTCGAAGTCCAGCGCGGGCTTCCCATCCGCAGACTCGTCAGCAGTTTCACCCAGGAAGGAAGCAACTGGCGCATTTCCGAGAACCTGCGCCGCATGGTGACGTTCCGCACCTTCAACTTGCTCGACTCCTTCGGCTGGCTCGGCGATCTCGATGTTGTGTTCTGCCGCAACGTGCTGATGTATTTCGATCAGAATACGCGCATATCCGTGCTCGACAGGATGGTGGATGTTTTGACGCCCGACGGTTCGCTCCTTATTGGCCCTGCAGAATCGATCGCAGGCTTGACCAGCTGTTTCGTTCAGACCCAAGAAGCTCCTGGCCTTTACAGCAGGGCAAAATCGCTCGCGCCGAACGTGCGCCGCGCGACCGGCTGAAAAAAAAGGCGGCGGAATCTCCGCCGCCCTTCCCGATTACAGGCTCCGACGCACGCCTGCATAAAACGCCCGGCCTGGCGCGCCGTAGCCGGCGACCGGTTCCGCGCGATCATCGAACAGGTTTTCGATGCGCCCGAAAAGCTCGATCTGTTCGTTCAAGCTGAACGAGGCGAACAGATTGGCGTTGGATGAAGCTTCGAGAGAGGTGAAATGTCCGGCGTCGTCGAAGCGCTTGCCGACATAGCTGACGCTGAAACCGAGTGTCAGCGCGGGATTCGGCCGCCACGTCACGACGGCATTGGCGGAGTTCTGCGGTCTGCGAGCGAGTTGTAGCCCCGTCGCAAGGTCGATGTCCGACAGGTTCGTATAATTCGCGGTTACATCGAGCGTGTCGCTCAATTTGGCGGAAATTTCCGCTTCCAAGCCGGTCGCACGCGAGCGTCCGACATTGAAATAGTACCCGCCTTGCGCTGCGCGCAGTGTGCAAGCCGTCGACGCGACACCGAAGCAGGAGAAGAAATCGATCTGGTTCTTGGTCCGCCGTTCGAAATAGGTGAGCGAACCGCGCACGTGATTGTCCCAGATGTTCTGGTCGGCGCCGACTTCCCAGCCCTTCGCGGTTTCCGGCTTCAGCGCCTCGATAGGGTTGGAATATTGCGAGAATAACTCGTAGAGGCTTGGTGCCTTGAAACCGTCACCGTAATTGGCGCGCAGCGTTGTCCCGGCAAGAACCTGCCAGGCACCCGCGATCTTCAGCGATGTGTGACCTCCGAACCACCGGTCATCGTCGTAACGCGCGCCGCCGGTCAAGGTGAGCGCTTCCAGCGGCCTGGTTTGCCACTGTGCGTAGTATCCGTTGATATGGTCGCTGCCTTTGGTCGGAAAAAGTGTTGGGTCGTAGATGCTGTGCGTGGACAGTGTCGTAGTCTCGGATTCTGCGCCGAACGTAGCTTCATTCGCGTCATTCACGTCGAACACGCCCTGGTATTCGAGACGCGTCGCGCCGCCTTTGGCGAAGAAGTTCTCCGTAGGCGTCATTGTCGGATCGAAGCTCCTGCGATCGCTGTCGCTCTGCATGACGGCGAAGCGGTTCGAGAAGCGTCCGTTCAGCAACGATACGTTTGCGCTAGCATAGGCGGCCAGCAGTATGTTTTTCCCGTACTCGTGGGTGTCCTGGAAGGTATAGGTCGGCGGCGGATAGCCGTCGAAACTATCGCGCGCACGGGTGTAGTAGAGGCGGGCATCGACGCTGAAATTGTCGGCGGCTTGCCAGCGCAGGTTCCCGGTCGCGCCGAGATTGTGGTAGCCGTCAGGCTCGCGATTGCCGTTCCTCGCGTCGGCCGCGGAAATTCCGTTGCTGCCGTAATAATTCGCGGCCGCGCCGTATTCGAGGGCGCCGCTGGTGCCGTTCGCGGCCACGTTGAATCGGTACGTGTCGAACGAGCTGCCTTCCGCTTGCGTGCGCACGGCAAACGTTTGGCCGCCGCCGCGTTTGGTGAGGATATTGACCACTCCGCCGATGGCATCGCTGCCATAAAGCGTCGATTGCGGCCCGCGCAGCACTTCGACGCGGTCGATGCCGTTCGCGAGCACGTCGCCAAGGATCGCATAACCGGTCGTGGAGCTGGGATCGTTGATCCGCACCCCATCCACCAGGACCAACGTCTGTCCGGCCTCGGCACCGCGCATCAGAATATTGGTCGGCTGACCGATGCCGCCGTTGCGTACCACGGTCAGGCCCGGTGTTCGCGCCAGCACGTCGCTGACAATGTCGATCTGCTGCGTTTCGATGTCCTCGCCGGCAATGACGGACATCGACGTACCGGTTACCTCGAGCGGTTGCGGCGTGCGTGTGGCTGTCACCACGACCGTCTCGGCCATGCCGCCAGCCTGGGCGAAACACGGCGTAAGGACGGCGAACAGTGCTATGGACGGAAAGAAGAGAGGCTTTTGCATGACGTTCTCCTGGTTATGACCAAGAGCCGGCACGCGGAAAATCCGTGTGTGTCTTTCAGATAGAAATGACTTGTACACCTGGGCTCCCCGCGGCAACGACTCCACTGTGTCGTCGCGACGGTTTCCCCCGCAGTCCCCGGCACACCCCGACCGGAAACAAGACGACGGCGTAGGGCAGGTCTCCTGGCTCCCGGGTCTTCGTCTGCGTCCGCCTTCCCAAGGCTGTTGCCTCAGTGGCAGTTGGACACTTTCTCGCCGGTCACAGTTGCGGGGGCAGCCGCGGTGTAGCACCGCGTTCCCATAACCTTACGCGTGGGAACAGCTAACCTTCTCCGTTGACGCTCGTCAATCGCCAATCTGCCGTAGCGATAGCGGGCGTGAAGGTTTTCTGCACCCACCGTTGCGGCCCTGAGCGGCGCATGGATAAATGCTGCAACAATAAAATCAGGGAACACAGGAAGCATGGACGCAACGCCGAAGACTTGGCCGGTCATGTCGATTGCGCGCGCACACGCGCTTCTGACCGCGCCGGGATCGCGTTTCGAAATGCAAGAAATCGCCATCCGCGGAATCAAGACGCGGGTGTGGAAAAACGCGCCTCCAACCTTGCGCGAGCTTTTTCTAGTCGCGCGGTCATACGGCGAGCGCGAATTCGTCATCAACGACGATGAACGCGTGACGTTCGAGGGATTTGCGCGCGCCAGTCTGGCCATCGCCGCCGAGCTTCGCCGCTACGGCGTTGTGAAAGGCGACCGCGTCGCGCTCATCATGCGCAATCTTCCAGAATGGCCCGCGGTGTTCATGGGTGCGGCCCTCGTGGGCGCCATCGTGACGCCGCTGAACGCCTGGTGGACCGGCCCGGAACTGGAATACGGCCTTGTCGATTCCGGCGCAAAGGTCGCGTTCGTCGACGCGGAACGGCTCGAGCGCCTTGCCGAACGAATTGTCCACTGCCCCGATCTTCAGCGCATCTATGTCTGCCGTTACGCCGAGGACCTGCCCCATCCTGCCGTCCGGCGCCTCGAAGATGTGACCGGCGACGTTATGCAGTGGAGCAATCTGCCGGCGGGTGAAATGCCGGACGTTGCGTTCGCGCCCGACGACGATGCTACGATTCTCTACACCTCGGGCACCACGGGCAAGGCCAAGGGTGCGCTCGGCACGCACCGCAACATGTTGTCGAACATCATGGCGGTCGGCCTCTCCGGCGCGCGAAACTACCTGCGCCGGGGCACGCCGGTACCCGATCCGCTCGCGCAGCCCCAGCGCATCTCGCTGCTGTCGATCCCGCTGTTCCACGCGACGGGAAGCTTCGCGGTGATGGGTCCTACGCTGATGGCCGGCGGCAAGCTCGTTATCATGCGGAAATGGGAGCCGGAGCTCGCGATGCAGCTCATTGAACGCGAGAAGGTCAACCAGGCGGGCGGTGTTCCGACGATCGCCTGGCAGCTGATTGAGCATCCCGCCCGCGACAAATACGATCTGTCTTCGCTGGAAGTCGTGTCTTATGGCGGCGCGCCATCAGCGCCCGAACTGGTTCGCAAGATCAAGGAGACGTTTCCCAAATCGCTTCCCGGTAATGGCTGGGGCATGACGGAAACGTCGGCCACCTGCACGCATCACAGCGGCGAGGATTACCTTTACCGTCCCGATTCTTGTGGACCGGCAGTTCCGGTGTGCGATCTCAAGATCATGAGCGTGGATGGAACGCGCGAATTGCCCGTCGGTGACGTTGGCGAATTGTGGGCACGGGGTCCGAACATCGTCAGGGGCTATTGGAACAAGCCCAAGGATACGGCACATACGTTTGTGGACGGCTGGGTACGCACGGGGGATCTGGCGCGGCTCGATGACGAGGGCTTCTGCTACATCATCGACCGTGCCAAGGACATGTTGATCCGCGGCGGAGAGAACATCTACTGCATCGAAGTGGAAAGCGTCCTCTACGAGCACCCTGCGGTGATCGACGCGGCCGTCGTTCCGATCCCCCATCATTCGCTGGGCGAGGAACCCGCCGCGATCGTCCATCTCAAGCAGGACATGCACGTGACCGAGGACGAGTTGCGCGCGCTGGTGGCCAGCAAGCTTGCGGCGTTCAAGGTACCGGTGAAAATTGTGTTCTGGCGCGAGCCTTTGCCGCGCAACGCCAACGGCAAGCTGCTGAAGATCGAATTGAGAAAACTATTCGCGCAGGTTCCCGTCGCCTGACAGTGGCGTCCGAAAATGGCCAGACTTCGGCTGTGCTTTACGGCATAGTCTGACCATGGACATGCCCCCGCACGACGTCTGCTACCGCGCGCTTGCCACCCGCGACCCCCGCTTCGATGGACGGTTGTTCGTTGGGATTACGACCACGGGCATCTATTGCCGCCCGATCTGTCCGGCGCGCTCGGCCAAACCCGAAAATTGCCGGTTCTTCCCCAGCGCGGCGGCAGCGCAAAGCGCAGGGTTCCGCCCTTGTTTGCGCTGCCGGCCCGAAATCTCGCCCGACGCGGCGGCATGGCGTGGAACCTCCAATACGGTGTCGCGCGCGTTGACGTTGATTGCCGAAGGCGGGTTCGACGGAGAAGCGGGTGTCGGCGCGTTGGCGGCACGTCTCGGCGTTGGCGAGCGGCAGCTACGACGGTTGTTCGACAAGCATCTGGGCGCCCCGCCAATCGCCGTAGCACAGACTCGGCGCATCCTGTTTGCTAAGCAGCTCATACAGGACACCGAATTACCGATGAGTGCGGTAGCCGAGGCCTCGGGCTTTGGCAGCGTGCGGCGCTTCAACGACGCCTTCCGCAAGCTTTATCGCCGCACGCCGCGCGAGCTGCGGGTGCGCAAAACCGCTGCTCATAGTTCCGCGGTGACGGTCAAGCTCGGCTACCGTCGTCCTTACGATTGGGATGCGATGATTTCCTTTCTCGGCGCACGCGCCGTGGAGGGTGTCGAAATTGCCGAGCCCAACCGTTATGCCAGGACGATTGAAATCGGCGGAGAAATCGGCAGCATCGCGGTATCGCCCGGCCGGTCGCATTTGATCGCGACGATCCGTTTTCCCGATGTGCATGCTCTGCTCGGCATCGTCGCACGGCTTCGCCGGTTGTTCGATCTCGATGCCGACGTGGAAGCCATTGGCGCGCATCTGTCGTGCGACGCGTCACTGGCTCCGCTTGTCGCCCGAAGGCCTGGATTGCGCGCGCCGGGCGGCTGGGATGGGTTCGAGTTGGCGGTCCGCGCCGTCCTCGGACAACAGGTAAGCGTAACCGCCGCACGCAAGCTTGCTGGGAAGCTCGTTGTTCTAACGTCTCCGGTGCTTTCGCCCGATGTCAGCGGAGATGAGCGGTTGATGGCGATCTTTCCCGCCGCCAGTCGCGTGGCAAAATCCGATCTTTCCACACTCGGCATGCCGCGCGCACGCATCGCGGCTCTGCAAACGCTGGCACGTGCGGCGGCCGCCGATCCGAAGCTTCTCGATCCGGTCGGGACATACGAAGAAGCGGTCGAGCGCCTGCTGGCGTTGCCGGGTTTCGGTCCGTGGACGGCGCAGTATTGGGCGTTGCGTGCGCTTCGGGACAGCGATGCGTTCCCCGCAGCCGATGTCGCATTGCTGCGCAGCCCGGCGGTCGCGCACAAGGGTAAGCGGCCGACGCCGAAAGCATTGCTGGAACGCGCCGAAGCGTGGCGCCCCTGGCGGGCTTATGCGGCGCAGCATCTATGGGCGCACGACGCGGAGCGCGCACATGGATAAGCCGTGGAAGTTTTTTGTTGATTACGTCTCTACGCCGATCGGTACGGCGGTGGTCGCCTGCGATGAGGAAGGAAGCTTGCGCCTGTTCGATTGGTCCGACCATGAGGAACGCTGGCAACCGATGCTGCGCGCACGTTACGGCGATGTCGAACTCGCGGAGAAACGCGATCCATTTGGACTGACAAGTGCAATTGCGTCCTACATGAACGGCGAGGTAAATATCATTGATGCCTTACCCGTGGCCTTTGCGGGCACGCCGTTCCAGAACAAGGTCTGGCAGGCGCTGCGTACAATTCCCGCCGGAAAGACGCTCAGCTATGGTATACTTGCCAAACAGATCGGCGACCCTAAAGCCGTACGCGCCGTGGGCTTGGCCAACGGCGCAAATCCGATTGGCGTCATCGTGCCGTGTCACCGCGTCATCGGCAGCGATGGGTCGCTGACAGGGTATGGCGGTGGCCTTGAGCGCAAGCGTTGGCTGCTGGCGCACGAGGCACGCCATGCGGGTACGGACCTTTTCGGCAAGGGAGTGTCCAGATGAGTTCCAACGACAAGGATTTTCGGGCATTGCATGCTGGGCCTGATCTTTTGATCCTGCCTAACGCATGGGATGCTGGTAGCGCCCGCGTGATCGCAAGCGCCGGCGCCAAGGCGGTTGCCACCTCGAGCGCTGCCGTTGCCTGGGCGCGCGGTTATTCCGACGGTCAGTTTCTGCCGTTCGACAAAGTAATAGCCGTGCTGACCGAGATCGTGCATGCCGTGCACGTGCCCGTATCGGCGGATATCGAGGCCGGTTACGCCCACACAGCTGCGGAGGTAGGCGATACCATCGCCCGAGTGCTGGATGCTGGCGTCGTCGGCATCAACATCGAGGATGGTATCTGGCCGCCCCAGGTTCTCTGCGACAAGATCGAACGTGCCAAAGCGGTCGCCGCGCGCGCTGGCGTCGATCTGTGGGTCAATGCTCGCGTCGATGTCTACATCCGCGGGCTGACGAGCGTCGGCTCGGCATTCGACGAGACGGTGCACCGCGCGGCGCTTTATCGTTCGGCGGGTGCGGATTCGATCTTTGTGCCGGGGCTTGTCGATCGCACCACGATCGCCGAACTAGTCCCCGCCATCAGACTGCCCCTCAACGTTCTCGCCAAGCCGGGCTTGCCCGACGCGTCCCAGCTTCAGGCATCGGGCGTGCGCCGCCTGAGCGCCGGAGCGGGCATCGGAAAGGTCGCCCTGAACCAGACCTTCATTCTGGCCCGGGCATTCCTTGAAGACGGCCGGGCGGAAGCGCTCAGCGAGATGCCGCAGGAGTTGACGAATTTGAACGACGTGATGCGCCGCGGCTGAATGGGCAGTCGCTGGTTGTCGCAAAAACGCGCATAAAATGCCCGACTCGAATCGGGACAGGCTGCGCGACATGACCATGGAACCCAAATTCTGGGTGGGTATGCGTCGGACCTTGTGGACCGCCGCCGCGGGCTTGCTCGCGGGTGGGGGGTTACTCGCCTGGTCGGGTTCGGCCGGAATTGGGGTGGCGCTGACGGTTTTGGTGGTCGCCGCGATCATCGTCAGTGTCGTCGCCGGACGCATTCGTCCTGCCGCGCAGCAGAACCTCGCCAACGGTGATGCATCCCTGCCGGTTTTGTCGCCGCTTGTGCGCGACGTGATCGAATTGCTGCCCGACCCGCTCATGCTGGTCGATACGGCAGGACGCGTGCTGTTCGCCAACCGCGCCATGCGCGAAGTGATCGGCGTGGGCATGGAACGCAAGCATGTCTCGTCGCTTCTGCGCATACCCGTTGTCCTTGAGGCGTTGTCGCGCACGTCTGCAACCGGCGAAGCCTGCGTGGTCGAATTCACCTTCCGCGTGCCCGTCGAGCGGCATTATCAAGCCTATACGGCGCGCATCGGGACAGATCCGACGGTTACCACGCTGCTGCTGCACGATCTGACTTCAATCAGGCGTGCCGAGCAGATGCGCGTCGATTTTGTGGCAAATGCCAGCCACGAATTGCGCACGCCGCTGGCGGCGGTTTCGGGGTTCATCGAAACCCTCAAGGGGCCGGCCAAAGAGGATACGGTCGCGCGTGAGAAGTTCCTCGACATTATGAGCGTGGAAGCTGCGCGTATGCGCCGGCTGATCAATGACCTTCTGTCCCTGACCAGGATCGAACTCAACGAGCACGTTCGTCCCTTGGGCGAGGTGTTCCTGGAAGACATCGTGTGCGAGGCGGTGGCCGCGCTGGCGCCGTTGGCGGAGGAAGACGGTATTACCATTTCGATCGACGTCGTCGAGACGTTGCCGCCCGTGACAGGCGAGCGCGACGAGTTGATCCAGCTTTTTCAGAATCTGTTACACAACGCCATCAAATACGGCCGCAAGAACGGTCGGGTCACGATCTCGCTCCGCCAGTCCTCGGTTGCCGGGCGGCGCGGTTTCGACGCCATGGTCACTGCCAGCGTGCAGGACGACGGCGAAGGCATCCCGCCGGAAGCCATCCCGCGGCTGACCGAGCGATTCTATCGTGTTGACGTGAAGCGCAGCCGCGAGCGCGGGGGAACCGGTCTGGGGCTGGCGATCGTCAAGCACATCGTCAACCGCCACAACGGCAGGCTGCAGGTCGAAAGCCGATTGGGGGAGGGAAGCACGTTTACCATCACCCTTCCCGCAGCCCGAAAGTCGCCGGATGCAGTTGTCACAGAAGTGTTATAAAACCTTCACATACCCATGGCGGTTCGCGCCTATTCAAGACACGAGCCAGCCAACCGACAGGATCGGATAGATGACCGAGCACACAGTAAAGGCGTTCACGGATCAGCTTGAAGCCCTGGCCTCCACGGTCGCTCAGATGGGCGGACTTGCCGAAGCGCAGCTTGCGGATGCCGTAGACGCTATCGCGCGCCGCGATACCGCACTGGCGGAAGCCACGATAGGCGGCGACAAGCGGATCGACGAATTGCAGCAGCAGATCGAGGATCAAGCGCTGAAGCTGCTGGCGTTGCGCCAACCCATGGCTGTGGACCTGCGCGAAACGCTGGCCGGGCTCAAATGCGCGAGCGAACTCGAACGCATCGGCGATCTCGCCAAGAACATCGCCAAGCGCGCCATCGTTCTCAACCGGGAACCCCCGATCCGTCTGACCCAAAGCCTTGCGCGCATGGGCGGGCAGGCGTTGAGCCAGCTCAAGATTGTTCTCGACTCGTATTCGGATCGCGACGCGGAAGCCGCCGAAGCGGTGTGGCGCCAGGACGGCGAGATCGACGAGATGTACAACAGCCTGTTCCGCGAGCTTCTCACCTATATGATGGAAGATCCACGCACGATCGGGCTTTGCACGCATCTGCTGTTCATCGCCAAGAACATCGAGCGCGCCGGCGATCACGCCACCAACATTGCCGAGGTCGTCTATCACATGGTGACGGGCGGCCACCTCGCCAACGAACGGCCCAAGGCCGATACGACGAGCGAAACCAACGTACCATTCAGAAAGAAGGACTAATCGATGAAGCCGTCGGTCTTGGTCGCCGAGGACGAGGGAGCTCTGGTCACTCTCCTGCGCTACAATCTTGAGCGCGAGGGCTATCGCGTTCTGGAAGCGCAGGACGGAGAAGAGGCGCTGCTCGTCGCTGCCGAGCAAAAGCCGGACCTCGTCCTGCTCGACTGGATGCTGCCGCAGCTTTCGGGGATCGAGGTCTGCCGTCGCCTGCGCGGCCGCCAGGAAACGCGCAACGTGCCGATCATCATGCTGACCGCACGCGGCGAAGAGAGCGACCGCATCCGCGGCCTGGATACCGGCGCCGACGATTATCTTACCAAACCATTCTCGATGACAGAGCTGCTTGCGCGCCTGCGGGCCGTGATGCGGCGCATCCGCCCCAGCCTGGCCGACGACATGGTAACCGTCGGCGACGTCGAGCTGGATCGTGTCGCCCATCGCGTGCGCCGCGCGGGCCAGGAAGTTCATCTGGGTCCGACCGAATACAAGCTGCTCGACCACCTCATTCAGCATCCCGGCCGCGTCTTCTCGCGCGAGCAATTGCTGGATGCAGTGTGGGGATCGGACGTTTACGTCGAGGCGCGAACCGTGGACGTTCACGTCGGACGGTTGCGCAAGGCGCTCAACATCGACGGCGTACGCGATCCTATCCGCACCGTGCGCTCGGCCGGTTACGCGCTGGAAGACAGCGTCGTTACGGCAATCGCCTGATCGGCTGTTCCAGATCTTCCGGCTTTGTCGTCGGGGCATAGCGCGCCACGACCTTGCCAGCACGGTCGACGAGGAACTTGGTGAAGTTCCATTTGATCCGCCCGGTGCCGAAGATGCCGCGCTTCTGTTTCGTCAGGAATTTGTAGAGCGGATGTGCGCCCGGACCATTGACCTCGATCTTGGCGAACATCGGGAAGCTGACGCCGTAGTTCACGGCGCAGAAATGGCCGATCTCGCTTTCGCTGCCGGGTTCCTGCGCGCCGAACTGGTTACAGGGAAAGCCGAGCACCGTCAGCCCGAGCGGGTTTAGTGTCTTGAAGAGTTGTTCGAGGCCGGCATATTGCGGCGTGAATCCGCACTGGCTGGCGGTATTGACGATCAGCAGGACTTGTCCGCGAAAGTCGCCGAGCGAAAGCTCCTTGCCCGCAAGGCTCTTCACGGCAAAGTCGTAAACCGACGTCATCCCACCAGCTTCTGGCCAACCTGGCGCTGACAGACCCGGCGCGTGTAGGCCTCGCGCAGCAGCGTCTCGAGCGCGTCGTGCGTTTTGGCGTCGCTCGGAGAGGTGCCTTTTGGCGTCCGCACCTTACCGCTCGCGCCGGCTTTGGCCAGAACGAGCTTCGCCTTCGGCTTGTTCAAACGGTTTTTCATGCGGCCATCCTAACACAAAGCCGCGGCCGCCGTCTGCTGCCGAATCACCCCGTCATCTTTTCGCGACGCTGCTGCTGCGGCTGATAGGCCTTGCGCGCATGCGCCTCGCAATAGGGCGACCCCGACTTGGGCTTGCGGCCGCAAAAATGAAACTCGTTTTCGGAGGGATCGCCGATGGGCCAGCGGCACATGCGGTCGTTGATCGTCAGCACGGTCGCGAAATTGCCGTCGTCGAGGGTGAGGGGATCTTCCTCCACCACCGGCGGGGCGGGGATGTGCGAGCGAATCGAAACCCGCGGTGCGCTCGGCAGGCGCGGACGCTCGATGCGCGAAGGGCTGGCGCGGCCGGCCAATCCAAGACGGTGCACCTTGCCGATCACGGCGTTGCGGGTCACTCCGCCCAGAACGCGGGCGATCTGACTGGCCGAAAGCCCTTCGGTCCAGAGATTCTTGAGCTGCTCGACGCGGTCGTCGGTCCAATTGGCCTGTGTCATGCCTTGCTCCTTCCAGGCTGTCCCGCAGAGCGGGGCCACAACATATCGTAGCCGCCACAAGAGGGCGCACAAGCCTTGCGGGCACATCCCAAGTCCTTGTCCACAGAAACCGACTCAGCAGTTGTTTTTAGAAATTCGGGTCTTTTCCCCTTACCCCTCCCCCCTCTAGGTTCCGCGAACTGCTTCCGAAAAAACGATTTTTCGGTCCGTCGAGCACAAACCACTCCCTTGCCGGATGACCAAGTTTCCGGATTCCGTCCACCAAATTCTCGATCGTCACTTAGGAAATCAATCCGTGATTTCAAGTTCCGGCGAATGCGGCGAATCGGCACGAGCACGATTTTCGTCGTGGGGCAGCTTTGTGCGTCGCGCGGCCCGGTTTGCTTGACCCCCACCACTGTGCATCCGATAAACGCCCGCTTCGCTGCACGTGCAGCTTCACCGGGCATGCCGCCCAACGCAATCAACCAAAGGAGAGTCCCGTGTTCCCGTCAGTCTTGCCAACCTATAATCGGGCGGATGTTGCATTCGTCCGCGGCGAAGGTGCGTACCTTTTCGCCGAGGATGGCAAGCGATATCTCGATTTCGGGGCGGGCATCGCGGTCAACGCCTTCGGTCATGCGCATCCCAAATTGGTTGCGGCGTTGACCGAACAGGCCGGCAAGCTCTGGCACACCTCCAATCTTTATCGCGTGCCGGGACAGGAAGCGCTGTCCAAGCGGCTCACGGAAGTCACCTTCGCCGATACGGCGTTCTTCACGAACTCCGGCGTCGAGGCGTGCGAGTGCGCCTTCAAGATGGCGCGGCGCTATCAATATGTCAGCGGCCATCCCGAGCGCTTCCGTATCCTTTGCTTCGAAGGCGCGTTCCACGGCCGCACGCTGGCCGGAATCGCTGCCGGCGGCCAGGCGAAGTACCTGGAAGGCTTTGGTCCCAAGGTGGAAGGCTTCGATTCCATTCCACCCGGCGATCTCAAGGTCGTGGAAGCGGCGATCACGCCCGAGACCGCGGCCATCCTGGTCGAGCCGATCCAGGGCGAGGGCGGAGTGTGCGTGCTGGCGCCGGAATTCCTGCGCGGCTTGCGCAAGCTGTGCGACGAGCGCGGCCTCTTGCTGATCTTCGACGAAATCCAAACCGGCATCGGGCGCACGGGCAAGCTGTTCGCCTATGAATGGCTTGGCATCGCGCCAGACATCATGCCGATCGCCAAGGCCATCGGCGGCGGCTTTCCGCTCGGCGCCTGCCTCGCCACGGCCGAAGCGGCGAAAGGCATGACTCCCGGCACGCACGGCTCGACCTATGGCGGCAACCCGCTTGCCATGGCGGTAGGCGCAGCCGCGCTCGACATGGTTCTGGCGCCGGATTTTCTGCCACATGTCGAACAGATCGGGCTTTATCTGCGTCAACAACTTGCCGGGCTGCTGGCCGAACATGCTTCGGTCATCGAGGAAGTACGCGGGCAGGGGCTGATGCTGGGGCTCAAGCTGCGCGTGCCCAACACCGAATTCATTGTCGCGGCACGCAAGCAAGGCCTGTTGCTGGTCGGCGCCGGCGACAATGTCGTGCGCCTTCTGCCGCCGTTGATCATCGAAGAGGTCCAGGTGCGAGAAGCGATCGATATGCTGTCCGCCGCCGCAAAAATTTTCGAGACCGATAAACAAAAGACACAAGTCGCATGAACACCTCAACGAACCAGACTGGGAAAGCCAAACACTTTCTCGATATCGCCGATTTCGATGCCGACACGTTGCAGGGGCTGATTACCGAGGCACGCCGCCGCAAAGAGGCGCGCAAGGGGCTGCCGCACGGCGTTGCCGATGCGGATAAGCCGCTCGACGGGCGCGTGCTGGCGATGATCTTCGACAAGCAGTCCACCCGCACGCGCATCTCGTTCGACGTCGGCATGCGCCAGCTCGGCGGGACGACGATCATGCTGACGGGCAGCGAAATGCAGCTCGCCCGCGAGGAAACCATCGCTGACACGGCGCGGGTGCTGTCGCGCTATGTCGATGCCGTGATGATCCGCCTGCTGGACCACGAGATGGTCCTGGATCTGGCGGAGAACGCCGCGATTCCGGTCATCAACGGGCTGACCAAGCTTTCGCATCCCTGCCAGGTGTTGGCCGATCTCATGACGTTCGAAGAGCACAAGGGTCCGATCAAAGGCCGTGTGATCGCCTGGAGCGGGGATTCGAACAACACATGCGCCTCCTGGGTCCATGCCGCCGTGCGCATGGGCTTCACGCTGCACGTCGCTTCGCCGCCGGAACTCAGCGTGCGGCCGGCGCTGCGCCATTGGGTGAAGGCCAACGGCGGCGACGTCAGCTTCGGCGTCGATCCAGAGAGGGCCGTCGCCGGGGCCGAATGCGTGATCTCCGACGCCTGGGTGTCGATGGGCGACGAGGATTCGACCAAACGCCACAATCTGCTCAAGGCATATCAGGTAAATGCGCGGCTGATGTCGCGTGCGGCGAAGGATGCGATCTTCATGCATTGCCTGCCGGCGCACCGCGGCGAGGAGGTCACCGACGATGTAATCGACGGGCCGCAATCGGTGGTCTTCGACGAAGCCGAAAACCGCCTGCATGCGCAGAAGGCGATATTGAAGTGGTGCCTAACCAACTAACAGAAAACAAAGTGTTCACTTATCGGTGGAGTCTTTTCGGCGTATGATGCGAATCACCTAAATAACATTAGGAAGAGTCAACAGAAAACGTCGGAAATATTGTGGACAAACGTTACGACGCGCGCGGGATTGCTAACCTGATCTTGGATCGAACCGATCAAGCGGGTCGAGCGATTTCCAATATGGCATTGAACAAGTTGATTTATTTTTCTCATGCTTGGTTTTTGGTGAGCTTTAGGCGACCGTTAGTCCTTCAACATTTTGAAGCATGGCAACATGGACCGTTGATCCAGGATGTCTATCACTCGTTCAAGAAGTTTAGAGATCGTCCGATTACTAGCCGGGCAGAACGCTTGGACAGAGTTTCTGCAAAATACATCAAGTGTGAAGTTGAGCTTGACCGAAGCGAGCTTGCGCTCCTGAGTCGAATAATAGAAGATTACAGTCCGATTCCCGCAGCTAAACTGAGGGGGATGACCCACGTCTTAGGGGGACCGTGGGAGAGAGTCTGGAATTACGAAGGGGCATCGAACCCCGGAATGATAATACCAGACGATTTGATCGCGGCGTATTACGGCCGGCGCCTACTGTCCATTGGAGATATGGATGCGTATTCCGAAAGTCCCCAGCCTACTTCACTTCGCTCGTTTCGCCAGTAAAGACGTCAAGAAGATCGAGGCAGACCTCCGCCGAATGGCTGAAAGGCCTCCTCGCATCAACTATCTGCCCTCAAAGAAAGGTGCCTGGGACCACGTAGTATTGGGCGTTTCCGCAGCTCAAGTTCTTGGTGCTGTTGAACGCATCAAGGGCGAACGCCAACGAAATGTTAATTTAGCCGCACTTACGGCATTCATGACGCTCGCTCCGGCCCTCGTGGGACGAAATTTCGCTGAGGTGGAAGTCAAATACTATCCAATCGGTCGTAAGTTGTTCGTGCCCGTGAACCCGTTCCTCTATACTTCGGGCCGAGATATCCAGAGTTTGCTCTGGCCGTCCTTTTGGAAAAATCTCACGCTCAAGGAATATCAATTAGCAGTCTATGCCACGATCTTGGACCTCATGTTTTTTCATTCACCCGATTACGCAGGCTGTTCACTCGAACTTGCGGACCTCGGCTGCCTACCGGGCGAGGATATAAGAAAGCCGCATTTCATAAGGCGTTCCGATCTTCCGACAATGACCACTCGGGAATTGAAGGAATACACCGATCCATTCGTGGAGACCTTCCTAAAGTTGGTGGCGGAAATTCGCGGCAGTGCCGAGAAGTCGAAGAAGCCGGAGGCCCGTAGTGAGGCGCCGCAAGATTGGTATCTCGACCAACCACCTCCGAAGTAATTGCAAGCGTTGAGTTGCTATTCGGTAGGCTGGTCGCCTGAATGACTGAACTGTGTGGCAAGCGCTGTTCGGGTGTCGTTTCAGATCATCCATTTGGCTTGAGGACTAGATAGTTCACAGCCAGGAGGAGAGCGAGGTACAGGAACGGCGAAACTGCGAGGATGGTTCTTCGGCGATAAGAGTCATAACCCCTTATCTGCGTCCGATGACATCGCCTGCTCCCACTTCTAAAAGTATTCTATCAATAATTGGGGCAGAAAGCAGAGTGACCGGGTTTTGCCCCCCCTTGCGGGGAGGTCGAAATGCTTGAGCGCAGCGAGAACATTTCGGGTGGGGGGAGTTGTCGACTTTACCCCTCC